>Ga0194125_10000529_pt1 | contig 63439 bp, 36 predicted proteins | sample TA2KigC250mmetaG_FD_148626 | JGI IMG/M metagenome (GOLD analysis project Ga0194125, IMG submission 148626) | Freshwater microbial communities from Lake Tanganyika, Tanzania - TA2015034 Kigoma Deep Cast 250m | ecosystem: Environmental > Aquatic > Freshwater > Lake | place: Tanzania: Lake...
GATGGTCTTCCCTGAGTAGTAAGCCTACATCGGACGCCATTAAGTATTTGGGCACATCCTGGTGTTTGACACTCAAAATAACATAATCACTGGGGCTTATCTTCTCAACTTTTATATACGGCAATATTGATTCAGGCTCATTCGTCAGGACCAAAAAGTACGCGTCATCCCTTATTTGTTTGATAATAGAGAATATTTTAACCATCTGTTCAGGTAATTGCCATGCAAACATTGAACCGGAATATACTACAACAAATCTGTTCACTTCGTTCACTGACGCCTTCGGCTTACGGTTCAGAAAGTTGAGACGAGTTTTCTCTTCATCTCTCAAGACTTGACTATAAAAAAATTCATTTGTATCTACACACGAAGGAATAACATTTATTTTTTCAGCATCCAAAGCGTATTCCTGTATTAAATATCTCTTAAACCTCTCTGAAACACAAAGGATGGCATCCGCTCGGGTAGCGGCAATTTTTTCTTGTTGTTTGAGAAATTCTAATTCCTTATTGTCTACCTTTATTCCTTGATGCGTTGCTATATAGTTTCTCTCCACCGATAGAACACCGCGAATTTCGTATATTACATCTATCAAATGCGGATATTCTTTCCGCAACTCAATTGCAGCGTTCACTAAATTTACAAATCGAGATTGAATGATAATTTTACTATTTTTCTTCAGTTTTGGTCTTAACAAGAACTGTAACAATAATTTCACAAATTTTTGGGAGAGCCAATTAGGTTTTCCAATTGTTGGCATAAATACTATTCGATTTGCATTAATACTGGTAAGCCATTCTTTTTTAGCAGTTAATCTTGAGACAAAAGATTTGGGCCCCTGAAACCATATTACATTAACTAATATTTCATTTTCCTCTAAAAACTTTAACGCCCTATCAACCTGAGAAATGAATACATTTCCTTCAATGTTACCTGAAACTAAGAATATTACTTCATTCTGCCTCATTTTCCATATCCTCGTTAATTTTGCACAATATCGCCATTCAGCAATCAATCTGTTATGTTATCAGCAATCTTTCCATTAGCGTTGACACCAACGGGGATATTTATCGCGCCAGTGGCATTTCCCCTAAAGTTGTTTCCCAAAATTAATACATAATCGGTTAATCCCTGCAAATTAATTCCATATCTTTGACTTGACGTATTCCAATTGCCAATGAGATTCGAACTTATAATGATATCCACAGACGCATTTAATAAATCATCGTTCACATAGATGCCATCATAAGTATTATCATTCGCATGGCTGTTATCATGAATCTGACAATTGACGATATTTATAGCTTTTGCAGATTTAAGATGAACTCCATGTTGTCTACTCTTAATTATGGTTGAACTGGAAATAATTACTCTTCCAGTCCCCTGCCCTTCAATCCTGATACCTTCCAGATTTCCCCAAAAATAGCTATCGGTAATTTTTATCAATCCCAAAGTATTAGTATTTGCCAGCAAATACAGACCATATTCACCTGAGTTTTCCATTAAACACTTATTTATCCATATATTCCAGATAGCTGCTGTTGCAGGCGCAACCTTAATAGCATCTCCTTTTACATCCTGAATATATACATTTTCAATGGTCACATCAGAAATATTTTTCACAAAATGGATGCCATGTCCCGACGACTGGGCACTTTTAGACCCATAAATCTCAATATCTCGAATAGAGCCAAAATACACATGACTATCCGCGTTATATTGAATAATATCACAATTTGCGCCAGCCGCCAGTTTAATTACTGTTCCTTTAGGTTGAACTCCCAATCCTGCCCCAATTAAGTGAACAGGTTTGTCAGGCATATTTAATGTCCCTGAAATAACATATACGCCAGCAGGTATCAACACAGGGCCGCCATTCGGTGGCAGGGCATCAATTGTATTCTGAATTGCTTTCGTATCATCGCTTATTCCGTCGCCTTTAGCGCCAAAATCTTTAACATTGAGAATCGATTTATCGTCTAATGGTTCTTCAGACAAGATATTCCAAAATATTTGTTCATCATTACAGCCCAACACTAAGCAAACGGTAATCCCTAACACGATATAAATTGCTTTATTAGCCTTCATAGCGGACATTCAAAAAAGGTGAACAAATTCTCATCAATTCTCTTTTGCCGATGCTCCAATACATATTAAAAGTTTCTCTCTGCCAAACTAAGAGCGCTCCCAAAATTATAGGATATAATAAAAGCGATACCCAACCATAATAATATAACAAAATTACAGGTATTTGCAAAGTCAAGAATGGCAACCATCGTAATGATAACACGCCGTATTTTTGGTATATTAATCGCGCAAATATGATTAAAGCAAATCGAGTAAGCAATAAAGCCCAGAAAATACCTTGTATCCCCCCAAAATCTCTGAGACTGAAGATTACTATTCCCAAAAAAGCAAAACCAAAAAATTCCGGTATATTAGCATGTTTGATTTTTTCCATGGATGTTGGAACATTCTTCATAAGATATAATAGTAAGAGAAAGAGAGTAGAGGGCATGAGGATCTGAATATAAGGGATTGTCTCTCTATACTTATCGAAGAATATATTAATTAAACCAATAATTGAAATTGTGTAGGAAGAGAGAAGCATAACAATTACTGGCAACAACATATTTTGATGCTTACTGGCTTCTCGTTTTATGGAATCCAAAATGCCGCCACATTTTCTTGAAAGATTTTGTAATAAAATATCAGAAATTTGCGCAAATGGGGTCAAAGATATGTTTACCATATTGAGAGCGAAACCAACATGAGCGGCTGCTTTCAAGCCGTTATAGGAAGCCAACCAAAGCGGTATTGATGTATAACCAATCCACATAAGATTAGTAGGTATATTCCATCTTCCGTATTCATGTGACTTTCGGAAAAGGCTGTGAAGCGAATAATCCAGGCTAACTTTGTATTCTATGGACATCCTGGGTGACTTTCTTATAACCAATATCATCCTGATTATACAAAACATAGCCATTTCCGCCGCTACACTGAAAATAACCAGCAAAATAGAACCAGATATCCAATATATCCCAATGCTAATAATAAACATTAGACAAGAATCCAAAATATTAAGTTTTATCAGCAAATTCGACCTTCGGAAAGCAATAAAGATATAATCAAGTATCCCTTTAAATGACAGGCTCATCACGAAAAACGGTAGATACTTAATAGGAACGAACATAGAATGTCCCAGAATATTCAATCGCCAGGCTATCACGCCAAAGACTATTATAACAATATTTGTAAAAAAAACAAGAATAAAAGAGTTTTTCAATAAAGGTCTGAGTTTATAATTTTCGCCCTGTGCTTCGATTTGGGGAATAGTAATTAGTAAATATAGAGGTAAGCCAAGTACAGATATAATTGCAGCAATTGGAGCCAAAGACTGTGATAATCGCCAAAAACCATAGTCCTCGACGCTGTAAATCTTCAATCGTACCATTGAAAAAAGGAAATTGATAACATACAAAAATGAGTTGCCGAAAAAAAAAGCTGTTACCGCTTGTGTAGTTGTTTCTGTTTTGGTGCTATTATTATGCATTATGACATTGCTTGTTCAAACTTTCCTATTGAATTCTGTAATTAAAGTTTGATTCAAATCTGTTGAAATCGTCAAGAGTTTCGTCTCTTCATAGCTGCAACAATAAGAATATGCGAAAAGAAGTAGAATGGAAAATGCTTACTAAGTTTCTCAAAAAATCTTCCAATAGAGTTTGGAATCAAGTGGTGATATAATAATCCTGCTCCCCCCAATCCAATAATTTCAAAACCGCTATTTTCCAAAAGTTGTTTAAGATTCCAATATGAAATTCGCCAAAAGCCTCGGACATTAAGCGAGACATTAGGGGAAGATATATGTTTAATGCCTCTCTTGTATCTCCAGATAAATCGATCTAACATTTCGCAAAGAGAAAGAGAATTACCAACTGAAATCACAATAATACCTTCATTTAAAATTAGATGCGCTATTTGTTGGAAAAACTTTTCCATATTCAGCCATTGAGTAATTACCTGAGCACCAATTATCAAATCAAAACTTTTTGGTTTGAACGGTAAATGTTCAGCGTCTGCGATAACACATTGGAGTTGGGAATCTTGCAAACGCATTGATTTCCGACACAGTTCATTAAGCATCGTACGCGAAATATCTATTGCTACAACATTTACACCATCTCTTTGAGATAACGGAAAGGAAAATCTTCCATATCCACATCCAATATCCAATACACGCCTTTGATTATTTCCTATTAACTTCCAGATTTGGTTTTCTTCATGTTGATATTCGTAGTAATTTTTATAGCTTTCTATCTTCCATGCTGTATCCTGTTCGTATCTTTGGCGAATTTTGAATTTGAAATCCATAGATGAATCTTTCATCTATTCCACTCTAAAATGGGGTTTTTAAAGCAAAAAATTTCTCAGTATCAAGAAGATGTTTTCTTGGCGATGAACGTAATAGCAGAAATAAACAGTTCCCTAACAAACGGAATAAATCCGGTGACTCTCTTGGCGAAGGCGTAGTCGAATTTAAGTATTAATAACTTATTGTAGTGGCGCTTAACAATATTCTCAAAACGTCGTAACGATATTTTATTCAAACTCAAATATTGGTTCCATTCATCTTCAGGCTTCCAAAACCCTATCGGTTTCACAGAACTCAACTTTTTCTCTATTTGCCTTTTAGAAAGGAGAAGATGGGGCCATTTATATCCGAAAAAATTGTACAAATGTCCGCCCAGCCGATTATAATACGGGAGAAAATTTACGAAAATAAGTCCACCTGGTTTGGTAATCCTTACTATTTCTGAGAAGAGAGCTTCTGGATTATAAATATGTTCAAAAACATTACTAGCAATTATGATATCAAAGCTCTCATCATGAGCAGGAATGGAAGTACCATCAGCCCTCAGCCACAAGATTCCTGAACGAGGGAAGCGATTTTTGCACTCAAGACACGCTTGCATCGAATATTCAATTGCAACGACTGTTCCAAAGACATAGGAGTATTCGTATGTTTGTCCACCACGCCCAAATCCAATGTCTAAACATACCGTGTTGCTGTTGAATTCATAAAATTCCGATATTTTGTTGATGATTTCCCTTCCACATTCAGCTTGCCATGCAATGTAGTCATTCACACTTTCCAATCTTTTCTCATAAAGACTAGCCAAGATACCTCTCCTTCACAGTGAAAATTCTGATTGCAAATGTGTAGCGTATAATAGCCAACCAAACTCATAAGACCTACACAAAGGATTTATTCGCAGTAAATGCTTATCAAGCCCCAAAATACACAGCGGTTGGATAAGCTTGCTTTTTATCTTGGATTTCGATGCGCCAAAATTATCATAAAAGGGGTACTGCAAGCTTCTAAAGATAAGATTTTTCTCTTCATCTATCATACTTTTTGACACTTCGTTTTTACCCAAAACCCATTCGAAGGATAAATGAGTTGCACGGTCAATTGAAACAATGACATCTTTAGACACTAATGGTTTAGCCGCCTCTAAAGCCATAATTGCCATGCCGTGTTGATGAACTGAAAACACAGGATATTTCTCGACAATTTTGCCAAATTTAGAGTAGTACCACCACCACTGCCCCATATTTCCTTGTAACTGTAGAAGTCGCTCTACCGATTCTTCTATTAAAGATTTACTGCTATCATCGCCCCAAATGACAGAATATCTTGAAAGGGCGTGAATGGGGTAAACAATATTATTAAAAGTCAATCTAGAAAGAAATTTTCCATTTATCTTGATTTGAAAAACGGGAGGATAACATGCCTGTTCTAAACACCCAACTAAATGCTTTATAATTCTTTCACCCTGGGAAGTAGGTTCAATAGCTTGATATTCCACAAGAGCGTCCAGGCAAAAAGCTGTACTCATCGGAGCAAAATAGCGAGAATCTGGAAAATGCGGCATACCTTCCGTATCTACATACTTTTCAATTTTAGAAAACATTTTCCGACATTGACTAAGAAAGCTTTTTTTTTGCAGTATCTGATAACCTCTGGACAAAGCCCATAACAACAATCCTTGCTCGCCGAGGGTTTGTTCTTCTTCCTCCTCCCATGCAGGAACTAAATCATGGTATTTTCCAGACAGCGTTTCTAGATAGTCAATTAGCTTTTTGAAAAGATTTAACTCTTTTGTATAATAAGATAGGCCAATAGCGCAAACAGCGTTATAAAATAACTTCTTTCGTCGGGTTGGCGAATAGCCAGCTATTTGCGGCAAATCGAATACTCCACCATTCTCTTTATCAACATAGTTGGATTTCAGACAATCAATTGCAAAATTAACAAGATTAGTTACTTGCATTTCCATAAATTATCTTTTTCTGGCAATCACTATCAAAGCAAGCCATCTTCCTTTTTGAGGAAATATTCTACCCATAAAATATCGAAGGAACAAATTCAATCTGGCTTGGCATTTACCTTTTATGGTTATATTTGTTGGATGCGCTACAATTTCATTACCGTTTTGTAGCTTTGTGCTCTGATTAGTGGCAAATATGTTCTTCAATTTATTGATGATTCTATGGACCATTCTTTGTGGTGTTACAGCATATTTGTAAATCTTTTCAAACACAAAGCCGGTTTTATTTAGCAAGGATAAGATATGTTTTTCTCCATAATGATAAAGGTGTTCAGGTAATCCAAGCCCTAGAGGACCAGCATATTTATTAATTTGGGTTTTTGTCAAGTCGCCAGCGTTTCCCGTTTCGAAAATAAAAACACCATCATCTTTCAGCCATTTGTTAAGCTTATTTAGTTCCTCTATTGGATATGACAAATGATATAATACATCGCACATATATATAATGTCGAAGTAGTTATCCGGAAACTCGCTATCAAGTATTGTACCATGTTTTACATCAAGGTTCAATTTGTTTCTTGAGAAATTAACAAAATACTTATTTATCTCAATTCCATGAACGTTGTACCCATACTCTGAAGCGGATAGCAGAAAATATCCGGCGGCTGGGCCAATTTCTAATAGATTGCCATTATTCTTAAATCTTCTTATAATTTTTAATTTTTTTCTCGCTTCCAAAGATTTCTCATAGTATGCACCTATACAACTTGCAATGCCTACAGTCGGTGTTTGATCTTTTTCATATAAGGTTTTCAGTTGTTGGCGAGTCGGTCTAGGATTGACATATATTAAGCCACAGGATTTGCATTTTACAGCATTGTATCCATTTTGAATTAGAAACAAATCCGTGTAGTCTATATCACATAATGGACAGTTGATAAACTCTAAATCTTTCATTCATTTATCATTCTTAACCAACGTTAAAAAGGTGACATTACCAAATTTGCGGATTATCGGAACTTTTCCAAAGAAATCAAAGAATTGCAAAAAATTTAAGAGGACTATCTTAGTTCTTTGCAGTATATATCCAATATTAGGCGGTGGAAGAAACGAGATGGTTTTTTGGTCTACAACATGGAACCATTTCTGGAAAACATCAACCACCTTTTTAGGTGACATTGGCGTCTCATAGCCGAAATATCTTACATGAGCCACATCTTGCCTCAATAATCTGGCAAATAGATAATTGAGCCCCCAAAACGAACTCTGATTAAAAAAAATTAAAATGAATTTACCATTTGGGTTCAGCCAACGAATAACATTTTCAGCAAAAATGGGAATATCCTCATCCCCAAGAAAGTGAATATCGAATGGAGATACAATTCTATCGTAAGTGCATTCGGAGATATTGGCATTTTTCTCTATCGGGTTACAATGGACAAATTGAGCTTTCTTGGATAAGAAATCCGATAGAAACCAAAGTTCATCATCACTTGCTACCAGATAGTCAACATTTTCCTCGTCGAGAAGAAACTCTCCCATGCCAGAGTAGGTAAAAAGCCAATGCTCATCTTTTTTGAGTTGTCCATTTATTTCCGCCAACGCATGTTGAAAAACTGGCAATCCTTCCTTGGGACTACGATAACAGTTAGAAACATCAAAACCTGCCCTTGCCCAACGCCGCCGAAAGCTAAGATACTCTTCAAAAGATGTTTCTTTCGGTTTTACTTTCTCATTATCAAAACTTATATGAAAATCTACAGAATTCCGCGAAGGTGACAGATGCTGTTCACCTGGAATTCCCACAGCAATCAAAGCAGCAACCAGCCAATTTTTGGGTAAATTTAGCACATCTTTGATAAGATTTTGATCCAGTCTACCAGCTATTACGCATGTCCCTAAGCCCATTGTCGTAGCAGCAAGCAAGAAATTTTGCATAGAAACACCAGCATCAAGATATGGCGAAAGATTATTCTTCAAAGTAGTGTTTCGGTATTTTCCTAAATCAACACAGACAACTGCAAGTATAATTGGTTGTTCAAGAGTTGGTTGATTGAAGGCTGCTTTAGCGACTGCTTTTATGTATTTAGGTTCCCTCACAAACCTAAAATGAATGGTTTGTCTATTGCAAGAGCTAGGAGCACAAAGGGCAAGTTCAACCATCTTTTCAAGCTTCTTTGTATTAATTTCACCCTCTTTAAATTTCCTAATGGACTGGCGATTTTTGATGATAAATTCAAGGGCCGCCAGATTTTCCTCGTTCATATTTCTAATTTTTGAATCGAACACCACTTTTGTTTACTACGCTATTTTTTCAAGAAATAGACTACATCTTAAATTGCTACCTTTTTTGATTTTTTCACCAATTTTGACGTAAATTTGGCTGGTTACACCTGAGCTTGATAAAAGGTAGCGCTCCTGATGATGAACCCAATTGTGCCCTTCAATACATGAAAGTCGATATTTATCTTTGCCAAAAGCCATAATGACTTCAGAACCGCGAATCCTAAGAAGGGTATCAGTTTTTCCATCGGATAGTAATATGGGATATGTAACTAATAGTTTATCAAGGGGCCGATTAATCCATAGGTCATAAACTATTTGGAGACTTTTTTCTTGCAGTTGAATAGATTTTTCAATATTCATTTCATTGAATTTCTTGGTCAGGATTATCCAATCCCCTTGCTCCTGAATATTTGCATTTTCTGTGAAATCCAATCCCCAATTTTTTCTTCCTCGGAAAGCGCGAATTCCTTCATAGACACCGTGATTTAGCATATCCGAAGCCAAAATTGGCATAAACTCCCCAAGTCCCATTGAACGGTAATTAGGAGTTGGTAAAGGGCGTAAACAGTTTTCGTCAAGTACTATATTAAAAAGTCCCATAGCTGGACAGTAACCACCGTAGTAACCCCCGCTATGGCGTCGAAGTGATATGCCCGCTGAACTATTTCCACGGCGGAGATGAACATAACCAGATTCCGCGTCTATAAACGTTTCATAGGGGTTGATTGCTGATAGCCCAACGATATCTTGTCGCAGAGATTGTTTTCCCGACCAAAGTTGAGTAGCGTCAAAAAGATAACAGAAAGCTAACGTGTTGTACATAGAAATATTAGAATAATATTCGAACCCAACACGAAGGCTGTTGGCAAAGTAATTCGGGGCAATGGAGCAGGTACCGTCCTTTTTGATAAATCGAAGCCACCAGATTAGATGCTTCTTAGCCAGAAGGTCTGATTCTGATAATCCATGTAATGCTATAAGGTAAAGAAAGCAGCCTGCTGTCCAAAATTGGTCGCGGCTGCGCTCTGTCATTGAGAAAGAGCCATCAGAACCAATGAAATGTTTAATCCATTCGACCCCGCGGGCAACAATCTTTTCTATCTGTTTCAATGTAGAATTCAATTCTGCGATAAAATAACGTTTCTGCCATAGAATAGGTTCAGCTAACACAGCACAACAAAAAAGGTGATAGGCAATTGGCTTCATGTCTTTTTGAGCCGGATTATCAAAAATTTCATAACGATTTTGTATTTTATTTATGATATTAAGAAAACGATGCTTTTTTCTGGAATAAGTGGTCGGTGCTCTCTCCCTCTGAATCGTGTCGTTAATGAAACCGCAACGGTTTTGCATATTCTTTATAATATTAATATAGCTATTTAACCTTTCGCAATCAACGATTCCAAATCCCAACATAGCATGTATGATGGAAGTACTCAACAAGAGACAGTAACCGTTAGTATTATGCGGAGTAAAATTATAAGATAGCTTTTTGAAAAGCTCTTGCCAGCTATTTTGGTCTTGAGTAGAACATTTTTCCTTAATTAATTCATAAGCTTTGAGCGCAAAAAAATAGAGGAATATATCCGTAAACCGGGAGTTGTCTGTCGGATGCTGTAATTTATTAAAAACACGATTTAAAGAAAGTCTGGCCCCTATCAGATATTTCTCTTCGCCAAATCTCTGATAAAGCCCAGCCAGAATATAGGCTGCTGTACCAGGTCCATAGCCTTCTCCATAGCAAGTTTCGAAAGCATCTTGCAATTCACCAGTGTATTCATCAATCCGATCCAAAATTGAATCCCCAAAGTTTTTGATGACTGTGTATAAATTTTCAATCTCTAAACTGCTCATTTCTGCTGCCTTGGGCCTGCATCGGTTATCTCAGAAAAAGCAAACGGGATATAGTTTATTCTGCCCAGATTTGCATCATCAAGTTGGTCATAAATTTGATTTTCAATATCATCAATATTAGTAGTACCCCACCAGTTGTTTGGAACATTTATTAAACCAATGCTCTCCTTCTTGATTGTGTAACCCAAATTAGAAATGAAATTGTTTTCTTGTATAATTACACCCGTTTGTCGAATAATACTTCCCATCTCATTTTGGGTAATTAAATTTTTAGTAACAATTGGTCTATCAATGGATATGTGCGCCCAATAAACTGAGGTCAATATCCCCAAAATATTATCGCTAATCAGGTTATTCGCTATTGTTCCTTGAGACTCGATTATTTGAATTCCTTTTTTATTGTTTCGAATAAAGCAATCGGTGAGGTCAAGTAACGATGAAAAGGCATCAACACCTATATCTGCCCACTCAATTTCTGCGTTTTTTATAAGATTTCTTTTATCTGTGTTTTCAAATTTAATTCCTTTCCATGCTCCAATTTCAGGAAAAGGGTTATTTGAGGTAAATACAATAGATTTTTGAGAATTTGTACCATCGGCGACCAAACTTCCTTTGATTATCAACCCAACAAATCCATCGAAACGAATTTCTGTTTCAGGTTGGATAGTCAATGTGGCATTCTGTTCGACAGTCACATCGGTTGTAACAATATATGGGCTATGGTCAGATTCCCAAATAGTATCTATGGAGATGTTTTTTGTGACGTATGTTCCAGATGGTTGGGTTAGATTATCAGGTTCTGAATTATCACAACCAGCTATTCCTAAACAAAAAGCCACTGCTATTGTTAGACCAATCTGTAAAATATATGCAATTATTCTTTTAACATCAACTATCGGCATTGCTTCTCCAGGTTTGTAATCCTCCATTTTCAAAGTCAAATTCAGTAAGCTTTCCACCCATCTCTCTCAGTTTCTTTGCGACTTTATATTTTTTATCGAATTGACAATATAATACCATATATCCACCGCCGCCGGCTCCTAACAGTTTGCCTCCAATCACACCATTTTTTCTTGATTCTTCATACATCTCATCTATTATTGGATTAGTAATACGGTCTGACATTTTTTTCTTGCTTTCCCATGAATAATGCAACAATTCTCCAAAATTGTTTAAATTCCCTAACAACAAGGCATTTTTCATGTCGATGGTCATGTTTTTCAGTTCCCTTAAACCTTCGATAGTTTTATCTTTCCCTTTTTTATAATTCTCAACCTGGTCGCTTATGATATTATCTGAAGGTCTTGTTTTACCAGTATAGCACAGCAGTAAGTTGTATGTCAACTCATTTAGGATATATGGTTTTAGTCTCAAAGGGTGTACAATTACTTCATGGGCTAAAAACTCTATGTAATTGAATCCGCCAAAAACAGTAGCATACTGGTCTTGTAATCCTCCTTTTATACCTAAATCTTCCCGCTCAATTTTATATATAATATCAGCCATTCCATAATCTGTTGTGGAAATGCCTATAAACTCTCTAAGCAAACCGGCTAAAGTCGAAGTCATTGCGGACGAAGAACCCAGTCCGGAGCCAGGAGGAGCATCGCTTTGCAGGAATAGTTCAAACCCTTTTGGATTACTATATTCCTGAAATCTATTTATCGCTGCTTTCACCAAATCTAATTTGCCATCATATATCAGTTTGCCGTCCACATCATAATTTTCCACATCGTAACTCTGGAAGATTTCGAAATCCAATGACCTGACCTGAATCTGGTCATCATCGCGAGGTTTTAAAGTGCCATAGGCATATTTGTTTATTGTGGCGCTTAACACACACCCACCCTCCTTTTGTGGATAAGGAGGAACATCTGTGCCACCGCCAGCGAAACTGATTCTTAAAGGCGATTTTGCTCTAATAAGCATTTTAAATTCTCCTGAAATATTTTTTGAACTTTTTCATATTCCTCTGGTGTGCCTATGTCAATAAAGAAATCATCAGCAACTAAACCATAAATTTCTCTTCCTATTATATTGGGGAAAATTTCTTTTTCCAGAGAAACCTTCCTATTTTCAGGTATTGACTTAAAAATCTGTTTGTTAAAAACGTAAATGCCACCGTTAATTAGCCCAGATTTTGAAGTTTCATCTTTTTCTCGGAAAAATTTAATTTTATTTTCCCCGTTGATTTGGACAGTTCCATATCTTTTAGTATTTTCAATTTTTAATAAAGCAATTGTGCAGAGGGCTTTTTTCTCTATATGGAGGGAGATTAATTCAGTAAGATTGATATCGAAGAAAGAATCTCCATTCATAGCCAGGAAGTTATCTTCAGAAATTAAAGCCTCAGCATTTTTGAGCGCTCCGCCAGTTCCCATCGGTTCTTTCTCGTGTGAATATAATATATTAACATTCCATTTGCTGCCATCGCCAAAATATTCTCTGATTTTATCTCCTAGATATCCAATACAAAGCACAATATTAGGTAAATTATATCTCTTCAATTGCAAAATTTGATATTCCAAAAAAGGTATATTATTAATCGGCGCCATCGGCTTGGGTTTATCATTAATAATGTTTTTCAGACGAGTCCCAAACCCACCTGCAAGAATCAGAACTTTCATATTTGTACGGCTCCATCCATTCGCCCTTTATATTTCCGCATTAATTTTTTCTCGCCAATAGTTCAAGGTATCTTCAACTGTTTTTTCAAATGGAATCTCAGGTTTCCAACCGGTTGCTTTTTTAAATTTATCAGAACAGGGAATTTGCAGGGTAACATCCGCTGGTCTGAGTAATTCAGGGTCAACTTCCACTTTAATTTCTTTTACCACGCTCATTGTCAACAACATATTTAGCATTTCGCCGATGGACATGGTGGTATCTCCACCGATATTGTAAACCTCGCCAGGGGGACATTTTTGTGTTAATAGCCAGTATGCTTTTACTGCATCCCGAACATCCAGAAAAGTTCTAATGGAGTCTAAGTTCCCAACTTTTACTACGGTTTTTTTTAAACCCTTTTCGATTTCAGCGATTTGTTTACAAAAAGCTGATAATACAAAGACTTCTCCTCTTCTTGGTCCGGTGTGGGTAAACATACGCGTTCTAATAGTTTTAAGTCCATAAGCGACGAAATACTGGTAGGCTGCCATATCTTCGCCAACTTTGCTTACAGCGTAGGGGCTGGCAGGTCTAAAGGGAGTATCTTCAGTAATAGGCACGTCGTCTTTGCTAACCTGGCCATAGACTTCTGAGGAACTGCAAATATGGATGATGGGGTCGATTTTTACAAATCTTACAGCTTCAAGTAAATTTATGGTGCCACAAATGTTAGTTTCTATAGTATCGATAGGCGCATCGTAACTTGTCACAACGTAGGACTGAGCGGCCAGATGAAAAATGATATCTGGTTTTACTTCATTGATAACCCTAATTATAGATTTGAAATCCCGTAAATCGCCATTTTCAAATTTGATTTCATTCGCTATATGTTTGACATTTTCAATAGGGCTTCGCCATCTTTTCAACCCATAGATATGAATCTGTTTTTGATTATTCAACAGATATTCTGCTAAATGGCTACCTACAAACCCTGTAATTCCCGTTATTAATGCTCTCATTTCATTACCTCAGATACTCAGGTTGTGGAGTTATCAAAGTCGATGCCAATCTTCCAGATGATTTTGATACCAATCAATAGTTTTTTTCAAACCATATTCTAACTTCGTTTTTGCTTCGAATCCGAATTCCGATTTAGCTTTTGAGACATCCAGAAGGCGTCTTTTCACACCATCGGGCTTTGTTGTGTCCCACTCTATGTCTCCCTCAAAACCCGATAACTCCTTAATTAGGGATACTATTTCTTTTATTTTAATTTCCTCACCCGAACCTAAGTTTATAGGTTCACTTCTATCGTAACGTTCTGTCGCTAATACTATTCCTTCCGCCGCATCATCAACATACAGGAATTCTCTGGTTACTTCCCCAGTACCCCATACGGTTACTTTTGGCTTATTTTCCTTTTCAGCTTCCACAAATTTTCTAACTAAGGCTGGAATAACATGGGAATTTTCTAAGTCGAAGTTATCTCTTGGCCCGTATAAATTAACCGGTATTAAGTATATTGAGTTAAATCCATACTGCTCTCTGTAAGCTTTTGATTGAATTGCCATCATTCTTTTGGCAAACCCATAGGGAGCATTAGTTTCTTCAGGATACCCGTCAAAAAAGGTTTCCTCTTTCAGGGGCATTTCAGCAGATTTGGGATAAGCGCAACCAGCGCCGATAGCTGTGAATTTCTCCACGTGATATTGACGAGCATATTCCATTACTAAAGTATTCATCATTATATTCTCGTAAAAAAACTCTCCGGGATGTCTTACATTTGCCCAAATTCCCCCAACCCTGGCAGCGGCATGAATAATAATATCAGGATTAACATCTTCAAATAATCTAATAACGTCCTCTTCATTTACCAGATTGTATTCTTTGCTCCTTGGCGCGAATATATTCATGCAACCTTCATCCCTAAGTTTTTCCACTACATGAGAACCTAGAAAACCTCCCCCACCGGTTACAATAACCTTTTTCCCTTTCCAAAAACTCATATTTATACTCCTTATAACTTGACTTTGATGTGAAATGTTTTATGGTCTCAAATCGATTGTTATGCACTCAGAAGCCTGTATGAAACCTGGATTCTCTGTCCTGAATCGCCCAAAGGTGCAGAACTGTGACGCTACATAATTTTTGTTATTATACCAAAAAATCCAAAGGATTGTCAAGTAAAATCTGAGAATTTCTCTGCAAAAACCTTGACAAGCTAATTACAAAATGCTATCCTTTGTATTGTTTAAAATCTATGTTTGTAAATGGCATGGAGAGAAGATTATGTCAAAAAGTGGAAATATAAGTTCCAAAGTAGATTATACTCTCTTGGAGCGTAAGAGGGTTATTGATTTCCTGGAAAAGATTAAATCAGCGGGGGATATTACAATTGAGGAAATGGAACAAAAGATGGAAGTTTTGATGTCTATGGGAGAACATGTTCAGGATGTTTTATTGAGCATCTTGAGAACTTGTGATGATGAAATACTGCCAATCGTTACCTTCGGTTTAGAGTATATGGATGACCCTGAACTAATTGACCCTCTGATTGAGATTCTTATTGACCATTCGGTTCGAGAAGAGATTAAATTGCGGATTTTATCAATACTGGGAAATTATGGAGTGGATACAAGTGACCCTGAGTTTGCTGAAATTTTGGAAAGCGCCTTTGAAGATTTCGAAGGCGTTATGCATAGAAGTACACTGGATATGTTGGATAGTATCCAACAAGACGATGAGGCAATCGCTTTTTTGTTAGAGAATTTTCATCAATTTCCCCCGGAAGCGCAAGTTGAAATGGTCAGGCAGTTTGGGGATACGAAAGATGAACGCGCTGTAAAAATTCTGGAGATATTCGCGGAAGTAGATGATAAGGTTGTTGCTCAAGAAGCTATTAAATATCTGGGGAAAATAGAAAGCCCTAAATCTTATGCTGCTTTGGAACAGATTATCGCGGATAATGATGATGCAGAAATCACGAAATTAGCGGAAAAATCCATGCGAATTCTGCAATTGGCGAATGTTAAGCCTATGCCCACTGAACAACGAGTATCAATGCTTGGCGATATATATAAAGTTATTATGTCTTTCATTGACGGAAAAGGTAGCCGTGTACTATGGATTGCGCGATGGATAGAGAATTCTAAGTTAGAAACGCTTAATTTGATGTTGAATACAAGGGTTGGTATTAAAGATTGTTATGGCGCTTCGAATATGTCAAAACGTCAATTCGATAAGATGGTCAGAACAATGCGGACTGAAATAGATGGGGTTGAATTAGATTATAACTATGCGTTGAAATTGATAAAGGACGCGATGTATCAGAATAGAGAAAGTGCATCTGCCATCCCTATTGAATTTGTCTTATGGAAACGTATCTTGAAGGGTGATGATATTTCACCGGCAAGATATGTTCCCAAGTGGGATAATTTTGTCGATAACCTTGAGGCACTGAAAAACGATGAAGACATATTGGAAGAATCATATCATCTGCACGATTTAGAAGATTTTAGCAGCTGGTTCGACCAATCGCCGAAAACCTATGATTACTGGGATGAATTGGAAAAACTCGTCAATAGCTACAGAGGCAAGACTCTTGATAGAAAGATAGATGATTTGCTCAAACGGTACGCGGTAGAAGTCTTTGAACCGCAACGCGATTTCATCAAGCGAAACCTGGAACTGACAGCCGATTTTCTATTCCATCAACCGAATAGGCGTGATGAGGCAGAATTAGCTCTTGTCGCTGCTTTGAATCTCGAACTCAAATCAACTCTTCCTCTTCATGAACATCCCTTTATTGAGCGTATGATGGACGAAAGCTTGGAGATGGCTGAATTGAATATGAGCCATGGATTTGATGTCCGAGTCAATCCTGAATTTTTCGATTAATTCAGAAAAAGAAACCGAGTTTCTTCGAGAAACTCGGTTTCTTTTACCATCGCATAATTCTCTGAAACGGATTCTTCTCGTTATCGTTATTACGAGTATCGAATCCCTTTCTTTCGGGAGCGATAGTGCAGAGGAGGAGACATATTTTGGCGCGCGAATATGAATATTTATCCACTCTGGACGATACTCAATTGGTGGAGCGAATAAAAGTTGGTGATGAGGCAGCTTTTCAACTATTATTTCGTAAACACCAAAATTGGGTTTACAGTAAAGTGTATCGGATATTGCGCAACCATCAAGATACTGAAGAAGTATGGCAAGATATTTTTATGAAGGTCTGGGAACGAATTGACAAATGGGATTCAGAGATGGGCAGCTTTCAGGCCTGGCTCAATGAGGTTGCGAAAAATACTATCCTTGATGCTATTCGAAAGCGAAAAAGAATTCGTGAAATGCTTTTAAGTGCAGAGGATGAATCTAAGGTGCCTATAATGAATTATGAATCTCCAATACTTCCTCCGGATAAACAAATGGAGATTCAGGAAACTAGAAAAGTAATCGACCAGGCGCTTGATGAAATAAGCAAACCGAACCACCGGATTGCCTGGATATTACGACATTTGGAGGGGTTAAGTATATCGGAGATTAGTAAAACTCTTGGATGTAAGGAGAATACGGCAAAAATTTGGATCTTTCGTTGTTCGAAGGAACTTAGAAAAATTTTAATGAGAAAAGGGTTGAATTGGGTAAGCTGATTTTAGTCAGCATTAGGAAACCCGTTTTCTCCAAGAAAACGGGTTTCTGGATCCTATCGGATTTGAGGGATTAGTTATGAAAACGAAAATAAAGCTAAAAGCCAATTACTCTGAGGAATTGGAGAAAGCTGAAATCTTAGAGGGTTATACAAAACTGATTTCAGGCGAAAAGCCTTCGCGTAAACAAAGAAAGCTTCTGAATAACCAACGATATGAATATGAGGAAGAGATGGCTCCGCTAAAGAAGCTAGTCGATTTTACGCATCAGCAATCAGCAGCAATGATAATGGAATCTGTTGTGCCAAGCCCTAGCGCAAGTCAGCGGGTTGAAACCAAGTTAATGACTTTAATTAAAGGTAATCAACTTCCAACGCCTGGTTTTGTGGGAAATTTGCAACCAGCTTATGAGATGGAACCAGTGGGTAGCGATAGTGAATTGGCGCAGATGGAATATGAATATAATCTCGCAGAAGAATTCATCTCTCAAGGACAGCAAAAGAGAGATTGTACCCTGCGATTTAAGATTATCGAAGGTGATGAAATTGGGAGAGAGTATCTGGCTGTGATTCCTAAAATTATACCGGGAAGAGGAAAAGATGTGACAAGCGGACTGGGCGAAGAGATGGCAATGCGAGAAATTACTATTGGTCGGGGTGTGAAGGCTCAAATCCGATTGCTTGATTCTAGTGGAGAACTTTCTCGAGTTCATGCAAAACTGGAAGCGCGCGACAGCGATATTTACATTATTGACTTAAATAGTAGTAATGGAACTTATGTCGATGGGGAAGAGATTACCGGAAGTCATAAGTTATCTATTGGCTCTACAGTTAGGTTAGGCGGTATTGTGATTAAGATTCTCTCTATAGAATCTTAACGGAAAAGGAAGGAACAGATACACAATACGTAATGCGTCAAAGTGAGTACTGGAAGAAAAGTTTGGTTACGTACGTAAAAACACGAAACATGTAACACGTTACTCGACACTCATTTTCCTAACCATTATCTGAACATCTATAGCACCAGAGGTAAGTAAGGTCAGTATCTGCTATGTATAATGGAACCGCTAATTTAGATACCGCTATGGAACATTTTCAAAACGGTCGAAATTTCCAGCGACAGGGATTGTTAGAAGAGGCGGCGCAACAATTTTTAAGGGTTATCAAATTGGATGAGCATTCTGCGAGTGCGTATTTCAATATGGGGGCGATTTGTTTTCAACGACATCAATATGAGGAAGCGATTGGCTATTACAAAGCTGGACTTAAACTAGCGCCGCAGAATGTATCCGCTCATGCTGATTTGGGCAAAACTTATGAAATGCTAGCCGAATGGGATGAAGCACTATATCATTTGAATAAAGCTTTAGATTTGCATCCAACTCATGAAGCTGCTCAAAGAAGGAAACGAAGAATACTGGAAGAAAAACCTAAATATGAAATCCTTCGAGAACAAGTTAAATCAGCAATTGTTTCTTCCAAACGCCAAACGTTTAGAAAAAGTTTGGTTGAGGAATTTAGTTTAAGTGAAGCAATACCAACTTCAGATAATATTAATGCCGCAGTCATTGAACGTTTTGTGGTCAAATTCAGTGAAGGAGTGTCTGAAGAGGTACGAAAACCAATTTGCTGTCTTTTGGAGCGGATATATATAGAATTAGGTAGCGAGTTTGATTACTATCCTCAACAGAATATAAAAGTATTTGTTCTTCATACCCTGCCCAAAGAAAGTCCACAATTTTTATTGCCCCAGTGGGCTGTTGGACAATATGATGGAAGCATTACAATTGTTTGGCGAGCGCAAGAAAAACCTGATTTGACCTTCCTTTATGTGGTTTTGCAACATGAATATGTCCATCTTTTGGTCAATCTGCTGACGAATGGCAAATGTCCAATGTGGCTTAACGAGGGATTGGCTAGATACCATTCTCGTGGATTGCTGGATTCAGATAAAAAAATATTATTACAAGCGGTAAAGCAAAATCGTTATATTCCGCTAAAACACCTGGAGTATAATTTTAGCTACCTGAATAAAGAACGAGTTCGTCTTGCTTATATAGAATCATGTTCTATCGTGGAATTTATGATGAAAACTTATGGGATGAAGAAAATTAAACAATTATTGCATTCATTGGGAATGGATAAATCGTTTAACGAATCTCTTATGTGTAGTCAGGGTCAAACGCTTCGGTTCCTTCGCAAGCTCAGGACTCGAGGACAGGCCTGTGGGATGAATTCACCAAAAGAATTAGAAACTCAATGGCTTATGTGGGTTATGGACTGTTACAAATGAGCAAACTTGATATCCTAATTTTGACAATAATCGGTTTAGCGGGATTTTGTTGTTTTATCACCGGCTTCGTTCGTAGCATAATGGGTTTGGTAGCAATCGGTGGGGGGATATTTATCGCTGGTCAACTCTGGCAATATTTAGCGCCCTGGTTGAATAATTTTGTGAAAAATGAAACTGCCTCAAAATGGTTGAGTATATTAGCAATAATAATTATTGCCAGTATAATTATTGACTTACTGCTAATAAGAATTCAAAAAATCGCTGAAAAAGGCGTTTTAGGTTGGATTAATAATTTGATTGGAGCAGTCTGCGGAATAGTAATCGCAAGTTTGTTTTTGGGAATGCTTTTGCTTTTGTTGACTCAATATAAAAACGATTTTCTCCAAAACTCTATTGACAATTCACGATTTGCTAAGCCTTTGGTTACATTTGCCCAACACGCAATTGGAATGGTTAAAAAATCCATTGTGAAAAATAATCATTCAGAAGGGCAAAATGACAAACCGGCAAGAGGGCAAGAGGGTGAACCGGCAAATACTCCTCTTGCCCCTTAACCCTTTAGCCATAATTATCTGAAACTTATTTTCTCAATGGCTTCTTGGCAACGAACACAATACGTTGCATAAGGCAAAATATTTAACCGACGTGGTGGAATTGGATTTCCACATTCTTCACATAAACCATAAGTACCTTTCTTAATCTTTCTAAGCGCCGCTTCAATTTGTCGATATAATTGCGCATCATTGATACTCAAGCTAGATAGCAATCTTCTTTCACTGGATTTCGACGCCTCGTCTAAAAGGTCAGCGCTATCTTGTTCGTTGTCCCAACCTTTCGCTTTATTATTCTTGAGGAGCTTATTGAGTTCTTCCAGCAAACGTTGTTTAAAAACGTCAATGTCTTCCATAAAATTATATCACGTCCTTAATTTTTTAAATGGACTGATTTGCCGCATTCATCCCCTATCGATTAGAGTAATCAGTAGAGCGTTTCTGCGACGGTAAAGCTAAACCAAACTTTTCTTCCAACTTTTTCTTCCAAACTTTTCTTTTAAAAAGAAAAGTTTAATCAAAAGAAACACTGTGGAATAAAGTTGACAAAAAGAAAGAATTGGAATGGAAAAGAAAGAATTAAAATGGCAAAAATTATATCACTTGCCATGTAAAAGTCAAGAAAAAATATTTTTTAAGAATACGACTTTTTCAGTTATCTTTCTTTTGCAGGCAATATGACGCGTGGAACATGAATCGTGTTGTGTATTTCGTATTTCGTGTCAACACGAAACCATAAGACGAAGTCGTTGGTGAGCGAAGCGAACACGTTTTACGTTTTCCCCTCGTTCTAAGTGAAAGTGATAATTTCCCTTATTTTCTCTATTTCCGCGGCATTTCCTAATTTTTCAAAGAATTCGATGGCTTTGTTTAAATGCATCTGTGCTTCCTCAAAATTTCCTTTTTCTAAGTAGGTTTTACCAAGGTCGCGATGCGCTTCTCCCGAAGTCTCTGAAAATCCTTTCTCCTCAGATATTTCTAACGCTTTATGGAAATAGTTAATAGTCATATCATAATTCTGGTTCTTCAGGTAGACCTTGCCGATATTATGATAGACACTCGAAACCAAATATTGGTCATTTAGTTGCTTGCCCATTTCCAAAGCTTTGTTCTGATACTCAATAGCCTCATGCAGATTTCCCAATTCGCCATGCGCCCTCCCGATATTTCCTAAGGCGTATGTTAAGCCTTTTGTTAGATTGAGCTTTTCGAAAATAGGCAAACATAGCTCAAGATGCTCGATTGCTTTTTCGAATTTCTCCCAACTTAAATACATTGATGCCAGGTTATTATTGATAATACCAATCTTCCGCATATTTCCTATTCGTTCCGCGATTTCCAACCCTTGCTCAAAAAACGCTAATGATTTATCAAACTCTCCCATACTTCTATAGAACTTTCCATAGTTGTCATACGATGTTATCAAGCCGTCGACATCGCCCAGTTTCTCTTTCTCTTCTAAACTTTTCTGGAAGTAAGATAGCGCTTTATCATTTTCTCCTCGCCGCATGTAGAGTTCACCAAAGTTATTATACAGCTTTGCAAGTTCAGTACTTGCATTGAATCTTTCGAGAATCTTCCGACTTTTCTCCCAATATTCGATGGCGCGGTCGAAATCGGCACGTTCACACATTACATTACCTAAATTTTTGTATACAAGAGCCTGGACATAATAATGTTCTGTTCCTTCAACTACTTCCAAGGCCTGGGTATGAATCTTTATAGCTTCTGGATATTTCGCTTCAAGGTAGTAGATATATCCGATATCAGTGAGTATTCTGGCGGCTTCTTCTGATTTTTCCTTGCCATCAAGTTCAGCTAATCCCGCGTTGTATTGTGCTATCGCCGTTTCTAAATCGCCTTTCTTTCGGTAAATTTCACCCATTTTTCGGAAAATAACTGCTCTGGATTCAGGAGATGAAAAATACTCCAATAGCCTGGCATAGTTATCTAAGGCTGCGTCGAATTGACCATCTAACCCATAGACATCTCCCAACCCTCCGTATATCATCATCTTCATTTGGGATTGCTCTTCAGACATCTCTTGTATTCGTTGTTGTGCATCTAAATAATAGTCGATTGCATCGGCTTTGCTGTATAAGTTTTGCGCTTTCTTACCCGCCTTGACAAGATAGTTGACTGCCTTATCAGTTTTATCGCTTCGTCTATAATGAAATGCAAGCTGGTCTAAATACACCTCCTCTGGATAATATTTCTCTAAACAATTACCAACCAGCCCATGTAATACCTTTTTCCTGCCGACAATGATGCTATCATAAGCTGTCTCGTAAATGAGAATGTGCTTAAAATTATATCCTGATTCAGAGCCGTTACGTAACTTAGCGATTAATTCCAGGGTGGTAAGTTTATCCAAATCCTTTTCTAAATTATCCTGTGGAGATATATATTCCAAAATTCTAAGTGGGAAAATCCGTCCTATAACTGATGCGTGTTGCAATGTTCGCTTAGGTGTGCCTCTTACACGGTCAATTCTGGCCCTTACCACGGCTTGCACGCCCACTGGCACGTCGATGTTTTTGATATTACTTACAATAATATAACCATTTCCGCCTTCTTCTGGTTGGATAATAACGTCTTCAATTAATTTCCGAATAACTTCCTCTAAATAGAACGGATTGCCTTCTGCTTTATTCAAAATCATATCTTTCAGGTCATGACTATCCTGAGTATCTTCAAGGTTCAGCATAGAATCCAGGATGAATTTCATATTCTCTTTTGATAGTCTGCCAAGACGCACTTCTGTATACTTATCATCCCCAAATTTTTCTTTGGCAGTAGTAGCAAGCTTCCAGCATAAACGGTCGCCTGTCCCAAGGTCGCCATATATTTCAGGGCGATAGATGTTCAGTAAGAGAATTGGCGTTTCAGTAAGGTTATCTATCAAAAACAAGATAAGTTCATAAGAAACTTTATCAAGCCAGTGTAAATCCTCTAAAGCCAGTACAATCGGACGCTGCTTGACCGCTTGCATTAAGATGTGCTTTATTGCTGCAAAAGTTTGCTTTTGGAGTTCTTCTGGGTTTTCCTTGAGGTATTCTATCTTTTCCGCTTGTTTATCACTCAATTTAACCGGCATCAAATGAAGAATATACGGAAGAATCTCTTCTGCGGGTGAAATTTTGGCATCTTCGCCGAACAATTTCATGCTACCGTTTGTAATCTTATCCTTGATTTCCGCTTCCGTATCGAGGCCTGTCACCCCAAATTGAGATTTTATTGCGCTCAAGAAGATGGAATACGCGACATGCTCGGTGTGGGATTGACATTGCCCTTCTATCCATAAAACTTCGTTTGAAAGCGCGTCTTTGAGTTCGCGTTTGAGTCGTGATTTGCCCAATCCCGCTTCGCCGGTAATTGATGTAATCTGGAAATCACCTGCCATAGTTTTCCTTGCGCACACCATCAAAGTTTCAAATTCGATTTCACGTCCGGCCATCGGAGAAGTAAGTCCCTCTATGCCGCGCGGGCTTCCTGGATGTTCTTTGGGGCCTATCAATCTATAGATAGGTTGCTCTCCCGTTTTGTTTTTTAACTTCACAGACCTGGGAAGTTCGAAATCAAACTTAGCCTTCGTCAGTTGATATGTCAACTCGCCAACAACGATTTCCCCTGTTTCAGCGATATGTTCTATTCTGGAAGCTAAATTCACCGGGTCGCCAATGACAGTGTAATTTAAAAGTTTTTGACCACCAATACTTCCAACAGAAACTTTGCCTGTATTGATGCCAATATGCACATTGAGTGGCGTTCCTATCTCATCGCCATAACTGATGACAGCTTCACGCATAGCCATTGCCGCTATAATTGCGCGTTCTACGTCATTTTCATGGGTAATCGGCGCGCCAAATAATGCCATTACTTCATCGCCCACAACTTTATCTGGAATTCCTTGCAGTTCATATACTTCATCAATCTCTCTTTTGAGACATCCGTGGATTATCCGTTGTATCTCTTCAGGTTCATCAGCATACTTCTCCGACAGAGCAGTAAAACCACTTACATCTGAAAAAACTATCGTAACGAGTTTGCGCTCACCTTCAATCTTCCCACTGTATTTGTAGATTTCTTCACGGAGAGCGGGCGGGATGTAATCCTCAAGCATCTTCAGCTTATCATAATCTACTTCAGATTCTTCATCTGATGTTTTATCTTCGGTCGGGGCGACAACTTCAGCGGTAGAAAGTTTTTCTTCTATTTGTTCTTTCTGTTCAGGGTGTTCAACCTGAACTTTGTCAGGAACTTTTACCGCCGGTTCTTGTTCAGTTACCTCCGGTTCAGATATCTCCACTATCGTCTGTTGCGGAATAATGTCAGGTGCTTTGGAGGGCTGAATAACAGGTCTAAAACTAATAAGTGGCGCTGATTTTTGATGTGCGGAAGGCGCCGCGGCAATAACAATCTTAGGCAGGCTTGTTCCGCAGGAATTACAGTAGTTGGCGTATAATGGATTGATGGTTTTGCATTGAGAACAAACTTTGTCCAACTGAAAACCACATTCACTGCAAAATCTGGCGAATTTAGGATTATCCGTGCGACAATTTGGACAGAGATTAGCTAAAACTGCGCCGCAGCGGTTACAAAATTTCGCGCGCTGAATATTTTCATAATTGCAACTGGGACATAATCTGCTAAGGCTATCGCCACAGTTGCCACAAAATTTAAAGCCGGGGGGATTTTCAAAATTACATCTCGCGCAGTTCATTAGAAACCACTTCCTTAAAACGTGAAACGTGTTCGCTTCACTCAGCAGTCCCCCTTAATCCCCCTTATCAAAGGGAGGTAGGGGGGTTGTGGAGGGCAGGGGGTTGTCACTTCGTAAACTGCCTGCGTGAAACGTGATTATTTTGTTCATGTTTCACGTTTTACCTTTCACGTTTCATCAATATCATAAACCACCTGAATTTCCACTTTATTTTTAGTGTAATTCAAATCAGAGCCACATTACCCGTCATAAATTTTTCTAATTTCCCCATTCCGCTACGCAACACTAAAGCGCCATCTTCGTCGATATCTACAACTTGTCCCACTGTCACTTTTTCATCGCATTCCACCCGCACTTGACATCCAAGGATGCTGGATAGTGACCTCACTTCAGATATTATCGGCATCAGGTTGCCATCATTTAACAGGATGTATCTATTTTCACAGTCTAACAAAAACTGTTGCAACAATTGAATGCGTGAGATTTCATAACCTAATAGAATACTGAGAGATGTCGCGGTAGATTTAAGCGAAAGGGGGAAGCTATCTTTTTCGATATTTACGTTGATGCCTATTCCAATAACTAAAAAATTTTCTCGCCCTTTTTCTATTCCCATTTCTGTGAGGATTCCACATACTTTCTTCCCATCAATAACCACATCGTTTGGCCATTTTATTTTCGCTGGCAATTTGGTAATGAGCCTAATGGAGTTGGCTACTGCAGCAGCGGCTAAAAGAGTAACCACTGGCATCTGATATGGCTGAATTTTAGGCCGCAATAATACAGAAGCTAAAATGCTACAACCGGGAGGCGATAGCCAACTCCTGCTTAGACGCCCTCTGCCTGCGGTCTGATATTCGGCTATAATTAACACTCCATCCGGCGCGCCATTCGCGCCTAAATATAACGCGACATCGTTAGTAGACCTGGTTTGTTGATAGGCATATATACGATGTCCGATAAATTGCGTTTTAAGTCCAGATATTATATCATCAGCCGTCATTTTTTACAATTCACTTCCGATTTGCTAAGCATATAGCCGCTGATTTCCAGAAAACGCTGATTTTGGGCATTTTATAATCAGCGCGGTCTGATAATCGGCGGCTCTGTTATGGATGACTTACTCAACAATGACATCAATACTAATATCCAAAGCTGGCGCAGAGTGGGTCAGCGCGCCTACGGAAATCAGATTAACACCTGTTGCGGCGATTTGTTTGACTGTTTCCAATCGAACATTTCCCGACGCTTCAATAGGCACTCTGCCGCCAACGAGTTTAACAGCCTCTTTCATTTTATTTAGCGCCATGTTGTCCAACATGATGATGTCCGCTTTCGCATTGAGTGCTTCAGCAACCTGCTGAATGGATTCTGTTTCAACTTCAATCTTCATCGTATGCGGAATCTGCGACCGCGCCATTTCGATGGCTTTCGTGATGGAACCCGCTAAAGCAATGTGATTGTCTTTGATGAGCACCGCGTCGTATAAGCCGAAGCGGTGATTATATCCCCCGCCGACCCGCACGGCGTATTTCTCCAAAATTCGCCAACCAGGCGTTGTCTTACGCGTGTCGATAATTTTGACGGGATAATCCGCGACAGCCTGGACATATTTCGCTGTCAGAGTGGCGATGCCGGATAAACGCCGCAAAAAATTCAAAGCAGTGCGCTCCGCTTGCAGCATTGGCTTTGCAGGTCCGTAAATCTTACCAATTTCAACTCCAGGTTCAATTTTATTGCCATCTGATAACATCGGTGTCAACATGAGTTGGGAATCTACCATGCTCAACAGCAATTCTACAACCTCTAATCCCGCAACTAATCCAGTATCCTTGGATATGATTATTCCAGTCGCTACACGGTCTTTAGGAATAATGGCATCTGAGGTGATATCACCAATGCCTATATCTTCGGAGAGTGCTAATTCCAATAATTGTTTGATGTAATGATTGTTTATTTGCATTTTTCACCTACGGTATATTCAGTTGCCAGTTATATCACAATTTCCGTGATATCGCGTTCTTTTTCTGGTAGTACCAGTTTCAGTGGTTTTGGAATCACGAATCTCGGCCCGTCCTGCTCAAAAGTAAACTCTGGGCTTTCGGGAACCTCAAGTTTTAGCTTTCCATGAGAGGTGAACTTCGGACCTTCAGGTTGAATTAATTCCGGGCCTTTGATTTCCATCTATTCTCACTCCCTTGTACATAGAAACCGATTCTTCACTTCGTTCAAGGACATGGTTTTTGGGAAAAACTCGGTTTCTACGAAATTCTGAATTTTTAATATTTTAGCATGTTTATCTGAATTTCGCAATATTAAATTTTATCCTCCTTTAATTTCATACTTTCGCTTGTGAAAATACCCTTGACAAAAAAAGAAAATTGTTGTATTTTAAATTACTGTAATTTGACAGAAATAACCCTTTGGTCAAATTGAGGGATGAGTTATGAATAATCGCTTTCTCCTTATTATATATATACTAATAATAATTATTTGTCTTCATTCAACAGTTATTGCTGAGTTGCCTTTTAAACTTTGGCGTGGACATCCAGATAGAGTACTGGCGGTTGCTTTTAGTCCTGATGGGAATCTTCTCGCTTCGGCTGGGGTTGGGGAGAATAAAATAAGATTGTGGGATGTTCAGCGTGGTACTCAGATATCCGTTCTCGAAGGGCATGATAGTGTTGTTACTTCAGTAGCTTTCAATAAAAATGGCATTTTGGCATCGGCATCTGAAGATGAGACCATTAAATTATGGAATGTGGATAACGGTAAGGAATTACGTAGATTACTTGGGCACAGTGGACAAATTTCTTCGATTGCTTTTAGCCCTGATGGAAAGTGGCTTGCTTCTGGAGCAAATGACCAATTAGTTAAGATCTGGGATACTGAAACAGGGATGGAGCGCGCTACTTTTGAAGGACATAGTGATGCTATCTTTTCGGTTGCTTTTAGCCCTGACGGTAAACTCATCGCTTCCGGTTCCGCAGATGGTACAATCAGATTATGGGATGTGGCAACCAAACAAGAATTAAGTGTATATAGAGGGCATGAGTATTACGTCTGGTCTATTGCCTTTAGCCCCGATGGTTCAAAATTGGTCTCAGGCTCGTGGGATAAAACAGTTAGAGTATGGGATCTTCTTGCTGGAAAGGATAGCACCACCGGTGCTGTTTTGGCGACTTTTGATGCCTATGTCCTTTCTGTCGATTGTAGCCCTGGTGGAAAGCTAATTGCAGTGGGAATACTGGACCCTGGGTATGGCAATACTGTCAGTATTTGGGATATAAAAACGGGCTCTCAAATTAGAACGTTCGATGTCAAATCCAAGTATGATATGGCATTTAGTCCAGATGGAACAAAACTCGCTACGGTCGGCTCTTCTAACGGAGAAATCAGAGTATGGGAATCCAGAACAGATGTGCCTAAACTATTATCACCGGAAAATGATACAATCGTCAGTGACCAAATGGTTATATTGAAATGGGCGGAGGTTACTGGCGCTGTCTATTATGAGGTGGAAGTTGCACAGGATAGTGATTTTACAATTATTGAGCTTTCTCCTACTATCGTTGCTGATAAACAATTCCCGCTTGAATTATGGCCAGAAGGAAGTCACTGGTGGCGTGTGCGAACGGGTGGATTTGGGCAAGTCGGAGATTGGTCACAACCATTGTATTTTACGGTAGCTAAACCGTCCAGGCAGTGTGTTGTAAAGGTTGACCCCGAGATGCAAGTAATTAACAAAACTTTTGCAGAAGAATCCACTGTAAGTGTAAAAATTGAAAATGTAACGGAATTAGCGGGATTTCAGCTTGAATTAGCTTTTGACCCAAACATTCTGGAAATTTTGAATTTAAGGAAAGTGGGCGAGATATTTGGCGAAGATAGAGCGATTTTAGACCCATATCCTATGCCGCCGCCCGGATTACCTATATTTGGCGAAGATGGAACAACCTTAACTCCTAAAATCGACAATGTTAATGGTTTAATCTCAAGTGTCATCGCCACAAAGGTCAGTCCGGGCGGCGTTAGTGGAAGTGGTCTATTATTAGAGGTGCATTTTAAAACGAAGGTATCAGGGGAAAGCAAGCTAAAACTTCAGAATGTCGTATTAGTTAATGCTTCACAGGAAAAAATCAGCGATTGCCAGATAATTTCAGGTAGTGTAATTGTCGTGAACCCCTCCAAACCATGGGATGTGAACCAGGATGGGGAAGTCAATGTACCTGATTTAGTAGCGGTGTTACAACATTTGGGTGAAAGGGTAACTGAGCCTATGAACCCAAATCCTGATGTAAATGGAGATGGCATTGTTGACGACGTTGACGTATATCTTGTTAAATCGCATTTTGGGGAGAAATATGATATTACCCAAATAACTACATCTCCACCACCTCCACCATCCGTAGTAACTTCACCAACTCCACCGCCTCCGCCAGGATCGCCAAAAATAGAAACCCGTTTTCTCGAAGAAAACGGGTTTCTGACAACCCTCGTGAGTTTTGATTTGCCGCTCCTTAAGAAAATCTATGAATTTGTAAACCAGAACGTGGAGATTAATCCTGAGTTGATACCTTTGAAAGAAACGCTGTATGTTCTCATTCAATCAGCCAATCAGAAATTACCTCCTCAAAATCGACTTGCTCAAAATTATCCTAACCCGTTCAATCCAGAAACGTGGATTCCTTATCAATTGGCGCAAGGAGCAGACGTGACGATAACAATTTTTGAGGCATCTGGACGCATTATCCGAACCCTTGACGTTGGATACCAACCTGCTGGTTCGTATGTCAGTAAGGATAGAGCAGCCTATTGGGAGGGGAAAAATAATTTGGGCGAAACAGTTGTTAGTGGAATTTACTTCTATTCTATTCGAGCTGGGAACTTCAATGCAGTGAAAAAAATGATAGTCGCTAAATAAAAATAATCCGCTGATGCCCAAATAATTTTCTTGACAAAAAAGCAAAAGTATTGTATCCTACTCTACCGTTATTTTGAGCGTAATAAAAAATTTATGTAACTAAATTGCAAGGATAACGTATATATTATGCTGATATTACTATTGGGTGAATAAGTTTGTGGTATTGGCGCAAAACTTCACCTACGAGGAGATAACTATAAAGTTGAATTGGATATTTATACGCCGGAAGAGTTTTTATCTACCGTAAGGTAATGATGATGGATTTAACTACCGGGCTAAAGAAAAAGTATGACAAGAATTGAATTAGCGGAAGAGATGTTGGTTGATGCCGCTCTTTGTCTTGCGAATCAAAGATATCGTTCAGCAATTAGCAGGTCATACTATGCTTGTTACCATGCCGCGCGCTGGTGCTTGGAGCAAATCGGAATAAACATTACATCACGAGATGTTCATGGGGCATGTCTCAGACTGTTTAGTTTGCATTTTATCAGGAATGGACTACTTCCAGACTGGATGGGAGAATTGTTAAATCGCTTAAGGAGAATGAGGATTGCAGCCGATTATAGACTCCAGCTTCCGAATGAGGAAGCTGGAGCGATTTGCGGTGCAAAATAGCAGAAGATTTTTGGAGGAGGTGGAAAGAGCATGCTTATAAAACAAAAGGCAACAACAAAGGAATTAGAAGAAGTGAAAAGGATACAAGAAGAGATTGATATGCCTAAGCCAAGAAATTATATTATGATGCTCTGGAAACCAATCCTCGAAGCTGCAAAACAGAAATATGGCGATTTAATCACAGGATTCAAAGAGGTTCCACCATACGATGGAACTGGTGATATGACTTTTGAAATCCAGATGAGAAATGATGAGAAATTAATGGAAGTAGACCAATTCTTCTCTTCACAAACTTATCACCTTTTGGTTAATCAAGGTGTAGTCATTAATGTTTATGTCCAGAAAAAGATCTGACAATAACAGTGGTAGTGAGGAACTATGCCACAACATCATTTCGAAATTTTCCATTTTCCAAAATTGTTGTATTAAATATACTATCAAAGAATTTTAATCCCGACTTCCGAACTCTTTGAGACTTAGGAAGTTTCAACTGAAAGGAGCCAATAATTGTTCGGCGTGAAATTTGCTACGAGGTGGATAGTTCGCTGAAAAAATGGAAACGAAAAAATGTGACTGGGAATGGAAGGAAAGGATGGAATGGATGGAATAAAACATTTGTTCTTCCATTCTTCCAAATGCCATTGTTTGTCTATAAATCCCCAGAAAAGGAGCGATAATTTCATGGCATCTCCAAAATCTGCTAAAAAAAATCAAATTGCTGCCAAAGGTCAAGAACTTTATGATAGGAAATTGCGAAATAAATTAGAACCAGAGTACCGAGGGCAAATAGTCGCCATTGAGATTGATTCTGAGGATTACTTTCTTGGTGCATCTTTTGTAGAAGCGGTGAAAAAAGCTAAAAAAAAATATCCTGACAAGCTGTTTTATTTTGTGAAAGTTGGCTTTCCAGCCGTTAATATTCACCGATAATATGAGAGGATTTCTGGACGAGTGTAATCAACCGAGAATTCAGATTACAGTGGAAGGATACAGGACGAAAAGAACCATCGATGCTGTTATTGATACGGGTTTTGATGGATACATTTGTTTGCCAATCTCAATAGCGATTGAACTTGGATTAGAACTTTGTGGCTATCAAACGACAGAACTTGCAGATGGTTCTTTGCAAACAGATCTTGTCTTTATTGGACGCGCGGCTTTAGGTAACCTACCAGTAGCAGATGCAAAAGTGCTCCTAACAGAATCCGAAGATGCACTATTGGGTGTTGCAATGCTGTTGGATTATAAGCTGGAAGTAGACTTCGCAAAGCAGATTGTAAAAGTTGAACGGAGTGTTACACAAGAAATAGACAGCACTGGATAAACAGAAAGCGCAACCTTTTCGAAAATTCGTGTGAACCCCGTTAGAAAGCTTGGGCGGGGTACGTTAGAAGTCCTGTTATATCTCATAAAAGAGAATTCCAAGAGACTTCTAACGTACCGGGGCTTCCTTTCTAATGGGGTGAATCAAGCGAAGAAGCAAGCCTGAAGCAACCAGAGAAACTATCGTGATGCTGAATGATTAGAAATTTCAACTGAATTCGTAAGTTGCTTAAAAAGTCTTGACAATTTCCCAAAATTGTTGTATTTTATAAATATCATTATCGAGGAATTTTAATCCCGACTTCCGAACTCTTTGAGATTTCGGAAGTTTCAACTGAAAGGAGCCAATAATTGTTCGGCGTGAAATTTGCTACGAGGTGGAAGATTCGCTGAAAGAATGGAAACGAGAAAACTTGACAAGGAACTGTCCTTATCCATCTGGCTTATTCTGTAAAAGGGTTCCTTTGCTGCTAAAATGAAGATCTATGGATTCATTTGGTATGATTACATTATTGAGAAGCTTGAAAGGGAACATAACGTTCACCAGTACGAGGTACGAGAGATTTTTGCTAATCGCCCTAAATTTCGGTTTGTTGAAAAAGGGCATCGGCCTAATGAAGATGTTTATTCCGCATGTGGACAGACTGATTCAGGACGTTATCTGATAGTTTTCTTGTTTACTTTTTCCTCAGTGTTTCTTTTGATTAAACTTTTCTTTTTAAAAGAAAAGTTTGGTTACAAAAAGGATAAGCGTGCGTTGATTTTGTCTGCTTGAGATATGACACAAGTTGAAAGGAAAAGATATGAGGAAAAATAGAAGTTCTATCTCAAAAGCAGAATCATATAAAGAGATTGGTGAATTTTGGGATAGCCATGACCTTGCCGATTATTGGGATAAGACTGAACCTGTTGAATTTGAAGTGGATATTCAATCTGAAGTAACCTATTATGCAATAGACCACGAACTATCAGCAAAAATCAGATCTTTTGCCAAAAAGCGCGGTGTATCTGCGAGTACATTGCTGAACCTTTGGGTGCAAGAAAAATTATCAGAGCAAAGAATTTATTGAGTCTTTTCCAAAAAAAGTCTTGACAATTTCCCAAAATTGTTGTATTTTATATTATCATCAAGGAATTTTAATTCCGAACTTCCGAACTCTTTTAGACTTAGGAAGTTTCAACTGAAAGGAGCCAATAATTGTTCGGCGTGAATTTTGCTACGAGGTGGAGAGTTCGCTGAAAAATTGAAACGAAAAAATGTTTCTTTCGTTTTTAATCTTTTGGTGGAAATTAACCTTTTGGGCAAAAAAGCTGAATAACATTGGAATAGAAACCATGAACGAACGTTTTTTGAACAATCGTAAAATATCTTATGAACAAATAAAAGGAGGAAAAAAGATGAGTAAAATAACCTGTTTTGCACTTATCCTGGCAGTTGCTGTGTTGATGTTAGGAAGTGCAATTGCAAACTCTTTTGCCGCAGTTACAATTGGGCTTAGTCAGCTCAGTGACTATGACAAAGACAATCATTATACTACGGCAATAAAACCTGGTACATCTGATGTTTCCATTCTGCGTCTTCGAGTTACGCCTGACGCAAGTGAAAATGTGCGATGGACCGCGTTACAGTTGAAGTATACTGGAACCAGGTTAACAGATATTGGCAATAACGCCAGGCTGTACCAAGGCAGCCGACTGGTAAGTGATCGCCCATTTAGTGCTGGCGTTGTAGAACTTACCTTTAGTGAATCTTTATCCGCGGGAGGTAACTTTGTCGATTATGACGTAAAGGTTGATGTGTTACCTACAGCGGGTAGCTACAAAGTTGATTTGATGTATTTGAGCAGCACATTTGAGAAAATGGATGGTTCTCCATATCCTGCACCGACGCCTACTGTAACTGACCCAGGTCCAACGGGTGACCCTGCGAGATATGCTGGCTATGCGCAAGTGGACGCATCTAAACCTAAATTAGATATATATCTTGCTAAAGATGCTCCCGTTGACACCCTTGGCACTGCTAATCAAAATTACTACGGGATATACGACAAAGGAACAAAGATACTCAAAGTGAGATTTTACGATGAATTAAACCCGCTACCAAGTGGTCCTAAAGTCGTAAATCCTTTAGTCAGATTGGTATATTCTAGTGCTGTTGACGCAGCTACTCAAGTAAAAGTGAATTTGCCAGGCATTGTTCTTCGCACTCCTGACGATTCACCCTCCGTGAACTTAGGAGGGGGAACTTTGCTACATCCAAGTACAGCATCATCTCTTGTGTATTTCCAAGGAAATGATGCAATTAAAACAGATGGCTCGTATGGCGCTAATGGAGCTAATGCTTTTAGTAACGAAGTGTGGGTTAGACTCACCTCTGCTCAAGACGCTACCGTGCAAAACTCTATACTGCCGGAAGGCGGCTCAGATGCTGGCATTCCCAATAGTAAAGTGATAGAAGTTTATATTGCTGCTAACACTTTGTGGGACGCTGGAATTAGCATGAGTAGTCCAGCTAACGCCAAAGATCTTGCCAAAGACTTCACAAACAAAATTGATGAACACGCAAGCGATACGTACAGGGTCCTGGTTCTACCGGATACTACGAAGCCTTTGTTGAGGCCTGATGCTGAAAGACCTGTCAGGTTTGATTACGATACTAATCAACTGACGTTGAGCTTCAACGAAGCAATCAATGCGACTTCTGATATGCATAGCACAATTCGCAGTAGGTTGAAATTGACGAATGCTGTCATAGAAGCCGATCCAAATGACACTAAGGTTCCAATGGTCATCGGAGATGCGCCGCCAACAGCTACCATATCCCCGGCGGATTATGTGACGACCATAACGATTACGCTCAATAACATCCAGAAAGAAATACTCCTGGTGGATACGCCTCAGATAATCATCGCGGATGGCGCGGTGCAGGATGTTGCCAGTCAACCTATTGTTGGCGTTACCAAGAATATATACGTCACACCGCCGCTTTTGAATGCTACATTGAGCGATTATGATGGTGATCCTCCAACGTCGGTTCTCAATCTGAAATTCAGCAATGAAATCTCTGCTGGATCAATAAATTTTGCTAAGATTACCGTAACGAATGAAGATGGGGTAGGACCATTTAAATTGCTTTCAGACGAGCTTGTGGGAATCGTTGCTGACTCACAAGTTTTGGGAACTATTGTCAAATTTAATCTGACGCGTGCGCATAGGGATGCAATTTCAAGATGGCAGCAGGATACAAATATAACGGAACTCCGTATCATATTTGAAGAAGGCGCTGTAGTCGATGCTGAAGGCAAGCTTAACAAAGTGATGAGTGAGAGTAAAAAAATCGTTTGGGATAAAGACGATGTCCGACCTAATTTGGTGCCATCTAACACCACTTATGTTCATTCCTCAAAGGAACTAATATTGGCGTTTGATGAAACGCTCGATCTCACATCAGATGCTACTATTGCAAATATTGTAGAATCGCCTCTGATTAGGCTGATAGGTAAAAAAGCTGATGGAATAACATCCGTCGGCACAGCTATCACACTGTTAGATAGCGAGATAAAATCTGGTCAAGGCGACGGTATTTATCTCAAATATATACTCTCCGATGCTCACAGAGATGAGATATCAAGGTGGGGGGCGCCTGGTTCTGACGCTGTATATATTAACATCGAAGTTACTGGTGTTGCTGTGAAGGATTTGACCAGAGTAAACGGTGGCGCTTCCGGCCCGATAAATATTAGCGGAACTTGGTTCAAGGATACATCACGTCCGTCATTCCAGGCTGCTTACTATTCGGCTGCGTTGCGGAGACTCCGTATCAGATTCAGTGAGCCGATTAGTAATGCTACAGGTCTGAAGCCGGTTTTGGGTAATATCACAGTGCATACTCCTGGCGCTGTTGGAGTAACTTTAGCAGCGGATGCAACGTATGAGGTTGACGGAGATGCTTTGATTGCCTATAACCTGAATAACGACCAGCATAATGCTATAGCCGGTAAAACCAATCCGTTAGTTAGTTTAACGGAAAACGCTGTAAGAGACTTAGCTGGTCTTGGTTCTTTTGCGAAGACTAACGGGGTAATACAATATGATGAAACAGGACCTGGCTTAGAAGTTACTGGGAATTCCTATACTACTAATTTGGATGCCGACAACAATAACCGACCAAAATCAGGCACGCTCATTTTAACCTTTGGAGAGGATGTAGATGTAAGCACAACGGATTTGAAGAAAATCTCGTTGCAAGCTGGCGGCATTTCAGTTAGCATGGAGTCTCAAGAATATCATCCTGATGGCCTTCTTAATGTAATTACCAGAACGACCGAACAGGATGGAAAAACTTTAGTAATTGAAATCTCCGGCGCTGACATGAACCACAAAGCGGACAAGGTGTATGCAATCTGCGGCTTGTCAGAATATCTCGGGTTGTTTGTCAAATTGGCTAAAGGCGCGATAAAAGATCTTGCTGGCAATGAAAACGCCGAAATAACTAAAGATCTCACTTTTGTAAAAGACAACCAGGCGCCTGTGTTTAACAACGGTGGTAGTAGTTATGTGCATGACGATGGTAGCGACAATCATTACGCTGCCCTGGCGCTGAAATTTACGGAGCAGATGGACATCCGTTCCGCTTATATCACGGCTGCAAATATTGAGTTGGCTAATGCGGCAACCGGTGGTGATGCCTTTACATTGACCGACGTTGAGGTAAGAAGTGGACAATCTTTTGGGCCTACAATCTACTTCAACTTGAGCAATGACCATCGGGATGCTATCTCACGTTGGGGGGCGCCGACAAGCATGGGTGATACCAGCAAAGGCGCTACTACTCTTTATGCCCGTCTCAGCGGAAACGCTGTGAAAGACAGAACTGGCAATGGTAATGCAGTTATGAATACCCGTGTGGCTCTTGGCGCATGGACTAAGGATACAGGAGCTCCTGGATACGTTTCTTCAGCTTATAACGCCAATAACAAGCAGCTCACTATCACCTTCAACGAGTGGATGGATGTCAAACCGACGACGCTTGTGAATCCCGCGAATCTGACGATAAAGAACGTAGATGGCGGTGGTGGTGTCAATTTGAGCGGCGCAGGCGTAAGCGAAACTGACAATACGAAGACAATAACTGTTACGTTAACTCCGGCGCAAGACATGGATGTTAAGCCGCTTGCGAAACCACTGAAGTTGGATATGGCCGCCGGCGCTGCAAAGGACATTGCTGGAACAAATAATGCTGCTGCTTATCAGGCAATTACCTTTACGGCTGATACTACTGCTCCTGGTTGGGCTATGCAGGACAGCTACCTGGGTAGTCAATACTGGCACGGCGATAAGCGGTTGGAGTTGGCATTCAACGAAGCTATCGATAGAGACCCATATACCGATATTGACGCGACAAAGATTAAACTACTCAGCGCAGCATCTGGCGGTGAAAGCTTCGAGTTGACTCAAGCGGAAATCGAACGAAAGCAGCCTGGCGATATTGTGTTGCCCGACCCGCCTGGTGGGGTAAATAAAATCAGATTTATCTTGTCGAGTGAGCATTGGAACATGGTCGCAAAATGGTCGGCTATCTATGTTCAAATTACCGCTGGCGCTGTTAAGGATACTACCACAGCTAATGTAATAGGCAATATCAGCCCCACACAGATACATCCTAACAACGTCCGGCTGGACACAGCTCCGCCAGACGTGAGAATTTATCAATCGTACAGCGCCGCTGTTGGAACGGATGTCCCCATTACAGCTAAAGTAACAGATGACATTTCTGTTAAAAGCGTAAAGCTGTACTATCAAGTTGGTGGCGAGGTTCCCACATACATGTCAATGACTCCTGATGGAAGCACGTATAAACAAACCATTCCTGGGAGCGCTGTTACTAACAAAGGTCTGAGCTACTATGTGTTGGCGGATGACCACGCTGGCAACACTAATAGGGTCGGTAATCGGATAAAAACCAGAAAAGGCGATGCAGAGGACTGGTGGAATACCGACATTCCAGGTGGCTTCAACATTACCGTAACAGGCGCAAGCGTTACTTTACCGGCTGGCACGCTTCCGGGCTTTGACCCAACGGCTGTTCCATCCCAATACAGGATGATTTCAGTGCCAATTGACGCGTCAAAAGGTTCGACTACATTGTTTGCGCCTTTTGGTACAGCAGGTATTGATTGGAATGCGTGGAAATTTACCGGCGTTGCTCCAAGCTACTATCAGTCCGGTCATAGCGATGGTGGATTTACATTAAGCAAGGGCGAGGCTGCGTGGATAGGCACTATCAACCCTGATGCTGATTTGACGGTTGCGGGTACGCCACTTAAGATTGCTGCTGAAGATAACGCTTATAAAGCTACAATAACGCTTCGCCAAGGTTGGAACCAGATTGCTTGTCCGTTCAACTTCTCGAGAAACTGGGATCTCAGGACGATTGGGGGCGTTCAGACTGGTGGAAATGTAGATAATAGGATCTACTGGTTCACAGGTGATACCTCGTCTTATAGCTTTGCTTCAACTGATTCAACTGTTCCTAACCAGGACGCTGCCAAACCAAGTTGGAAGACAGCGGCCGATTTCAAAGGCCCTGCTACAGGAAGAGGCTGGCCTGGCACTCTTGACCCATGGGGTGGATATTGGGTGTATGCTTTCACAGAAGGCGCACAATTGACAATTGATCCAACTGCTCCTGGAAAATTGGCGCCTGTTGTTCCTACCGCTCCTTCGGTTCAGATGCCTTACAACTGGTCAGTTAAAGTAATGCCTGAAGCAGGAGGCGTTTCTGGTACTACCAAGTTCGCTGGTATCGTTGCTGATGCGGATGATGGCATAGACAAGTACGATGTAATGGACTTGCCCGAATTGCCCGGTCAGATTGCTCGGTTGTCGTTTATCACCGAAGCTGGCGATTACTTACAGGATATGAAAGCGCCTGCCGATGAAATGTTCTGGAATTTCAAGGTGAACTCTGCGGTTAATACTCCAGTAACACTTAGGTTTGATGCAAGCGCTGTTCCTTCAGAGTATCGCACAGTCATGTTGATAGACACAGTAACTGATGCTACGACCGACCTGCGTAAAGTTGCATCCTACGCCTACAAGCCGTCAGATGCGCTTAGAAACTTTAAACTAATCGTTTCCAAAGCTCATCCAGAGACGTATATCGTTCCAAAGCAATCAGTGCTGCTCCAGAACTATCCTAACCCGTTCAACCCAGAAACCTGGGTGCCATATAGGCTGTCAACTGCTGGCGACGTAACAATTAACATCTATAACGTCGCAGGTCAGCTTGTCAGAACTTTGGAAATGGGATATCGTGAGGCTGGTTCGTACACCGTTAAAGAAAGAGCCGCCTACTGGGATGGCAGAAATGCCACCGGTGAGCGAGTAGCAAGTGGTGTGTACTTCTATAACATCCAGTCCGGTTCGTTCCATGCCACAAAGAGGATGGTAATAGTGAAGTAGCAACCTGGTGAGTGGTTGGTGGTGAGTAATAAGTTCTATAAACTCGTTTCCTTTGAGAAAACGGGTTTATAGGACTTTACTAACCACCTTTTCGCGTTATATGTCGACGGAGATGTAGTCTAACTTTCTTGATGGAGGATGTAGCCCAACTTTCTAAGTTGGCGTCTCGAATGTAGCCGAAGTCGCCAGACTTCGGGAATTCGGCTACGATAGAATCTTGGGCTACAAGGCGAGGAGGCGTGGAGATGTTGGAAATAGAACAAAAAGAGGATCGGATTATTTTCCCCCGTCATCGTCGGCATCCTAGCAATCATCGTTAATACTGGTTTAGGCTTGATGCTTCCGGTTTTGGTAAGTGGGTAGGTAGGATTGTCGATTGACGATTGAAGAATGAAGATTGAGGATAGTTCTCACAATCTTCAATCTTCAATCCACTCACTCACCCACTCACTATTCTGCTACTTACCTCATCGGAAATCACAAATCTAAGTCTGTATAAGATGTTCTTCGGGCCGTAGCCCAAGGTTCTATCTTGGTTCAAGGAAAGTATGGATGAGATTCTCGCTCAAATAAACAAGCGATTCGATGAAATAGACAGGCTCTTAAAATGGGTTATTCGCCTTGAACTATTAGTCCTCGGCGAAATTTTGGTGCTTATCGTCAAGATGTTCTTCTTCGACGACCCGTAGCCCAAGATTCTATCTTGGTTTCTTTGGAATCACAAAATAGCCAACTTAGAAAGTTGGACTACAATTTGACGTTTATGTCAAGGCTAACTCACCACTTTATTACTCACCACTTCACCAAACTTAAGGAGGTAATATCATGACTACCAAAAGATTTTGGAAAATTGGTTCTGCTTCATTTACCATCGTATTTGTCTTAGTTCTTGTCGCTTCGGCAGTTCAAGCCCAGACTCCCTGGACGGCATCTATTACTGCAAAAAGCTCTGACCCAAGATTGCCGACTCCTATAACTGTTGAGTTTGGCGTTAATCCTAACTCTACAAATGAAATTGACGCTGGTTTAGATACCGTGGCAGCTATGCCGCCTCCGCCATTTGGAGACTTACCCTATTTAAACATTGCTTTTGCGGGTCCTGGCTTGACATATTTTAGCAAAGATATTAGGCCATCATTCCCATGGAAGCTCATTGTCAAATCTGGGCAAGGATTTACGTTAGAATGGAAGAATATATCTGCTGATGTATCTTTAACTCTTAACCCAGGCGGAGGTATATCTCCCATTGATATGAGGAAGGTAAGTTCAAATGCTTTTCCTGCTGGTTCCTACAGTATGGTTATAACGGTGCCGGCAAAGATTACGACGGTTAAACCTTCCACTGGTGGTAAAGATACGGAGATAACAGTAGAGGGCATAGAATTCGGTGTGAATGAGCAGGTTACCATTGACTTTGGCAAAGCAAAAGCTATGGCTACGGCAACTGCTGACGCAAATGGCTCCTTCAGCAAAACCTTCCCCATAACTGTTGCGCAACCGAATGGCGCCGTGACGATAAAGGCTACAGGTACGTCAGGGCAACAAGCTGAAGATTCCACCTTTATATATTCAGGTCCGCGGATTACATCCGTCAATGTGACGAGTCCGGTGAAGGCAGGTGAGACAATCACTGTAACTTTGAAAGCTGAAACTGGAGGAGTGGCTAAGTTCTCAATAGGGGGAGTTATCTCGGATTTGCCGATGGTAGAAGACCCGGCTGGCGTATATACTGGCACGTATGTCGCGGCAGAAGATATAACTGTTGTGGATGCTATTGTGACAGTAGTGCTGACGGATTCTGCTGGTAATTCACTAACAGATTCTACACAGAAAGTTACTATAAGAAGTTCTGTCGATTTCACTGTGTCTCTGAACAAAGGCACCAACATGATGTCAGTTCCGTTAGATACTACTGCTGTACTGGTTGGAGATGAAACTATCGAGACGCCAATTAAAAAAGCAAGTGATCTAGCTACTGTTTTGGGTGGTAAGGATGATGTGTCACTTATTATAAGCTATAATATCGAAACGCAGAAGTTTCAGAGCTTCATACCAGGCAGCACGCCTGACACTGCTCCAACGAATGTGGATATAGGCCCTTCTACTGGGCTTATTGTGAGTATGAAGAACCCAAAATGGATTACTTTCAGAGGCAATGGTTGGCAGCCTGGCGCAGTAGAACTGAACCAAGGCATTAACTTGATTTCAATTCCATTGAATGACCCTAAGTTGAAGAGGGTGAGTGACCTTGCAACTGTTCTCGGCAAGGATAAAGTGTTATTGATTATTAGCTACAATGCTGCACAAGGGAAATTTCAAAGCTTCACTCCGACAACGCCGGCAGGAACTCCTACTGATGTTCCCATTGAGGGTGGTAAGAGTTTGATTGTGTCAATGAAGAGCATTGGTAGCTTTAATGTCGCTGGCGATGCTTGGGAGAATCCGTCTCCTCCGCCGGTGCCTGCTCCGCTTATGTTTAGTTTAACTGGCAGCCCTGTGCTGGAGTTAGATGGAATAGTAACCAGAGAGGATACAGGCAAAGTGATAAATGACTTATCTGTGACCGTACGTCATTTGTCAACTGGCGTTAGTATGACAGATACGACTTCCGACGGAATATTCTCCATTACTTTCGTATATTTAGGCGACCAACTTGCGCATGTAGGTGATATACTTGAAATCAGCGCTTATAATTCGACAGGAAGCTTTAGACTTGACCCAATTCGGCATGTTTTGACCGAAGCAGACATTGAACTTAGCCGAATTTCCCTCGGCAATTTAGTCGCTTCCGTTATTCCTAACCGTTCGGAACTTTTAGCTAACTTCCCGAATCCTTTCAATCCTGAAACCTGGATTCCATTCAAACTCAAGGAAGCGTCTGATACCTTGATAACTATCTATGATGTTCACGGTCGTGTAGTCCGGAAGCTTGATTTAGGATATATCCCTGCTGGTATCTATCAAACAAAAGCAAAATCTGCTTATTGGGATGGGACAAACGATTTGGGTGAACGCGTCGCAAGCGGTATTTACGTCTATCACTTAGAAGCGGGTAAATTCTCCGCATCACGCAAGATGGTAATTTTGAAGTAACAGTAGTGTGCTCTGTTAGATTGTAGCCGAATTCGCGTGGTTTACGAAGTAACAACCCCTTACCCCCCACAACCCCCCTACCCCCCTTTGATAAGGGGGATTAAGGGGGACTACTGAGCGAAGCGAACAGAAGTCGGGCCTATGGAAAGCCCGAACTAAGAAAGAAATTCCTCTTCTTTTCTTTTTGATCAAACTTTTTCTTTTCGGAAAAGAAAAAGTTTGGTTGGCAAGTTTGGCTACAAATCGTGTTACAGTTATCAGTTGAGGTGTTTGGTATCCTCGAGATTTAAGGCAATTGGCTACTGAAGAGGTTTGGCAAATTACTTTGCTTTGAGCTGTTAGCAGCTTGTTCAGTAGCCAAATTTTTGATGGTGTAATTGATATATGAAAAAGATACCACTGACTGAATGGACATACACGGATTGTCCGCGTGCATCTATGAGGTCAGTGGTATCCTTATCTTCTAAGGAGGCAATAGATGAAATTCAAAAGTCTGGCATTTTTAAGTGTGCTATTATTTTTTGCCTGCTCCTTTGCGGCTAGTGCGCAAACGAATTTAATAGCAATTGATGGTTCCGTATTTTATGATGACGGCACCACATTAGTACCAAATGGCTGGAATGTAGATGTTACAAATAAAACTCAACAAGCTCAACAAGGCCTTAAGCCCCTATCCAGCAAAACTGGAGATGCTGGGTCAGGTCGTTATAGCGTGACATTTATAGACTTCGCTAAGAGCGTAGCCGAAACCGGCGATGAGATTGAGATTGTTGTTACAGATGCAGATGGCAATGCGTATAGCTCAAAAACTTATATCCTTATTGACAAGGATATAGAAGCAAATAGCGTAACAATAGATGTTATTCCTCCTCTACCGCCTATTACAAACCTAGTGGTCAGTGGCACAGTATATGGTAAAGATGGAATAACACCAGTCCCAGGTTTAACTGTTAAAGCACTTGAAACTAGTTCGACGACTGACACTGGGGGAAAATATAGTGTTACTGTTGAACGAGATGGAGCAGAAGTTGCTCTACCTGGTGATAAAATAGTAATTACTGTTGAAAAAGACGGGATAGAAGTTGGTAAGACCTCACTTACCCTTGAGAAACCGCAAGAAGATGGCTCTTTAAATGTTGGTGCGGTAAACTTTGTTATTATTACAGATACCTCACTACTGGCTATCGAAGGGACTGTGTTTCTTAAAGACGGGATGGTGTCACCCAATGGTTTAACAGTAGATGTTACGAATAAGACTCGAAACCTCAGTGAATCCAGCAACACTGGAGATGCTGGGCCAGGTCGTTATAGCGTGACATTTATAGATTTATCAGACAATCCTGTAGCTGCAATCGGCGATGAAATTGAGATTGCTGTTACAGATGCAGATGGCAATAAGAGAGCTCGTCTCGTTTATCAACTTACTACAGTCGAAGTGTTGGAAAATAAATCTACTGCAAATGTTGTCCTTGATGTCACCCAAAAGCTTATCGTTAGCGGTGCTGTGTACGCTAAAGATGGGAGAACTCCAGTTCCCGATGGTTGGGCAGTTAAAGTCGCTAATCCTTTCCGTAATCTTGAAGTAGATACAACAACCGCTAAAGGTAAATATAGCGCTATTTTGGAAGCTGGAAGCAATGAACAGATAATAGTTACCGTTACTGATGAAGAGGGCAAGACAATAGGCAGCGAAACTCGCATCTTAAGCGGAACTGAAGTCGTGGTGAACGAAGTAGCTATCATTGACGTTGTTACTGAATACGTCGCCGGCTTAATCGTTGAAGGGAATGTTCTTGAAGCCGATAGCACACCGTTGGCGTCTGGCGTTGCTGCAATAGCCGTTGCGACCCATGAGGGAACCGGCATAGCGCATTCTGAGAATATTATTAATGGAAAATATTATTTGATATTCCCAGAGGACGAGAAGGGTATGATGGCAGATGGCGATAAGGTGATGATTGAGATTAAAAGCGTTGATGGTAAAATTCTTTTTGGCAGTTATGAACATATCCTCACTCAAGCTGAAATTGATGCCAATTCCCTTAAAGCTCCTGATATCACAACCAACCGCGTATCGACCTTCACAATTAAAGGTAAAATCACCGATGCGCAAGGTAATCCAATTGCCGCTATCGTATCATCATTGAGTGGTGAAACTTCGACCGATGCCAACGGTGAATATGCGCTTGTTCTTACAGATTACACCACGAATCCCACTGTGGGTGAAATAGTAGAAGTATCTGTAACCACAAATATTTTCACCGTTGTACAAATGCGCAAAAAGAGTTTTGAAGTTAATAATACTATGCTTCAAAACCGTGGGGTTGAAGGCATCAATAGTTCCATAACTCCTATTCGAATCGGCGGTCTGACACTTGATACAAGCCAGCTCATGAATCTGCTTGATAAAGCTGTATTCAGAGCGGGCATACCGATAAAAATTCGCGATTTAGTTACACAAAACCCCCAATATAAAACTATGATTGATGATATGGTTAATTCTTTGGGAGCTATTGGTTCGCTTGTTCCGGTGTATTTGGTATTAGCGCCTATTGATGAACCTCCTAAAGTGTTTGAGCAGTGGCAGAATATGGATTTAGAAAACTTCGGAAATCCTATTGTGCCCTACCCTCTGATTGGAACCCTCGAAGCTTTAAACAAACTTGAAGGTAATCTCCCCTTGAAAGTCGCCGGCAATAAATTAGATTTATATCTCCTTGCGCCGGCAGATGCCGATGATATTAGTTTTGTCTCCGATTTAGGGACAGCCCAAGTCGAACGCGTAGCACCAGAGCAGAATACGATAACTCATCGCTTCCAGTTAGAGGAAGAATTAGCGCTGATACAATTGCCTGCTTGGCCAGGGATGAACGAGGGAAGCGCCTTTAGTAGCGTGACGCTTTATTACACTTCGGGTATTGAAGCGCCTGATGATAAAACTAAATTTACCAATAATGTATCGCTAACGCAAGAAATCATTGATGGTAAAGCAGTTTGGACCGCTTCTCCGGAATTGGAACTGGGCAAAAAATATTACTATTTCTTTGAAGTTGAACTCAAACAACCGTTTAACATATTTATTGGTGGCGAAAAACTTGAAGTTTCAAAATGGGTTATGCCTGACCCGAGAAATATGCAGGTTGAGGACCGCGGATTGTTTTCTGCCTTATTCCGTACACCGGAATGGACCGCTGCTTTTCAACCAGTAGCTACAGCAATACTTGCAGGACAGCCTATCCCTTCAGATGCGATTCCTGAACTCACGAATTATATAATGGCTAAATCTGCTGAGATTGTTGCTGATATGTTAAATCCAGCGAGCCTCAATTATCTTGACCTACAAATCGTCTCCGAATTCAAGACACCGAGTATTCCCACTGGTGAATCTTTATGGCTGGCGAATTTTGATGTTGATGCCCGCGATGGTGATTACGAAATTACCATCCATGTGGAAGATGCTGACGGTAATATGCTGGACCATCTGAGTTTTCAGCTTGGCGTTGATAGAAGAGTTGCTCCTGTAACTCTTTCCATCAGCAGTGGGCAAAATACTATTGGATACTTCAGTGAAGATGAGAATACTCACGTTTTTGCCAGAGAACCGGAGGCGACAGGAGTCTCCACGGTGCTTCTGAAAGCATCCCCAGGCTCTGATACAATGGGTATGGTTTTTCAGATAATGCGCGAAGGACAAACGGCCTGGTCTACTAACAATTCCGTATTAGCGTTGATTATCGCTATCGCGCAATGTGTAGACCCAGCGTTGGCGGCGAGTTTAGCGGATGGTTCGGCCTCACCTGAAGAAATCAAAGCATTGGCGAGTAAACTCAGTGAAGCTGACCCAGGTATCCAGGCATTATGTGATAGTTTAGACCCTGCTTCTAAAGCAGATGTTGCAATATTGTTGGGACTTTTGGGACAGATAAGCACAGACCCAACCAATTTGACCTCTTTGCTCAATCTGATGAATATCAAAGACTTCGGTAGTCTTGCGGCATTAACGGCCAAAGTTGCCGATTTGAGTGTTTCGCCTATAGCTTTCTATGGTAAGACGCAAGTTATGCTGCTTCCGAGTATAGGCAATTACTGGGTTCGTGTTGTTCCATTCGACAATGTTCTCAATATGGAAACCAGTGACATTCCTACTAAGATTAGCGTTGTCCCAGTTGAGGCGGATATTGTGAAGATTACCCAGATTAGCCTGGATGCCAATGGTGACGGCGATATAGCTGACCGCTATGAGAAAGGCGATTACAGCGTAGAACCTCCTGAACTCTACAAGATCTTCTTCGCTGATGATGACCAGGCTACTCTGACGGCGGGAATTGTGCATCGAACAGGTAACCCGTTCAGTGTTACCTTCCAGTATGCTCTTCAATCTGCGCCCGATGAATGGCAAGACATCAAAACTGTCCCTTGGGATAAACAGAGCGATACCATAGAACTAGACTGGGTTTTTGGTACCGGACTCAAAACTGCTTTCCAGAGCCTTTTTGAAGCGAGTGCTGATAAAACTCAGCCCTTGGTATTCGTCAGAGCAGTTGCTACCAATGAGTTGAAATTAACTGACCCTTCGCCGTATGTTGCAGAGGTGTTGTTAGACGAAGTTCGAGCTGTTCCCTTCAGTCTACTTCTGCGTGCCGGCCTCAGTATGTTTTCAATACCAGTGGCCAATTCTCAGGCCAGCATAGCCGGCGGCGAGCCTGTCGCGATGGAACAAGTAGGTGATTTAAAAACGCTTTTAGGTGAAGATACTCCCGTTTACTATTATAGCGCCAGCGGCGGCAAGTTTGAAGAAGCTCCGGTTGATATGGAGATTACAGGAGACCAGGCGTTAATAACGATGTTACTGGAAGATACCATTGTTAAATTCGAAGGTGAAGGTTGGCCAGGTGACATTAACCTGGTAGCTGGTCTCAATATGTTTGCGGTTCCACTTGATGCCGACCAGACGGTAGCTGATTTGAAAGCGCTTTTAGGTGAAGGCGCGCCAGTCTACTACTATCATAGTGCGGAAGGTAAATTCCAGGAAGCTGCGGATGATATGCCCATAGAAGGCGGTATGGGATACATTACCATAATGTTAGAGCCTACAACTATCTCCATTGCTGGTAATCCTTGGGAGAACGAAGGTGTATCACCTCCACTGGCGCCATCTTTCTTTGACCCGACAGCCACTCTACTGATGGAAGTGAAGGGTAACGTAATTAACGCGGATACAGACGCAGCCTTCAACGATTTATCGGTAATAGTGCGTCATCAATCTTCTAACGCGGTAATAACTGATACTACCGATGGTGATGGTCAATTCTCCGCGGTCTTCCTTGATATCTTCAAAAATCAATCTTATCGAATAGGCGATGTCTTCAAGATAGATATCCAGAGCAATAGCGGCGATATAAGATTTGAACCAATGCAATACACTGTCACCCAAGAAGATGTCAAACGTGGACGGATTATTCTGAGCAATTTGACTGTTAAAGCTATTCCCAAATATTCCAAATTGCTACAGAACTGGCCGAATCCCTTTAACCCTGAGACCTGGATTCCATTCCAGTTGTCGAAGGATGCTGATGTAACCCTCACCATCTATGATATACAGGGTCGATTAGTGCGTCGGCTCGATGTGGGATATATTCCGGCTGGTATCTATAGTACGAAACATAACGCTATTTACTGGAATGGCACGAATGACTCTGGAGAACGCGTGTCGAGTGGTATATACTTCTACCATATCCAGGCTGGTAAATTTTCCGCTTCGCGGAAGATGGTCATTCTTAAGTAAATACATCCGAAAGCTGGCGTGTTTCAGAGAATAGTTTACATTTAGGATACGTGAAACGTGATACGTGAAACATGAAGAGTGATAAATAGAAATTCACATATCACGCATCACGTATCACGTATCATGTAATGGAGGTTCTAAATGACGAAAATTTTGTATGCGATAACTTGCATCTTTTGCTTGATGACATTCATTGGAATGTCATACGCGCAAACAATAAGCATCCCCAAAATTGAAGGAGAAGCGGGAGACGCTGTCGAGGCCGCAATAAATGTTGACCAAAATGTTGAAAATGTTGGCAGTATAGATGTCACTTTGACTTACGATGCCAAGTTACTGACAGCGAAAGAAGTTGTTAGCATCGTTGCAGGTTTCACCGTTTTACCTAATCTGAATGAAGCGGGCAAAGTTATTATAGGTGCCTTCAGCGCTGATGGTTTAGGAAAAACAATCGTTGCTGGCGCTATGTTCACAGTGAAGTTTGAGGTAAATGCTGATGCTAAAGGCGGCAGCGCGAGCGCATTAACTTTGGCGGAAGTGCTATTATCCAATGACGTTGGCGAAGATATAGCTGTGAGCTTGGAAAATGGTGAGTTTACAGTCAAAGGAGCGGTGAATATACCTCCGACGGCCAATGCTGGAGTTGCTGAACTTGCCGCTGAAGTTGGCAAGGAAATTCAGTTCGATGGTTCAGCTTCAAAGGATGACGGCACGATAACTGCTTTTAAATGGGATTTCGGCGATGGTGAAGTGGGAGAAGGCGAAAAAGTCACTCATGCCTACGCCAAAGCAGGTGAATATACTGTAACATTAACTGTGACTGATGACCAAGGCGCTACTGGTACGGCGACGATTAAAGTCGCTGTTACACCGGTTATACTTCCAGGGGAGAAGACCACCAATAATATTACCTTTACAGGTAAAATAACCAACCTGAGTGGTTCTCCTGTTTCAGGCGCTACCGTTACAATAATAAACAAAACCCTCAATAAAACTTATGGTACTAAAGTAACCGATGGTGTAGGTAAGTACGATATTAACTACGATATTAGGTATCTGGAGCCGATATTTGGACAGATTGCTGCCAAAACCGGCGATACAATATCGGTTGTTGTCAATGGAAGGGAATATAAAACTTTTGTTATTGAAGATCTTATTTCACCTTTTATTTTTACGGGTATAGATGTCGCTATTTTCCCTCCTAAAATCACCGTGGCTGGCTTCGTTCTTGATGTTGAGTTTGCTCTTGTGGATGACAGAGATGGATTAAGAGTGAAAGCAGTGAATCTCAACAAAAATATAGAATCTATTCCTGTCCCTATAATGCCACGAGTTCCAACTAAGCATGGAAGATATGCTGCGGAACTAGCTGGCGAAATCGCTGCAGAACCTGGTGATGAAATAGTGGTTACTGTCAGCGATGCCAATGGTAGCGAAGTCGGTAGGGCATCTTATATATCTACCTTCGAGGATTTGAAATCCGAACGTATTATTGCGAACGTTGCAGCGATATTTCAAGGTCCTATAAATGGTTACAAAGATACCAATAATATCACTTTCATCGGTGTGATTTATGAGCCTGATGGTGTTACTCCTGTCCCGAATGCTGAAATCACTTTGAGAAACCAGACCCTTGATAAAACTTACGGTACCAGATTTACTGACGATTCAGGTAGGTACGATGTGAGGTATCTTGAGCCAATATTTGGACAGATTGCCGCCAAAACCGGCGATAAAATATCGTTTATTGTCAATGGCATTGAAGAAGTAACTTACACCTTAAAATCGAGAGACATTGTCGCGCCCTTCATAATTACTATGGATCTCATCCTCACAGGGCCACCTAAAGAAATAGTTCTCATCGAACCTACGGAACCACTTCGAATCTATGCCGATGGCAAAAATACTGTTCCTATTGTTTTCGAGTTAAGAGGTGAGATTAGTAGTAGACCTGTTACCCAGTGGAAAGATATAAATATAATTATCAACCCGCTTGTAGGTTCAGTAAGTCCCGTCATTGAGAGTCAGAGGGGCGTCTATACTACTACTTATACTGTGGGTACGGAGGAAGCTGAAGTGATTATTACCATTGCGGCTGGAGAGGCAAAACCAGTTTCCTTACCTCCAATTACCCTTTTTATTAAAATTCTACATCTTTTTGGATTTGAAGCCCCCGAGATTAATGCTGACAGCGGCGCGCCGATGGGAACTGTAATGCTCAATGCCTACACTTCAACCCGCACCGTACCTGATATTGACCATGTTCTGTTTGAAATTAGTTCAGACGACGGCGCAACCTGGAAAGAACTTGGAACTACTTCAACATTCAAAGAAGTGAGCCCTGAGCAGGACCCTGGCATTTTTCAAGCGGCAGCTAACAAGATTGCTTCTGGTGCAGCCAAGGAAGTTGACTTCTTGAAAGTCTATCGCAAATGGACGTTAGATTGGGACACCACAACAGTCGATGATACTATCGTGTATCATCCCGATGTGGTGCCAGAAGAAGATGAAGGACGCGATTACACTAAGGACAAAAACTTCCCGCCAGGTCCATATATGGTTCGTGTTGTGCCGGTCGATACTAATGGCGTAAGGCAAGATGAGAATCCAGACAGGCCAGAGGCGCCATTGAAGGCGGAAGTGTCTGTTGATAATATTGATGATGTACCACCTTTGATAGGTACTCGTATTGTTGACATCAGAAGAGAAGAAGATATTGATGTATTCTCCGATAACCTTCTCCCTGCCGAAGAAGTCGAAGTCTACGCTCGTATTAAGGTAACGGCAAAGCCAAAAGCTGATTTAGCTACCTTTGATAAGATAGTGTTGCTCATTGAGTCTGAAGATGGAACTTTCTCAAAAGAGTATACAATTGACCCAAATTCCTCTTTAGAACTTGATACCTGGGCAGAGAAAATTCCAAATGGTCGGTATATATTCCAGGCGCTTGCCGTAGATGCTTCTGGAAATCGAGAAGTGCGCGATATGGCGTTTGCTCAAAAGGTAACGATTACTAACATTATCCCGCCAACTTTGGCTGATATTTCCCTTGTGCAAGTAGCCGGTATGCCGATAGTGCCAATTACTTTTGAGGCGCCTGTTGATTTAAGACCTGTCTCCGGCAAAGCTGTTGTTGATGTTGCTAAAGCTCAAGCAGCAAGAGCTTTAATGCTTGTAAGTACCGCGCCTCTGAGGTGGGATGTTCCAGCGAATATTAACCTCAATGACCCCAGTATCGTCGCAAATATTGTAGGCGCACCGATAGCAGGTGGTGGCTTTACATTCCCTTGGGATGCTACGCCGCTAAAATCCGGACAATACTTTGTAAGCTTCATTTTCCGCTCCGGTCCACCGGTGGTATTGAAAGACCTGATGGACATCGCGACCATAGTGGATAACACGAAACCAGAGGTCACTTTCTTAGCACCAACAGCCGGAAGCACATTGGGATTCCGCCCTGTTTTTTGGGTGAAATACAATGGTACAGGTTCAGAGGTATATGTAGTCAACTTTGAACTCAAAGATGAATCGGGCAATACTGTATTGACGCCTGGGATAGCAGAAGGCGTAATAGAGGGAGCAGGAGCAGCGGCAACTTATATTCAACCAGCGCTTAGCGAAAGAGGATTCTCTATTGATAATGCCAAGCTGGTCTACAAAGTGCCCGAAATCCTTAAGGCTGGTGGCTACACTGCAACGGTAACGGTTACTGACTTAGCGCGCAATGTTATGACGGCGGAAATCTCGGTTGTCGTTGGTCAGGATACCAGTCCACCTATTATTATGGTAACATCGCCACACGGCACGATTCCGGTATCCGACGTAACCATATCAGTTTCAGCGATGGATGATACAGGCGTGGCTGAGGTTCTCCTCAAGTTGGATGGTGTTGATATTCCTACTGAGACGCTGGTTGATGGCGTTGCTACATCTAAAGTGACAAACCTGGCGGCTGGTGAACATCAGGTAGAAGCCGTAGTGCTTGATACAGTTGGAAATAAAGCATCAGCTAAATGGAGCTTTATCGTCGGGCCAGATACAACTCCGCCGCAGATTTCTGTCGTCTCTCCACAAGGCGTGATTTACAAGTCTGAGGCTACTATTGCTGTCGCGGCGACTGATGAGTCTGGTATAGATAGTGTTTTAATCAAATTGAATGGCGTTGATGTTCCCAATGTTGTATTGACTGATGGCGTTGCTACCGCGCAAGTATCAGGTCTGCAAGACGGCGAACAACAGGTATCAGTGGAAGTAACTGACAAAGCCGGCAATAAAGCTAATGCTATGTGGATATTTACGGTTAAACTGGATACCACTCCGCCACAAATCACTACCGTTTCGCCTCTTGGCGTAATTCGCGCATCGTCTGCTAAAATTATTATCAGCGCAACGGATGAATCTGGCATAGCTAATGTTGCTATCAAGCTCAATGGCGCTGATGTTGCTGGTGTTCAGCTTGCTGATGGTGTGGCAACAGTAAACGTTACGAATCTTGCTCTTGGCGCGCAACAGGTAGAAGCAGTAGTGACCGATGGGGCCGGCAATGTAGCAAAAACAGCGTGGAGTTTTACGGTTGAACTTGATACCACTCCACCGCAAATCACGGTTGCTTCTCCGCAGGGAACCATCTACAAAGATTCGGCGACGATTTCGGCTACTATCACCGATGAATCGGGGATAAAGGGAACACCCATAATCAGAGTTGATAATACTGCTAGAACCGTAACCTTCAGTGGTGGTGTAGCAACAGCAAGTGTTACAGGGCTGACCTCGGGTGAGCACCAGGTGGAAGTCGTAGCGACTGATAATGCCAACAATACTGCATCCGCGAAGTGGAGCTTTACGGTCAAACTCGACACCACTCCGCCTCAAATTACCGTTGCTTCCCCACAGGGAACAATCTACAAGGATTCGGCGACGATTTCCGCTACCATCACCGATGAATCTGGCATAAAGGGAACACCCGTAATTAGAGTTGATGGAGCTGCGAAAACTGCAACATTCAGCAATGGCGTTGCAACAGCGAGTGCTACGGGACTGACTTCAGGTGAACATACAGTAGAAGTCGTAGCGACTGACAATGCCAACAATACTGCATCCGCAAAATGGACTTTTACAGTGCTGTTGGATACCAGGCCGCCTGCTATCACAATAGTTTCGCCTTTAGGAACAATAAGAGTCGAGAAGCCCACTATATCAGTTGCAGTATCCGATGATATATCTGGTGTGGATTCAATCGACATTGCGCTGAAAGATGCCGCTGGCAAGACGGTTGCCGGAAAAGTAAGCGCTGATGAATCATCTGCGACCTTTATACCGACTGGCGCGCTGAAAGCTGGAACATATACTGCAACGGCGGAAGCTGCGGACGTGGCGGGAAATTCCGCTTCTGCGACGTGGACTTTCACCGTAGAATTTGATGTTGTTCCGCCTGCCATCACTATCATTTCACCTCAAGATGGTGCCAGAACAATCGAAACTAAACCGACTATTTCGGCAGGCTACTCAGATAATCTCGCCGGAGTTAATGAGAAATCTGTCAAGCTTGAAGTCGATGGCCAAGCTGTAACAGCTCAAGCCACTATAAGTCAGGCAACTTATACGCCTATGGCTGATTTGTCCTTAGGACGACATACCGTCAAACTTGAGGTAGCGGATAATGATGACAATAAAGCATCAGTTACCTGGAGTTTCATTGTTGAAATGGATAGAGCTGTAATTATGAATCCACGCAACTATCCTAATCCATTCACGGATAATACAACCATTGCCTTTACACTTACACAGCAATCTCAGATAACAATTCAAATTTTTGATTTCTCCGGAAGAATTGTAAAAACGCTGAAAGATAATGAGGTAATGGAAGCTGGAGCTTATAAGATTGCGTGGGATGGTACTTCTGAAGAGGGCGATGACCTTGCTCGAGGTGTATACTTAGGCTTGATTATCATGAAAACTGAATTAGAACCTCAGCGGGCAGTTCTTAAGATGGCGCTTACTCGTTGATGTTGGTGATTGGTGATTGGTAATTGGTGATTGGTACAGTTCACCAGTTACCAATCACCAGTAACCGGTCACCGGAGTGATTTATGGCTGGTGATAAAAAGTATCGTCTTGATGACTTTGGGCTTTATAATTTGGCCAGAGAGTTTCGAAAGAAAGTTTACAAACTTATCAAGCAGCTTCCTCCTGAAGAACGTTTCTGTTTAGACCCACAAATGAGAAAAGCTATTGTTTCTGTTACAAACAATATTGCCGAAGGACACGGACGTTGGCATTATCAGGAAAACATCCAATTTTGTCGAGTTTCAAGGGGCTCCGTTGAAGAGATTCTTGACGACATTAATGTCTGCTTGGATGAAGGATATGGCGAAAAAGCCTACAATGAAGGACTCAAAGCGGATAGCTACGTTCTAATCGCAAAAATCAATGGCTACATTGCCTACCTTCGCAAATGTAAACAGGGAGCTGATGATTAGTAAATTGGTAATTGGTGATTAATCAATCACCAATCACCAGTAACCAATCACCAATCACCAGTAACCAATCACCAATCACCAGTCACTACTAAAAAGGAGGTTAATAATGCTTCTTCAAAAAAAGCACGTACTAATTGTCACTGGAATAATTTTTATTCTGCTTGGATTCGTCTCGGTTAGTTTTGCTGAAATTGATGCCGCTCCTTATATGCGAATGGGCGCTGGCGCACGTTCACTTGGTATGGGCGGAGCATTTACCGCGGTCGCCGATGATGCTACTTCAGTTGTCTTAAATCCTGCGGGTTTAGCAAATATTAAGGGCAACCTTTCTATCACTTTGTATACCGCCAAAATGGATTTTGAACGCAAATATAATTTCCTTGGCGTAACTAAAAGTTTGGGCTCCGCAGGCGCTATCGGCTTTGCCTGGACGGGCGCAGGTGTCGATGCCATTCCTTATTACGATGATACCGGTAAGGAAGATCCCACCAAACGGTTCAATTATGCTGACCATACGTCTGCTTTAGCTTATGGATATATGCTTCCAGATTTTGATATTAGCCTTGGCGCCGCGTTGAAAGTTATTGTATCCAACTTCGATTTTGAAGGTGCAGAAAACACCATAGGATTTGGCGGGCTTGATATTGGTGCCTTAGGATGCGCTTTTAATAACACCGCGAGTTATGGATTGGCTATCAGAAATCTTGGCGGTAAGGTTGGAGATGGCACTGTGCCGCCGACATTTGATATCGGCGTTGCCTTTAAACTCTTAAGAAAAGGTGACCATCAGGCAATGTTCGCGTTAGACCTTGAGCACGAAATGGTCAACTTGCCAGAAAGCACAACTAGTATCCGTCTCGGTGCAGAATACTGGTTGAAAAATGTGCTTGCCATCCGCGCCGGAGGTAAACATACCGGCGACCGACGTAGTCTCTTTGGTGGATTTGGTGTGCGAGTCGCAGGGCTTCAAGTCGATTACGCCTTTAAACCCACCGACGATACCATTTATCAGTTAGATGGTAGTTCACACTTTGTATCTTTATCTTATAGGTATTGATACTTTGAAGAAGAGAGCAAAGTAAATAAAAGGCAAAGAGCAAAGGGGGAAGTGAGCTATTCAATCCATCCTCACTTACTCTGAGGACGAGTTTATTAGCGTAAACCACATTGCTTATGCCATATATTTTATAACTTAATGCCTAAGAAAGGAGAATATTGTAATGAATTCACGGAAATCTATCCTTCGATATGGAATAATTCTTTACATCTGTGTATTTCTGACCGGTGGGCCTTCTGTAATTTCCTCTTTTGCTAAAATTACTATGAAGGAACCAATCGAAGGTGAAGTTATTACCATAAAAAAAGGCGATACGCTATGGCACCTCGCCAGTAAATATCTCGGTAACCCAACAAAATGGCCAGATTTTAAAAAGTACAATAAATTTACTAATCCCAACCGTATCTATCCAGGTGAGAAAATGCAACTTCCTGTTAAGGCGGCCAAGGCGATAGTAAAAGAGGCAACTAAAGAGATTGAGGTTCGGGGTTCTGAGATTGATGCGATGAAAGCGCTGCAAAATTCAAATGAGAAAATGTCTAAGATGCTTCAAGCTCAAATGGAAGAATTAGAAGCGCTGAAGAAAGCTGTTAAGCTCTTGAGCGAAGAAATTAGCCGGGTGGAGAATAAGGTTGCAAGCCTTGATGATAGGTTGTCACAAGCTGAAACTGCAGTCAAGGATGAGTTTCAGCGCTCAAATAGACAAGTCAATCAATTAGATGAAAAGGTTGACGCCATTGCTGGAAATGTCAAAGCGATGGGGGGAAAAGTCGACCAATTAGCAATGGATGGACAGAAAATAACCCAAAGTGTAGAAACTTTGACCATCAAAGTCTCCGATCTTGAAAAAAAGAAAATCGCTGAGCCGGAAATTGAAAAGCCCTCTCACGGCAAAAAAGCGTTTGCTGTTCTCGCTGTTTTAGCAGGCAGTATAGCATGGTTCGTTGTGAGTGCATTATCGCATTCGGATTAACTTTACTTTTGGGGGCGATGCTTCGCGCTCGCCTTGTCTGAGCTCAGTTGGCGAATCTATCATGGTCTTGGCTAAAGACTGATGATGACAAACTGTAGACCCGTTTCGAGTATCAAACTTCTACTGCTCTGTTACAATAGAATTGACATGTAGCCCAAGATTCTATCTTGGTTGTTTGGTGAGAAGACCAACTTAGAAAGTTGGGCTACAACTTGTCAAAACAGCAGAACTAACCAAATTCAAAAAAAATATCAAACGCCAGATACGACGTGGAAAAAATGTAGAACAATTGCCACATAATGAAGATGTTTGAAGCTGAATGAAGCAATTGGAAATTAGATCGAGATGTAGCCCAAATTTTTAAATTAGCAAAAAAAACCTTGACAAGCATATAAGATTTATTGTATTATTATTATATCTTGTTTTTGAATTCTTCAATAAAACAGTCTAAAATTATATTAGTTAATCATATTAGGAGGTAAAAGAATGAATAGGAAAAATTTTTTCCTAACGGTAATAACTTTGGCAATGTTGGTATATACTACCTCTGTATTTGCTCAAGGTCGTCCTGTGCTTGATATTGTATCAGGTAGTGAGCAAGTTGGAGTGGTAAATACTGATTTGGCAAATCCTTTAGTTGTTGTATTGTATAAGTATAATGAGAAGAATGAGTTGGAACCACTTGTAGGTGAGAAGATAGTTTTTGCTGTAGTCACAGGAGGTGGCTATCTACTTCCTGAAGGCACTCCGACAATCTCAGTTGAGAGAATAACTGATGCTGTTGGACAAACCCAGGTTGGTTACCACCTCGGTACAATCGCTGGCGCATGGGAGGAGAAATTCCTGAACAATGTAGTTAGGGCAACGCATACTGATGAAAAAGGCGTTTCTCGAACAGTAGATTTCAGACTTGGCGCAGTTCCTGATGTACCTGCAACCATTAATGTGGCCTCAGGTAACAACCAGTTAGGCTCAATTCTCACTATTCTGCCGGAAACCCTTATGGTTGTCGTCAAAGACCAATATGGAAACCCATACGCAAGCGATGCTTCCATAGGCGGTGCTTTGGCACCACAGGCAACAGTACAATTTAATATCACCACTACCACAGGCGCTATCGGCCAAGGCTTACCCGAATTGACACCAGTAGCATTTGTCGTGGATGATACTGGTCGCGCGGCGGTTTCCTGCAGGTTGGGCGATAAAGTAGGCGCATACGAAGTTACCGCTCAAGTAACTGCACCTGTACCCGTCGTAAATGATGAAAAAGGCAATCCGTGCAAGTTTACAGAAACCGCTAAACTCCCGCCTTATATTCCAGATGTACTTCTGTATGTTTCAGGAAATAATCAGGTAGGACTTCGCGGGGAGTTGCTTGCAGCTCCTTTTGTGGTTCAAGTTATTGACCAAATCGGTGTGCCTGTGCCCAATTGGACAGTTTGGTTTACCGTGACAACAGGCGATGGCACGCTCTCTTTGCCCACTGGAGTAGTTGGCACAGTTGCTGATGGTGGTAAAAAGTTATATGTGACAAGTAATGCCACAGGTAACGCTTCTGCTAATCTGAAACTTGGTCAAAATGTAGCTTATCAGGTTACCGCGTCAACGTACCGTTTGAGCGAACAAGGTTACCTTGACGGAATAGTTACCGTGACCTTCAATGCTGCTGTTAATCAAATACCAACCACATTAGTATATGATAGTGGTGACGGCCAAACTGGTACCGTAGGAGCAAAGCTACCAGGCAAACTTCAGGTAAAAGTTCTTGATCAAAATGGTGTTGTAATGCAGGGAGCTAAAGTGAACTTCAGTGTTACACGCCCAGAAACTGGAGAGGTAGACCGAGTAGCGAAGGAGCGGGATATTGCTCAGAAATATGCTTCCCTTTTGCCTGCTAATCCAGTTGTAACAGATGCTGCTGGCATAGCCGCTGTTGATTTAACATTGAGTTCGTTAGCAGGCAAAGATAATCACGAAGTCGTAGTTACTGCTGATTGGTGGAAAGGGGCGCCTGTGATATTTACCGCCTCGGCAAATCCAGATGTTCCTAATGATACCACTACCGATACCGAAAAAACAAAATTGGGCGATAAACAAAGGGGAGTTGTCGGTTCTACTTTGCCAGATGAACTCACCATCGTTGTAAAAGACCAATACGGCAACGCAATAAAGGGTGAAGCTGTAACCTTTGAGGTTACTCCAGTTGTAGACCCTGGTTTCGTGGATGGCACATTGTTAGGTAAGTCAACTATTGATATTGAAACAGATGTTACTGGAAAAGCTGCCGTTCCATTTACCTTAGGCACACAAGCGCGCAACGACTATAAGGTTACAGCTAAAACCAAGAAGAACGGCAACGTTGATGTAACTTTCACCGCAGAAGCATTCACCGGACCTGGAGCGAAAGTTGCTAAAAATATTGCGGCTGACCCCATAAATCCTGTTGTAAAAGGTTCAAATGATGAGCAGATTGCGCTAATCGACAAAAATCCGCTTCCTAATCCTTTCACCGTAAAAGTTACAGATAAATATGGTAACCCTGTTAAAGGTTGGAAGGTATTCTTTGAACTTGTTTCTCCTGAACTCGCAACCAGCCCCGACGGTGGACCCAAATTAAGTGCTACCGAGGTTGCAACTGATGATAAAGGCTTAGCAATCACAACGCTAACTTTAGGTACCGTCCGTGGTGGAGATACTAACCGTTGGAAAGCTGATGGTGTTGAAATTGATGGTGTTGGGCAACCTGTATATTACTACTACGATCTTAATGGCAAGAAAATCACTGATATAACACCAATGGCACCAGATGGCAAAAAAGATATAAATGGCCAAAAGATTCCACCCGGCAGGAATAAAGTCAACGCTTGGATTCTTACTGGAGAATCCATGGAGCGCATTGCTTTAGACCCTGACGTCGATGATTCAATAGATTCGATGTTCACCGCGACAGGTGGCGGCCCCGACGAAATTATTTCTAAGGGTATCAATAATCAACACGGAATAGTAAATAACGGTTGGAAATGTATTTTGAAAAGTAAACTCACTGTTGAACTCGTGTATGATTATCCCCAAGTTGCTCCTACGACTCATCCTGTGTTAATCGATTGGGCGGTAACCCAAGGCGGCTGTCTCAATGATAAAGAAAGTGCCGCTGGTTGCCAATCGTCACTATTGAATCGACGCCCAACAGGAAATCCCGGTCAAGATTCTATCTGGTTAATCTTAGAATATGTTGGCCCGAACCCACCACTTGTGTTCGTTACAGCAACTGCTAAAATCGACCAAGGTTTTCCGGGCGCTGGCACTCAAATTGCCACAGTAACTTTTACCGCGATGCCAGAGGTAGGAAATATCATTGCTTATGATGTTCCTAAAGCTGTTGTATTTGATTCCAGCCCTGACCCTGGTAATCCCGGCGCTGATCCTGACCCGCTATTCCAGGCTAATAATAATGTGGTAGGAATAGTCGGCCAATACTTGAAAAACCCACTCACTATTTTGGTCAGGGACCGTTATGAGAACAAGATGGTAGGAATACCGGTTGCGTTCTCTGTATCATTAGGCGATGGAGCTTTATCCGCAACTTCAGGCGACCCCAACCCGGTGCGTACGCTTCCACTTCTCACTAACAATGAAGCAGTAGCTGCTGCATACTTTAAGCTCGGTATAACAGCGGTTACTGAACCGAACAGGAATCCAAACGACCCTGCTCATGTGAACAATAAAGTAGAAGCAACCGTGGGTGGCATGGATTATGATGTAGGACCACCGCTGAAAGAGACAATACCAGTCACCTTCAAAGATATTTTCTGGGCTGTGGGAGTTCATGATGTGCCTGCTACGTTGGTACTAATGTCAGGTAAAGACCAGAGAGGTGTTGCAGATAAACCCCTTGCGATTAACGATAAGGTGTTGGTAAAAGATAAGTATAATAATCCGGTGGTTTATAGTAACCCATCGGAACTAGATCCTGCAAAACGTCTACCTCTCGAGGTGAAATTCGAAGTAATATCAGAAAGTAACCCTGATATACCCGCTGGTGATACACTTGGCACGCTCGAATACTTCAAAACCGGGGACACACCCAAGCCGCAGCCGCCCTGTGCTGCCCCTTGTCGAACGATAAAAGTATATCCAACCTATGTTGGCACTGCTGCTGTGGTACATCATCTTGGAACACAAGCGTGGACACTTGTTACGGATGTTGGCAAGCAACGAAGTTACTATAGTGAAGTAAGCAAGACTTATCATACCGATCTTATTAAGATTAGCGTGGATGGTTTCCCAACTATTACCTATGATAATAGTTTCGGATATGATAAAAATGGGCTTGTCTATTCTACTGCCAATCCTGATATACCAGCTTTGGTTAAGCTTGATGGCACGCCGGCTTCCAGTATCAGTTTTCTGATCGGTTTTATACCGAAATTGTCAGCAGATGGTATCAGCAAGGTCAAAATTGATGTGAACGTTAAGGATAAAAATGGGAATCCTACTACGGGCATAGTCGAAATGGAAACTACGCTTGGTACCTTCTCGCCGCAGGTTCCATCTCTGTTGGATCCAAGCCTCCCCAATGGTAAATATGAACAAGTAACTTACACCGCGGGGGTTTTTGTTGATCCAGGGAAAATTGCAGAAAAGGAACTTATCAAAGCAAAGTTAAGCCAAACTACCGGACAAATCATTGGCTATGTCGCCAACCTTAATGTAATCCTAACCGATGTGATGCTTGATGTGAATGTCGGAAAGGACAAGCTGTTAGCTAATGGTAGCGATTCTACTGAAGTCATAGTAACCGTGTGGGATGCGAAAGATGTTATTACCCTGCAAGATGGCAACACGTTTACGTCACCGCGACCAAGAGAAAATGAGTTAGTGGTTGTGGAAATGGAAAGTGGTTCTGGTGTAATCACCCCTGTTGTTCCAGATTTGAAGAGGGTAGATGGTGTGACCCTTCTAGATGAACACGGTGCGGAAGTAGGCCCATACTTCATTCCACAGTATAAATGTACATACAATGCTCCGATTCAGGGCGCTCTTGCCACAGCAAAATTCAAGGTCTATGTTAAAAATGCCGCGGCGCCTGCTGGCGCTCAAGTTAGTATTACTGTACTCAATGACCCATTTGATTACTATGCTGTTGGCACCTCTCGGCCGGAGAAATATTATCTGGATAAAGGCGATCCAAACAGGAAAGTGCCTGATGGTGTTTCAAATGATGCTTTTGTCAAAACGCTAACCTTGAATCCAAATGCCATGAGCTTAACCGTGGCGCCAGCAAGTCCGTTAACCTTGCCTGTTGCTGAAGTAGGTAAAACTCCTCCCGCAATTACTTTAGCTATCACAGTTACGGATCCTTCGGGAAATCCTGCTCCAGGTCAAGCTGTAGCACTTGATTTCGTACAAGGAAATCCTCCGGATTACGGTTCTGTTCCACTGCTCGCAACGGATAAAGGTAGTGGTAAATATGAGGCTGTTTATACGGCTGGCACGGTTGTAGATGGTAATTTGACAATCAGAATAACCGCAGCCAGAGGAACATCTTTAGAAGGTTACACAGATGTTAATATTCAGCTTAAAGCATCTCCATTCTTGACGTTGATTCAAACACCTGTTGGTGGAACTATTAATGCGGGAGATTGCACAATAGCGACCACAGTCACCAGCAATATCTCTGGTGTAACAGGTTCTTCAGTAACTCTGAAGTACCGAAAAGATGGTAAAGCGGCATGGGAAACAAAAGAAGCAGAATGGGACAAAGATAAAAAGGAATGGAAACCGTGGACTATCTCTGCTACCATAAAGGGATTAGCTTACTATGTCGAGGCGACAGACGCATTCGGATATAAAGGTTTATATAGAAGAACTAAAGATGATCCATATATAACTAAAGATAATCCGGTTTCCGTGCTTGTCAGAGGAGATATAAAAGCTATAAAGGGTAAATACCTGATGCCACCTTTAAGTAGCGATACTAAATTCAAAGCTGATTATTGGTATACGGTATCTATGCCTGTCGATGGCGCCGTGCCTAACTTTATCCCTGGTTTTCAGGCTTTTGTCTATAATGGACTTAACTGGACCGCCTTGGCCAGAGATTTAAGAAAAGGAGAAGGCGCGATTATCCTGAGTACGACTGATAAAGAGTTCACAACAACCGGAACCTCAAGGGATATCACCAAGAAATTTTCAATTCCACTGCGCGTTGGATGGAATTTAGTAGGTAATCCCTTCCCATTTGGTCGTTTCTGGGATGATAATACAGTGAGCGTAAAATTTGGCGCACAAGAGGCGCCAATTACGGATGCTTCAAGAGCCCCATATGGTTGGGTTTATCATGTCATGTGGTGGGCTAATCCTGATGGGCCAAAAGATGATTATGGTAGTACATTCTGGGATGCTGCATCTTCTGACCCCACATTC
>Ga0194125_10000531_pt1 | contig 63355 bp, 53 predicted proteins | sample TA2KigC250mmetaG_FD_148626 | JGI IMG/M metagenome (GOLD analysis project Ga0194125, IMG submission 148626) | Freshwater microbial communities from Lake Tanganyika, Tanzania - TA2015034 Kigoma Deep Cast 250m | ecosystem: Environmental > Aquatic > Freshwater > Lake | place: Tanzania: Lake...
TGGAGCAATCTTCTTGTGACATAAGGACCGCCTGCCGTGCATATCGAAGCGAAAGCCTCACGTGAAAACCTGCCCGACATCTTATCGTCTATCGGGCAAGCCTGTCACCGCTATCACATACCCAAGCAAACCCGCCTGGATTTGCAGCTGGCTGTCGAAGAAGCCTGTGTCAATATCATCGAACATGGCTACGCCGATTTGCAGCCAGGGATGATCGAGATAGATTTTCGGCGTGAGGAGGATCGAATTTTTGTCGCTATTACGGATTTCGGCCATGAATTCGACCCCACAACTTACCCACCTCCAGACCGCTCTTCCGAATGGGACCAACGCCCTGTCGGCGACCTGGGGGTGTTTTTGCTATCAAGTTTGATGGATGATGTCCGTTACATCGGCAATCCAGAACAAGGAAATCGGTTGGAGCTGATCAAAAATATCTGAACCTGGAGAACACCCATGAAAATTACTTCTATACGAAAGGCCGCTGCCACAGTTGTCCAGATCGCTGGAAGTGTAGACTCGCTGACCAGCGAAGAAGCCCAATCTTTCTTCGATGCGCAGATTGGGAGCGATCATACACGCCTGGTGGCCGATCTCAGCCAGGTAGAGTATTTGAGCAGCGCCGGGCTGCGAGTGCTGCTCTCCGCCATGAAAAGCACGCGCCAGCGCGGCGGCGATTTGTACCTCGCCGGGCTACAAGAGAATGTCCGCCAGGTGCTCGATCTGGCCGGCTTTACCAGCATCTTCAAGATATTCTCAACGGTTGAGGAAGCGCTTGACGCTTTTCTCCCCTAAACCAGTGACCGCCTCGACAATGTCACATAACAGACAGGATGTCCGAAAATAGGGGGTGGCAGGGGCGCTCCGCACCCCTGCCACCCCCTATTTTCGGTAATTCTCTCTACGATGTTGTTTGCCGTAGAGGTGAAGTTACAGAAAACATGGCTCAAACGCAAAGCAAACCAAAACTCGTGCTGCCCCACGAAAAAACGCCGTTGATCCTCCTGTCTCTGATCTTCGTGCTTTTCAGAGCCGGCCTGGAGATCAGCGGTAACTTCGCCGAGGTGATCTACTTCCGCCGGGTGGGGGTCGAAAATCTGCCCCAGCTCTACTCCGCTGAACCCCTGGCCATGGTCTTCGTGCTGGTGATCTTTAGCCTGATCGCCGACCGCATCAACCGACATCAATTGCTTCTAATCCTCAACCTGACTTTCGCCGCCGCGCTCATCGCAGCCCGGTTTTTGATCCTCCTGGCGGACTGGCAACCGATCTATTTCATACTTTACATCTGCCAGCGCATCTTTTTCGCGCTGCTGCCGCTGACATTCTGGTTATTGTGCAGCGACCTGTTCGACATCCGTCAGGCTAAACGCCTGTTCGTGTTGATCACGGCAAGTGGTCTGGTGGGGATTCTATTGGGCAACCTGTTGACCGGTCTGCTCTCGGGGATTTTTGCGCCCGAGGAGATTCTAGCCCTGACGAGCGGCTTCTTCGTTGCCAGCCTTGGGGTGGGCGCCTGGCTTTCGAGGAGATCTTTGCCGAAGAGCTTTGTCAAACCGAAAGTCTCCACCGATGCGAGCTTTTCCCCCGTCCTTCCACTCGATATCCTCAAACAGCCCTTCATCCAGTTTTTCGCGCTGCTCATCCTCATCACCGGCATATTGGAACCGGTCTGGCGTTACGAATTGAACGCCATCGCCGATCAATCTTTCGCCGCTGAGAGCAGCCTGATCGCTTTCTACGGTTATTTCAAAGGCGCAGCTGTTCTGGTGGTAGTGATCTTCCAGCTTTTTCTGGCGGGCAGGTTGATCGAGATAATGGGAGTCCCCTGGGCGATCAGCACCCATCCCCTGGGGCTGGTCGGTATTATGCTTTTGCTGGGATTCTATCCTGTGCTCTGGATGGCTGTTGCCAGTGTGGCTCTGATCGGCGTCGTGCGCGTCGGCCTCGATGAATCTGGGCGTAAGGCGATCGTGGGCATTTACCCGCAGCACGAGCGCGCGCGGGCGAGCACCTTCGAGCGCCAGATGACCTATTTGGGGATTTTTCTGGGGGGATTATTTCTGATCTGGGCGGTGGATCATCTCAGCCTGGCGCAAATCAACTGGATTGCCGCGGCCTTCGCGTCCACATGGATTATCGCCTTCCCTCGCTTCCGGGCGCAGTACGCCCAGGCCTGTCTGCGGCGTGGACGCTCGCCGCTCGACGACGCCGATCTACCTCAGTCTGCACGCCAACGCGGTACGCGCACCCTCTCGAACAGGAGCAACTCGAATGCCGCTTCCCTGATCGCCGACCAACTCGAATGCGCCGATCAACTGGCCGCATGGCGCAGCATCCCTCATGTCCAAAAATTGATCGCGGAACAACGCGCCGCGGCTGCCCGGTCATGTTTGTTCCTGTTGGAAAGCCTCTACCCGGCGGGTGATATGCGGGTAGCCGCGCGGTTGTTACGCAGCCCGGCCTCGGACGTGCGCGCCAATGGCCTGGAAGCGCTGGATATCATCCTTCGCAGGCCGCAAAAAAACCGCCTGATGATGCTCTTCGAAAGCGCCTTTGTTGAGGGCGACGAGCAGCGGGAAGATCTTCCAGAAGCAGAGCTTGTGACGTTTTTCGGAGAGATGTCGTTATCGCTCGATCCGGAAGCGGCCTTTTGGGGGAAGGTGTGGAGGCTGCGTTCTGGCGAGGGTGAGTATGCCCCGCCTGGTTATGGCATACCTGCTGAGTTGACTGTCCCGCTGGCGGCGGCGATCTACCCAAAAACTGGAGGTGAAGCGATGGAACTGGCCGATAAGATTGATGCCCTACGGGCGAGCGACGCCTTCGCCGCCTTGAGCGAAGCAGAATTGCGCATAATTGCGTTATGCGCCAGAGAAGCCTATTATCCCCCCGACGAGGTGATCTTCGAGGAGGGGCAGCAGGGCCATGCTCTTTACATTATATTAGATGGGCATGTCGAGTTGGCTTCCGTGGAGGAAAAGAAGAGTCTCCAGGCGCTCGGCCCCGGCGGCGTTTTCGGCGAGCACGCCCTTTTCACCGAAGAGCGTTACCCCCTGACTGCGGTAACTATTTCGGATAGCCGCATGTTGATCCTGGAACGGGAGATGTTCCTGGAGTTGATCCAATATTATCCCAATATTGCATTGAGCCTGCTAAAAAATCTAGCCAAACGCTTCGAAAAGGCCACTGCGCTGCTGCAGAAGGTTTGGGTGTGAGACCCCCCTTTCATCCCCCCATTTGCGCCGTGGAATTCCGAAGAATCGGTCAATCAGCAGCGCAAATGGGGGGAACGAGGGGGGTGGAGGTGAACTATGCTAAAAGATTCCGATCGAAAGAACTGCCTGGCCATTGTAATCGGTTCAGGGAGCGTCAAATGCGCCGCGGGTCTTGGGATGTATAAAGTGCTTCAGCGGGAAGGCATCCAGGTTGATCTGGCGGTGGGATGCAGCGGCGGCAGCCTGATCGCCACGGCCATTGCGATGGGGTATAGCGCTGCAGAGATCGAAGAGATGATGCTCACCATCTGGAGGCGCGAGTTGCTATCGAAAATATACTTCCGCTCCCTGCTGCGCCTGGTCTTGCCACGCTGGTTTGGTTTCAACGAGCGCTTCGGGCTGATAGACGACCGTCCGATCATGAATAGCCTGCAGGAAGTCTTCGGCGGAATCTCCATCGAAGATACGTTAATGCCCCTTTTTTTGATGGCAACCGATCTGTGGAGCGGGGAGAAAGTCGTCCTCGACCGGGGATCGTTGGTTGACGCCATTCGCGCCAGCATCGCCTCGCCGATTGTCTTCCGCCCCTGGAGGGTTGATGGTCGCCTGTTGATTGATGGCGCCATGTCCGACCCGTTGCCAGTGGATGTCGCCATCCGCGAAGGCGCCGGGGTCATTATGGCCATGGGTTTCGAGAGTCCTTACCATGCCCGCCTCTCCTCGATCCTATCCATCGTGCTGCAAATGTCCAGCATCGCCAATAACAATTTGCTGCGCGCCAGCTTCGCCTTCTACAACCTGGCGCACCACGCCGAGATCATCCCCATCGTCCCGCAATTCAAGCAGCGCATTGATTTTGCCGACACGCATTTGATCCCCTATATCATCGAGGAAGGCGAGCGCGCCGCCGAGGAGCACGTGCCATATCTGAAGTGCTTGTTTCAGAAGGCGTAAAACGTGATGCTTTTTACGTTTTACGTTTTACGTTCTACGTTCTCCCTCAGGCCATTCTATGAACAACAAACTCACCTCACCTGTATTCGTTCTGCTGCTTCTCGCGACGCTGGCCGCCTGCCAGACCGAAAGTCTCCCCCTGGCTGCGCCCACCGCGCGCCCGACCAGCTTTTCACCCGCAACGGAAACAGTCATCGAAGCGCCCACCGACGCGCCGACTCCAGCGACGCCATCCGCCGCTGAACCCAATCCCCTTGCCCAATTGATCGCTTTACAAGGCGCCGGGCGCTGGCGCGCCTCGGACGCCGTCGAATGGGATTGCGCCAGCATCGGTCAGGCCCTGGCGCTCGAAAACCAGGTGCTCACCGAGACGGATGCCAAAGCGGTCATCCAATATCTGGACGGCTTGCTGGTGCATGTGGCTCCCAAGACGCTCTTCACGGTGACGGAATTACATCAGGCCGAGGATAACTCGCTCTGGGCGACGATCCGGCTGCTGGTCGGTCAGTTGTTCGTCTCCTATGTCGGCGAAGATGGATCCCAAATCCGCGTCGAGACGGAGGCCGGCATCGCCGGGGTGCGCGGCACGATGATGAGCGTCAAAGTGACGCTCTCCGGTCGGGTGATCCTCACCTGCCTGGAAGGGGTCTGCACGCTGGAAAACGACTACGGCCTGATCGTGCTCCAGGCCGGGCAACAGGCCGAACTTCTCAACGCCAATACGCCCCCCGTCTTTCTGGGGGCTATCGCCAACTATCAATTCAACGAGTGGTTCGCCAATCATCCAGAAGCCCTGCTCGTAGCCCTGAACAATGGCCTGCTCGCCCCATTGCCGCCGGGCTGCTCTCTGGAGGAGAGTCTGTCTTGCCAGATCGAGTTGGATTGCGACCCCAATACCGGCGCAGGCTGCCAGCTCCCCGGGGGCTGTAATCCCGTCACCGGGGAAGGCTGCGAACTGCCCGGCAGCTGCAACCCGGTCACCGGGGAGGGCTGCGGATTACCGGAGAGCTGTGATCCACTCAGCGGGGAAGGCTGCCAGCTCGGAACTGGCTGCAACCCTGTCAACGGGCAGGGTTGTGCGCAGCCCTTGAATTGCAATCCACTCACCGGGATCGGCTGCCAGCCTGGGGCGGAGTGCGATCCGCAAACCGGCCAGGGATGTGAACTCCCCTCGGGCTGCAATCCAATCACAGGTGAAGGTTGCGATTGCGAGGGGGGGATCGGTTGCGCAGGAGGCCCTTTCCCTGGCGGACAACCTGCTCCCGCAGATGTGCCGCCAGCGGACGCCCCCGGTAACGGCGACCTCCCCTCCGAGGGCGATATCCCAGGCAAAGGGGACATCCCCGGTGAGGGAGATGTCCCCGATGAGGTTGACATTCCTGACGAGGAAGATCTCCCTGCCATTCCGCCTCTTCCCTGATATGCCATGAAAAACAAATCTGCTGCCAAACCATCTCGCCATCCCCGGCTGCGTGCGGCGCTGCTCGCGCTGCTGATAGCGGCCCTGTTGCTGTCCATCGAGGCGGCTGGCCTCTTGCCCGGCGTGACCACTCCGATAGAAAAATTCGAGCTTGCCAGCGGCGATCAACGCTTCCGCCTGCGGGGCGCATTGCCGCTGGACGCCCCCATCGTGATCGTCGCCATTGACGACTTCTCCTTCAGTTGGAGCGGCTTACAATGGCCCTGGCCGCGCGACTATCTGGCGAAGGTCCTCGCCGCCCTCGACCAGGATGGCGCGGCGGTGATCGGCCTCGACATCCTGCTTACCGAGCCTTCACCCGACCCGCTAGCCGATGAAGCTCTGGCTGCGGCTATCCGGCAGGCCGGAAACGTGGTCAGCATCGGCCAGATCGTCTACGACGCCGAACATCACACTCAATCCCTGGTCGAGCCGCTGCCATTACTCCAAGACGCCGGCCTGGCCTGGGGCATCTCGGGGATCCTGCGGGACGAGGATGTGGTCGCCCGGCGCATCCTGGCCTACGATCATTTCGTGGATAACGCCTATCGCCACTGGGGGTTCGAGTTGGCGCGCGCCTATTGGGGTGATTCCGCCCCCGCGGGGATTTCCGTCCCCTTGATAGGGAAGACAGATCAACAAGCTGTGATGTTGATCGCCTACCCGGGGCCATATGGCAGCTTCGAGAGCGTCTCCGCCGCCCTGGTCGCCGAGGGGAAGTTCCCGCCTGGGACTTTCCGCGACAAGATCGCCCTCGTCGGCCCGACCAGCGAGAGCTTGCACGACACGTACGCCACGCCGTTTTCGTCCGAGCATCTGACGCCTGGCGTGGAGATCGTCGCGGCTACCGTAGCGATGGCGCTGGAAGGCCATTATTTGCAGGCCGCGCCGCCCTGGTTTTCCGCCGCGCTGATCCTGGCCTTCCTGTTTCTGGCCTTGCTTTCGACGCGCATCTATAACGCCCAGAAAATGCTCTGGGGAAGTCTTGGGTTGGCGGCCGCCTATATCGTCCTTTGGTACTCGCTCTTTCTTTTCGGGCGAATAGAAACCCCTCTGGTGACGCCCACGCTTGCCATTTTATTGGTCGTCGGCTTGCCCGCCGGGGATAGCTTGCTCGCCCGGCAGGTGCGCTTCCGCCGCGTCCACGCCACGCTCAACCCGCTGCTGACCTCGGCCGGCGACCTGGATTCCCTGGCCGGACGCTTGCTCCCTGCGCTCGGTGAGCATTTCCAGTTTGCCGGCGTAGAACTGCTCTTTCGCAATTCCAAAAGGGACCAATACATTCACCCGGCTGCAACCGTACCCGCCGCCGGCCTGCCCGCCGACCATCCCGCGTTGAGTACCTGCGAGAATCGCCAACCCCAGACCGCGCCAGGCGCTCCGCTCTTTGTTGCAATCGCAGCGGCGTTTCCAGATATCGTTGCCGATGTGCTTTTCCCCTTGACCAACCCCGAAGGTCTACTGGCGATCTTGTGCCTGCGCCTGGCCCCCGGCGCGAATCGGGAAAGCGAGTTGGAACTGCTCGATCTGCTTGCCGCGCCTCTGGCTCTGGCCTTCGAGAACGCTTACCTGGTGGAAGAGAGCAAAAAGCAGGCGCGCACGACGCGTGAGTTGGAGATCGCCCGCCAGATCCAGTACAGTTTCCTCCCCTCCAGTTTTCCCCAGAGCAAACATTTCCAGATCGCGGCCTATTACCTACCCGCCCGACAGGTGGGCGGCGATTTCTACGATGTCATCTCCCTGCCGGGTGGCAAATTCGCCCTGGTAATCGCGGATGTCTCCGACAAGGGCGTGCCAGCCGCGCTGTTCATGGCGCTCTCGCGCAGTTACGTGCGCGTCTATTCCAATCCCAGTGGGAAGGCGTTCGACATGCCGTCGCTGGAGGCTGTACTGCAGGCGGTCAACGATTCCCTGGTCGAGGGCAACGAGAAGAACATGTTCGTGACGCTTTTCTACGCGGTATTCGATCCGCAAACCTGCTCCCTGCACTACGTCAACGCCGGGCACAACCCCCCGCTGCTGATTGAGCCGGGGGAAGGCCGGGCAAGTTTCATCAGCGGGAAAGGGCTGGCCCTGGGCGTTTTCGGCGGCGTGAACTTCGAAGAACACAGCCTAGCCCTAGAACGCGGGCAGGGGATCATCTTCTATACCGACGGCGTCACAGAGGCGCGCGGCCCGACTGGGGAAATCTACGGTGAAGAACGGCTGGTCAACGCGGCTGCTGCTGGCATTGGCCTGGAGGCGGAGGCGGCCGTCACCCACATCCGCCGCGACCTGGAAGCCTTCGTCGCCGACGCCCCCCAAGCGGATGATATTTCACTGCTGGTGCTAAAGATCATCTAGCTTCCGTCCAACCTTCCCGCTGAGCCTGTCGAATTCCTCTGAGTCCGGCGGCTTGCCGCCGATTATAGGAGCAAGTCCCTGACTCTAAATCGCCATCGGTTATTCGGATAGGTTCTATGGCAATACCTTCTTGCTCACTTGCCGGGGTCTGAACTCCGGCAGCAGCGTGGAGCGGAAAATCCACAGGAAATAGATCACCGCGCCGATGAACAGCAATTCGGTCGCTTCCTCCCAGAAGGTCGCCCAGGCTAGCGCCTCGGCGTAGACCAGCCCCAGCGTCACGCGGAACAGCCCAAAGCCGAGAAAGCCCGCCCCGCTGCAGAAAAGCAGCCGCGCCAGCGGGTGGATCGTTACACTCGGATTACGCTGCATGATCATCAGCGCCAGGCCGAGTTGGGCGATCCCCGCCAGCGGACTGAAACGCGCCTCGAACCACTGGTGGACGAACGGGCGGATGTAGTAGTGTGTGACCGGGCCGATCTGCGTGTTGTAAGCCGTGTAACTGAAGGGCGCCAACATCGGGATGAGCGCCAGAATGACGAGGGCGATGACCGTGAACTGCGCCACCCGGCGCACGCCGCAGCGCGTCGGCTGATATTTGGCGCACGGCCCGCAGACCGGCAGCAGGGCGCACTGCCTGTCCGCCTCGCTGAAATGAACCAGGCGCCTATCCAACCCTTCCAGCAGCGCGCAGGCAGCCAGGCCAAAAGCCAGCGCCATACTGTAGGAGTGGAGATATTCGGCCAGGTACGAGTTATCCCTGAGAAAGATGTAGTTGACGGCGCAGGCGACCTCCCCGATCAGAAAGACCAGCAGCCCCCAGCCCAGCAGGCGCAAGTCGGCGGCTTCGAGGCGCAGCAGGAAAAAGGAGAGCGCACCGCTGAGCAGCATGTAGGTCGGCTTGATCAAGAGCATGGCCAGCGCCGCCGCGCCCTGTTCCGCCTCGGTCATCTCCCGGAAAGGTTCCTCCACCACCCCGCTGGCCAGTTCGAAGCGGCTGAAGGAGCTACCGGGATACTCTGGCCAGGCGCGGCCCCAATCCTGCATCCCGCCGCGCAGGCTGTAGGCGGTCACGCCCAACTTTGCGAGATGCCGGGCTGCCTGGGCGCTGCGCACGCCCGCATCGCAGACCAGCAGCAGGGTCTTGCCCTGCAAATCCGGCGGCAGCTCATCAGCGGAGTCAATCTCCACTATCTGCTCCAGCGGTAGCGATAACGCTCCGGTGATGCGCCGCGCCTGGTATTCCTCCTGCGGGCGCGCATCCACCAGCGCCGCCCTATTGCTGGAACCATCCAGCATAGCCAGCGCCTCGGCCGCGTGAATCTGCGGCGCGCCGCCGAACACGGCGAAATACAGCACGAGGGGCAACAGGCCGAGGAGGCAGGTGCAGGTCATCGTGGTTTTCATTTCACTGGCCACCCACCAGACGAGGTTTTTTCATGATCTTAACCCCGGACGGAGCGTGGGATACTCAGGGATTGCGCGCCCAAGAGTAGTCCGCCCGACCAGTTCCGCCGTCACCTGCTCGCGGTAGCCGACCGAATTGTAGGCGCAAAATGGGATCATCCGCCCATCGGGGGTCAGGAAGTTCAGGCAGCATTTCATGGCATTCTTCATGTGGAAGGTCCAGGGGTCCATGAAATCGCGGATACCGACCATGAAGATGTGCCGTCCCAGGTCGCGCGGGGTGTGCTGGTTGATCGGCAGGTGGGTATGGCAGGAGGGGCAGCGTTCGGCGGCGCGGCTGTTTTCCAGTGACGTCTCCCCGAGGGCAGCGGCCAGGTCCAAATAGAGACCTTCCGAGCCGACCTGGGTTGAGGAACTCCACAGCCGCTCCAGGATCTGGCGCAGGTCTTCGTTTATCGCAGGCACAGAGCGGTTCTGGAGGTAATCCAGGTATTGTTCCACCGGCAGCACCCGCGGCGCCGGCAGCACGCTGTCGCCCTGGATCATGGCATAGGTGACGAAGTGGCAGACCGGCATACAGCACGGCACGGGGACGAAATCCTTCAAGGTGAATAAACCTTTCGACTGCGTTTCGATGGAGGAGACGATATCCGGGATGGTCAGGCGCGTCAGCGGATCGGCGGGGATGTGGCGCTGGGCGCGCATCGCGCAGTGGAAACTGATCCCGAAGACCGCCGGGTGGCGCAGGCTGAATTCCAGGATGCGCCCGACCTCCTGCTCATTCACCCCGCGCTCGATGACCGCCACCAGCACCACGCGCACATCCGCCTCGGCCAGGCGCTCGAGGGCGCGCAGTTTTTCATCCAGCAAGTCGGATTTGCCGCGCAGGAGGCGGTTGGTCTGCGGCTCGAAGCCGTCGAATTGCAGGTAGATGTGCGGCTTGAGTTTTGCGATGCCAGCCAGGAATTCGTCGTCGCGGGCAATGCGGATGCCGTTGGTGTTGAGCATCACATAGGAAATTCCCTTGCGCTGCGCCAAGGCGATGAAATCCAGGATCTGGGGATGCAGGGTCGGCTCGCCGCCGGAGAATTGCAGCACCTCCGGGTTGTTCTCCGAGGCGATGAAGGTATCCAGCATGAAATTGACCTGCTCATGGGTCAGTTCGTAACCGCTGTGTTCATGGCGGTGTTTCGTCCCGGCGTTGGCGAAGCACAGCGGGCAATCCAGGTTGCAGAGGTTGTTGACCTCGATCACCCCCAGGCAGGCGTGTTGCTGATGGTCAGTACACAGGCCGCAGTCGTATGGACAGCCTTCGCGCACTTCGGTGGCATGGCGGCGCGGCAGCGTGCCAGGTTTGTTGAAGCGGGCGATGTCGGTATAGAGTCCGGCATCCCCGAAGATCAGGGCTTCGAAAGGGCCGTGTTGCGGGCAGCGTTTTCGCAGATACACCTTCCCATCGCGCAGGTACACCTGGCCGTCAATCACCTGCTTGCAGGTCGGGCACAGGCTGCGGGTGTACTCCCACAAGATTTCACCTCGCTCGCTGGGAGGGTGAGGACTTGTCACCATAAGGTGGCCCCTGCCTCAGTCCAGGCGTAGATGAAGAAACAAACCACCCCGGCGATGATGCTCAAAATAATTGCCAGGCTGTTCAGCCCGGCGAAAGTCCCCAGCATCCCTAAGGCGATCCACTGGCGGGTGAGGGCGAAGTAGATGACCACTCCGATGTTCACCAGGAAGGGCAGAATTTGCCAGAAACCCATGAGAGCGGCAAGCGCGTAATCCTCAGTGAGCGATGAGGCCAACATGGTCAGAGGGTAGAGGAGGGCATTCAGGCCGACGAAGAGTATTACCCCGAAGATGAAATCACGCTTTTTTTCAGCGCAGTTCTCGTAGATTTTCTTTTGAAGTTTCATAGTGCTGCCTCCAATCGCAACTAAAAGCTCACCGCTATTGCCTACACATCGGGTATGGAAATCCGACCTACGCCGCCGCCACTTGCCTCGACCGCCTGTAGTGGTTGGCGTAATACAGCCCGATGACCAGCAGCAGCCCCAGGCAGAACCATTGCTGCCCGGTCAACCCCCACCAAAGGATGCGGTTGTTACGCAGGAATTCGACGAAGAATCGGAATACCGCGTACCCCGCCAGGCCGAATTTCAGGAGATTGCCATCCTGCATCCGTGGATGGTTGCGCAGGGACAGCAGGACGCCGAACCAGGCCAGGTTGAAAGCCGCGTCGTAGAGCGGCGTGGGGTGCACCGCGAAATCCGCGTCCGGCAGCAGGACGCCCCTGGGCAGGGTGGTGGGCTTTCCCAGCCCGTCCTCGCCCGCCAGGAAGCAGCCGAAGCGCCCGACCACCATTGCCAGGGCCATGGCTGGAGCGAAGGCGTCGCAGGCGCAGCCGGCCTTGCCGATGGCACGGCTGGCGATGAATCCAGCGATATAGGCCCCTGCCACCCCACCCAGGATGGGGCCGGGGCCGATGCGCGGGTCGAAGAGACGGAAGAAATCCAACGCCAGCAGCGCGGTCTCCCAGCCGTTGAAGAAGACGATGGAAACCCGCGCCCCGATCATCCCCCCCGACGAACGCGGCCAGGGTGATGGGGATGACCTCTTCCCTTGGCCATCGGCGGCGGGATTCCGATAACAACACCAGCGCGCAGACCACCAGCGCCAGGTTCAGGAAGAAACCATGTGCATGAATGGGAATGCCATTGAATACGAACAGGATAGGATACAAGAGCACTTCCTTAATTCAAATGGCGGCGATGATGGAGAATATATTAAACCCCCCAGGCAGAGCACATTACTTTTATAGCATTAATGAGTCCACTGCAAAAACTGCGAGCAGAGGATTCGGGGCGGCATATATGGGGGTGCGTGCTGCGCACGCACCCCCATATATGCCGCCCCGCCCCCTCGTTCAGGAGTTTTTTCAGTGAATTCATTGATCTCACTAGATTACAAGAGGTCAGGGCGTTCTTAAAGTCTGAAAGGCTGTCATTACGAGGCGGTCTTTACCAAAGCAATCCCCAAATATGGCAGGGTGTAAATCGCCACCAGGACGTTTCCCGACCTGTACCCCGATGTGATCTCCTCCCTGGGCGGACTGGAAGGCCTATTGGCGATCCTGTGTCTGCGCTTGGCCTCGGGCGCAGATCAGGAAAGCGAGTTGGAACTGCTGCGGCTGTCTACATTGGCCTGGAGGCAGAGGCGGTCGTCGCGCACATCTGCCGCGACCTGGGATCCTTCGTCGCAGATGCCCCCCAGGCGGATGATATTTCACTAATTTGCAACTCCTGCCCCACATTCAGGAACACCAGCAAAACCCGCGGGCGCTGACCGAGTAGTTTGGCGACCGCCTCAGCGTAACGCTGCACCTGCTCAGCGTACTCTTCTCGTTGGATCGTATCACGTATTTCAGCCTCGGAGCGCAATTCATCGGTTTTGAAGTCTGCGACCACCCATTCGCTCCCTGAGCGGTAGAGGAGGTCAATGTAGCCGTGGCCTTCGGGAGAAAAGTAGGGAACTTCGTGATGGCGTTCTGCGGAGTCGAGTTCGCGGAAGAGAGAATGGGCGCGCAGGCGTTGGAGCAGGCGGCGGGATTCGTGAATGGCGGCGCGGATTTCATCCTCGGCAGTCAGCCCAGATTCGAGAGCGAAGGGGCGGAGGAAGGTTTCGAGATCGTCGAAGCGCCAGCGGCGGAGGGCTTCGTGGACGAGTCGTCCGACCAGCCAGGCGGGGGCGCGGGGACGTTTGGTTTTGGAAACGATGCGCCAGACGCGTTGGGGAGGGTCGCTCTCGCGGGCGCGGGTTTTGTCGTCGGTGGGAGAAGGAGTCGGGGCGAGGGGCGGGAGGAGATCGGGCTCGGGGGGAGAGTCGGATTGGGAGGCCGCGTTCCGCGCGGGGGAGTCGGATGCGTCGGCTGGGGAGGAGGAAGAGATCGAGGCGGAGATTCCGTCTGGGAGGAGGGGAGGCTCGGGCGTAGACATCCCGCGTAAAAAATCGAAGTGGGGGAGCCAGCCTTTGAGGGAGAGGCCGTCTTTGGCGGGCTTGACGCCGCCGCTGATGAGGAGTTTTTCTTTGGCGCGGGTCGCGGCGACGTAGAGCAAGCGGGCGTCTTCAGCGGCGTCGAGATCATCGTTAGCGCGGGAGGCGAGTTGCCAGGCGGTGGCGTGGAAGTCATCGTCGCGGAGGTCGAGGAGGAGGGTGGAAGCGAGGAGGGTTTTGGCGCGGGCGTGGGGAGGCTCGTAGGCGGCGTCGGCGATGACGACGAGGGGGAACTCGAGGCCTTTGGCTTTGTGGACGGTCATCAGTTGGACGGCACCTGAGGAGGACGCGTCGGCTGGCGCTTCGCCCTCGCGCAGGCCGACATCGCGCAGGGTCTGGACGTAGGCGAGGAAGTCGGTGAGGGAGACGAGGCGGGAGCGGTGCGCGTCGGCGAGGAGCTTTTCGACGTTGCGAATCATGCGCGCGCCGTTGGGAACTAAGGAGAGAATGGCACGATAAGATGTGAGGTCGAGGAAACGTTTGAGAATTGTCGAGGCGGAAGCGCGACCCGCGAGGGCATGGAGTTCTTCGAGGATGGAATAAACGCGTTGATGATTTCGAATCATCGAACCGCGAAGACCGCTAAGAACGCTAAGAAATTCTATTGGTTTTTCTTCGCGACCTTCGCGTGCTTCGCGGTTAATCTCTGGAACGCGCAGGCGATAGATTTCGGGATCGGGAATCGCGAAGGCGGGAGAACGGAGCAAGCCTACGAGAGCAAGGTCGTCGGTGGGGTCGGCGATGGCGGCGAGGGCGTTGAGCAGGTCGCGGATTTCGGGGCGGTCGTAGAAGCCGCGTCCCGCGATGGTGACGAAGGGGATGTGCGCGACTTCGAGCGCGGATTCGTAGACAGGGAAGGTCATGGAGGAACGGAAGAGCAGAGCCATCTCGCCGTAGTCGAATCCTTCGGTTTCGTGGAGTTGGCGGAGGCGATTCGCGAGGGCTTGCGCGGCGGACTGGCGTCCTTCTTCGGCTGAGTCGCCGAGGCCGAGGTGAAATTCGATGAAGGGAGGTCGGATTTTTTCGCGTTTGGGGTTTTGACGATAGGCGCGGAGAGGCGCAAAGGGGACGAGGTAGGGACGCGCGGGGTCATCCGCTTCACCGAGGATGGGAGCGAGGAGAGAGTTGAGGGAGTCGAGGAGGGGTTTGTGGGCGCGGAAGGTGAGGTCGAGGTCAATGAGTTGTCCGCCCGCGGATTGGATATCGGATTGCACTTTGCGAAAGACGGTGACATCGGCTTGACGAAAGCGGTAGATGGATTGTTTGGAATCGCCGACGATGAAGAGGTCAACACCCGCCCTCACCCCCGACCCCTCTCCCAATGCTGGGAGAGGGGAGAAATTCGTCAGCGCGTAGACGATTTTTCGCTGGCGGTCGTTGGTGTCCTGGAATTCGTCCACGAGGACAGCGCGGAGTTCGGACTGCCATTGGGCGCGGACGGAGGGATGGTCGGTGAGGAGGCTGGCAGTGAGGGATTCAAGGTCGTCGAAGTCGAGGGCTTGACGTTCATCTTTGCGGGTTTGGTACTCACGCAGGGTCTGGTCGAAGAGGCGGCAGACAGCGGGGAGGAACGCGGCAACCTGTTCGTCGAGGGCAAAGCGGGATTTTTCGGCGAGGAATTTGAGATTCTCATCATAGAGATCGCGCAAGATTTTCATCGCTTCACGGACGGTTTCGATGTCGTCCCAGTTGGCTTTTTGTCCCTGCGTGGAGATGGCTTTGCGGAGGGCGGTCAGGTTTTCGAGAATCGCGTCCCACTCTTGCGCGGCGCGGGATTTTTGGATTTCGTTCCATGCGGCGAGAACGGATTGGCGGGCGAGTTCAAGTTTGTCTTCGGGGGATTTGGAACGAAGAGAAGTGAGAACAGAAAGAGAGTCAAGCCATGTTTGCGAATCAAGATGAGTGGCGAGATGGGAGTTAAGGGATAAGGCAAATGCGGTACACGGATTTGACGGATTACGCGGATTCTCACGGATTTCTATTTGTTTTTCTCCATGCAATTCCGTGAAATCTGTGTCATCCGTGTACAAAGGTTGAACGTCCAGCCTGCGGTTCATCAAAGCGTTGAGAATCTGTCGCAGTTCGTTTTCTTTGAACGCGCCGAATAGCGCGGCGGATGGTTCATCGCCTGTCGCCCAGGCGAGGGCAGATTCAACGGCCTCGGCTTGCAAGGCGGAGGCGAGTCCTTCTTCGAGGACTTCAAAGGCGGGGTCGAGTCCCGCTTCAGCGGGATGAGAGCGAAGGAGTTCGGCGCAGAGAGAGTGGATAGTTCCTATGCGGGCAGAATCGAATGATGAAGGATGAATGATGAAGGATGAATTTTTGTCTTGCGAAACATCAGTCGAAGAACGAGATAGAGAATCGCGAATCCGCGAGCGCATTTCACGCGCGGCTTTTTCGGTGAAGGTGATGGCGAGGATGGAGCGGATTGAGTAGCCTTGTTCGAGCAAATGCAGGTAGCGCCCCACCAGCGAGAGGGTTTTTCCTGAACCCGCGCCAGCCGTAACCGCGATGGCGCGCGCGGAATCGGTGACGGCTTTTTCCTGGTTGCCTTTGAAGGAGAATTGCAAAAGGAGCGACATCAATACCCTCTCTTGTATCTCCAACAATAATTCGTCGCGGGACAATAACTTGGACAACCTTCGTCAGGCGGTTTCGGCTCGAAGTGTCCCGCGCGAATTCCCTTCACGTGATTCACCACATGTGCGACAGCCGTCTCGAACGCGCCGTTCACACCGCCGTCGAATTTCTCCAGCTTCAAACTGCTCGGCGCGGCTGAACCAATGTGCCAATAGAATCCGCTCGACACTTCGCCCAAGCCCAACGCGTCGCGCGCCGCCATCGCGTAGATCGGCAATTGCAACCTGCGCCCCTCTTTCAAATGCGTCGCGCTAATCGCCGCGCTGCCCGACTTGTAATCAATCACGCGCAACGTCCCATCGGGCGCGGCGTCGAGTCGGTCAATGTAACCGTGCAATCGAATCTCGCCAATCGAAGTTTTCAAAACCAACGAAGGCTGTCCCATCCCGAAGCGCGCTTCCATTACACGCGGCGCGAATCCCTGCGACGCCTCGTCCAGCGCGGCAATTGTCTTCTCCAACATTCTCGTAAATTCTTTTTGCTCGACCTCCCACAACGCTGTCGGACGAAAACCATACTCAACGGGCGCTCTCGAAAAAACCTCCTGCGCGGCTTCCGTTAACGGTTTGCCGTTGTAATATTCCTCCAGAACCTTATGCCACATCGAACCGAGCATACGAATATCGTACCCCTCCTCCGCCTCCTCCCTCGGCTTCAATTCCAACGCATACGCGACAAAAAACTCAAAGGGGCAAGTCCCATAACTTTCGAGTCGGCTCGCGCTCCATCCATGCCCCGCGCCGAACCTCTCGCTCAGATCGAACAACCCGCCCTCATATTTCCCCTCCGCCTTCGGACTCGTCCGCGCCCGCAGCGCTTCGATCCCATTTTGGATGTGGATGTCCCGCAGGGCCCGCGCCGATTCCACCCATTCGACTCTCGACGCCGCCTCAGCCGACTCCACCTCCCCGACCACGCTTCTCACCTGACGTTTGGCCGGGTCGCCGTTTAGACGCGTTACCTCCGCCCAAAACGGGGACGCCTCCCACGCCTGCCCATCCTCCGCGAGATACGGACGCGTGAGTAGCAGCCTCCGCCGTCCGCGTGTGACGGCTTGATAGAAAAACGTTGCTTCGTCGCCGTGCAATTTGGTTTCGAGGGGAAGTCCGCGTTCGCGCAGAGTTGCTCGATCAGACTCGCGCAGGAAAATATCTTCCCGTTCCTGCTTCGGGAATTCACCATCCGAGAGTCCCATCAATACAACAGCCTCGAACGACAACCCGCGCCCATCCAACACCGACGCGACGAACACGCCCGACTCAGCAGGAACAGTAAAAGTTGCCGCGTCCACCGCGCCGCGCAGGTCTTTGTGGAAATCCGCGTAGGGAATCGAGTCCGCGCCCAGGACGGATTCTGCCAGAACCAGCCCGCGTAAGATATCCTTGAACGCACGCAACGCAGCGATATCGCGTTCCGAAGTGGAAGGATTTTCACGAGCACGCCTGACGATGTTCAGCCCATCGCTTTCCCTTGATGAGAATTCGGTCAACAGCGCGGGGTCATCCCCAATCAACAATTCCACAAATGCGACGAACTCTTTCATCGAAGCGTGGTTGGGCGGCGCGAGCAGGTCAACGAAGGATTCGAAGGCGGACTCCAAAGCCTCGCCCTGAGCCTGTTGAAGAGTCTCCAGACTTTGGAGACTCGAAAGTCGGGCACTTTCAGTGTGCTTCGCGAAGACTTTCGAGTCCAAATCGCCTGAAGGTAAGTCTTCTTCAAATTCAGTGATCTTCCGCTTCTTCCACAACACAAACGCCTCGCGCCACTGGGACAATCCCTGCATAACCCTACCGACTCGCGAAATCTCATCCAGCGTCGCGGCAGACGCGGAAGTAATGCCAAGTCCGGTCCAATCGAAGTACGGACTGCGCCACGACTCGACCAACGCGCGTCGAGTCCAATCATCCGCGGGAAGTGAGAGAAGCGAGAGCAACGCGGCGATGGCGGGATTTTCGATCAGCGGTTGTCCACCCACGATTCGCAACGGAATCCCAAACTCCGCAGCGACTTCTTCGAGAAATGGACGATACGGTTCCAAGTCACGCGCCAAAATTGCGACCTCACTCAACTTCATCCCATCTCGAACAACGCGCGCCTTCACCCATCGCAACGCAGCGCGGGCTTCGATGGCGCGGGTTTGGGCTTCGATGAACTCTATGTCATTGCGAGGAGGGCGTTCTTCCCGACGAAGCAATCTCCGATCAACCGGGGATAACTCCTCGATGGGAGTCTCCTCATCAACAGGTGATTGCTTCGCCAAAGAACGGCTCGCAATGACATCAAACAGATTGGCTTCTACATTCGCAATACCATTTGAAAGCATGGACGTGAAATCCATCGCTTCGGGTTGGATGCCGAAAGCAGAAGTGATCGCTTGCTGTGCGCGGTGAAAGCGATGATGTGCGGGGCGGTTCGGGTTTTGCAGGTCGCCCGTCAGCGTGATGAGGGTCTCTTCGGCGCGGCGGGCTAAATGGGAGAGGACGGCCAATTGCGTGGGATTGAATTCGTCGAAGCCAGAGACGGCTAAGAGGCGGGTATCCGCTCCGAGGCGCTGCCCTGAGCCTGTCGAAGGGTCGGGATTGGATTCGAGCGCAATCGCGGCCAGCCAGCCGCGCCCTTCGTTGTCCGCCCAGTTTTGTTTTTGCAGCCAATCCTGGTAGGCTGCGTAGACGCGGGCAATCTCCTCCAGCCGCGCGCCGAGTCCCTTGACCGCGCGGGAAAAATCGTCGGGGAAGACGCGGGCGCGTTTGAGTTCTTCGATGGCGTTGCGGAGGAGGGAGATGAAGCCTGGCTTGGCGCGCAGCGTCGCGTAGTGACGAATGCCCTCACCCCTAGCCCCTCTCCCGAGTACGGGAGAGGGGGACGATTTGCCGCGTTCGCAGAGGTCGTCCACGATGGCGCGGAGCAGGCGAATCCGCACGGAGTCGGGCAGGAGCGGGATGGGTTGTCCCGCGCGGATCAAGATTTCGGCGTACAGCGTGTGAAAGGTGTGAACTTCGACCCCCAGCGCGCCGCCCGCCGCGCCCAACCGCTGACGAAAGTTCGCCGCCTGAATCGCGTTCGGCACAATGGCGATCACGGGCGCAAACAGCTCCTCCGCCAGCAGTTGACGAATGCGCTGGATGAGGCGCTCGGTCTTGCCGTGCCCAGCCGGGGCGAGGAGGAATTGAACCATTAAGTCCCAAACCAGCTCGACAAAATGGCCCTCAACTTTAAAAATGCGGGTTCAGTATGCCCTTGCAGGCTAACGCGTTCGGCAATTTGTTGGTAAATGGACGAGGAACGCGGTTTCCTGACCTGTCGTAGAGCGGCCTCCATTGCTTCTTTTGGTCTTTGCGGTTTTGCGTTTTCGTCTTGAGCAAAACCCTTCTGTACCAGCCAATTTCTCAGCGCACTCTCCCCATCCGCCCATCCCAAAGCATTCGCCAGATGTGGCGAGCGTGTCCAAACCCAAACCTCGAGTTCGGGGTCAATAACAATTACTTTTCCCCGACCTCTCCAACCAACTTGTTGCAATCTGGATTCTCCCGATTCTTCCAATAATTCGCGACTTTCAAAACTGCCGCTGCCTTCGCGATCATAAACGATCAATCCATATTGATACTGCCTGGAAAAATGGCCAAGAAAATTCGCCCCCTCAAGCCGACAACCTGGATCCCTGTAGGGATAAACGAAAATATCAAAGGAAAACTGGCGCACACTGAAGGCTTGCGGTCGGGACAACAACCCCTTAAAAGCCGCTTCCATGTTTTTGTCCGCAACCAGGACAATTAGATCTGTGGAAGGCGCGTCTGTCATCCTAGGACCCCCGAAGCGAACAATGTCCCCAAATTGGTTTCACCTTTCCAATCCCTGAGGGCGGGATGGCGATCACCAACAACGATATCGGTTGCCCCCTCATTATCACGCCCAAAGCAAAGCACCTGGGAAGTCTGAGCGACACTTAGAATGACAGGGGAGTGAGTGGCAAGCAAAATCTGAGCGTCATAAACCGATGAAAGCGACTGGAACATGGTCTCGACAGCGCGGGGATGGATACCATTTTCTGGTTCCTCGATCAAGTAGACACCGCCAATTATGTTTGGCAGATATGCCACGATGGTCAATGCTAACAAGCGGAGCGTGCCATCTGAAGCCACCCAGGAAGGAATTTCCAATCCTCCAGTATAAGTAATTATCAAATAACGATGGCGATCATCCTCTCGCTCAACCGTGCGAATGGATTGAAGATTGGGAAGAGCAGTTTTCAAGTGAGCAAGCCATTCATGAAATCTTCCGATATCCTGCTTTCGCAATTCCTCGATGACCCAGGGGAGGTTCGATCCGTCTGGCTTGAAGCCCTGCACTTGGCCAGGAGGACTTGCCTTGCGAATGAGCAAACTGTTAAGCGCCAATGTTTGTACCCCCTGCCCAAGCAGAATCTTCAACCAAGTAGCGGCAGGGAATTTTGTTTCATCAGCTGGCAAATTTCCAAGGGCAGATTTATGAGGTCCTAGTTTAAAGGCTGGCGCCCAGCCCTTTCCCGATTCCTGGTAGATTTCCGAATAAAAATTGTCATTCCCTTCCGGCACTTTATTAACCACAGTTCTTGTATTTCGTTTGCCTTTGGGCGTCAAAATAGTCTGCGCTGGAGGCAATGCCAGAGGCATGGGAAATAAGGTTTTGGGTTCTTTTTCCATTACATCCAAAGTCTTTAGCAAGACTTTCTCAGCCAGGATAGATACTTCTCCAGTTGCTGAACTGCTGCCAATAGCCACCTCATATCGAATAGTGTCGAAACCGTTCAACTTGGCGCGAATTCCGTCCGGGATGCGCGCTTCCACAGCCAATTCAAAACTATTGCCAGTTCGTCCCCACACCAAATCCGAGAAATTCTGAGTTCTTTCCCGGATGGCGTAATCCAATCCGTCCGAAACCAAGCGCCCCAGAAATGCAATCGTATCAAGAAAGGTGGTTTTTCCGCTGGCATTCGGGCCGACCAGGACGTGAAAACGGTCAAGCGGTTGACGAATATAGAGTAAGCAACGAAAGTTGAGAGCCTCAATTAAGGTAATCATATTTTCTCCTTCGCGATTATAACCCGCCTACTGCAATTTGTTCGTGGGCAAGTGCCACCAACTCTTTGACCGACTCCAGCAACGTCTCTCCCGTCTTTGCGGACAAGGGAACCGCTTCTTCCCCCGCTTCGGGCGGGGCGGTGAGGTCGCGGACCTGGGAGAGTTTTTGCGCCAATTCCGCGGGGAGATGATTCTTGTCCACGAGTTCGGCTTGGACGAGGCGCGGGGACGGCAGGTCGGAGGAGGGGTCGCGGTCGGTGTGGAGGGCGAGGAGGGAGGTGAGCGCCCAGGCGAGGGATTCGCGCAGGGGACGCGTCATCTCTTCGGGGAAGTCGCCTTTGAGCAGCAGGTCGGCGAGGGCGAAACGCTTCGCGGCAAAGGCGAGACCCTCAGACGCGCGTTTGCGGCGCGCGGACGGGAGGTCGGCTTTGCGCGCTGGGGCGGAGATTTTCTCGGCGCAGTAGGCAACGTCCTCGATCGCGGGTTCGGCGGCGAGGGCGGGGACGAAGGAGGCGAGCGACTGGAAACCTTCGGAGTCCATCAGGTGAAGTTGCGGGAGGCTTTCCGTGAAGTATTCAGAGAGAAGCGCTTCGACGGTCGGACGCAGGTCGGCGGGAGCGCCAGAGACGACGACGATGACTCCCTCGCCCGTCGCGCCTGGCATGTAGGGCGCTTTGCGGACGAGCAGGATTCGGTTCGGGACGCGATCAAGCAACAGGTCGGCGAACCCGCTCAAAGTCGGGAGCGGGGCGAGGATTTCGGCGGGGGGCGCGGCCTCTTCGGGTACGGGAGCAGGCTCGGCTGGGGCAAGCGCGAGTTCCACCTCCGCAGGAGTCTTCAAAAGATCGCCTAATTTTTGCAGCAGGCTTTGACCCATGTCCGCGAATTTGATGGCGGTCGGAGATTCGTCTGTGCCGAAGACGGCTGCGAAGACATTTTTCTTGGCGGCGAGGGTGTCGAGCATTCTCTCTTCGATGGTGCCTTTGGCAACGAGGTTGATGACCTGCACGGAGGAGGGCTGACCGTGACGATGCGCGCGGGCGATGCGCTGTTCGAGCACGGCGGGATTCCAGGGGAGGTCGAGGTTGATGACGAGCGAGGCGGCTTGCAGGTTGAGACCGACGCCACCCGCGTCGGTGGAGAGGAAGACGCGGCAGTCGGGATCATCAAAGAATTTTTCGATGAGCGCGCCGCGCTTGGCGGAGGGGACTGCGCCCGTCAGTTTGACGTAGCCGAGGCCGACACGCTCGATGATTGGCTCGGTGAGCGCCAGCATGTTCGACCACTGACTGAAGACGATGGCTTTATGACCGTTGGAGGCGATCTCTTCGACAAGCACTTCTTCGAACTCGCCGAGTTTGGGCGCGGTCTTTTCGGCTTCTTTGGGTTCGATATCTTTGTCGTGGAGGGCGAGGGCGTCACAGATCAGACGCATCTTGATGAGGTACATCAGAAGCAATTCCTGCTCTTTGGGCGTGAGCGGGCGCTTCTTGGCCTGGGCAAGTAGTTTGGCGAGTTTTTCCTGGAATTCGCTGTAATGCTTCCATTGCTCGTCGCTCATCTCGACGAAGAAGTTGTTGTCCACGCGGGCGGGCAGGTCTTTGAGGACTTCGTCGCGGGTGCGGCGCAGGACGTGCGGCTTGATGAGGGCGCGCAGTTCGTCAATGTTTTTGTAGCCGAGAACTTTGTATGTGCCGCTCTCGCGTTTTTCGAGTTCGTAAAATCTATCGTTGAAATGCCAGAGGGGTCCGAGGATGCGCTGGTCGAGAAATTGGAAGATGCTGTACAACTCGTCAATGCGATTTTCGAGCGGCGTGCCTGTCAGGACGAAGGCGTAACGGCTCGGCAGGGACTTGACCATCATCGCAGTCTTGGCGCGCCAGTTCTTGATGCGTTGGGCTTCGTCGAGGATGATGAGGTCGGGGCGCAGTTTGAGCAATTCGTCCATGTCGTGACGGGCGAGTTCGTAGTTGATGATTTTGAAGAAGGAGGAGTCGGTGTAGAGTTTGCGGCGGTCGAGCAATCCGCCTTCGACGACGGTGACGGAGAGGGATGTGAAGCGGCGAATCTCGCGCGCCCATTGGTGCTTCAAAGAGGCGGGGCAGATGATGAGGGCGGTTTGGATGTCGCGGAGTTCTTTTAGCAATGCAGAAGCGGCAATCGCCTGGACCGTTTTTCCTAGGCCCATATCGTCCGCCAGCATGGCGCGACGGCCGAAGGCGAGGTGCATAGCGCCCTGTTCCTGGTACGGATACAGTTTCGTGGAAAGAACGTCGAAGGTGCGGCGTCCGCTTTTGACTTGTTCGAGGAACCATTCTTTTTGTCTCGCCACTTCTTCGCGGTTTTGCAGGAGGGCGAGGTGCTCGTGGACGGCTTCGGTCACGCGGACGAGGGAGCGGTCGCGGGCGGGGAGGGATTCGATGTCCGCTAGAAGGGAGGGCAAGGTTTGGAGCGGCGCGCCCGCTAAAAGTCCAGAGGGATCGAAATAGCGGGCAAGCAGGTCTTTGACGCGGGCATCCTCGGGAATCGGGAGGGCGACGCGCACGGTCACGTCCATGCCGTGATGCAGGTAGATTTGAGTCCCGCGCGGGCGTTCGGCAGCGAGTTTCGCGAGTTTTTCCCCATGTTCCTTTTCGAGCGAGATCAACACGCCTTCGATGTGCTTGCAGGTGCCGATCAGATTGTTCTTGTAATCGGGGCAAGTGCAGGAGTTGTGCAGTTCGTCGAGGGAACGGATTTCCACCCGATAAGATTTCTTGGAAACCGAACTGACTTCGAAGACGCTGAAGACGGGATGGTTGCCTTTGTTGGCAATCTTGAGAATTTCAGCGCGGGCGCGCTCGCGGCGGCGTTCGATCTGTTCCTGGATGTCGGTGGGCATAGTGAGCCTCCACAATTCATGACTGAGAAGATATCCCGATTATAACGCGAGATCGCATATTCAGTTGTGATACTCGAGTTGTGATCGTGCTATAATGCTCGTGTTGCATTTTCGAAGGGACGCTCCATGTTTATTACCCCGATACACACGATTGGATATGGTTCACGAGGGATAGATGCTTTCCTGGCTGCCCTGCAAGCCCATCAGATTCATTACCTGATAGATGTGCGCACCAGCCCATATTCCAGTTATAAGCCTGAATTTTCTAGAGCAAACCTGCAAAATACCGTTGAAGCGAACGGTATACGATATATCTTCATGGGCGACACCCTGGGGGGACAGCCGGATGACCCCGCTTGTTATACCAACGGCAAGGTAGATTACGAAAAAGTGGCCGATCAACCCTTTTACCAGCAGGGCATCGCCCGATTGCACGAAGCCAGCCGCCGGGGACAGCGTGTGGCACTGATGTGTAGCGAGGGTAAGCCGGAGAATTGTCACCGCAGCAAGTTGATCGGGAAGACGCTGGCCGCGGAGAGATTGGAAGTTCTGCATATTGATGAGGAGGATGAAGTCATCACCCAGGCGCAGGTGCTGCTACGCCTGACCGGCGGCCAGCCCAGCCTATTCGGGGATGATTTCTTCGCCTTTACATCGCGAAAGCGATACCGGGACGAATATAGGTAAACAAGGGATATCCTGCTTACCTTATAACACCATATTCCAAGCGGGCACAAATTGCGCTTTCGACCCAAACGGCGCCGGATGAATCCAGCTTTAGCCTCTTGCGGGGCAGGTTCAGCCGGATTCATCCGACGCAGCTTCGTAGCCCGGCGATTTATCGCCGGGCTGGTTGGCAGGCTAAAGCGCCTTCTATGCCCGTGAGCAGTATGACAAAGCTGCCATGCTAAAAATTGTGACCATCGGCGTCTACGGATTTTCCGAAACCCAATTCTTCGAAACGCTGCAAGAGGCTGGCGTGGATGTCTTTTGCGATGTGCGCTGGCGGCGCGGGGTGCGCGGGTCGGAGTATGCCTTCGCCAATCATCAGCGCCTGCAAGCACGCCTGGAGAGCATGGGGATCGAATATATCCATCGCAAAGACCTGGCCCCCATGCCGGAAATCCGCCAGCGACAAAGCGAAGCCGACCGCCGCGAACGGATCGCCAAGCGAAAACGCGAGTCGTTGAGCGCAGAGTTTGTCTCGGCGTATCAGGCGGAAATTCTATCCGCTTTCGACCCCCATGAATTCATCACTGCGCTGCCCGAGGGAAAGGAGGTGGTTGCCTTGTTTTGCGTAGAGAGAGAGCCTGCGGCCTGCCATCGCTCGCTGCTCGCGGAGAGTTTGCGTTGTATCGAGGGCATTGAAATAGAACATCTGAGGATAAATTGAAAGTCGTCATCGTCGCTAAAACCCGCATGGGAAGCGGGGCATGCGTCGGGGGGCTGAGCTTCGAGGGGCGTTCGCTGCGCCTGATCGCCGCCGACCGCGATGCCAACGACCGCTTCAACATGGATTACCAGGTTGGCCAGGTTTGGGAGATCGACGCGCAGCCTGACCCCGAAATGACTCCGCCGCACGTCGAGAATGTGATCGTGGCACGCAAGAATCGTATGGGGGAGATGATGAAAATCGAGGAATTCATCGAAGCCCAGATGCCGCCGGTCTCCGGAGGGGTGGAAGCGATCTTCGAAGGCCTGACTCAAGCAACAAATGTAGGCTCGCTGTATATCGCCGAGCGGGGCGGGATTCCCACGCGCAGCACCATGTTCTGGCGGCCTGATCGGCCTCTGGCGCGCGACGACGATCTCAAGCGCATCCGCTACCGCTACCCGACGGATGATGGCGGACGCACGCTGACCTTCGTCGGCTTCCAGGAGCCGCTGCCCGAAATCCCGACCAGGACGCTGCTGCGCATCTCCCTGGCGCATTGGTGGCGGCCCGAGGAGATGGCTGAGGGCGAGCTGCGCTGTTATGTGCAGATTTCCGGCTGGTTCCTCGAGGATCAGAGATCAACCCAAAAGGTAGATTCCGTTCGTCCCGCTAAAAAGCAGGAGCAAACCTTCGAGGGCCTCATCCCCGAAATCGAGAGCATCCTTCGAATAGTATTCGGCTATCAAAGCTTCCGCCCCTTGCAGCGGGAAATCATCGAGGCGGTTTTGCGCAAACGGGATTCGCTGGCGGTCATGCCAACCGGCTCCGGCAAATCGCTTTGTTTCCAATTGCCCGCGGCGCTGACGCCCGGCCTGACCGTGGTGGTCACGCCGCTGATTTCGCTGATGGAAGACCAGGTTTTGGAGTTGCAGGAATGGGGCATCCCGGCGGTATATCTCAACAGCACCCTGACCCACAGCCAGTACCTGGAGGCCGTTGCCCGCATCAAATCGGGCGAGGTCAGGCTGCTCTACGCCGCGCCCGAAACCCTGCTGCGCCCGGAGACCTTCGTCCTGTTGGAGAGCTGCCCGGTAGATTGCCTGGTGATTGATGAGGCGCACTGCATCTCCGAGTGGGGCCACGACTTCCGACCCGAGTACCGCCAGCTTGCCGGCCTGCGCGGGCGGCTGCCCCAGGCTGTCACCCTGGCCATGACCGCCACAGCTACCCGGCGGGTGCGCCAGGACATCAAGCAGTCGCTGGCGATCGCCGAAGTCAACGAGTTCATCAGCAGTTTCGACCGCGAGAACCTGAATTTGTCGGTGGCCGACAAGATCGCCGCAGTAGCCCAAACCCGGGATTTCCTCGACGCCCACAAGGGTCAGGCCGGCATCATCTACTGCGCCACCCGCGATCAGGTGGATGTGCTTTCGGATCAGCTTGCCGTCCTCGGCTACCCTGCTCTGCCCTATCACGCCGGCATGGACGACGAGACCCGCCGCCGGCACCAGCATCGTTTCCGTTTCGAAGACGGCCTCGTCATGGTCGCCACGATTGCTTTCGGCATGGGCATCAACAAGCCCAACGTCCGCTTCATCCTGCACTACGACCTGCCCAAGAACATCGAGAGCTACTACCAGCAAATCGGCCGCGCCGGCCGCGACGGTCTGCCCGCTGATTGCCTGGTGCTGTATTCTTACAGCGATGTCGCTACCATCCGCTATTTCATCGGCCAGGAAAGCCCCGAGCTGCGGCGCGGCTCCGAGCAGCGCCTGGAGTCTCTGCTGGCTTATTTGAATACGCCAACCTGCCGCCGAAAACCTCTGCTGGCTTATTTTGGAGAAAACTATCCCTCGGAGGATTGTCAGGCCTGTGACAATTGCCTCAGCCCGAGGGTGATCCAGCCCCTCGAAGCGGACGTTCAGACGACCCCCGGGGCTGGTTCTGCTCGAGCAGATTTAACTGTCCCCGCGCGCCAATTCCTCACCTGCGCCCAGGAGACGCGCCAGATCTTCGGCATGATGCACCTGATCGCCGTCCTGCGCGGCTCGAAAGCCAAAAAGGTCCTCGACAGCAAGCACGACCGGCTGTCTTCGTATGGCGTTGGGGCGATGTATTCCGAGGAGCAGTGGCGGCATCTCGCCGGTCAGTTCATCCGGCGCGGCTTGCTGAAACGGACGGACCCCCACGGCAGCCTGGTCGTGACCGAGGCCGGCCGGGCTGTGTTGGAGGGCGAAATCGTTTTCGGCGAATTGCCGGGGGCAGTCTCGAAGATGGTCATCGCTCCCGTTGCCCAAGCGCACGACGCGAAATTGTTCGAGCAACTGCGCGCCTTGCGGGCAAAGCTGGCTGATCAGCGCGGCCTGCCCCCCTATGTGATCTTCCACGACCGCTCCCTGATCGAGATGGCGACCTGGCTCCCGCGCACGCCCGGGGAGCTGGCCCAAATCTACGGCGTTGGTCAGCGGAAGATCGAACAATACGGCCCGCGCTTCTTGCCCGTCATCCAGGCCTATTGCAAAGAGAGAGGAGTCGAGCCGCCCGAGAAGAAGATGGCGCTCGTGCAAAAGAGCGTCTCGCCTTCAGGCCAGAAACGCGCCGATTACGTCTGGGAGCAGTTCCAGGCCGGGGTTCCCGTCCCCAACATCGCCGCCGACATGGGCTTCACTCAAAGCACCATCCTCAAACACCTGAACACAGCCTTCTCCGCCGGCCGCCCCCTGCGGCTGGATGGCCTGACGGAATTGAGCGAGCTTACGGAAGCGCAAGTAAAACAAGTTATCGCTGCCTTCGACGAATTCGGCGACCTGCGCCTGAAGCCGATCTTCGAGGCTCTGAATGAGACCGTGCCGTACGAGCAGCTTCATCTCTGGCGTTTGATTTACCAGGTCACACGAACACGGTCCCTTGACACACCTGAACCTAAAGTTCCTCCTTCGTCTGTATAATAAGATGTCTGAGTTCCCTGAAAAAACTCATGAATGAGGGGGCGGGGAGGCATATATGGGGGTGCGTGCTGCGCACGCACCCCCATATATGCCTCCCCGAATCCTCTACCCGTAGTTTTTTCAGTCGAGTAACTTCTTACTGCCCAGGTACGAAATGTCCCCAGATACGAGACTCTTCTCATCTTCGGTCTGGATAGTTCTCCTGGTAGTAACCACCTTACTACCAACGCGGAGCGTCCTTGCTCACCCCTCTCGACAGGAGCAACCTCCTCCCACCCCCGCCGAACTCATCGCGGCGGTCAATAATCTACGCCTGTCGTATAGCCTGGAACCTCTGAACGTCCACCCCATCCTGATGCAGGTCGCCCAAAGCCAGGCAGACGCCCTGGCGGCTACCGGCGGCGCCATCGGACATACACGCCCATCAGGCATTTCGCTGACCCAGCAACTGCTTTTATTGGGATACCCACTGTCAGGCGACTTGACCCTGGGAGGCTACCGGTCGGAAAATTTCGTTGTCGTCCCTGGGTCGAGCATCGAGGAGATCATCGCGATCTGGATGATGGACGAATTGCACGCCACTACCATGTTATCCGAATACCGCACCGACATCGGCGCGGGGATCGCCTTCGACGACGAGGGACAGACATACTACGTCATTGATACCGCGCTCCAAACACCGAGCGGCAAGCAGCAGGCCATCGCCGGGCTTATCCTGACCGGCATCCCCATGACGCAAACCAGCCTTTTGGGGGACGCCACCCAGGCTGCGCAGAGCCTGCAAATCTCCCAATATATCGTTCCTGTCACCCGCAGCACCGCCCGGCCCAATGGAGATGTGATCCACGAAGTGCGCTACGGTCAGGCCCTATGGAGCATCGCCATTGCCTATGGAGTCAAGATAGATCAGATCCGCCGCTACAATAACCTGGCCGACACGACCATCTATACCGGTCAAACCCTGTTAGTGCAAAAGGGCGCCACGCAGCCCCCGGCTACGCCAACCGCCACAGGCTCACTCCCCCCCACGCCGTCGCCAAAACCCGCCTCGCCGACGCTCACCACCACCCCCGAACCGGCTGTCCCATCGCCCATCCCCGAGAGTTCCAACGCAGCCCTGTGGTTGAAGATGCTGGCGCAGGTCATTCTCCTGGCGCTGTTCTTCCATGGGCTGATCACCATACTGCGAAAATTGCAGAAGAAGAAAGACGAATAGAGAAAACATCATGCCAATCGATCCCTCCCTGAACCCCTTTTTCAATCCCCAGGGCGTCGTCGTCATCGGCGCATCGAACGATCCCACCAAGCTGGGCTACGGCCTGGCGATCAACCTGGTGCGCAGCAACTACCAGGGGGCGGTGCATTTCGTCAACATCAAAGGCGGCAAGCTGTTTGGACGCCCGATCTACACCAACGTGCTCGAAGTCCCCAACCCGGTTGACCTGGCCGCGGTGCTGATCCCTGCGCCCCTTGTGGCCGACGCCTTGCGCCAATGCGGGCAGCGCGGCATCCAGGCTGTCATCATCGGTTCTGGCGGATTCCGTGAGGTGGGCGCCGAAGGCGCAAAACTCGAAGCAGAGGTCCTGGAAGTCGCCCGCCAATACCGCATCCGGCTGATCGGCCCGAACTGCATCGGACTGCTCGACACTCACTTACCGATAGATACAACCTTCCTGCCGCCGCCCGGCCCTACCCCGGGCGATGTGGCCTTCATCTCCCATTCTGGCGCCATCTGCGCGGCGGTCATTGATTGGGCGCGCGGCCAGGGGTATGGCCTCTCGCGCTTGTTGAGTTTGGGCAATCAGGCCGATGTCAGCGAGACGGATATGCTGGTTCCCGTGGCTGCCGATCCCTACACGCGGGTGCTGGCGTTGTATCTGGAAGGCGTCAAAGATGGACGACGGTTCATCGAGCAAGCGCGTCAGGTGGTGCGCGAGAAGCCGATCATCGCCCTCAAGGTCGGTCGTTTCGGGAGCGGCCAAAGGGCGGTGGCCTCTCACACCGGCGCGCTGGCTGGCCAGGAGAGCGCCTACAACGCCGCTTTCCGCCGCGCAGGGGTATTGCGTGCTGAAACCAGTGAGGAGATGTTCGACCAGGCGCGCGCCCTGGCCTGGTGTCCGCCGACGAGGGGGCGACGGGTAGCCGTGTTGACCAATGCGGGCGGACCGGGAGTCACGGCGGCGGACGCCCTCGAATCTTTGGGGCTGGAACTGGCTGAATTCAGCGGACATACGCGCGCCGCCCTGGGGGTGATTCTGCCTCCCGCAGCCAGCCTGCACAATCCGGTGGATATGCTGGCATCCGCCACCCCCGATCAATTCGCCGAGAGCCTGCGCATTGCGCTGGCCGACCCCGGCGTAGATAACGTGATGATCATCTTCCCCACGCCGCCGATGTACACCGCCGGCTCGGTTGCCAAAGCCGTCATTCCTGTGATCCACAGCGCCGAGAAGCCGGTGGTGGTTGCTGTGATGGGGGAGCGTTTGATCCAGGAGGCCGTGGAACACTTCCGCGCCGCTCATGTGCCCGAATATCGCTTCCCCGAGCGTGCAGCCGCAGCCCTGGCCGCGCTGGTCGAGCGCGCCGAATTGCTCGAATACGCCCTGGCTGAGCCAGTGAGACCGGTCGAGACTTCCGAAGTCTTTACGCAGCGCTTCGAGCGCAGCGAGGAAGCAGAGACTTCGGAAGTCTTGATGCTGCTCGACGCCTACGGCATCCCCATGGCCAGGATGGAATTAGCCCGATCTGCGGACGAAGCCCTTGCCATTGCACGTCGAATAGGGTTGCCGGTCGCCCTCAAAGTCGCCTCGCCAGAGATCTCTCACAAATCTGATGTCGGCGGGGTGTTGCTCAATTTAGGGGATGAAGCGGCCATCTGCAGCGGATACGAAGAGATCCTTCGACGGGCGCGATCAGCCCACCCCCAGGCCGAAATCCAGGGGGTCTTCGTCCAGCCCATGATCCCCTCGGGTCAAGAAGTCATCATCGGAGCGGTGCAGGACCCCCAGTTCGGCGCACAGGTGATGTTCGGCTCTGGAGGCACGGAGGTCGAGGGGCTGAAAGATATCGCCTTCGGATTGGCGCCCCTGACCCGGCTCGAAGCAGAATACATGTTGAAGAGCACCTGGGCTGGTCGCAAGCTCGAAGGTTTTCGCAACATTCCGCCCGCCGACCGGGAGGCCGTGTTAGATGTCCTCATCAGGCTGGCGCAACTGGCTGCCGACCACCCCGCTCTAGGGGAAATCGAAATCAATCCACTGCGGGTGTTGCCCAAAGGCCAGGGCGTTGTGGCCGTAGATGTGAGGACGGGTTGCCGATGAATGAAGCCTGGCGGGTCGCTGAGCTATTTACTCTCGCGGGGAGGGTAATAGATGTCAGGGCGCACGGCGAAGGCAACATCAACGATACCTACCTGGTCACAATCGCTCGAAAGCCCCAGCCCTCCGAGAAATTCATCTTACAACGCATCAATACCCACGTATTCAAACGCCCGGAATGGATCGTTGCCAACATGCGCGCCATCACGGAACATGTCGGAGGCAAATCGGTACACGAAAGCGGCGCTTCGAACCGCAGATGGGAGCTGCCGACGCTACGATCCACGCAGCAGGGAGAGGATTTCTTCGTGGATTCCCAGGGGGCCTTTTGGCGGGCGATCAACTTCATCGCTGGCGCAAGGGCTTTCGATACCGTCCAAAGCCAGGCGCATGCCCGCGAGGCAGGCTATGCCCTGGGGCGCTTCCAGAGACTGCTGAGCGATCTCGATCCTGGAAGGCTCCACGATACGCTGGTCGGTTTTCACATCACCCCACGATATCTGCACGCCTATGACGAAGCGGTGAGTCGTCCCTCTCGGGTCGTCGAGTCGCCTGAGACGCGCTATTGCCACCGCATGATCGCAGAACGCCGCCATTGGGCCTCGGTTCTGGAGGACGCCAGGGATCGAGGCAGGCTGCAAGTCCGCATCATGCACGGGGACCCCAAAATAGACAATATCATGATCTGCGAGGAGACTGGCCAGGCGGTCAGCATCATTGATCTGGATACGGTCAAACCAGGCCTGATACAGTATGACATCGGCGATTGCCTGCGTTCCAGTTGCAATCCTTTGGGTGAGACCACCAGTAAGCTCGATGATGTGCGTTTCGAAACCGACCTCGCCCAGGCCATCCTCGAAGGATATTGTTCGGTCGCCGATGAATTCCTGACCGAGAACGACTACGCATACATGTACGACAGCATCCGTCTGTTGACCTTCGAATTGGGGTTGAGATTTTTCACAGACTTTCTGGCGGGGGATGTGTACTACAAGATCAAATACCCCGAACACAACCTGGAACGCGCCATGGTGCAGTTCAGGTTGACGGAGAGCATCGAGGTTCAAGAGGCGGCTATACGCGCCATCATCGCTGATCTTATCCCCTTTGCAGCAGCGATGGCTGCAAAGTAACACCCGTCCTCGGGCGCCCCGGGGACGGGGCTGGAGATCGTTTTTGTGTGATTTTTCGTTGGGATACTAAGCTGTCGAGGGTAACAGTTTCTCGTAACTCTCAACCAGAATCGCTCCGGGCTTTTCACCCCGTCTATTGTCTATTGGATTCAGGATCGGTTGACGAGCTTTCCGTAGGTTATATCCATTGCAGCTGATTTCCGATTCGGGAAGTGTCAACTTTTATACTGCTCTCAATAATAGGACTTACGCAGTTGCATAAGAGAAGCCCGGAAATTGGGGGTGTGCGGGGTGCTTCGCACCCCGCACACCCCCAATTTCCGGTATTTTTTATCGAACTGCGTAAGTCCTGTCAATAATAGACTTCGCTTCATGCCTTCAGAGTTTATGGGCCGATTGACGGAGGGAGTCGAGCCGCGCCTGGGGCAGGCCGGGCAACACTTCCAGGGCAAAGAAAATGCCTGTCCCTTCGGAAACGATCGAGGCCGAAACGTTGCCATTCAGCACTGCCTCGAGTGGATCGTATGTGCGCCGATAGCCGGCCAGGAATCCGCCGCAAAATGCGTCACCCACCCCGGTAGGGTTGACCAGCCGCGCCGGATAGGCAGGGATCTCCCAACGAGACCCCGAGGCTGCCTCATAGAGCCATTGGCCGCGCTCCCCGCGTTTGATGACCACGAAATCGCATCCATAGGCCGCGATGGCTTCGGCCATTTCCCATGGGTCTTTGGAGCGTCCTTCGAAGAGCGCCCGCAGGTCCTCCTCCGCCGGAAGAAAGGCGGTCAGCCCGGTGATCAGGCTGGGGACATCATTCCAGAAAGTCGCATTCATATACCCTGGGGCCGGGTCGAGCGTAACGGTGGTGATGCTCCCCTGGCGCAACACCGCCGGGATCAGGCTGTGAGTCATATAATCGAGCGGACATAGATGCGCGGCCGATGCCTCCAGATAGATAGCGGGGATATCCCCCTGGCGCAACGAGACTGGCGTCAGCTTCATACGACTATCGAGGGCCTCGCTGGAGTCTCTATATCCCAACAAAGCCTTCGGGAAAGGCACTCCCAGACGAGCGAAGTGCGTCACCGGGTTGCCTTTGACGCGAGTGGCTTTATCGGTGTATATGTAGAAATTCCTCACGTCAACGGCCTCGGGAAGCACGTTCACGCCTCGGGTGTCGAACCCCCTTTGGGCCAGTTCGTCCAGCCAGCCTTGGGGATAGTCCTCGCCAACACGGGCGATCAACCCTGGGGGAGGCGTGTCCTCCCATAGCTTCGATCCAACGGCGGCATAGGGCGCATTGCCCCCCAGCACATCTACCATGGCTTTATCGTCAGCCGTGATGAAGAAGTCACGGTATAACTCCCCAGCGAAGATGAAGCGCGGCGTTTCCATTGTCATGAGGTCATTATACTGATCTTTTCGTTATTGTGCATGCTTTTTGTGTGCGCACAAAATATGTAAGGGATTGTCCCGAAAAAGGGGTGTGGGCGTGCTCCGCACGCCCACACCCCTTTTTCGGGAATCCCTCTGACAACATTTGCACGCACACTACTTGTTCGTAATCATGCGAAATGGCGCGAATGTTGATAAAATGTAACTACTCAGCCAAACGGGGAAGTTCCCGAAAAAAGGGTGTGCGTAGGGGGCTGCGCCCCCTACGCACACCCTTTTTTCGGGCTAATCCGTTCGATGGCTGAGCAGTTACGATAAAAAGTGTTTATCTTATGGCCGGAATACAACTTCATCTCCCTTCGATTGGCTCTTCGCGAGAGGAAATTCTTGCAAGAATGCGCGCTGTGCGCGACCATGATGTCAGATGGCAGCAAGGCCGCGCCTTCGGGATGACTTATTACATCAGCGAAGAGGTAGACGAGCTGCTCAAAGAGGCCTACACCCTGTTCTTCTCCGAAAACGGCCTCAACCCGACCGCTTTTCCCAGCCTGCGCAAATTCGAGACCGAAGTGGTCGCCATGACCGCCGCGCTGCTCGGCGGCGACCCTTCGGCATGCTCAGGGGAGGTCGTGGGCAACATCACAACCGGCGGCACCGAGTCGCTGTTGATGGCTGTCAAAACCGCGCGCGATTGGGCGCGCCAACACAAGCCCGAGGCGCGTGAACCGGAGATGGTGCTGCCGCTCTCGGCGCATCCGGCTTTCGACAAGGCTGGCGAATACTTTGGCGTGCGCGTGATCCACACGCCGCTGCGCGAGGACTACCGCGCCGACGTGGGCGCCATGCGCGCGGCCATCACTCCGAATACGATCTTGATGGCCGCCTCGGCGCCCGCCTATCCTCACGGCGTTGTGGATCCCATCCACGAGCTGGCCGAGGTAGCCCAGGAACACGACCTGCTCTTCCACACCGATGCCTGCGTGGGCGGCTTCATGCTGCCGTTCGTGCGCAAATTGGGTTACCCGGTACCGGACTTCGACTTCAGCGTGACGGGCGTGACTTCTATGTCAGCTGACCTGCACAAATTCGGTTATGCCGCCAAACCGGCCTCGGTAGTGCTCTACCGGGACGCAGAACTGCGCCGCCATCAAATGTTCGTCTATACCGATTGGCCGGGCGGCATCTACCCCTCGCCGACCATGACTGGCTCACGCGCTGGCGGCCCGGTAGCCGCAGCCTGGGCTTTGATGAACTTCCTGGGCGAAGAAGGCTACCTGCATATTGCCGGGGCAGTGATGGAGACGACCAAATATATCCAGGCGGGCATCGCCGCCATCCCCGGTATCCGGGTGATCTCCGATCCCGAGATGAGCGTCTTCGCCATTGGCCCCTCCGAGGAGGATGGATTGGACGTTTACGAGCTGGCCGACGAACTCTCGCTGCGAGGCTGGCACTTCGACCGGCAGCACTTTCCGGCCAGTCTGCACGTGACGGTCAGCTACATTCACCAGGCCATTCGGGAGGAGTTTCTGCGCGATCTGGTCGAGTGCGCTGAGATCGTCCGTCGGCCCAGTCTGCGAAAATCTATCAACCGCGCTGTGATCAGTGTAGCCAATGCCGCCGCCCGCCTGCTGCCGGAGAAGTGGATGAGCGCCGCCATGGACAAAGCCTCCGCCCTGCTGGGCGGCTCTGGCAGCGGTCTGCCCTCGCGCATGGCGCCCATGTACGGACTGATCGGCTCTCTGCCCAATCGAGGCGACTTGAAAGAATTCGTGTTAGATTTGATTGACGGGATTAATCGGTACAGTGAACAGTAAGCAGTGGGCAGGAGACAGTAAAAAAACATGACCTGCGCAATCATGCCTGACACCCCGGCGCCTGGCACTTGGCACATGACACTTGACACCTGACACTCGACACCCTCACACTTGACACCCTCACACCTGACACTTCTATTGCCAAAGGAGCATCCCATGACAGCAGCCACGCACCCCCAATCGAAAAGCGGTAAAATTTCATTCTGGGCTAAACTGGTCTTCGGTTCAGGCGACTGGAGCACATCCAGCGCCGGCACCCTGCGCCAGATTTTCTACGCCATCTTCTTGACCGATGTGGTGGGCCTGGAGCCGCGTCTGGCATCGCTCGCAGCGCTGGCCGGGATCATCTGGGACGCCATCAACGATCCGTTGGTGGGCATGCTAAGCGATCGAATCCAAACGCGCTGGGGACGCCGCCGCCCCTTCCTGTTGTTTGGCGCTATACCCTACGGGCTGAGCTTCCTGATCCTGTGGTGGGCCCCGCCCTGGGAGAGTCAGATCGCTCTTGCGGTGACTGTCTCGCTGGCGTTCATGCTCAGCGACACCTTCCAGACTCTGATCGGCGTGCCGCTGTACGCCCTGACCCCCGAGATCACACCCGACTACGACGAGCGCACCTCCCTGACCACCTATCGCATGTTCTTCAATTTGTTTGCCTCGCTGGCGACAGCCGTAGCCGCGCCTGCTATCGTCGACTCAGCCCTGGCCAGCGGAGCGACGCAGCAGCAGGGCTATTTGATCGTTTCGGCTCTTTTCGGGGGGTTGGCGGTGATCCCTCTGCTGCTGATCTTCTTCGTGGTGCGCGAGCGCGTCCGTTCGGAGGAGGAGATCGAACGCGAGCAAAAGACGCCCTTCAGCGAAACCCTGCGCACTGCCTGGGCCAACATCCCCTTCCGCTTCGCCACCGCCATCTACATGCTCAACTGGATCACCTTCGACCTGGTAGCCCTGGCGCTGCCTTTCTTCCTGACCTATTGGGTAGCCAGCGGGGATCTGCTCGAAAAAGCCCTCGGACTGCCGCTCGAATCGGCGGTCTTTGCCCTGCTGCTCGTCACCTCGGTAGTGGTGCTGCCTTTCTGGCTGTGGCTCTCCAAGCGGTTCAACAAACACATCGCCTACATCATCGGCATGTCCTTCTGGGCGGGGGTGCAATTGCTCATCTTCACCATCCAGCCAGGGCAGATCACTTATATTCTCGTGCTTTCCGTGCTGGCCGGCATCTCGGTCTCGGTGGCGCATGTGCTGCCCGACGCCATCTTCCCCGACGTGATCGAATGGGGCGAGCTGCGCACCCGCCGCCGTCAGGAGGGCATCTATTACGGCGTGAAGAACTTCATCCGCAAACTGACCGGGGCTTTAGCCATCTTCATTGCCCTGCAAGTGCTGGGCTGGTTCGGTTACCAGACCCCGCCGGAGGGAGCAACATTTTTCACCCAATCTGACGTCACCCTGACCGCCATCCGCGTGATGATTGGGCCCTTCGGCGCGGTGCTGCTCTTCAGTGCAGTCATCATGGCCTGGTTCTATCCCCTGACCCGCGAACGCCACGCCCGCATCCGGAATCTGCTGGAGCAGCGGCAGGGACGCGCCTGACTTTCGAAATCGCGGTTTTCGGTCGAGAGCATGGAATGATGATGATCGAACCGACTCTCCTGTCTCAAGGTGGTGGGCCGGAACCCACGCATCTCATCCTGTGTGGTAGTCTCCTGTTGATCATCGCCCTCGCAGCCATCGTTCTATTCCTGCTACGGAGACAGGAGCAGCCGTGGCGGGTGAAAGCGGAGGCTGCCATTCCGAGACCTGCTCAGCCGGAGGAGGTCTCCAAAGTCCCCCGGATAAAGAAGGGGTACGCCTCCCGGGCTGTAGGATTCACCATCAACCTGTTTTCCAGTTTTGTCGCCGCGATCTTTGCCGTGTTGTTTTTCGTCAGCGCGCTGCTGACTCTGATCTTATTCAACGTCGGCAGGCAACTATTCGATCCGGACCTGTATAAGCGCGCCCTGGTCGAACAGGGCGTCTACGAGAAATTCCCAGCGTTGGTGGCCGATCAGATGACGTTTCAACTTGCCTATGCTGAGAAGCGCGCCGGCACAGACATCGAGAACATGACCGCCTCGCCCGAGTTGGAAGCCTGTCTGAGGGGGGCGCTGGGTGACGAAGCCTTCGAAGCTATCGCCGCTTTCGAGCGAGAACCGGACGATGCCGAGATCGAAGGGATGAAGCCGTGCTTCGCCCAATATGGGGAGACGGAAAGCGACGGGGGAGGCGGGCCGCCGCCCGGTCTGGCCACCCTCACCCCCGCAGACTGGGAGGCGATTCTCTCTCATCTCATCCCGAGCGCCTGGATGCAAGCCCAGACCGAAAGCCTGATAGACCAGGCCTTTGCTTCCCTCGAATCAGACGGTCCGGCTCCGCCGATCACGATCTCGCTGACAGCGTTGAGGGAACATCTCGCTGGAGGCGCGGCGGTGGAGGCCTTCCTGCAAGTCGTGCGGGCGCGGCCGCCATGCAACGAAGAACAACTGGCAGCGCTCGCCATCGAGCCGCTCGGGGACCTGCCGACCTGCCGCCCGCCCGAGGCAATACTCGACGCGCTGGCCCAGGAGGGCGGGGAGATTCTGAGCGAGGCCATCCTCGATATCCCCGACGAGGTCAACCTCAGCAAGGCCTTCCAGGGCGAAGGCGAACCTGGCGCAGCGCAGCCTTCGGAGGGCGGAGGGCCGTTCGGCAACAACCCGCGACAGACTTTGCGGTGGATTCGGGTTGGCCTGAATTTAAGCCCGCTGCTCCCGATCGTCCTGCTTCTACTGGTCACTCTATTTGGCGTGCGCTCGTGGAGAGGCTGGTTGAGCTGGTGGGGCGCTCTTTTCTTTTTCGTCGGTTTCACCGGCCTCGGTATGGCTTTGGTCGTTTTACCGGCGATGAACTGGGCAATTGACGCCTACGTAGTCGGCAAGTTGCCGCCGAGCATCTCCCCCGATCTGGCGCAGGTGGGATTGGACGTGGGGCGGTACATCGTGCGAACGCTCGTGACGTGGATCGGGGGCGAGGCCGGAGTCATCGCGCTGGTCGGGGTGGCTCTCCTGTTGGGTCTGTTTTTCGTCAGACCGAAGCGCAAATAATAATAAACCCCCATGAAACGCCCAATACTTGCTGTACTTGCAATCCTGCTCCTGGCGACGCTGGCCTGCGGAGAGTCTGCGGCGACTGTGACGCCGCCCGCAGAGATCCCCCGCTGCCCTTACGCTTCCCCAGGTGGTACATGTGGCTGCAGGGTTGCGATCAGCATGGGCAAATCGTCTTGCGTGGTTTTCCACAGGATGTTCAGGTTGATATCAAAATAGGCGTGCACCAAACGGTGGCGCATCCCGATAATGTCATCCCAGGGAACGGCCGGCACTTCCGCTCTGCTGTCCGGGTGCATCTGATAAGCCGCTTCGCCGATGATCTCGACAGCCTTCACCAATGCCCACACGAGCTGAAGGTCGTGATCGAGGTCGTCACGGGAGCGGCCTTGAGCAAAACGAATCGCCTCGCGTGCGGCATCCAGAATGTGCCGTAACCGTATCGCGTCATCCGGTCGCATACTGCACCTCGGCTTCCATGAGGACATTCTGCCGAAAATAGCGGCTGAGGTCCTCGGGCGTACGCAAATCAACCTTGTGGCCGCCCAGTAGAATGGAAAGCTCCCGCTCCATACGCGCGATGCCGAAAAGGCTGGGGATGCAGTCGGGCTCAAACTCAACCAGCACGTCGATGTCACTCTCCGGGCGGAAGTTGTCGCGCAGCGCTGACCCAAAAACCGCAAGCCGCCGGATCCCCCGCTCGCGGCAAAACCCGGCAAGAGCATCACGGGGTACTGATATTCGTGGATTCATGGTTCCACCTCCATAACCTTCAGGCTCTCGATCCCCCGGTCGTCCACGATCTTGAGGGCGATGCGCTTGTGCTCACCCCCGCGTCCGGGTCGGTCTCCGGCGTCACCAGCCCAACGGGAGGATTATTGACGCGCTGCTTGTCCTTGTGCTCGTAGGAGTCGATCGGGCGTTTCGTGTTGGTCTTCTTTCGTGTCATCAAGTCTCTCCTGTCCGACGATTCATGCGCTGGTACGTGAGGCTAGCATTGAGATCTTCAGAACGCACCCCGCTCTGCCAATCCTGGCGCTGCCAATAGATTTCCCCGCCGGTACCCAGGTCGGCGACATATTCCAGCCATTCGAGGTGCTATGGGTAATGAGAGGGGGATATTTTGTGTATTCATGACCATATCTCCACGTAAACAAGTATAGCACGTATCTACGTGAAGCAGACATGCAACGTTCGGCCTTCACCCCTGCGCCAGCGACAGGAACACATCCTCCAACGTCGGCTCGACGCGCCCGATCTGGACGTGATTGCCCCCTAAAGCCTCCAACGCTCGCCGCAAATCCGCTTCATGTATCCCCGGCTCGGTGACCGCCCGCAGGTGATCCCCCGCCAGCCCAGCCCGCAGCACACCCGGGGTCTTTTCCAGAATGCCCAGGGCGGGCAGCAACCCTCCTTCAGGGGCGACCACGTCCCAGGCCAGACCGGGCAGGGCGCTCTCCTTCAAGGCCGAGGGGGTATCCATCGCCAGCAATCGCCCGCTGCTCATGATCCCCACCCGCCCGCAGTACTCGGCCTCGTCCATGTAATGGGTGGTCACAAAGGCCGTCACCCCCTCCTCGACGAATTCATAGATCAAATCCCAGAAATCCCGCCGGGCGGTGGGGTCTACACCGCTGGTGGGTTCATCCAAAAAGAGCAGTTTCGGGCGGTGCACGATGGCCGTCCCCAGGGCAAGACGCTGGCGCCAGCCCACCGGCAAATCCCCGGCCAATTCACCCTTCAATTCCATCAAATCCAAACGCGCCAGAGTCTCCTCGAGATACGCCCGATCCCGCACGCCGTAGACTCCAGCGTAGAACTCCAGGTTTTCCCACAAGGTCAACTCATCGTACAGGGCGAACTTCTGCGACATATAGCCAACCCGCTCGCGGATGGCTTCGGAATCCCGTACGATATCGTAACCCAACACTTTCGCCGACCCTTGTGTGGGCAACAGCAGCCCCAACAACATGCGGATGGTGGTGGTCTTGCCAGAACCGTTAGGCCCCAGGTAGCCCAGTACTTCCCCGGCGCGCACTTCGAAGGTCACGCCATCCACGGCGCAGAAATCGCCGAAATATTTGGTCAAAGCGTTAGTTTCGATAACCGTGTCCATAAAGTTCAAGTTTTACGTTTCACGTTCAACGTTTGACGTTTCTAACAACGCGATGAAAACATCTTCCAGACCTGGGGGAATGGTCTCGATTTTATGGATTTCCAGGCCCTGTTGCCTGGCCGATTTCTTGAGATTTCCGATCACCGCGCCGGAGCTGCCTTCCCGGACCCGCAGGTGGAGCCTGTCCCCAAAGGTTTGCACGCTCTCGACGTTTTCGTCTGCCCCCGCCAGGGCCCGGAGTTTGGTCAGCGATTCTCCGCGCAGCTCGACGATGCGTTCTTCCAGCCGCCTGCGCAGCGTGGCCGGCTTATCCTCCACCACCAGCCGCCCCTCGCACATAAACCCGACATAGGTGCAGCGCACGGCTTCGTCCATGTAGGGGGTGCTGACGAGAACGGCGACACCTCCCTCACCTCCCTCCCCGGCTTCGCCACCCCTCCCTCCTCTCCCAATTTGGGAGAGGAGGGAGGGGCCAGGGGTGGGGGGTGAGGGCGCAACCAGCTTAATAATCAACTGCCAGAAATCCTGCCGCGTGACCGGGTCTACGCCGCCGGTGGGTTCATCGAGCAATAGGACGCGCGGACGGTGCACCAACGCTGTCGCCAATCCTAGTTTTTGCTTCATGCCCCCGGAGAGCTGTCCGGCGCGGCGATTCGCGAAATCGGCCAGGCCGACGAATTCGAGGATCTCCATCGCCCGGTCATGCCACTCACTTCGTGGGATGCCGCGCACCTCGGCGAAGAAGCGCAGATTTTCCAACACAGTCAACTCCCCATAGAGCGAGAAGCGCTGCGAGAGATAGCCGATCTGCTCACGGGCGCGGTCGGGGTCGCGGATCATCGAATGCCCGCCCACCATGATATCTCCCCTATCAGGTCGCAGCGCCCCGCACAGCAGCCGTATGGTAGTGGTCTTGCCCGCGCCGTCAGGACCGACCAGACCGTAGATTTCCCCAGCGCGCACTTGCAGGCTGAGATCGTCCACGGCGGTCGTGCCGCCGAAGGTTTTGGTGAGATTGGTGGCGTGGATGAGTTTCATAATCTTGGAAGCTGGATGTTGGAAGTTGGATGTTAGGAGGAGTCACGAAATCACTCCAACATCCAACATCCAACATCCAATATCCAATCTCCAGTCTCTAATCTCCAAACACCACATCCGCCGGCATGCCTGGCTTGAGCCTGCCATCAGGGTTTTCGACGGAAAGCTTGACAGCGAAGACGGTTGTGCGGCGGCCTTCGGCGGTCTGCACATTACGAGGGGTGAATTCGGCCTCGTCGGCGATGCGAGTCACTGTCGCCTCGAATATCTCGCCGGGGAAGGAGTCTACCGTCACGCTGACCTCCTGCCCCAACACGATCTCGCCATAGCGATCTTCAGGGACATAGACGGTGATCGTCAGGCTGTCCAGGCGAGCCAGGGTCAACAGGGGCACGCCGGGCTGCACCACCTCGCCAGGCTCCACCGAGCGATACAAAACGATGCCATCCATCGGCGCAGTGATAGTCAATTTATCCAGTTGGGCGCGAATGACCGCTGCGGCAGCCTGGGCAGTATCAATCTGCGCCTGGGCAACCGCCAGTTCTTCGGCGCTCGCTCCAGATTGCGCCAGCGCTAATTGTGATTGGGCGTTCTTTAAGCGCGCCTCAGCCAGAGCAAGCGCATCGGGGTCAGCCCCATCGGCCATCTTTTCGTACTGTCGCTGGGCATCCGCCAGATGAGCCTGGGCCGCCGCCAAATCCGCTTCGGCCTGAGCCAGATCGATTTCGTTCGCTCCTCCGGTCAAATTATTGAGCAGCCGGACAGCGTTATCATACACCGCCTGAGCCTGCGCTTTGACGCTCAATAACGCTGCGCGAGTCAGATCATCCTCTGGCTTGTTCTCATAGGGTTCGTAATCTTCGACGGCTTTGTCCAGCTTATCCTTTGCCAAAACGACATTAGCCTCGGCCTGCTCGATATCCGTTTGTTTGGAAGTCCCCAGCAAATTATCCACTTGCCGCTGGGCATCGCGCACGGCATCGCGGGCATCGGCGATGGTCTGGAGCGCGGCAGCCCTGGCAAGATCTACATCTTCATAGAGATTGTCCAGGGCTTGTTGCGCATTGACCAATTCCAACTCAGCCGTAGAAATGGCAGCCTGACGTTTTTCGAAGGACAGACCCGCGGCGATGAGGTCGTAGTTAGCCTGGGCCTGTTTCAGGGCTGCTTCAGCCTGATCGAGTTGGGCCAGCAGCAAAGCGTCGTTGAAACGCGCCAGGCCTTCACCAGCCTCCACCCGATCCCCCTCTTCGACAAGGATTTCCTCGATCCGGCCGCCGAACTCGGGCGCGATGACCACTTCGACAGCTTCCACTGTGCCAGAAGCCTGTAGCACGCCATCTTGCTCAGCGACGACCCAATTGAAGTAATAAACCGTCCCTGCAATGATGAGCAAAATAAAAATCACGGGGATGATGCGAGTTATTTTAGTGTGCATAGGTACCTCCGAAACAGTTGAAGGTTATGAGTTGAAGGTTGAAGGTTGAAGGTTTTCTCAGCGGTCAGCGGTCGTCTGTCGTCTGTCGTCCGTTGTCAGTCCAACCGTTTGCGGAAGCGCATGGCTGCCGCGGTCATCAATACGATGCCGAAGATCACCAGGGCGATGACCTCGTTCTGCAGGGCTGACACACTGGTGCCTTTCAACAACAGAGAACGAATGATCACCAGATAGTAACGCAAGGGTAAGACATACGATACCCATCGTAAAACCAGCGGCATGGCCTCCAACGGGAAGAAAAATCCAGAAAGGAAAATCGTGGGTAGCAGCAGCATCCACACCGTCAACATAGCCTCCTGTTGGGTATTGGCGATGGTCGAGGCCAGCAAACCGATGCTCAGGCTGGTCACCAGGAAGAGGGACGAGAGCAGCATAATCACCCACATCTCGCTGCGCACCGGGACGCCGAACCACCATGAGCCGATCACCAGCACTTCGACGGTGTTGGTCAATGCAAGGATCACATAAGGCAGCAGCTTGCCGACCACCAGTTCCCAGGGGCGGATGGGGGTGACGATCAACTGCTCCATGGTGCCGCGCTCGCGCTCGCGCACGATCGTGGTGGCGGTGAGAATCGAGGTGATGGCAAACAGGATCATGCCGATGATCGCCGGGATCATGAAGTAGGCGTCTACCAGGTCAGGGTTGTACCAGACTTGCGTACGGATCTCCAACGGCATCTCGCCCGAAATGGGAACACCAGCCCGGCTCAAGCGCTGCTGCTGGATCTCGGTGGCGTGCTGCCAGCCGATCTGTTGGGCGGCGGCCAGGGCGGTCGAAGTTGCTGTGGGATCAGAGCCATCGAAGACAAAGACCACCTTGGCGCTGCCGTTGCCCCCAATTTCCGCGCTGTAATTCGGTGGAATGATCAGCCCCAGGCGGGCGTCGCCGGCTTCGATCAACTCCCGAATTTGAGCCTCCGAGTCGACATCGAAGGCGATGTCGAAATAATCAGCGGCGCGGTAGGCAGCCAGCAGCGCCCGCGCTGCCGGCCCCCGATCCTGGTCGAACACCGCCATCGGCAGGTTGCGGATGTTGTTGGTGGCGGCATACCCCAATAAGAACAATTGCATGATGGGGATGAACAAGATCAGCATCAGGGTGCGCGGGTCGCGCCAGATTTGGATGAATTCCTTGCGGATGAGGGAGAGCAGGCGGGAGTTGAGCATGGCTGCACCGTTCAAGTTACAAGTTGCGAGTTGTGAGTTAGGAGTTAGGAGTTGTGGATTAGGTTTTTTTGAAGATGAGCGTGTAATAGAAAAAGTTACCGATTTTCTCTTTCAAGCGGAAGCCTTCGGACTCGACCCGGCGCGTGAGTGCATTTGCCAGGGGATAATCTGGATCCGGGAACAATTCACTGAAAACCAACCTCCCGTCAGGCTTCAACACCCGGTGAAATTCAGCCAACGCCCGAGGAACATCGGGGATTTCGCCGATCACGGTGATCATGAAAATGAGATCGAAGATTCCATCATCGAAGGGGAGATCATAAACATCGGCGACGCGGGCTTCGAGATTGACAACACCCTCGGCCCGGATGCGGCGGTTCAGACGCTCGATGATCTTGGGTTCGATGTCAATGGCGACGACTTTGCCCTCGGGGCCAACCCGCCGCGCCGCGGCCAGAGTGTATGTCCCCGTGCCGGGGCCGACTTCGAGCACGCACATGCCTGGCCGGATGCCATGGCGGATGGCGGTTTTATCGGGTGGTTGGATGAATTTCCGCCTCAACGGGTGGTCTATCAATTGCGTCAAAGCCTGAGGAATAGGGAATTTGGAAAAATGGCGCGCCAGCCGAACGGTAATATGCAGCGCAATGATGGCCAGAGGTACTCCACAACAGACGGCAAATATCCATTCAGACATTTTCACACCTGCTTTCCCAGAACGCCATGTAGATAAATATCCACAAAATGCTGCATGGCATTTTGGCTGAATTCGGGGGAAGCGATGTTGGCGAAAACCAGTTCTGTGAGGAAATACGAAAAGAACAAGCCGATGAAAGCGCGAACCAACATTGGCTCGGGGATCGGTCGCAATTTGTCCGGGGCATTTTTCATACGCTCCAGAATACGCATCGCGCGCGGCAGCAGTTCGGTAAAGAGTTCTCGCGTGTGGACGTTTTTGAATTCGACGATCTCGATAAACATGAGGTTGAGGAAATGGGGCCGCTTTTTGAGCGCCGCCAGCATTTGTTCGGCGGCGTTGCGCACGAATTCCTCCACGGTTTGCCCCTCAGCCTGCTCGATAGCAGGGATAACATCATAATAAGGATGATGGGCTAAGAATACAGCTTCGAAAATATCTTCCTTGCCGGAGAAATGGTTATATATGCCGCCAACAGCAATCCCGGTATTGTCGGCAATCTGGCGCATGGAGGTGCCATGATAGCCCTGGAGGATAAAAAGCTCGTGGGCTGCCTGGACGATAGCCTCGCGTGTAAGTTCTCCTTTGGTCAGATCAGGTGATGGCATAACGACCTTTCGTGAACGAACGTTCGTTTCCATAATAGCAAATTATCCCCATGGAGTCAAGCGCGTAAAATCAAACTTCGGAAATCTTTGAGATTTCCGAAGTTTGGCTTCTTGATATCAGGCTTGATCTTTCGGATATCAGTAGTCCAGAAGAACCCAAGGCGCTAATTGCCGGGCAATAAACCGATGTCCTGTGACGTTGGGATGCCATACCCCGGGGGCATAGTACGCGGGCAACTCCCCGCTCTCTTCGAAAGCTTCCAGCAGATCGAGATATTGAATATCGTTCTCTTCTAGAAACACCCCAATTTCTTTGTTCATCTCCTCCAGGGGATAATTCTGAAAAGTGCCTGAGAAGATCGGCAGCAATACCACTCGAAAAACGACCCCTTCTTGCTCCAGCAGGTCTCTCATTTCGAGTATCTTCTCGAAAACCTCATCCTTGTTCTTGTGGAAAAAATATTCATGGAAATCGCCCCCAATCAATCTACGGTAGGCCTTCTCGGCCGTCATCAAAAAGAAACTTTTGGGTTTTTGGAAATAGAGAATTTTGTCGCCAGAGGCTTGGGTGAAATCGAAATCGTTCATGCACATCGCATAAACGACGATATCTGGTGAAAACCCCAACACTTTCGTCCGAATCATCTCGTAGATCTGGGGCGTGTTGTAACCGTCTACAGCAAAATCGAGCGCCTGAACCTGATATTGTAATTCCAACTGACCCGCTTCGATCTCGAACTGGCGGACGAACGTCTCTTCCAGTTCGACGCCCATTCCTAACGTGACCGAGTCACCCGCAAACGCTACCCGAAGGGTATTCTCCGGTTTGGCGGTCGATTCGTAATCGAGGTCTCTGAATCCATAGCGATTGGTCTTGATCCCTTCATTCTCGCCATAAGGACGGTATTCCCACATCAGCACAGGGTTTGGCGAAGGGATGGTAATTTTTCCGAACCATCCGTAGTTGTCGAAATCAGCCTTCCAGCGATAATAGAGGATGTTACTGATGATCTCGAAAGTGCCAATGAACAGAACAGCGGATAGAATCGAACTGAGTAGAATCAATCCCACTTTAGACTTGGCAAAAGAGAACATATTCAATGTTTCGGAAAGTGTTGATATTCTATAGCTGAGAGACCTGGCGTAAAAAACTAAAGAGCGTAACGCCCAGCTTGGCGCCCTCGCCAGGGGTCAGTTTGATCCCCTCTTCTTGATCAGCGCGTTGGATGAGCAGGTAGGCTGTCCCTAAACCGGTCAGGGCGCCAAGGACGATTCCGATAATCAACACTTTCGTCTTCCATTTTTCAGATGGGATTCGTTCGTTTGTGGTTGTCATAGTTCTCGAGGTCCTTCGTCAGGGAAATCATTGCGTATTTTTCGGGGTGTGAGTTCACGTCTCAAGGCGTGCATGCTGGCGGCTGCGCTTTTCATTTGCAAAGCTGGCTCCACCGCCTTATCGGCTGCCTTCCGAACGCCAGCTCGGATACGGTCGAAGAAGCCTTGCAAGAGGTAGAATTTCTGGGGCAAAAACCCCAGGAGGCGAGCCATCCCATAGATCAAGCCGATCAATACAGCCAAAAGGATGAAGGCCATCACCAGGAGGGGGACGATCAAAAAGATCAGAGAGACATCGGCGGCCTGGCTGGTGTTTCCTCCTCCCGAAGGAGCCATGACCGCCAAAACAGCCAATCCCAGCACAGCAAGCCCACCAAGGATCAGAGGGAAGGCGATCTGCCAGAAGGTTTCCTTGCGGTGGACTTGCCTGGTGATAAGGTTTCGTGTAGGCCTTTGCGCTTGCATAACGATTGTATTGTAGCACAACTTATATTTGGCGCGTATACCACAGCGGCCTCTCCGCTGATATACTTGACGGAAATGAACACCACCTCTGATAACCCCCAAAATGGGCTGCGCACCCTGCCCCGTAACGTCTGGGCGCTGGGACTCACCAGTTTCTTCACCGACATCTCTAGCGAGATGGTCTTGAACCTGGTGCCGTTATTCCTCTTCAACGTCATCGGCGTCAAAACCAGCTTGATCGGTCTGATCGAGGGGATCGCCGAATCGACGGCCAGCCTGCTGAAGGTTTTCTCCGGTTATCTCTCGGATCGCATCGGCCAGCGCAAATGGCTGACGGTGAGCGGCTACGCTCTCTCGGCGGTCGCCAAACCCTTGTTGTACTTCGCCAACACCTGGGGCTGGGTGCTGGGCATCCGCTTCATTGACCGCACCGGCAAGGGCATCCGCACCGCGCCGCGAGATGCGCTGATCGCCGACAGCATCCATGAGGATCAGCGCGGGCTGGCTTTCGGCGTCCACCGCGCCGCCGATACAGGCGGGGCGATGATCGGCCTGATCATCGCTGCGCTGGTGGTGTGGGGCGCGCAGGCCGGATTGCACACCCTGGCGCGCGATACCTTCCAGACCGTTGTGCTGCTCAGCATCGTCCCCGGCCTGTTGGGGGTGTTGAGCGTCGCGTTGGGGGCGCGCGAGACCAGCGAAGTGCGCCGCCCAGCCCAGCCTCCGCGCCTCTCGCTGCGCAGCTTCGACTCTCGTTTCAAGGCCTTTCTTTTCATCGTCGTGCTGTTCACACTGGGGAACTCCTCCGATGCTTTCTTGATCTTGAGGGCGCAGGAACGCGGCCTCAGCGTGCTGCAAGTCATGGGGATGTTGATCACCTTCACCCTGGTCTACACAGTGATCTCCGGCCCGGCAGGGGCGCTCTCCGACCGGGTGGGGCGTCAGCGTTTACTGGTCGGCGGCTGGCTGGTATACGGGTTGATCTACCTGGGCTTTGCGCTTGCCAGGTCTGGCTGGCAGGTTTGGGGTTTGTACGCGCTGTATGGGGTATATTACGGCATGGTCGAAGGTACGGCCAAAGCCTTCGTCGCTGATTTGGTCTCCCCCAAACAACGCGGCACGGCTTACGGGGTGTACAACGCCGCCGTTGGCCTGACGGCGTTCCCGGCCTCGTTCATCGCCGGGCTGCTGTGGCAGGGCGCAGGCGCATGGGGTGGATTCGGCCCCTCCGCGCCTTTCTTCTTCGGGGCCGGCCTGGCCTTGATGGCGACGGCACTCATTCGAATCTGGTTGCCCCGGCAGAAAGAGATTGTTCCATAGAACGTAACTGAACAGTTACCATCCTCCTATACCAGACGCGTGATGCTGACGCGGGTGTAAATATCTAATTTCTCAAGCTCCTCGAAGAATGGTTCAGGCTCGATGACAATTTCAGGGGGGTAGACGCCGGGGGCGATCTTCCCTTCGGCCAGCCAGATGGCCGCCAGGGCTGGCACAGCCCCGGTCGGCAGGGCGCCTTTACAGGTCATCGTCCCCAAGCGATAGGTGACATCTTTTCCATTCTTAGTACCCTTGATCTCGGAGACGATCTCCTTGACCCAATCGGGAGGCCGGTTCTTGGGCGGAGACAGGAACTCGGTGATCTCCGGGACGTAACTGGACATCATGGCGATCATGAAGTCTCGCGGCGCGACCAACTGCCCATTGACATCCACCGGCTCGCGGCGGTCGAAACCGAAATCAACCAACACGCGCACCTTTTCGACGGTCTGTTTGGCCATGCCCCAGTAATTGATCTTGAAGAAACACTCTCTGACGCCCTTATGGGCAAACGACGCTGGCAGCGTGGCTACTTCGGAGTGCAGCGAGAGGTGCATGGGCAGCGCTCCCAGCGGCTCGACGAACCAATAATCTTCTAAGCCGCTCAAGGGGGGTTTGGCTCTGAATTCGCCCTCCTCGAAGACCATTGGCTCCACGGTCAGCTCATCAACGATGGTCGGCACAGCATAGGTGAAGCGCAGATCATCGGGCGGCGGCGGCTTGATGCCGTCATAGATTTTGATACTCTCGATCGTGTCCAGACGGTCGGCGGCATAACGAGCCTGGATATTGGGCATGCCGGGCGCAGAGCCTAACCCCAGGATGGCGCTGACTCCGGCGGCGTCGAAGCGATCGTGCAGTTCGAGCTGCTTGCGAGTGGTGAAGAACAACCCTCCCATATCGTTGTAATGGACGCCAGCCTCCAGGCAGGCTTCCATGACCTTCAGGTTGGTGTAATAGACGGTGGCGTTCAGGCAAACGTCCGAACCTTTCAAGGCGGCTACGAAATCTTCCTTGTCGTTGATATCCACCTGACGAACGCTGACCTTGGGGACGCCGAGATAATCGGCCACAACCTGGGCGGTCTTCATGTCAATGTCAGCGATGACCACTTCGTCGACGCGCGGATCATTGGCCAATGTCTGGACCGAGATGCAGCCCATTTTCCCAGCGCCGCCTAGAACAGTAATCCGCATTTCTGCCTCCTGGATGATCTACAATGCGGCCTGAACCGCGTCGTTGAAGACATTCAACGTCTCGTTGACATCTTCTTCGCTGAGAGCGTAACACAGGAACCAGGGTTCCCTGCCATCCGAGTCGGGCTGAACGCCGCGCTCGATCAATCCGAAGCAGATCTTCTCGTAAAGGGCGCTGTCCCCCTTGATATAGTCCCTGAATTCCATAGGCTCTTGCTCTTCGCCTAATAAGATCCCGAACATCGAGGGTAGACCTGTCACTACGTGAGGGATGCCCGCTTCGCTCAAGATTTCGCCGATGCCATTCATCAACATCTTTCCACGTTGATTGATCGTCTCGATCACCGGCTCCTTCTCCAGGATTTCCAGGGTGGCGATGGCCGCGGCGGCGCCCACCGCGTTGCCCGCATAGGTGCCGCCGCAGGCAACCTGCCCTGGCTCGATGGTCATCATGACCTCTTCTTTCCCCCCATACGCTGCGACGGGGAAACCATTTCCCAACGATTTGGCATACGTGACCAGGTCGGCTCTGACACCGAAGAACTCCTGCGCGCCGCCGCGGGCGATGCGGAAACCGGTCTTGACCTCATCGAAAACCATGACGATGCCATATTCATCACACAACCGACGGGCTGTTTGCAGAAATTCGGGGCCGGGCAAAATCCCCGCAACGTTCCCCATCATTGGCTCGATGAAGATCGCAGCCAGGTCGCCCCACTGGGCCTTGACAGCACGTTCGAGCATTTCGACATCATTGTAGGGCAGGATCGTGACATACTGATTGATCGCCTTTGGAACGCCCGATGTGCCCGTGCCCACGACCGGACTGCGGCGAGAGCCAAGCATTCCCAAATTCGAGGAAGCCGTGCTGTACAAGAAATAGTCGCACATGCCATGATATTGGCCCTCGAACTTGATGAACCTCTCCCGGTTGGTGTGCGCCCGCGCCAACCGCAAGGTGTGCATGGTAGCCTCGGTGCCGGTATTGGTCAGGCGGACTTTTTCTACGCTGGTCATGCGGCAAATGCGCTCGGCAACTTCGACTTCCCTCGGCGTGGTCCAGGCAAACACCGTCCCATCCCGGATCGAGTCAGCCACAATCTGATTGACCCGGGGATCGGCATGTCCCAGGATGATCGGGCCAAAACCCAGGCGGTAGTCAATGTAACGGTTGCCATCCATATCCCAAATATATGCGCCCTCGCCCCTGCTGATGACCAACGTGTCGTCAGGCCCCCAGTAGCGGAAATTCGAATTGACGCCGTGGGGGATGAACTGGCTGGCTTTTCGATATAAAGCCCTGGTTTTTTCTCCTTGTAAACTCATTTATGCCTCCAATCGGTAGAGTTTGTCGAGCAAACCCTCGATCGCTCTGAAGCTCGAATAATGGAACCACCGCAGGAAAACACCTGCGCCGAGGCGTCCCTATGACGCTGAGGCCATTCCTCGCAGGCGGCAACCCGGGCAACCGGGCGAGGTTTTTTCTCCAACCTAGTATATCATGGCAAGGGTGTATAATCAGATTCAAGACTCGAATGTACCGAGGTGTAAAATGGCAAAAGATAAGAAGGCGCGGTTCTTAGATCGTTACATCGTTATTGACCCAGAAATTTGTCACGGCGAACCCACTTTTCGTGGAACACGAATAACGAGTTCCTGCGTGAACATTCTTGACGAGCAAATCGTTGAAAGCCAGCGGCAAAATATGGGTTGAAAATCACAACCTATTTATGACAGACTATTGACTTTTCCAGCGCCAACATCTACACTTGATTCATGCTTGCGCGTGTATTCTCCTGCGCCGTGATCGGGCTTGAGGGAGTCGTCGTCGAAGTCGAAGTTGACACCAGCAGCGGTCTGCCCAAGACAACCATTGTGGGACTGCCCGACATCGCGGTGCAAGAAAGCCGCGAGCGCGTCGAGGCTGCCGTAAAAAACTCGGGCTTCACCTTCCCACGAAAGCGGGTGACGGTCAACCTGGCCCCGGCCACGGTGCGCAAGGCCGGCCCAGTCTACGATCTGCCCATCGCCGTGGGCATCCTGATCGCCACCGCTCAGCTCCCTCCCCACGCTCTCGATGACGCCCTGGTGATCGGGGAACTCTCCCTCGATGGGGGCGTGCGCCATGTGCGCGGCGTTCTCCCCATGGCTGCCCTGGCTCGCGGAGAAGGTTTTCGGGGGATTTTCGTGCCCGAGGCGGACGCGCTCGAAGCCGCCCTGATCCCTGATCTCGAGGTGATTCCTGTGCCCTCACTGGCAGCTCTGTATGACCACCTCACGGGTGGGCCGCTGTTATCCCCAAAGATTGGCCCTGCCCCCGAGGGATTCCTCCTCGGCCCTCCCACCACCGATTTCAGGGAAGTCAAAGGCCAGGAGCAGGTCAAGCGCGCCCTGGAAGTCGCCTCGGCGGGCAATCATAATGTCTTGATGATCGGGCCGCCGGGGTCAGGTAAAACCCTGTTGGCGCGCGCCATCCCGGGCATCTTGCCTCAGATGACCATTGACGAAGCCCTGGATGTCACCCGCATCTACTCCATCGCCGACCAACTCCCCCCAGACGTCCCACTGATCCAGCAGCGCCCCTTCCGCGCCCCGCACCACACGATATCCCACGCAGGGCTGGTGGGCGGCGGCAACTGGCCCACACCGGGAGAGATCTCGCTAGCTCACCGCGGCGTGCTCTTCCTCGATGAATTTCCAGAGTTCGGCAGCCGCGTGTTGGAAGTCATGCGCCAGCCACTCGAAGACAAACACGTCACCATCTCCCGCGCACAAGGCTCGTTGACCTTCCCAGCTAATTTCCAACTGATTGCCGCGATGAACCCCTGCCCGTGCGGCTACGCGGGGGACACCGTCAAAGAATGCACCTGTTCCAACCAGGTGATCACGCGCTATCAGAAGCGCATCTCCGGCCCGATGCTCGACCGCATTGACATCCATATCGAAGTGCCGCGCGTGGAGTACGAGAAACTCAGCGACGACCGCCTGGGGGAGCCGTCGGCGGCGATCCAGGCGCGCGTCGAAGCTGCTCGCGAACGCCAACGAAAACGCTTCGATAGCACGGCCATATCGTGCAATGCAGATATGGGGCCGGCCACATTGCGCCAGCACTGCCAACTCGATCAGGCCGGGCGTGCCCTAATGCGCACCGCCATGAGCCAGTTGCAGCTCTCGGCGCGCGGCTACCACCGCCTGCTCAAGCTGGCGCGCACGATTGCCGATTTAGCGGGGGAGGAGAATATCGCCCCCGCACATATCGCGGAGGCGCTGCAATACAGGCCGAAGCAGGAGTTGATGTAATCCGAAGCGGGTGAATGGAAAAAAATATTCAGTCATCAGCATCTTTCTAAATATAGAACCTCTCCCGATCCACCTCTTCTCTCAGAATACGCAACTCCTCCTCACTGGGCGGAGGATTCTCTACGACCTGATCGGCCAACAGCAATTCGAAGCCGGTGTTCTCCAGCACTTCCTCGACGCTGACGCCCGGCTGGGTGGCCAGCAGCATCATGCGTTTGGACTCGGGGTGGAAGCCCAGCAAGGCCAGGTTGGTGACCACGCGGTAAGGGCCGGTGCCGGGCGGCAATCCGGTGGCTTCACGCGCGCCGGGGCCGGTCAGATAGCCGGGGGTGGTGATGAAATCCACCTTTTCGATGAAACGGCGCCTGTCGTGGCGCATGATGGCAATCGTCTGCCAGCAGTGCGAGCCGACATCGTTGCCGCCGCCGCTGCCCGGCAGGCGCACCTTGGGTTTATAGAAATCGCCGATCACCGTGCTGTTGAGATTGCCATAGGGGTCAATTTGCGCCCCGCCGATGAAACCATATTCAATGAAACCGCGTCCGGCGGCCTCGATAACGTCCAGGATCCCCAGCGCGGACAAAGCTCTATGGAAGGTGCGCCGCCCGCCGACGGCCACCGGCAAATCATCCAGGATGGCGCCCATGCCGCCGAACTCGAAGATGGTGGTCAGGTTGGGGGCGTGCATCTTCTGCGCCAGCGAAGCCGCCAGCATGGGGATGCCGGTGCCGATGAAAGCGGTGCTGTTATCGGTCATCAGGCGCGAGGCGGTGCAGATCAACATTTCAGTGGAGTTATAGGTTGGCTGGGACATCTTGATTACCTCGTCTTAGGAACCATCTCGCGCAACTCCCGCAGCCGTTCTTCCCCGATCAGTTCCAGATATTCCCGGTGATCCTTCAGATTGTAGATGTATTTATCCAGGTAGGCTTTCGTGGTATCGGGTTCTTTCGAAACCTCTGCCCAAAGCTGGATATGTCCCTCGTCCCGCTCATAGAGATAACACATCTCTCCGGGATGCGATCCAAAGGGGGCATGCACCACCGCGTCTACCAGGTAGTAGGGGATGATGGTGCGGTCTGGCTGACGGCGGATTTGCTCGGTGGGGATGATTTCCTCGGCGCTGACGATCAGCGTTTTAGAAGCGCGTGACATCTCATAGGCAAAACCAGTGATGCCGTCTATCTGACAGTTGCCGTACATGTCGGCGCGATGCACATGGATGATGCCAACGTCGAGGATCAGAGCCGGCGCCAGGGCGATGGGGTCGCCGGTAAACGGACATTCCACCAGCTTGGCGGCGCTGTACTCGAAGGTGTCGGTGCCCAGCATGGATCGCACCGGGATGAAGGGTACTCCCATCGCCGCAGCTTTGAAACGCCACACCAGGGCGCCGTTGCTCCATTCGACGATCTTCTCGACCCGCCCGGCGTCTATCTCGCGGCGGATGACATGCGAGATGCCGTACAGCTCCAGCCCGATGTACGTGAAGTCCATCTCTTTAACCAGCCCGGCAGCCAGCAGGATATCGGAATCATAGACCCCCTGCCCCACCAGGCGCAGACCTTTTATATCCTGGCGCACGATCTCGTTGACGATGGACATGGGGCAGCGCACCGTGCCGTAGAGTTCGGTGCCAATAAAATCCCCGTTGTGAACGAAGCGGCCCACCGCCTCAGCCTCGCTCATGCGCTTATCAACCAGACTCTTCGATTTCTTTCGATTCCACTCACGAAAGGCATTGATGTCCGGCGGTTGAAGAATTTCGCCGCGACCTTCCCGTAGTATCTTCATAGGCAAATCTCCTGTCTCCCAATATCCCAATCTCCCAACCACCCAATTCCCAATCTACCGATACAAGAACCCCATAAAACTCCCCAGCGCAAGGTATCCGATCTCGCTGCCATTGTATCACTTGATTTCTATCTCTGCGATTTGATCGAAGCTAACCGGGAAGATATAACAATCCTGGCCAGTCGTTTGCCAGGGGATATCTTTTCGATTCATGGTTACCCTTCGAGGGGGGCGCGGCAAATAAAGCTCGATCTCGCCCTGGGCTTTTCCCAGCCTTTCGAGCCGCAGGCGGACTCCCCCTGAGGGGGTCGCTGTCCATTTGGTTACTTCTAATCCCTGGGAGATATGCAGGTCACTGCCCAGATAGACCCCCACGCTTTCCTCCCCGAAATCAGTGGGGATGGAAGGAGGGGTAGGACGTAGAGCAAGCAGTTTCACCCCATGGGGCGGGATTCCACTCAGATCGAGCGCGCCGCCCGAAACCCGACCCGAATCGCCCTCCCAAAAAGAGCGGGAGAGAAAACCTTGATCGGGATCAAGATCGAATTTCTCTAGCGGTAGTCGCACATCGTGTGGCTGATCTGCCCAATTGAAAACGGCCAATACATGCCATAGGCCGGTGGTGTTTTCCAAATCTAACCGTAACAGGCGCGGCATAGGAGCATCGAACCAATCCGGTACACGGGGAGTTTTGCCGATCAATGGAAGCAATTGTTCGGCGATGCGCAGGCGGTCAGGAGCCAATTGGGGCAGGTCGTCGGAGAGCAGCAGCGAGCCGCCGCTCAAGGCGATGGCGGTAGCCAGGGATCGAACCTCAGCCAGACTGAGCTCAGAATCCGGCCGGATGAGCAGGCAATCGGGATCGTTGACCCACCAGCGGCGGTGGAGCGGGGCGCGAGTGAGTATGTTTTGCAAGGCGTTACGGACGGATGGCAGATTGGGTTCGCGCCGCAAGGGGGTCTCGATACCTTTTTCCCGCGGCAGCCAGCGAGGCGCCACATCCGCGCCGATGCGCATGGCATCCACCAGGCCAATCGCCGAACCCAGAGGACAACCGCAGCCCAGCAATTCCACCCCCGGCCCGGCTGCCTGGCGCAGCGCTTCCAGGCCCATACGCAGCACCTGAGCACGAGTCCTGGCGCGATCACGGAAACGCCCATCGAGAGCCGCGGCGTAGAGGAAATCCAGCTTCAAGTAAGAGAATCCCCACTCATGAACCGCTGTCCGCACGACATCGCTAGCGTATGCAAGCGCGTCGGGGTGGGTCAGGTCGAGGGCTTTGTCGAAGTTATCCCACACGAATCCGGCGTTCACAGGCAATCCCCAGCGATCTCGCAGCAACCAATCGGGATGATGTTTTGCCACCCTGGATTTGGAATGGACGATGAATGGCGCAAGCCAAAGCCCCGGCGTGAATCCAGCTTTTCGGATTTCACAAGCGAGGGGCGCGACCCCCTCAGGGAAGCCGGGATCGAACTCGAACCAGTCGCCGATTTGGGCCTCGAAGCCATCGTCTATCTGAATCAGGTCGAGAGAATGACCCCCTCCCCCAATTTTAGGGGAGGGAGGGCTTGTCTCTGAGTGTGGGAATAGTTCAATAGCAGCGTCCAAGTTGGCGCGGATTTTGGCTTCGTCAATGTCCTGGAAGAAGTGGTACCAACTGCACCAACCCACTCCCCCTTCCATCTCCCCCGATTTCGAGGGGGATAGAGAGGGGGTATTCTCGCGCGCAACCGCGTCCAAGTAGGGCGCCAGCGGATCGGGATCATCAACGTCCACAAACTGTATGCACGCCCAATCGGTCGTTATCGCCGCGCCGGGGTCGAGTTGGGCCAGGTCGCCATTGGCCCACAGGCGCAGGGCGGGGTAAAGCGGCTCATCAATGCGGGCATATAAGGAGCCAAAATGCTGTTTTTGAGAGAGGAACCCCGCCAGGATTCCAGTGCGATGTCCCCGGTCGCCGAGTAGACCGAACATATCGCTGGCGAGGCAGCCGGGCTTTTTGGGGCGTGGGGTGCCGGGGTTATACCACATGGGGGCATTCAGAAGGTCCAATCGGGTATTCCGGTAGCGCTCATCTGCTCCGAAAGCGCCCGTGTGCGACCAGCTCTGCCAGCCGTTGGAGAAGAAGGCTAATTCTCCAGGGTCGGGGTGTGGGCGGATCACGCCGCAGCCGGCGGGCGGCGTTGATGCATGTACCCTGGCCAGCACCGCCCGGGGTAAAAAACGTTTCGCTGGGAAGAACCCCGCCGAAAGCATTTCGATCTGTTCGATGCGCACCGGCCTGGCGCCCTGGTTGCTGATCTCGGCTTTCCAAAGCATCAGCGGGTGACGCTCTGAGAGGGCGTAAGTCAAGACGCAACTCAGACCGTTCTGGTCAGGGGCGACCTCGACTTGCAGTTGTCGTAAATCTCCATGAGCAGAGAGAACTCGCTCGCGCGCCTCGATGCGATGATCGGGCCACGTTACCAGGACAGTGAATTTCTTGCGCTTGCACCGGTAGCGAACTCGTTGCGATACGCCATCTAAGTAAGGGCCATCCCGCCGGGCGCTGAACAAACTCCAGGCGGCGGCAGCGGAGTCGAGAGTGAATTGCATGTACGGGGATTGGAGGACGTAGATCATGGTTGTCGTTTGTCGTATCACGAGTCACGTGTCAGGTGTCAGGTGTCACGTGTCACGGGTCACGTGGCACGTTTTATGTTTTTCGAAGAATTCGCCCCGTTTCCACGAGGATGGAAAGTACTTCCTCAGCGATTTCGACAGTCGTCGGCCCCAGACCACAGGCGGGGGTGACCAGGCTGCGAGAATCGAACTCCTCTGGGAGGATCGTCACACCGCGGCCGGCGGCCTTTTTGGAAATGAGCTGGAATCCCGCCCGGAGCTGGTCGGCCAATCCCTGGGGAGTGACGTGATAAATCTGCTCGTTATTAGGCGTAATCCCCCAGGCGATCACGCCGCCGCGGTCGAGAAAGCCCCGTAATTCAGCAGGGTAGAGCGCAAGGTTCTCCAGGTAGCCGTATGCGTCCAGGTTGAGGATGTCGGCTTTGGTTTCGAGCAGGAGCGACCAGTCGGTGTTGGCGCAGCAATGCACTCCGGCGATGGCCCCCTCGGCATGGATGGCGTCGAAGATTTCATCCAGCGCGGCGACGGCCTGGGCGCGGCCGATGCTGACATAGGCCGAACCATACGAGGCCAGGTAAGGCTCATCCACGAAGAGAATTACCCTGGGGCGCACGGTTCTGAGTTGGCGGATCTGCCAGCGAGCGTTCATAGCCATGTTCTTGATGATCACATCTGCCAGCATGTCGTGATAGAACACCGCCCGCCTGTCCTGATCGGCGACGGTCAGGCCGAAGGTCAACGGGCCGACCACCTGTCCCTTGACCCATTCGCCAGTTGATTCTTCCAGAATGGGCAGCAGTTCGTGAAAGCCGGCGGCGATTTCGCAGGGCAGGGCGAAATAATCCAGGTCGTTGGCCAGGTAATGCTCGTAGAAGGTTTCCAGGTCGGGAGTCAGGTCGCCGGTGGTGTCCAGGGCGAGTCTCTGGTTGGCTTCGTCAATGACCACGCGGGGCAGCGAGGCGGCGTATTGAATGTAGATGCTCTCGCGGAAATCGCGCCGCGGCATTTGCGGCCAGCAGGGGATGTCAACCGTCTCGACGATCCGACGGCAGATAATAGCAGGGTCGGTGTGTGGCACAGAGCCGACCAGGGTGGTGAGAAAATGGGAGAGGAAGCTCATAGCGGCAGGGGGGTGTGAACGTTACAAGGCCAATTATAAGCCAGAGTTTTGCCGAGCACGAGATAGGAAAACGCTCACAAACCGGGAAATTGCGCAGCGAATGGGTCGTCCAATTGCGATGGTATTCCCTTTAGATTAGAAATGGAGGGGATATTCTGCGAATGGTTCACCAGCGGCACATCGGCGTGGCGGTGACGGCCATCCGCGTAGACACGGCAACTTCCACCCGGAAGAATATCTTTACTTTCGAGGAAGCCCGGGCGTTCTGGGGTGAATCCAGCCGCACGGCCAACGCGCTCAGCCGCCTGGCCCGCAAGGGCTGGATCAAACGCCTCGACCGGGGAACCTACCTGATCGTCCCGTTGGAGGCGGGGCCGGAGCGGAACTGGTCAGAGAGCGGGCTGGTGATCGCGCCCTATCTGGTCAAGCCGGCGGCCGTGGCGTACTGGTCGGCCATGCACTATTGGAATATGACCGAGCAAATCCCGCGGCTTACTTTTGTCCAAACCACCGTGCGCAAGAAACCAATAACCTTGTTCGGTCAGGAGTTTCGGTTCATCACTGTCCAGGCGGGACGTTTCTTTGGGGTTTGCGAGCAGAACCTCGATGACCGGCGCGTCGTGGTGACGGATCGGGAGAAGACGCTGTTGGATGCAGCCGCACGACCTGATCTGAGCGGTGGGATTGCGCAGCTCTTCCCTGCGCTCAAAACGGCCGCTTCCGATCTGGACTGAGAGAAGTTGGATGCCTATCTCGAGACCTGGGGCGGTGGGACGGTAGTCAAGCGCCTGGGCTATCTGTTGGAGAAGGCTGCTCTCGACCTGTCTGGAATCGAGCAACGCCTGGACAGGTGGCGTGAGGTGCTTTCGGCGGGAATTTCCCTGCTCGAGCCGGGCACCCAGGCTCACGGTCCGATCGTGACCCGCTGGCGGTTGAGGGTCAATACCTCATTTGAGAAGGAGAGCGATGATACCAGAAACGGAAGGACATCCTGGGGGCGATCGAAGCCGCCTCGAACTGGGCCGGGAGGCTCGGCGGACCGGATTTCGCGGCTGCGCCGATCAAAATGGGGATCGTTGACGATGAGTATGGCAGCGAGGCTTTCCAGGCGCGCCTGTATAATCACGGCCCGTTGAAATGGGGAGGGTCGCCGCGCTCGATCCGGCTGGATATCACCCGGCAGGAAAAGGTGCTCCTGCCGCTGGCGCGCCGGCCTCTGCTGCATCCTTACAGCGACAGCGCGCTGCTGGAGGGCGCGGCATTGACCTGCTATTCTTTGGAGGAAGTGCTTGCCGAGAAATTACGCGCCCTGGGCGGACAGCGGCGGTTCATCATCTCGCGGGATATATACGACATTCACAGCCTTTTGCAGGTCGGGGTATTGGTCGAGCAGGCTATCCATTTGTTGCCGGGGAAATTAGAGATACGCGGGATGGCAGTATCTGACCTTGACCCGGAACGATTGGTGAAGCACAAGGCTGAATTCGAACTGGATCGGGAGCGCCGATTGGGATATCTGGTGAAGCCTCTGCAAAAGGTGGATTTCGAGCCGGCGTGGGAGTCGGCGGTGGATTGTATCCGACAAGCACGGAGGAGGCTGCAAAAGAGATAATCTCAATCTGGAATCATATCGGCGGATTTGTCTTCGCTGATACTTGGCATCCTGCCCTTCCAGGGTGTTTACCAGATAACCGGAACGGCGGAGGCGCGTATAAACGGGAGGTAGATTGACAAAACTCCATTTGTGTATAGAATTAACTGTAGAACCATAAATTATCAGTTAATTCTATACACCATGAAAATGACCGCGATAGAAAAAGCACTGGCTACTTTCCAGCAGTATTCGGGCACCCTGCGCACATCTCAAGCCATCCGGCTGGGGATTGCCCCGCGCACCCTGTACGCCCTGCGGGATGCCGGCCGGATTGTGGAAGTGACTCGTGGAGTCTACCGGCTGCCCGATATACCTCTCAGTCAGCACGCTGACCTGGTGCAGGTTGCCCTGCGGGTTTCCAAAGGGGTCATCTGCCTGGTTTCCGCACTGGCCTTTCATAACCTGACGACCCAGATTCCCCATCAAGTTTACGTTGCCCTGCCGCTGTATGCAGAAAAGCCGCGCCTGGCTTACCCGCCAGTGCGCCTGTTCTGGCTCTCCCAGGCAGCCTATTCCGCAGGCATCGTAGAACACATCCTGGAAGGGGTGATCCTGCGGGTGTACAGCCGCGAGAAGACGGTTGCCGACTGCTTCAAGTACCGCAACAAGATCGGCCTGGAAGTGGCGCTCGAAGCGCTGAAGGATGGCCTCGCCCAGGGATGCAAGCCGGAACGCCTGATGGAATTCGCCCGCATTGACCGGGTCGAGAAGGTCATGCGCCCTTACCTGGAGGCTCTGCTGTGAGTAAACCGACCATCAAGAACCTGCCCGCTTCTATCCAGGACCGTCTGATGAACCAGGCGCGGCTCAGCGGCCGGCCTTTCAACGAACTTCTGCAATACTATGCTATCGAACGGTTTCTCTACCGGCTGTCTCAATCGAAATATACCGGGAAGTTCGTTCTCAAGGGGGCGCTTTTGTTTCGCGTCTGGGGTTTGACGGCTTTCCGTCCGACTCGTGATATTGACATGCTCGGCTTTACCAGCAACGAAGTGGTAAATCTGATATCCGTAATCCGCGAAGTATGTGGGCAAAAGGTCCAGAATGATGGCCTTTCATTCGATCCCCAAACAGTGGCCGGTGAACGAATCAAGGAGGATGCAGATTACGAGGGCGTCCGGGTGCGACTTTCCGGGCTTCTTGGAAAGGCCCGTGTCCATCTGCAGATTGATGTCGGTTTTGCCGATGTTGTTTCTCCTGCTCCTGTGGAGATGAAATACCCGGTCATCCTGCCCATGCCTGCCCCAGTGTTGTATGGTTACCCGCCCGAGACGGTGATGGCTGAAAAACTGCAAGCCATGATCTATCTTGGGACCGCCAACAGCCGGATGAAGGATTTCTATGACCTCTGGGTAATGGCCAACCGCTTCGAGTTCAATGGGAAAGTGTTACAGGAAGCCATCCGCCGGACGTTCGAACGCAGGAATACCCAAATCCCCGCAACCGAGCCGGCAGCCTTTTCAGCGCAACTCGCCCGGGAAAAACAAAGTCAGTGGGTGGCATTCCTCAAAACCAGCGCCATTACGGATGCGCCCGACCAATTGGAGTCCATTCTGGCATGCTTACGAGAATTCATTTCACCCATCTTTCAAGCCCTTTGCGCAGGGCGGACATTCGTCAATTAATGGAATGCGGGTGGACCGTGGATTACATGAGAGACAGCGAGCAGTGGGGTTGACTGTTTGCACGGCCAACCAGCTCAACGGTAGAGCAGTGGACTCTTAATCCATTGGTTCGGGGTTCAAATCCCCGGTCGGTCATAGAAGCCCCCGCAAACCGGGGGCTTCGCTGTTATACATCGTGCTGGCACTGGCCGCGGAATGTCTCGCCAGGGAAATCTTCGCCGTGGACTTCTTTCGGGTCGAGATTGTAGCGGAGTTCATCGGGGACGTGACCGTAGAGACAGGCGTAGCAGGCGTCCAGTTCAGCGCAGAGTTGGGCGCGGCGGACTTTGGTTGGTTGTGTCATTTTGTCATTCCGAAATGGCGCAATGCTGCTCGAATGTACGCCGCCTTTTCGGGCGGACATGGCTTGACCCGCTTCGCACCTTTGCGGTTCGGCGCGGTTCTCATCGGCAAGCCTGCCTGAGACTTTACATCCGCAATCCAACAAGTTTCAGGGACAAAATCATAGTTTTGTTTTACCCACGCTTGAATTTGTTTGTAGGTCGCCATTGATTTTCCTCCATGGAATCAAACTGTGGGCAAATTCGATGTATAACGCAAAGTCAAATCCATCAATTCAGTTCCACAAGAAACAAGAAAGTCGTCACGATCCATCTGGAAAGCGTCCAAGTCAACTTTA
>Ga0194125_10000533_pt1 | contig 63217 bp, 41 predicted proteins | sample TA2KigC250mmetaG_FD_148626 | JGI IMG/M metagenome (GOLD analysis project Ga0194125, IMG submission 148626) | Freshwater microbial communities from Lake Tanganyika, Tanzania - TA2015034 Kigoma Deep Cast 250m | ecosystem: Environmental > Aquatic > Freshwater > Lake | place: Tanzania: Lake...
GGCGCTCTCCTCCGCAGGGCTCGCCCGGTGCCCGAAAGGGGCACGCCGGTAAATATAGGGAATGAACCCTATGGCGACAACGGGGAGGGAGTGGCGGCAACGCCACTCCCTTACCCACCGACCTCGGTTCTGCGATAGCTATCCGCGGCGGCGGCCCAGCCTTCCGGGCCATTGAACCGTTCCCTGCAAGTACCCCGCCAGGCCTGACACGGTTCCCAGACCGAGCTGGCGACCCGGAACCGCACCAACTTCACCCCGTTCGACAGGCAGGCAACCAGCCGGGACACCGCCCGTCGCCCCACCGACAATCGCCGTAAGTTAGGATCGAAGGTTTCGGGGTCCGCCCGTCTGCCCTGAGCTTGATCAACCCGGTCGACTCGTTGTAGGATGACCGGCGATCTCATGAACGAGCCGTTGTGGTTCTGCTTCCCTCGAGGCTCCGAGCGGCGCCAACCCGCCGCGAGCCCCCGTAGTTCTTGGCTCCTGACTCCGAGACTTGCCCTTGGTCGACCTGGCCGCCGGGTTGCCGGATGCGCGCACGGGCAAGTCCAGGAAGGGACCCTGCCAACCCGGGGGACCTCGCCTCCGCCGATCAGCTGGCGATCGCGCTGCGGAGAACCCGCGGTCTGCCACGCTCGGCTTCTGAGCATCGTCGCCAGCGCTGCGGTCGGTCTCGCGTGTCTGACGCAGGCGCCGGCTCAAGGCACCGTGATCTTTAGCAACTTCGACCGCAGCGTTTCCCTGGACGCGCCGGTCAGCGATTACGACGGCACCCCGCTGGCTGGGGCGGGTTTCCTCGCCCAGTTGTATGGGGGGCCGACTCCCGACAGCTTGCGAGCCGTTAGTTCGCCAACGACTTTCGCCGACGCCGGTTACTTCAGCGGCGGCAGACAGACGATCATGAACGTCGCGATGGGTAACATGGCGTTTGTCCAGGTGCACGCCTGGGACGCCAGTCAGGCATCCACGTTCGAGGCGGCCGTCCAGCTTGGGCGCCGGACCGGGACGTCGGAGCTTTTCCTGGTCTGGACGGGTGGCGATGGTTGAACGTGCAGCCTGCCGCCGGCCAGTTTGGCCGGCCTGCAATCGTTTCGTTTGGTGCCCGAGCCCGCGCCGGCGTTGCTACTATTGTGTGGGTTAGCGGTCTGGGCCGCCCGCCGTCGTTAGACGATTCAAGGGCTCGGCAATCCCCAGAGTGCCTCCCAGCCTGCGAGGCCCGAACAGGCCTTTCCCTCTGAACGTGAATGACTTTCGGTCCGTAACCAGCCACACTTTTCCAGGTTCAAAGATGTTGACAACTGGGCCGTAGCCGCACCGCCACCCGTGGCGAGGCAAACCGGGGGGGAAGCCGCGCTGGCTTGGAATTGCAGCGGCATCAATCACTTTTCACCAGGTTCAAAGATGTTGACAACCAGGCCGCGGCCCTCCGCCACCCGTGGCGAGGCAGACCACCGGGGAAGCCGCGGCGATTTGGGATCTCAGCCGAGGAAGCTGGGCATGATTGGCGGTGCGTTGAGTTGCTTGGGCGAATCGCCTAGAGCACGGGAGAGCCGTTTGGGCACTCGACTCCATCCGCCACCGGTCCTCTTGCGCCGCCGCACCCGGTTTCTTCAGCGGAGGAACAACTTCCACTCCGGGATTTCGTATCGGTTGCGAATCAGGAGCGTCACCGGAGTCTCGCGCGGTGCGCGGGGGACGGAGAGCAGCCTCAGACCCGCCTCGTGCGGCAGGCGGTCAGCCTTGAGTTGGTTGATCCGCTTCGAGGCCCACACCAGGTTCTCCCAGACGTCTCGGCCGCCGCGCGATCGGGGAATGACGTGGTCGAGGCTGCCGTCCTCAGGTTTGAGGACCTTCCCCGTGTACTGGCAGCGGTTGCCGTCGCGCTCGCGAATGGCGCGAGCGCAGAGCTTCGGGCGCCGCTTCGGCACCCGGGCGAAGTTCACGGCCACGATGACCGTGGGGACGCGGACCCGGCCACGGACCGTCTGGACGCTGGCGTCCTGGTCGCGCACCGGGAGGGTGATCCACTCCTCCCAGGTCACGGGCCGGATGTGGTCCTCGCCCGAGATGTCGAGGCCAGTGGCCACGTTGGTGGCCATCATGCAGAACGCCTCTTGAGGCGTGCGCACGTGGATCGCCTGCCAGTTGCGGTTCAGCACCAGCACGGTGGCCGTGTTCAAGATGTCGCTCATAAAGCCCTGGCGAGGTGTTTGTTCTTTGTTGAGTTGGCTGCCGGGGATGGGCTCGCACCCTGCTCTGCGGTTCTGCGGACCGCCGCCTGAGCCGCTCGGCCAACGGGAGATAGTGAAAGGCGCGGACGAAGCCGAGGCTCCGTCCGCGCTTGATACGATCGACTCAGGGCTCACTCGATGCCGTGGGACCCGGCGAGCCCTTGCCATTCTTAAGGGGCACGAAGCCAGTCGGGATGCCCAGGACGAGCGTGTTGCCGGCTGCCTGAGCCGAGGCGATCGACTGCAGCAGGCGCAGGTTGAGCAGCTCCGGGTTGCCTTCCAGCACCCGGGCCGCATTGGCCAGGTTCCGCAGCGCGGCGCTCTCGCCCCGCGCCCGTTCCAGGGCTGCCTGACCCTCCTGCCGGGCCTTCAGCGCCTCGGCGAAGGCGCGCTTGAGCTCAGCCGGATACATCAGGTCCTTCAGCTCGACCGCGTGAACCTGAACACCGAACTTGGCGGCTGCGGGCTGAACCAGGGCCAGGAGCTTCGCAGCGACGCTTGCCCTCTGGGTCACCAGCGGCTCGACCGCCAGATCTCCGACAACCGCGCGCAGGGCCAGTTGGACCTGGTTATGCAGATCCGCCGCCCAGTTCTGAGCGTCGTGCAGGGCCTTCACCGGGTCGACGACCTGGTAGCTCACCGACAGGCTAGCCTTGAGGCACACGTTGTCGGCGCTGAGGACCTCCTGACCCGTGACCGCGAGGATCGCCTTGCGGAGGTCCTGGTGCGTCAGGGTGAAGCCGCGGCCCCAGCGGATGTGTCGACCGACGCCGATCTGAGCCGCGAACTTGCCGTAATGGTAGAGCAGACCGGCGTAGCCCTCCGGCACGATGAAGACATGGCGGAACATGTGGCGCAGGATCATCGCCGCCACAGCAGCCACGATCGGCAGGATGATGGTGATCTCGATGTTCATGGTGGTCTCCTTTCTTGTGACTTGCCTGAAAGTTGCCCGGTCCGAGGAACCACCCTCGGGCAGCGGGACCTCGCACGAAACGAGATCGCAGGGCTGCCGTCAGGCTGCACTCAAAGCGCAGGTTCCTCGGGCGGGATGGTGTGGGAGTCGAACCCACGAGCATGACCAAGGTCGGTTCAGGACCGAAGCGGTTTGGAGCCGCAGCGTGGATCAGCCGACCCGCAGGACCGCGCTGGTGACAACCGGCGGGCTGCTGACCGATCCAAAGTGGGGAGACCAACCGGACTTGCACCGGCACGGACGCCGTCACAGGGCGTAATGCTTCTGTTACATCATGGTCTCCATCAAAGTGGCGCTCCCACGTGGACTTGCACCACGAACCCTCTCCTTCGCACGGAGAGATGCAGCTCTGTTACACCTTGGGAGCTTGAACGAGCCTTACTGGCTGACCCGAGAGGAGTGTCTCGCGCTCCACGACATGATGCTGTCGCAGTACGGCGGCATGGCGGGCGTGCGCGACGAAGACTCGCTAGAATCGGCCTTGGCCCGCCCCCAACAACTCTTTCGTTATGACAAGCCGCAGATGGCTGGTCTGGCAACGCGCAGTCCTCTGCGCGCCGCAAACTGCTGTGGACACAGGGGACCGCGGCGCGCAGAGGACTGCGCGCCCTACCTCCGACTTGTGGTCCATCTACCCCACCCTGGTGGCGGCCCTTGAACCGCCCGCGTCCTGACCGTCGGTCAGGAGCGGACAAAGTCCGCGATCATCGCCGGCACCGTGGTGTCAAAGCCCACCACGTCCAGCATCCCGCGGTCGTTCGGGTCGGCCAGCGTGAAGCCGTTGGAGGTCATTCCAACCACCACCGACTTCGCTTCCGACACCAACTCGTCCCGGTACAGGCGCAGGGCCTGCGCCGGGTGAATCGACCCCGCCCACGTCTCACTGTCGGTGTAGGTGATGAATCCCGACACCTTCAGCTTGTTGCGACGGGCCCAGACCATGGGCAACGCGCAGTCCGTTCCACCCATGGGGATGGCCCGGAGCCGCTGGATGACGTCGTCGAGGCGCATGCGGGGCGACAGGGACACCCGGGCGATCCCCGGCTCTCCGCCACCGTGCAGGCCACCGTAACCACCCGAGGCCGGCGCCGAGAACGCGATGATCTCGCATTCGGGCTCGGTCGCGGCGGTGACCAGCGCCATGGCGGCGCTGGCTTCGCGTGCCGTGAGGCGCGAGCCGGCGATCTTCGAGCTATCCATGGAACCGCTGACGTCCAGTGCCAGGAGCATGGGCTTGCCGCACGGTTCGACGTTCGTAAACGAGGCGTAGAACGCCGCGTCGAGGGCATCGACAATCTCCGATACCGGCTTCCATCCCGCAGAGCGGGACTTCTCACCGTGTCCTTGCGCATACACCTTCCCGGCGATGAGGACCGCCAAGGGATGAATGCGGGCGCGCTTGAGCGTCTGGGCGTCGCTCAACCGGCTCGCGATGAGCTTCGCGGCGTCGCTGAACGGCTGGACCAGCCCGAGGCTGGTCATTTTGCCCAGGTTACGGATCATAGCCGCGAGCGGCATCCGGTGCAGCAACGCTTCCCACACCGGCGGTTCGTCGAGCCACTGGGTCGAGACGGCCTCGCGCGGGAGGTCGTGCTCGAGGATGAGCCGGACAACCTCCTGCTTCGTGGACGCCTGCTTGATCTGCTCGAAGGCGCCGATGAGGCGGGGCAGTTCGCCGACGGCGGCGTAGTTCGCCACCCACGGTTCGCCGCTGACCCAGCGGGTGACCGTGCGCTCGCCGAGGCCGTGCTTCCCAGAGAGGATCCAGCGGAAGACGGCCTGGTGATCGCGGCTCGCGGCCTTCGGGTGCGCTAGGCGGAGCAGATCGCCGTGCGACCAACGGTCGCGCTGCTGGTACTTCACGACCTGGAGGGCCAGGTCATCGGGCTCGCGCTCGACGTACCAGCGGCCCACCGCGCTGCGGAGTCCGCGTCCCCAACCGCGCAGAGCCTTCACATACTCGGCGAAGTGGAACAGATGCGTCCCGATGCGGCAGACCTTCGGCAGACCGGCGAACGCCTGGGCCTTCGCCTCGCCATTGCCGTGAGCCGCCACGAGGGCCAGCGCAAAGATGGCCGGGTCGTTCTTCGGCGCGCGGCCGCTGTTGCTGATCTCGACGATGCGGTTCACGGCGCGCACCCCGTCTTGTTGGATGCAGCGGACGAGGGCATCGTGGTTCTGCTTCACCAGATCCTGCTCGGCGATGTAGTAGGTTCCGCCCTCGGCACCGAGGATCAGGAACCGGTCCAGGCGGGTCCAGTCATCGACCAACCAGGCGTGGCCGCCAGCGGAGTTGGGCGCCTGGGTCGAGCTCGGGATGGGCTGCGACTGCGGGGTGCGGCGGCGGTGGAACAGGCGGGCATAGTTGATGGCCATAGAAGCCTCCTTTCTTGTTGGGTTGAGTGCCGAGGACCTTCGGCACGAAGGTGCTGGACGGATCTGCGGACAAGTTGGATGACCTGGGGGTGTCGTGCTTGATACGATAACCCAGGTGCTTCGGCCCGCAGAAACTAGATGGGCAAGGGACGGTCGTGGCATCACTCTTCTGCCACACCCCCAAATGGGCAAGCCGTCTGGGTGCTGCCCCCAGCCCGCGGAGTTTTGGAGACTCCGCTGCACCGCTGGTGCCCGGCTTGCATGGAGATTGAAAGGGCTGGGAGCGTTGGCGCACTCCCGGCCCGTGCTTTGGCGGAGCTACCGCTTGATGCGGGCCCCGCCGATCAACAAAGAACAAACACCTCTTGGCGATCTAATCGATCCCAACCCGCGGTTTCACGGCGGTTGTTTCGGTGTTTTGGGGCACACCTCCTGCGAGGCCCTTTAGATGTAAATCTACTCACTACCAAACAAAAAACCCTGCTACCTCATCGGTAAGCAGGGCTGTAAAATCGGTTACTCTAGATTTCGCGTTACCTGCTTACCCTAGGTCTATCGGGCTCGGCTTGCTTCGGTTCATGCGCCAAGTCCTGGATAGAACCACGGCTGAACACTGCGCCGCCGAGCGACCGGCTACGATGTGTCCCGTAAAGCGGGACGGGCATCGTCGGCCAACTCGACTCTATAATGTTCATACAGGTTCGCATCGAATGTGTAGGACGGATATCACACGAGATTGGTTACAGCAAGCTATATTTCATTCAACCGACTCACCGTCCACGCGGGTGCTTCAGCGCCAACTCGGCGTCCATCCGGTCCTCGACGATAATGCGGAAGCCGACGTTAAACACCTTTTGGTAAGCCGGGTAGCTGAGGCGAAAAGCCGACCGCGCGCGCTTGGGCCGGTCCCGCCAAGACCCGCCCCGAACCACTTTAAGGTCTGCGTCGAGCGCCGGTTCCTCGGTGGCGAGGGCGTCCCACGGGTAGGGCCGGTAACTTGACCGGGTCCATTCGGCGGCGTTGCCATGGAGGTCGTGCAAGCCCCAGGCGTTGGGTTCGTAGCGCCCCACGTCCGCGGTGACCAGCACCCCATCGTTGAACCGCGCCTCGCGCGCCGCCAGATCGGGCGCTTTGGGGCGCCAGCCTTCCTCGGCCAGCTTGCGGATGGTCTGATCGGCGAGATTAGCGTGCCGGGCGAAGTCTGTGTCGAGGTCGCCGTAGGCCAAGGGCGTGGCTGTGCCGGCCCGACAAGCGTATTCCCACTGCGCCTCGGTGGGCAAGGCGACGCGTTCTCCGAGCCTTTGCGAGAGCCAGCGACAAAAGGCCATCGCCTCATTCCACGACACGCGCACGACGGGTTGTCGTGAGGCGTTCAACGGCCAGCCGAGGTAGCTCTCGTCGAAGATCCACGAAGACCGATGCTCGAAACGGCTGTCGTGCGCCGGGTCGAACCTGCGGTATTGCTCGTTGGTGATTTCGAAGCGGGCCATCCAGAAGGGCTGCGGCACCTCGACCACCGCCAGCGGTTGTTCGTCGCGCTCCCCCTCGGGGTCTCCCATGACGAACCGGCCCGCGGGGATCCGAACCAGCGCGAGGGTCACGCCCTCGCCGAGGTCGAGCTCCCGAGTGCGGGGGCCGGCGGCGGCCTGGAGCGAGCGTGCCTGAGCCGCATCGAACGGCCAGCCCTCCAACCGGGGCATCTCGAGCTTCTGCCGCGGGAGCGGTTCCGGCAACACCGGGGCGACCGCAGGCCGCGGCGTGTGAACGACCGCCTCGCAGTCTTCGTCAACGCCGCCGTAGAGTTGGCGCAGCAGGCGGCGGCGCTCGACCTGGTTGGGGATGGGCAGGGTGGTGACCTCGGACCAGGTGCCGTGGCAAGGCGCATTGAGGTCGATCCAGGTCACCAACCGCTCCCACGACTCCGCGTCCAAGCGCACGTTGTGATGGCCTTTGTCGAGCATTTGGATCAACTCGGATGTGTTGGCGTGGAACTCGAGCGGCGGCAACACGTGCAGGTCGCTCTCGAGGCCACCCACACGCACCAACTCGCGCAGGGCAATATAGGCCAGCTCGAAGACTCCGGCGTATTTGCCCAACAGGTCCGCCGGGCTCGCGGCACGCACGGTGCGGAGCGTGGGCTGGCCGTGCTGGTAGGCGAGGTACACGCCTTGGCCTGACCGCAGATCCACCAAGGGTTCGCCGGCGGGCCGGGCTTGGCCGTCGTGGCAGCCGACGCAGTAACGATCCAGCACGGGCTGCACGTCACGCGCAAAACTGAACCCGCGCGGCGATCCGGGCGAGGCCTCGAGGGGCGAAGGTTTCCGGCGCAAGGCCTGCGAGGGGAGGTTGATCGGCGCGGTACCGGGCCGATCGTGGCAGCCGACGCACGAGAGGACTTCGCCGGGCTGCGCCGTCAACCAGCTCCGCATCAGGGCCAAGGCTCGCCCCTCCCCGTCCAACGGTTGAAGTGACACCGGTGTCTTTGCGGGAATGTGGAAGAGTGCGGAGCCGTCCGGCTCGACGGGCACCGAGCCGAGGACCCGCTTAATCTCCCAGGGGCCGTCAGTGCCGACGCGGTGATCGATGCCGGCCATCTTTTGAAATCCGAAATGGTAGGCGAACACGCGCAAGCGTTTCACGGTGCCCCGCGGCACACCCCGGAGGCCGGGGCCGCGATAGACGTCCTCGACGTAGACCAACGCATCCCGCTGATCGGGTTTGGTCTTGTTCGGAATGACCGGCGGCGGCGGGGTCGCGCGGAAGGGGATCGGTTCCAGCAAGGCGTAACCTTCTTCCTCGCGCACCAACACCAGGTTATCGAACACGTCCGCCAGGTAGATGCCCCAGAGCGCGTCCGGCGAGGGTTTGCAGGCCACCAAATAGTAATGCTCGTTCAGCGGCCAGGGATGCAAAAACTTCGGCCAACTGTGTTCGGTGGGCTTGTCCTCGATCACCGGCGCCACGGGCCGGCCGCGGCCCGGGATTCGTTGGACCACTCCTTGGGCCTCGTGGCGACCGCGTGCAGGATCGAACACCACCAATTCCCCTACCCGCCCTTCATGGTGCCCGGTGACAATGCCTGCGAGTTTGGTAGGGTGGCCCGGGACCGCGCGGGCGAAGAAGATGGCGTTGGGCCAGTACGAATTGCTGCCGTAGACCTCGGCTTGGGTGGTGCCGTCCGGGTTCATGGACATGAGCACCCGATTCCACACGTGGGGCGTGTCGGTATAGTCCCAACGCAAGTAGAGGACGCGCCCGTCGTTCAACACGCTGGGGGTGTAGTCGTGATCCTGCTCGAAGCAGATCTGGCGGATGTTGCGGCCGTCGCCGTCCATCAGATACATCATGCCGACGATCACCCCGGCATTGCAGGGCACCCCTTGCAGGGGCGCCGTCGAGATGAACGCGATCTGGCCATTGGGCAAATAGCAGGCGTCGTAGTGATGCACGTCCGGGTGCTCGCTCGGCGTCAACTGCCGCAACTGCCGCCCGTCCGCCGTCAACTCCTGGACCTGCCAGCGGTTGGCTGCGTCCGGCAGCGAAATCAACATGCGGTCCGCATCCCAGTGCAGATCGACATCGGTCACCAACCGCCGCCCGGGCGGCCGAAACAACGTCGCCAGTCGCCCCTCCGGCTCGACGGGCGCAAGCACGGCGAGCTCGTTCTCCCAGTCATCCACGTTGGGCATCGTCCCTAACCCCCACGAACTCTGACGCGGCATGCCCACGTATTCCCCCGGACCGCGGTCGGCCCATTGGGACGAGCGCGGCTCGCCTTTGGGCCGCCGCTTGATCACCAGCAGGCGGTCGAAGTCCAGCAGCGGATTGCCCAGCAGCGCCTCGCGTTCCAGGCGCCTGAACTCCCCGACCAGGGTCTCGACCCGGACCCATTGCTCGAGCGGTGCTTTGGGATCGAGCGCGGTTTCGATAGCTACCGGCAGCGCCCGCTCGAGTTCCGCCCATCGCCTCAGGTATTCGGTCCCGCCGGGGTAAGCGGATCCGAAGCTGTCCCGCAAATCCTCGAGGGCAAGCCGCAGCGGGTCGAGGTCCAGTTGCTGCGCCTGTGCCAACGCGGTCCGCAGCTCGCGCGCGCGCAGGTACACCGCGCGCACGGCCGCCAGATCGGCCAGCGTCTCCGCTTCCTCCGCTGCGCGGGCTGCCGCCTCGGCCAGAGGCGGAATCGCAACGCAAGCGCCCGCGTAACGCGCGGCCAATCGCCGCGCCTCGAAGCCGGTCCAGGCCGCCGTCCAAATCCCGTCCAACTGTTCCCAGCGCATCTCCTGGCGGGGTCGGCCCTGGGGAAAGTCGCGGGCCAACAAGTCCCACATCTGTTCCACCGCCGCGGCCCGCGGCCCCAGCACGCGGAATCGCACGCTGCCCTGGGTCCGCGCCCAATCGTCCATGCCGATCCACGCCTCGAACTGCGCGAACCGGCCCTCGAGAGCCACCACGATTTCGCTGTCGGCCTGAACATGAATGCCGCGGGCGAACTGCCGGCCGCCGATCCGCAGGGGTTCGTAAAGCCCGGAGTGGAGGTTAATGTTGATGTCGTGCCGGCCTTTCCGCACGGTCCAGTCCAGCGCCGCCCGGCCCGGCCCTTCCGCCGTCAGCGTGGTCAGCGGATGCGCCTGCCCGGCCGCGTCGATGAGCCGGGGGTCGGCCCAGTTGGCCACGCCCCAGATCTTGTCCGGATCGCCGGTGACCAGCAAATGCAGCCGGCGCGCGCCACGGACGTCTACCGCCACTCGGCGCGCCGGTTCGCCTCCCCGCATTACCTCGCTCTCGAAGGGCGAGCAGCCGGCCTCGATGCCGGCCTGGGCCAAGGCCACAACCGACGCCACCATGGTCTCGTGCCAGGTCCCTTGCTTCTGGTAGTACGCCGGATCTCCGGCGCACAGCCGGGTCGGCAACCCTAGGCCAAGGGCTAGGAAGGCGGTCCCCATACAGACAGCGGAAAGGGATCGAAGGCTCATAAACTGGATTAGGACTAGGCTGAGTGCGTTGGCGGACCACCTTAGTGGCCGCGCTACGAATGACCAGCCAAATGATCGACCACGCCGGTGCCGGTGTCGGCGCGAGGATGCCCTCGCGATTGGCTGCGCCTGGGGCCGGCGCGTTTTATTGGGCCTGGAACCTCAGATGCCGAAAGGTCACACCCGCGTTACCCCAGGCGTAGAGGGCCACCGTGCCTGTGGCGAACCGCGCATCCTCGGCCACGAGATCGCGTTCGTCGTCCACGTACACGGTCAGGCGCGGTCCCTCGAGGCGGACGCGGACGTTGTACCATTGGCCCGGGAGGTAGCCTCGAGGTTTGGCGGCCAAGAGGGTGTAAGAGGGGCCGTCCTTGACGGTTAAGGCGCGGAAGGCGCGTTCGCTGTCCATCAGCCAGAGGTAATGATGCTCGGGATCGACCAACCGGAACGCTACGCCCACGGTATCGTTGTCCACCGATTGAACCTGGAAACTGAACTCGCCGTCGCGGAACTCGCGACCGGGCTGGTAGACTTGGAGCGTGCCGGGGCGTTCGGCGGCTGGGGCCTTGCTCATGGCCTGGTCGCGGTTGACGAGGGTGTTGGCGGTCTGGGCGATCTCCTGGCTCGACCAACCCCATTCGCTGGCCGGGCTCGATCCGGGCGCATCCCACGTCTGCCAGTGTTCCGGGGCCAGCAAGAGCGCGGCGGGATCGATGGTGAACTGCGCGCTCACCAAGCGACTGGCGCGGTTGTCCGGGCCGAACGCGCGGGCTTGGAGCAGGGAGGAGTGCGCCAGGGTGATCGGCTCACGGTACCTGGTCGAACGCGTGGTGGGGACGGTGCCGTCGAGCGTGTAGTGGACCTGCTCGATCGCCGGCCGGTCGGCTGCGAGATCGACGGTGACGGGTTGTCGATACATGCCCCCGGCGGGTTGTAGGGCGGGCGGGCGGACACCGTCAGGCCGCAACGCCAGCCAGGCTTGGTTCGGGTAACTGCAGACGCAACCCGCGGTCGAGTCCGGGACCAGCACTAGGCCGCCGGCGGGGAGGGCATTGACCCAGCAACCCGGCCGCATGCCACCGAACTCCTCGGTGCCGCGGCTCGCCTCGAGGTCGTAGTAACCGAGGGTCGCGGAGCGGAACACGAGCAAGTCCTTAGCGCTGGCCAGAATGCCGCACCCGTACGAGCGCTGGAATGGGAAGGGCTGTGCGGCGCCGGTCTCGAGGTCCCACGCGCCGCCTTCGGCATAGATGGTGCCGTCGTTGAGGATCGGGCGGGAGTGGTACTTGAGCTCGCGCTCCCAGAGCCGCTGGCCGTTGGCGAGGGCGAAGCAGGTCATGCGCCCGCCCAACTCGCTGGCGAGGCTGAAGCGGGTCGGTTGATAGCCCATCAAGACCTTCTGCTGCGCGGCGCTTAGGAGGGTGAGCGTGCCGTAGATGTCTTGGGCGTTGCGCCAAAGGACCGTGCCGGTCTGAGCGTCCAGCGCCACCAGTTCGCCCGAAGGTTCCGCCACCGCTTTTCCGTCCTGCTCCCGATCGTAAAGCGCCAGGGGCCGATCGATCAGGATGACCCGGCCGGCTCCAATGGCGATCGTGTTGTGACGCAGAGAATACTGAGCGTCGTAGCGCCATTTCAACGCGCCGCTGCGTGCGTCCATCGCAAACAGCGTTTTGGATTGGGTCAGTTGCCGAGTCAAATCGCCGCCCGGCCGATAGCGATAGGTCACCACATGCGCCGGATCGGCCAGAGAACCGTACAAGACGCCGTCGTCGCACGCGATGAATCCCCAGACGGCGGCTGAGCCGTCCGTAGGGGCGGGGGCAACGAATTGGCCCAGCCGCTGGCCGGTCTTGGGGTCCAGGCGCAGGCAGTGATTGTCGCGCCGGACGTAGAGGCCATCGTCGGAGAGGGCGAAGTTGCTGCCGGTGCCGCTGGTGCCCATGAGGTGATCGCCGTCGTAGGCCTCGAGGATTCCGGGCAACGCATACTCCCAGAGCGGTGTGCCGTTGTAGGCATCCACGGCCAACAGGCTGTCCCACCCTTCGGAGTAAAGGATGCCGTCTTTGAACAGCGGGGCCGGGGGGCGCCCGTGCCGCTGCACCAGGCGTTGCTCGACGTCGGCGAACCAGAGCATGCCCAACGGACCGTTCACGAGGGCGTCATTCGAGCACAGTGTGTTGGCTGGATTGGCATACTGATGCGTCCACTCGCCTGCCCCTTCGAGTGGCCCGCGCACGTGAACGAACCAGTCGCCGGGCCGACCCAGGCACAGGGCGCCGCCGTAAGGTCGTTGGAGTCGGGCTGCCTCGGCGCGTGGAACGGCCTCCGCCCCACTGGCCAGTGACCGGCCTGAGACGACCAGGTTGGCGAAATAAAGGGGTAAACCGGTCTGGTGCAACTCGCGTTGCAGGACCGTCACGCGCCCTCCAGGCAAGCCGGCTCGGCTCATGCGAGCACGGGCGAGCGACACCTGGGCCGGGTCCGCGTCGACGGCCACGATCCGCAGTTGGCTGGCGCGGGCCAATTCGAGGGCGAGCGCACCATCGCCGCAGCCCAGATCCAGGCAGTAACCGTTGGTCATCCTGGTTTGCTCGAGAATCTCCGTCGCGGCACGTCGGACCAGTTGGTCGGTGGCCGGTGGAGCGGGCGTTTGGGGTGGTCGGATCGATCGAGTCGGTACGGACTCGTCCGCGAAACAGTAGAGGACGCCCTGGTCGGTGCTCACGTAGAGGCGGCCGGCTGCGGCGGCCAATCCATAGGCGGTTCCTCTCACGCTGGCGGACCAGACTTCATTGCTGCTGGGCAGATGGACTCGTCGCACTTGATGTTCGAGGCCGAGAATGGCCTCTTCGCGGGCCACAATGGCCTCAGCCGCCGCGGCGGTTGGGTGCGGCAGGGTGAACCGCCGAGTCTCCTCCAAATCCCGGCTGAGGAGTGGTTCACCGGGTCGATCGGTGCGGGGACGATCGGTCCAGCGATACTGGCGGATGTCCTCGGCGGTGACTTGGAGGAGGCCGTCGGGCAAGGCCACCACGGCGCCCGCGCGGTCGACGCTGCGGGCGGTGGCGCCGGTTTCTTGGGCGAACGCCAGGCCGTCACTCACGAAGAACCGGTCGGCGATCACCGTGGGGCCGCCGCCGCGCTGGCCATAGCTCTGGAGGTGGAAGTACTCGAAGCGGCCGTCGGCCAGGCGAAACGCAGCCGGGACAGCCCGCCCATTGGGAACGAACAGTCGATTGGCGGTAGCGGCCAAGTAACCCTGCGGGGCAATCCCGCTGTGGGCATAGGCGCCCCCGTGGGGTTGCCCCATGTAGATCTGATCTGCCGTGTCGTTCACCCACCGAATCTCGCCGCTGGCTGCGTCCAAGGCGTAGAGAAAGACGCCGTCACTGGGCCAGATGCCGGCGGCGAAATAGACCATCCCCGCGAGAACGACCGGGCCGCCCCGAGCCGGCCAGCGCGAGATCATTCGGCCGTTGCCCAGGACCAATTCATCGTTCGGCGCTCCCCGCTTCTTCCAGCGTAACGCGCCGGTGCGGGCTTCGAGGCCATAGAGGTGGCCGTCGTCACTGACCACGAAGAAATGGCCGTCTCCATAAGCTGGCGCAAAGCGGACTGGGGCATCGGTGGGGAAGACCCAGCGCACGGCGCCGGTGGCGGCGTCGAGGGCGTAGACCTGCCCATCCGCACTGTCGCCAAAGCACACTAACCCAGCCGCCACCACCGGTTGGCAGGCGCGGTCGTAGGTCATCCGAGTCGAGCTAGGCCAGGCGGGCTCAGGCGGATTCGCGGCGTGGAACGACCACACCAAGGCCAGCCGCGCGGGCAAGGGCTCAGGCGTGTATCCGCTCCGCGCCGGATCATGGCGATAGGTCGGCCAATCGGCCCAGCCTGAAGCGATCATGACCAGCGCGATCGTCGCCAGCAGCGTGGTGCGGGAGTGGGACCGAGGGGTCTGAACGACGGGAGGCATCGAGGGCATCGTGAGTCAATGGTGTCAACGCGGCCATCTTGGCGCCCGCGATCGAGGCAATCAAGCGCCAAGCCCGTGGCGACCCGACCCGACCGTACGGATGCGACCGCGGGACCAACGACGATCCGGCGGTGGGACTGGTGACACCACTGACGGTGAGTGCGTCGCCACCGTAATAGACGTCATTGAGCAGCAGTTGGAAGAAGGGGATGTCGGCGACCGTGTTCGAGACGACGGTCAGGCTGTCGGGGTAGGCGACAGGCGGATCGACCAGGGTGAGGGTGTGGAGGCAAGGGCTGCCGAGGTTGGCGTTGGTCGGGTTCGAGAGGGTGACGAGAATGGTCTCGTTATACTCGAGGACACGGTCGTCGACGAGGGTGATCGAGAGGGTCTTGTTGGTCTCACCGGCGCTGAAGGTGAGGGTGCCGTTGGCCAGGGTGTAGTCGACGCCGCCGCCGGTGGCGGAGCCGCCCGTGGCGGCATAGTCTATGGAGATCGTGTTATTGGAGTTGGTCGAGAGCACCACAGAGACGTAGGCTGGAGACGAGACCTCGGCCACCCTCGAGGCGGCCGTGGCGAAAACGACCGCTGGGATCGCCCCTGACTCGGATCCGACTGCGTAGAAGGTGCTTGGCGAACTCTGGTTGTTATAGGAGGTCTGAATCCAGGCGGCGGAGCGTGCGGTGTTCGAGAGTCGGATTTCGTCGAGGATGCCCGCGAGGTAGGTGGTGCAGCCGCTGTTGTCGATCCCGATCCACATATCCACCGAACCGTTCCCGGTGCGGCTGCCGGCCTCGGCCGACCCATTCGCGACACCGTTTTTGTAAAAGTAGGCTGTCGTGCCCGAGTGCACCACGGCCACATGATGCCAGTTGTTGTCGTTGACCGTTGAATCGCTGTAGTACCACTGGGACCCGTTCCAGTAGGAGATCTTGCCGTTGCCGGAGGCACCGCCCATGGCCAGGATGTAGCCGGTCAAGGACCCGTCGATCTTGCCGGCAATGCCGCCGTTGGCATCCGAGCTCTTGATCCACGCTTCGGCCGTGAGGGCGGTGGTAATGTCCAGGCCACTGTTGTACGACACGGTAAGCTTGTCGTCGTTACCATCCAGGTCGAGGCTGCCGTTGACCTTGCCGGCGACCTGATCGCCGCTGGTCATGCTGCCGGCCGAGGTGCCATGATTGGCGTTGGCGGTGCTGTCGCGCATTTGGGGCGCAGCTCCGGAGGGATCTTCCTTGAGGTGCCAGACAGCCTTGTGGTTGGCATCCCAGACATTGGTGGCGTTTTGCTGATCGGCGGCCGTGGAGTTGCCGTAGTAGAGGTAAAGGACGGTATTGGCCGTGTTCGAGAGAGTGGGGATCTTGACCCAAGCGACTAGGGCGCCAGTGCCGCTGGTGTAGGTCTCGAGTTCATGGCTGAGCTTGGTGGTGCCGTTCGAGGAAGTGAAGAGGATGTCATCCGCATCGCTTTGGGCGTAATCCCGCAGGTTGGTGTCAGTGGTACTGATGAGGACGGGGAAATCTGTGAGGGCAGCGCCGACCTTGGTGTAATCGATGGTAACGGTCTTGCGGTAGGCCCAGCCGTTGTCGTACCACGCGGGGGTACCCGAGTTGCCGGCCTTGATTTCGACCGCGATACCCGCCATGGGGGAATAGCCAGTGGTGGCGTCCACCGAAGTGTCGTTGTCCGGTCGCCACTGGGTCTGCAAGTCCGCCGCGTCCCAACCGCTGCCGGTCAGGGTCTCGGTAATCTCGGTGAATCCCGAACCCGGACCGATGGGGTTGCTTGTGCCTGTACTTGCGAACGCGCCATAGGTGGCGTTGTCCGAGCTGGAGAACGTCCCCAGGGTGACGGTCAGCCCGGAGGCGCCACTGGTCGAATTAGCTGCGACCTGGACGATCGCGCCACTGCCGTTGCTGCCGCTGCCATCGACCTAGCCAAACTCGGTCACGGACCAGTTCATGCGCGAGGGGTTGTTCCCCGAGCACGAGAGGGTGATGGTGCCGGTGGAGGGGGAGCTGCCCATGGCCCGGAAGAGCGTCAGCCCAAAGTTGCTGCTGTTGAAGATGATGTTGGTGACCTGCACCCAGGTCAGGCCGTTGCCGCTGGCCGAGACGGTCACGCTACCGGCGTTGCCCTGGGGCCCCATGTGATCCACCGCTAGCAAGATGAGCTTGCCCGCCGAGGGCGTGATCGACGCTGTGGTGTACGAGCTTTGGGACGCGTCGGTTCCGCCTGAGGTCAGGTTGACGGCGGTGACGGCGCCCAGAGCCGTCGGGGCCGACCCGAGCGACCAGCCGAGCGTTAGCGCACCGAGCCAGGCCAACCGACACAACCCGCCCAGGCCGCGGGCAAACGGCGCGCCTGGGTGACTTCCGCAAAGCCTGGCTGCGCGCCGCCACTCGCGGGTGTTCCCCTGTGGATCAACATGTCGATTCCGCATAGACGGGTCGCCCGCCGCCGGACCCAGGCAAGGCAGGTCCCCTCAGGTCCTATCGGCCAACCGCTCGGGGGACTTAAGGCGCTCGAGCGCAGGCGGCGGCAGATGGCGGCGTTAGATGGGTCCGCTGGGGAATTGCATGGGGGCGACTCTTGTGGGCAATGTGGGGCCACGATGTTCCGGCCGTGCATTGACGTTCACGAAGGGAAAGTGAAACAGATCGTCGGCGGTTCGTTGGGGGACGACCCGACCGAGCTGCGCACCAATTTCGAGTCGGACCGATCGGCCGGCTGGTACGCCGCGCTGTATCGGGGGGACGGTTTGCGGGGCGGCCATGTGATCCAGCTTGGCCCCGGCAACGAAGCGCAGGCGCTGGAGGCGCTGGCGGCCTATCCTGGCGGCCTGCAGGTGGGTGGCGGCGTGGGGTTGGAGAACGCGGGTGCGTGGCTCGACGCAGGGGCTTCGCATGTCATTGTCACAAGCTGGGTCTTTCGCGAAGGCCGGATCGACCACGACCGCCTGCGCGCGCTGGTCCGCCGCATCGGGGCCGCGCGGTTGGTGTTGGACCTGAGCTGTCGCCGCCGGGGAACCGAGTATTACGTGGTCACGGATCGCTGGCAGAAGTGGACCGAGGTGGCCCTCGGGCCGGCGACCCTCGCGGAATTGGCGGGTTCCTGTGCGGAGTTCCTTATCCACGCGGTGGATGTCGAGGGGCTATGCCGGGGCATCGACGAGGAGTTGGTGCGGTGTTTGGCCGAGTGGGCTCCGATCCCGACCACCTACGCGGGTGGCGCCAGCGGCCTGGCTGACCTCGAAACCGTGACGCGCCTCAGTGGCGGAAGGGTGGACCTGACCATCGGGTCGGCATTGGACATTTTTGGCGGTCGCGGTGTGCGTTACGCGGATTGCGTCGCCTTCAACCGCCGGTGGCAGTCCGGGAGCCGCCCCAATGCGCAGTAGCCTGGCGGGGCCTTCCTGGGCGATCAGAGGTTTCGGGGCAGCACCTTGAGTCCAGCAGCCTGGGCGAGCGCTCGGCTCCGGGGTTCGAAGCTCAGGAAGTGGGTACAGCCTAGGGCTGCGGCCAGGGCGGGGTGGAGGAGGAAGGTGGCGGGAGGCGGCGCGACGGCGGTCCGTTCGTTCCACTGACGAGCGAGGTCGAACACCGCCTCCCACGGGGGGCGTTCGAGCACAAAGACCATCTCACGGGTGTAGAAGTGCCACAACTGGGCGGCCGCGGCGGCGGCCGCTTGGACTCTTGGGTCTGCGGTAAAGCGTTGGACCCGCAGTCCGTTCTCGACTTGGAAGGCCTGAAAGGCGGTGAGGGAGAGCGGCTGGGGCAAGGCCCGCACCAACTCCCACGCCTGGGCCGAGGCAGGGGCCTTCGTCACCAGACAGAGCAGGAAGCCGAGGTCTAGGTAATGCGTCATACGGAGCGGAGGATGGCGTCGACGAGTTGCTGGCCGTCCTGTTCCGAGTAAGGTTCCTGCAGGAGTCGCTGGCCCAGGTCGACCTTGCGGCGGCGCTGGCGTTCGCCCTCGCGGATGAACCGGCCCACCGGCTTGCCGTGAGAGGTGACCTGGACCGATTCGCCGGGGGCGAGGCCCTCGCTGAGTTTGCTGAAGGTCTTCGTGAAGGTGGCGACGCTGGCGCTCTTGTTCATATCCGACAGAATATCGGATATTTTAGGCGGCGTCAATCGGCTGGGCGTGGCGGGTCGAGCCGGCACCGTTCCGGTCACGGTTCTCCGGGTGGCGGTGGTCCGTTGCCTCGCTGGGCCCGTCGGGCGAACAGGGTTTTGACCGCTCGAGCTTCCGGGATCTTAAGCCACCAGGCCAGTCCCCAGTAGACCGCGGTTGCGGCGCTCAAAGGGATGAAGACCTCGCCCAGTCTCGCGGCGAGCGTGGCATGGCCGTAGTGGACTTCCCAGAGGTGGCGCAGGCCCCAGGCACAGAGGCCCGCCAGGACGGTGGCCCCGGCCAAGGCGAGCAGGCTGGGCCAGAACGGCTCGAATTCGAGCCGGGCGAGTTTTTTGCGCAGGGCGCGGAGCAGGAGCCAAACGTTGAAAACCGAGCTCATGGTGTTGGCTACGCCCAAGCCGGCTTGCCGAAAGGGGCCGATGAGCCACAGCGAGAAGACCAGGTTCAAGCCGAGGCACACCAGGCTGATGCGCATGGGGGTTTGGGTGTCGCCGAGGGCATAGAAGGCGCGCGCGAGGACGTTGACCATCGAGAAGGCGACCAGGCCTGGCGCCAGGCAAGCCAGCGCGAGGGACACCCGGTGAGTCGAGGCGGCGGTGAACGCGCCCCGCTGGAAGAGCAGGCGCACCACCGGCTCCGCCAGCGTGACCAGCAAGATGGAGGCGAGCAGGTTCACCATGACCAAGTAGCCGAGCCCTTCGCGCAGTGTCGCTCGGAACTGTGGGTACCGCTTCTCTCCAGCCAACCCGGCGAGCGTGGGCAGCAGATACGTGGCCAGCGAGATGCCCACGATGCCTTGCGGGAACTCCATGATGCGTACGGCATAATCGAACGAGGCCACGATCGAGCGGTCGACCCAGAACGCGACGCATTGGATGACCAGCACATTGAGCTGGAAGGCCGCCACGCCGATGGCGCCAGGGACCATCTTGCGCACGACCTGGCGGACGGTCTGGTTGCCCCACGGGGTGACCCAGCGGTAACGGTAGCCTTGTCGAAACAGGGGCGGCAATTGGAAGCCGACCTGCGCCAGGCCAGCCACCAGGACACCGATTGCCAGGCCGAAAATCTGGGTCTCGAGCGTTTGGCCCAGGCGCGGCGCCAGCAACAGGACGCTGGCGATCATGACGACGTTGAGCATCGTCGCGCCCAGGGCGGGGATGAAGAAACAGCCGCGGGCGTTGAGCATGCCCATGCACAATGCCGCCAGGCACACCAGCAGCAGATACGGAAACATGAGCCGCAACAACTCGAGCATCAGTCGCGTATCCGGGTTCAGGATGGGGAACGGAAACGGTGGGTAGACCGGCACCCCGCCATCGGCGTACTGGACCTTAGCCAGGCTCAGCACCAAGGTGAGCCCCAGCAAGACCACCGCGACGATGGCGCTGACTGCCACGACCAAGCCTGAGATCGTCGCGTTAGCCGCCTGCCACATGGCAGCCTCGCCCTCGGTCTTCTCTTTGGTCTTAAAGATGGGGATGAAGGCGGCCGTCAACGCCCCTTCGCCCAGGAGGCGGCGGAAGAGGTTGGGGATTTGAAACGCCAGTTTGAAAGCGCTGGCGACGGCCGTATCCCCCATGAAATGGGCATAGACCTGTTCCCGCACCAGACCCAGCAGCCGGCTCGAGAGCGTCGCCAACCCCATCGCCCCCGAGGATTTCAGCATCTGCGACATCGCCCCGCAGTGTAGGGAGAGGTCTCCAGGGGTCGAGGCGTAAGTGCCCGTCGGTCCGTAAGCCATTCCCGACGCGGTCAGGGTGGCGCGCGTTTTTCATTGCTTCTTCCCTTGCCTCAGCCGCGAGGGCGGGACACCATGTCGTTATGATCAGCACCGCACCTGGGTTGGCCGTTCCTCCTGCTCCACCGGCTCCTGGCTCCGCTTCTGTGGGGAGAAGCCTGCCTCGCTGCGGCGCTATCGCTCGAGTGTTGCTCGGGGTGGGTCTTGGGCTTGCCGGAGGACCCGATGGGTGGGGTCAACCGGCGAGCGAGGCGGGCAAGGACGGCATTCGGTCGGTGGCATTGAGCACGTCGGCGCTCATGCCCAAGACGCCGGAAGGCGAGCTCAACGTGCTCGTTGCGGGGTTGGACACGGCGGGGCTGTCGAATGTCACCCTGCGGTTAAGCTCGAAGGCTTGGAAGGAGGCCGTCATCCAGACCATCGCCAGTCTGCCCGAAGGCAAACAGACCGTGGACATCATCGTGCCGCAAGTGACGAACGCGATCGAGGTGGCGGTTCGGCTCGAGACGGCCTCCGGCCGACAGGACCATGGCCCATTCGTCGTCCGGCCGCCACGCCGGTGGACGGTCTATCTGACACAGCACACCCATACGGACATCGGCTACACCCGCCCGCAGACGGAGATCTTGCCCGAGCACCTGCGCTACATCGATTATGCCCTGGACTACTGCGACCTGACGGACGGTTACCCCGACGATGCCCGCTTCCGCTGGACGTGCGAGACGGCGTGGGCTGTGCGGGAGTACTTCCTGGGGCGGCCCGCGCAACAGCTCGAGCGGCTGAAACGCCGTGTGGCCGAGGGCCGCATCGAGATCTGCGGTCTGCTGCTGAACATGTCGGAAATCTCGGGCGAAGGCTCCTTGGCCGCTCTGGTGCGTCCGGTCCGAGCCCTGCGTGCGGCTGGCCTGCCGGTGGTGACGGCGATGCAGAACGACGTCAACGGCGCCGGTTGGTGTCTGGTGGATTACTTTGCCGACCTGGGCATCCGTTATTTGACCATGGGGATCAACCAGACCCGCTCGATCCTCCCCTTCGACAAGCCGACCGTGTTCTGGTGGGAGTCACCCTCCGGCAAACGCGTCCTGGCCTCGCGCCCGGACCATTACCACTTGGGCAACATGTGGCGCATCCACCAGGGCACCCTGAACACGTTCAAGTCGGGCCTGACCAAGTACCTCTTGTCGCTCGAGGAACGGCGCTATCCCTTCGACCGGGTGGGCGTCCAGTTCTCCGGGTACCACACCGATAACTCCCCTCCCTCGACCGTCGCTTGCGATGTGGTTCGGGCCTGGAATGAGCAGTTCGCTTGGCCGCGCCTGCGCCTTTCGGTCGCGCAGGAGTTCCTGGTTTACGTCGAGAAGGAACACGCGGCTGACCTCCCGGTCCATCGGCAGGCCTGGCCGGACTGGTGGACGGACGGGTTCGGCTCGGCGGCGCGGGAGACGGCGGCGGCGCGGGAGACGGAAGCCGCGTTGCAGGTGAGCCAGGGGTTGTTAGCGATCGGGGCCATGTTGGGCGCCCAGATCCCGAGCGGCCTGCTCCAGCGCGCCGCGGCGATCCAGGACGACTTGCTCTTTTACCAGGAACACACCTTCGGCGCGGCCGAGAGCATCAGCGATCCTTTGGCCGAGAACGCGCAGGTGCAGTGGGCGGAAAAGGCAGCCTACGTCTGGACGGCGGTTAAAGACTCCCATCAGTTGCGCGAGCAGGCCCTAGGGTTAGTGCAGGATTTCCTGCCGCGCGCCGAGTTGCCCACGATCGCGGTCTTCAACACGCTCAATTGGGCGCGGGCCGGTCTGGTACGGGTCTTCATCGATCGCCAAATCTTGCCTCCGGACCGCGCCTTTCGGATCGTGGACGGCACGAACGCTGTGCCGGCGCAGCCCTTGCAGCACCGCGCCGAGGGTACGCACTGGGCCTTGTGGGTGTCCGAAGTGCCCTCGCTGGGCTACAAGGTGCTCCGGATCGAGACGGCCAACGAACCTCGCGCTCCGGAGACGCCGGGGACCAATTCGGTCGCGCTCGAGAACCCGTTCTTCAAGCTCACCGTCGACGCCGAGCGCGGCGCGCTGGTGAGTCTGGTGGATCGCGAGACCGGCCAGGAACTTGTGGACGCGAGTGCCGCCTGGGGCTTGGGGCAGGTGATCTACGAGACGATGCCCTCGCGCCGCGACCTGAAGCCGGGCGCCTTGACGCGTGTGCCCGCGCGCAACGTGAAGGTCACGCCGGGCGCGCGCGGTCCGATCTGGCAGAGCCTGGTGGTGGACGCGGACCTCGACGGGTGCGCCACCAACCGGGGGCTGCGCGCCGAGATCCGGCTTTATGACACCGAGAAACGCCTCGAATTGCATTATGCCCTGAGGAAACTGCCCGTGCGCAGCCCCGAGTCGGTCTATGTCGCGCTTCCGTTCCAGGCGCCCAAGGGCCGGATGCTCTACGAAGCCCAAGGCGGCTTGGTCAGCCCTGGGGAGGACCAGATCCCCGGGTCGAGTTCGGACTGGCAGACGTGGCAGAGTTTCCTCGCCATTCGCAGCGCCGATCACCAGATCGTTCTCGGGAGTGACCAAGCCCCGCTGGTCCAGTTGGGCGACTTCAACCTCGGCAAGTGGCAGCCGGTGACCCGCGTCGAGAAACCGCACGTCTACTCCTGGGTCATGAACAACTACTGGTTCACCAACTTCCGCACGGAACAAGAAGGCGAATTCAAGTGGCATTACTACCTGACGGCCACCCAGGATTTGACGCGTGCCCGGGCCACCCGCTTTGGCTGGGGTTCACGCGTCCCGCTGGTCGGGCGCGTCTTCCCGGCGGCTCAGAGCGCGACCGTTTCGGCGCGGCTCGCCCTCTCGACCGTCACGGTTCCAGCCCCGGACCTGCTGGTGGTCGAGGCACGGCCGATGCGCAACGGTGGCGGCGTCTTCTTTCACTTGCGCGAGGTCGAGGGGCGCAGCCTGACGATCGCCCCGGAAGATGTGGTCGCCCATGCCGCCCTCCAAGGCGCCGATGAAGTCAACGTGCTCGAGGAAGTGCTCCGCGAGAACATCTCCGCGATCACGCTCCAGCCGTACGAGGTGAAGTTCGTTCGGCTACGGTTCTAGACGGCGCCGGGGCGGCCGGAACGTCGGCGGCACGCTCGGGCGCAGTTGGCGCCGAAAACGTGGTTCCCTTCCCGCCAGCCTCGTGGCTAAATGATCGCCATGCGCATTCTGGGGCTGATTCCAGCACGCTACGCCTCGACCCGGTTCCCCGGGAAACCGTTGGCGCTGATCGCGGGCAAACCCTTGGTGCAACACGTGGTCGAGCGCTGCCAGCAGGCACGGTCTTTGGCGGAAGTGATGGTGGCCACGGACGATCCCCAGATCCGCGAGGTGGCCAGCCGGTTTTGCCAGGTCGAGATGACGTCGCCGGAGCACCCCAGCGGGACGGACCGGATTGCCGAGGTGGTCCAGCGCTGCCCCTGCGATGCGGCCGTGAACATCCAAGGCGACGAACCGCTGATCGACCCGGCGGTGATCGATGCGGTGGCGGGCGCGTTGGCCAACGCCGAGATGTCCACGGCGGCTACGCCCATCGCCGACCTCATCGAATACGAGAGCCCGAACGTGGTGAAAGTCGTTGTCAGCGCTCATGGCCGGGCCCTATACTTTTCGCGGCGCACGATTCCGTACTTGCGTGAGGCCGCCAGTCGTTCGGTGAGCGAGCAGTTGGCGGCTTTTCCGTTTTTGAAGCATCTGGGCTTGTACGGGTACCGACGGGAGACGCTGTTGCGGTTAGTGACCTTTCCGGTGTCTCCCCTCGAGCAGGCGGAGAAACTCGAACAACTGCGCGCGCTCGAACATGGCGTTCAGATCGCGGTGGTGCGCGTAGACTACGACAGCGTGGGGGTGGACGTGCCTGGAGACGTCGAGCGGGTCGAGCGGTTGTTGCACGCGGCGGCGACCGCCCCGGAACAACCCGAGGGTCGCCTCGGGCGGACGGGGTCCTGAGGCCGGTCGGAGCAGCGGGACAGCAGGGCAAGAGCGAGGAACCATGAAGTACATCTTTGTAACGGGTGGCGTGGTGAGTTCGCTGGGCAAGGGCCTGACGGCCGCCAGCCTGGGCACCTTGCTCGAGAATCGCGGGCTCAAGGTCACCCTCCAGAAATTCGACCCGTACCTGAACGTCGACCCGGGGACCATGAGCCCGTTCCAGCACGGGGAGGTGTACGTGCTGGATGACGGCGCCGAGACCGACCTCGACCTGGGCCACTACGAACGCTTCACCAATACCAAGCTCACGCGGATGAACAACCTGACCAGCGGCCAGGTGTACGCTCGCGTGCTCGAGAAGGAGCGCCGGGGCGATTACCTGGGCAAGACCGTCCAGGTGATTCCGCACGTGACCGACGAGATCAAGTTCCGGATTCAGCAGATTGCAGAGACGTCGAAGGCGGACGTGTTGATCACCGAGATTGGCGGCACGACGGGCGACATCGAGGGGTTGCCGTTCCTCGAGGCCATCCGCGAGTTCGCCCTCGAGGTGGGCTTTCACAACGCCATCTTCATCCATGTCACCTACGTCCCGTACATCAAAGCCGCAGGCGAGCTCAAGACCAAGCCCACCCAACAGTCCGTGGCCAAACTGCGCGAAATCGGCATCACACCGCACATCTTGGTGTGCCGATCCGACCGCCCGCTCAGCAAAGAGTTGCGCCAGAAGATCTCCCTCTTCTGCAACGTGCCTTACGAAGGCGTCGTCGAGGAGAAGGACGTCGACCACACCATCTACGAGGTGCCCTTGATGCTGCAGCGGGAGCGGATGGACGATCTCGTGTGCCGGCTCCTCCACCTGGACACACCCGCGGCCAACATGGCCCACTGGCAAGACATCCTCCGCAAACTCATCGCCCCGCAACACCGCGTCCGCATTGGTGTCGTGGGCAAGTACATCGGCTTGCAAGACGCCTACAAGTCCGTCTACGAAGCCATCATGCACGGCGGCGTAGGCAACGACTGCGGCATCGAGATCGAACGGGTCGAGGCCGAAGAACTCGAGAAGGAGGGCCCCGAGAAGCTGCTCGAGCGCGTGGGGGGCGTGCTCGTGCCTGGCGGGTTCGGCGAGCGCGGAATCGAAGGCAAGATCCGCGCCGTCCGATACGCACGGGAAAGGCGAGTGCCCTATCTCGGGTTGTGCTTGGGCATGCAAGTGGCCACGATCGAGTTCGCCCGCCACGTCCTCGGCCTCGCCGAGGCGCACTCGGCCGAGTTCGACCCCGACACGCCCCACCCCGTGATCGCCATGCTCGACGAGCAACGGCGCGTGACCCGCAAAGGCGGCACCATGCGCCTGGGCGCGCAACCGGTTCAGCTCAAGGTCGGCACGCGCGGCTCGAAACTGTACGGCGCCTTTGTCGTTAACGAACGGCATCGCCACCGGTTCGAGTTCAACAACGCCTACCGCGAACGCTACGAACAGGCCGGCTTCGTCTTCAGCGGCACGTCGCCCGACGGCAAATTGGTCGAGCTCGTCGAACTCGAGGATCACCCCTTCTTCGTCGCTTGCCAGTTCCATCCCGAATTCCAAAGCAAGCCCAACGCTCCACACCCGCTCTTCCGCGGGTTCATCGCCGCCGCCCACCATTTTCTGCACGCCAAACCGGTCTAGGGCGGTCCCCGGGTGCCGGTTGGAAAACCGGCGGTCCATGCGCCCGTATAGCCGACGGCCGCGTAGCGCCAACGTTCTGGTCGGCGCTGCGCTCAGCCGCTCGGGGCGAGGGTGCGTTGACACCTTCCTCTGCGGTTCTACATTTCGCGCTCACTAATGAGAGCTCGGGACAGACGACAAATCCCTGGTCGGGCGCGCAGCCCGCTGCGCGCCGCAGACGGCTGTGAGCCCAGGAAGCCGCGGCGCGCAGAGGACTGCGCGCCCGACCGCCAACCTCTAGTCCATCTCAGTGACTCATGAGTGTGTCGAAGTCACTTCGAGCCCCTGCCATTCGCCTGCGCGGTGTTCGGCATAACAACCTGAAAGGGTTCGATCTCGACCTACCGCTGCACCAGCTCATCGTCGTCACGGGCCTGAGTGGCTCCGGCAAGAGTTCGCTCGCCTTCGACACGCTCTTCGCGGAGGGGCAGCGACGCTACATCGAGACCTTCTCGCCCTATGCCCGGCAATTCTTCGACCGCATGGACAAGCCGCGCGTGGACAGCATCGAGGGCATTCCACCGGCGATCGCCATCGAGCAGCGCAATGCCGTCCGGACCACACGCTCGACGGTCGGCACCATGACGGAGATCTGCGATTACCTGAAGGTGCTTTGGCCGCTCCTGGCTCAGCTCCATTGCCGGCAGTGCGCTCGGCCCGTCCGCAAAGACGCGCCCCAGCAAGTCTGGGCCATTCTCCAGGAGGCCACGCGCAGCGGCGCCTGGCGCCCCACTGAGGCCGATGCGCCGCCGGCCTCGGCCGTGTCGGGATCGGCAAGCTCCAGCCTGGGTCCTGCGATTCCCGAGGTCCTGGTCACGTTCGACTTGCCGCTCTCGGAGAAACTCTCACTCGATGACTCCCTGGCTCTGGTAGCCAAACAAGGATACCAACGCTTGCTGGTCGAGGGCCGAGTTGTCCGTCTCGATGACTTCGCCGCCAAGCACGCCACGGGCCACCGCTCGGACCCAGCGTGCGGCGCGGCGCTGACCATCGTCCAAGATCGACTGCGCTGCACGGAGGCGAACCGCGCACGGTTCGTCGAGGCCTGCGAGCAGGCCTACCATTTCGGCAAAGGCCGGCTCGCCATTCACCCGCTGGCTGTGCCGCGCGCGCCGTCAGCCGGGGCGACGGCCGCGGCCCCCACTGGGGACTTGGAGCTGCACGCCGCCGCCACCGTCCTGCGGTTCTCGAACCGCCTGCATTGCGCCTCTTGCGATCTCGAGTACCGCGAGCCGACCCCGGCGCTGTTCAGTTTCAACCACCCAATCGGCGCCTGTCCGACCTGCCGCGGCTTTGGCCGGACGATGACGATCGACTACGACCTTGCGTTGCCGGATCGGAGCAAGAGCTTGGGCGCAGGGGTGGTCAAGCCTTGGCAGACGGGTATCAGCTACGAGTGCCAACAAGATCTCCTCAAGTTCTGCCAGAGACGGCGCGTGCCCACCGACGTCCCGTTTCGCGAGCTGAGTCCGGAACACCAGCGCTGGGTCATCGAGGGCGACCCTGACTATGGCACCGACGAAGCGCACCAGTGGCCGCGGGCTTGGTATGGGATCAAGGGCTATTTTCGCTGGCTCGAGAGCAAGGCGTACAAAATGCACGTGCGCGTCCTGCTCTCGCGCTACCGCTCCTATCAATCGTGCCCGGATTGCCGCGGCCAACGCTTCCAACCCGAGGCGCTCCTGTATCGTGTGCAAAAGGCGGAACGCGGCGCCGGCCACGCCGAGCGCCCGGCCCAGGGTCACCCGGCGCGGTCGCTCACGTTGGCCGATTTCTACGCCCTGCCGATTCGCGACGCGTTGGGCTTTGTGGAGAGCCTGGTGACTCAACACGAGCCGGGCCCGGCCGATGCCCTCGGGGTTGCCCTGGGTGAAGTGCGCGCGCGGCTCGGGTACCTGGTCGAGGTGGGGCTGGGGTATCTCACGTTGGATCGCCCCACGCGCACCCTATCTGGCGGCGAAACGGAGCGGGTGAACCTGACGACTTGCCTGGGCACACAACTGGTCAACACCCTGTTCGTCCTCGACGAACCCAGCGTGGGCTTGCACCCGCGCGATACGGCGCGTCTGGTCCGCATCCTCGAGCATTTGCGCGACGCGGGCAACACCGTGCTGGTGGTCGAGCACGAACCCGGCGTGATGCGCGCGGCGGACCAGATCGTCGACCTGGGCCCCGGCCATGGCGAAAGCGGCGGGCAACTCGTGTTCCAGGGCACCCACGCTCAGTTGCTGGCCGATCCCGTTTCCCTGACGGGCCAATACCTGAGCGGGCGCCGCCAGATATCCATCCCCCCGCGCCGGCCGGTGTCGTTCGCAGCCACCCACAACCTGCCGCCGCCCGCCTCGCACACCGACACGCACTGCCGGTTGATCCTCGCCCATGCCAGCCGCCATAACCTCGTGGACGTGACGGTCCACATCCCTCTCGAGCGGTTCGTGTGCGTCACGGGCGTCAGCGGCTCCGGCAAGACCACCCTCATCCGTGAGGTCCTGTTGCCTGCGCTCGAAGCCAAACTCAAATCGAGCCGCACGGAACCGGCAACGTCACCCGCGCCCGAGGACGCCGAAGCGGAGGCGACTGCCGACGCGGCCGTGGACGTGCCGGCCGACGCGGCCTCCTCAGGTCAACCCACGTCCGCCCTCGAGGGTTGGGAACATCTGGATCGTGTGGTGCTCGTCGATCAGACCCTGCTGGCCAAAACGCCCCGGTCGAATCCGATCGTCTACCTCGGCGCCTTCGAAGACATTCGGCTCCTCTTCGCCCAATCGCACCAAGCGAATCTGCTCGGGTTGTCGGCCAGCGCCTTCAGCTTCAACTCGCGGATGGGCCAATGCGAACGCTGCCGCGGCGCTGGCTTCGAGAAGATCGAAATGCAGTTCCTCAGCGACGTCTTCATCCGCTGCCCCGACTGCGACGGACGCCGCTACCGCCCCCACGTCCTCACCGTCCGGCTCACCCCACCCGCCAGCCCAGCCGCCCGATCGACGCTCGAGCCGTTCCCGACGCCGGACTCCGCGCGCCGAACTCCGCGCTCCCCGCTCCTCCCCGGCGTGGTCCATCGCGGACCTTCTCGATGCCACCGTCGATGACACCATCGGGTTCCTGGCAGCCTGGGCATGCGATTCGGTCCCCGCGCGCCGGGCCCTGAGAAGACTGCGCTTGCTCGAGGAAGTCGGTTTGGGTTACTTACGCTGCGGCCAACCGCTGAGCACCCTCTCGGGCGGTGAAAGCCAGCGACTGAAACTGGCCGCGCACTTGGCCGAAAGCGTGGCGGTTGCTGAGCCCGCTTCCGCGGCGGAACCGCTGGGGAAGTCGAGCTCGCGGTCGACCGCGATGGACTCGTCGGCGTCTTCGGCGGAGGGTGCCGAGGTTCTCACGCCGGCAGCGGGTACCTCGCACCCCGCCCCGCGACCCGATGCTCGAGTGCTGGCGCTCCGCGAGGCCTTGCCTCCCATGCCGGGTTTGCTGACCGGGCGCGAACTCCTGGAACAGACTGCCCGGCAGAAAACCGTTCCGCTAGCGGCAACGGCTCCCCTTCCAGCCCCTGCTCACCAGCGCACGTTGTTCCTGTTCGACGAACCCACCACCGGCCTGCACTTCGACGACATACGGGTCCTGCTGCAAGTCTTCCAGCGGCTCGCGAATGCCGGCCACAGTGTGCTGGTGATCGAACACAATCTCGAGGTGATCAAATGTGCGGACTGGGTGATCGATCTCGGCCCGGACGCCGGCGATGAAGGCGGTCGGTTGGTCGCCGCCGGTCCGCCCGAGCAGATCGCCGCTTGTCCAGCTAGTCACACTGGCCAAGCGCTGCGGGAGATGGGGCTTGGGGCGGACCCAGCGCTTGCGCCGGCCAATCGAGCCGCTGCTCCTTCGGCTCCGCTCGGAGCTACAGGGCTTGCTCGAGGGTCTGGGTGAGCTCGTCCTGGGTAAGCAGGATGGGGTTAGCCTTCATGCTGCTGGCCTGGGCCGCGTCCGCCACGAGCGCTCCCAGGTCGGCGCGCGTCAAACCGTAAGCGCGCAGGCTGGGAACCTCGAGCGCGGTCGTCAACTCGCGCACCCAGGCGACGCCCGCTTCGGCGTTAGCCGCGGTGTCCTCGGTCAGGAGGCGCGCCACCTCGGCATACCGGCGCAGGGCGTCTCCGTCCGGTTGGCGGCCCTGCAAGGCCTGCAAGTTGGCGGTCATCACATGCGGCAACAAGGCCGCGCAGACCGCCCCGTGCGGCGCGGCGAACCGGCCGCCGATCGGCGCGGCGAACCCGTGCACGGCGCCCAACCCGGCGTTCGCGAGGGCCAGGCCGCCGAAGAGACTCGCGAGGGCCATGTCCTCGCGCGCGGCGGGGTCGCCGCCTTCCTCGCAGGCACGGCGCAAGGAGCGGCGGACGCGTCGAATGCCCTCGCAGCAGAGGGCATCGGTGACTGGATTGGGCCGGTTACAGACATAGGGCTCGATGAGTTGGGTCAGGGCGTCCAAGCCGGTGCTGGCGGTGAGCGCCGGTGGTAAGTCCCGAGTCAAGTCCGGGTCCACAACCGCCACGCGCGGCAGCAGGAGCGGGCTGCGCAGGCTCACCTTCACCCGGTGTGCCGGCGACACCAGCACCGCGTTGCGTGTCACCTCGGTGCCGGTGCCTGCCGTGGTGGGAATCGCCAGGCATGGCGCCGCAACTTGCGTCAGCGGCCGGCCCCGGCCGATGACCTCGAGGTAGTCGAGCAACTCCCCCTCGTTGCTCAACAGGGCTGCGATGGCCTTGGCGGCATCCAATGCGCTTCCGCCCCCGAACCCAATCGCCAGGTCACAACCCTCGGCCCGGGCTCGCGCGACGCCCTGCACCACCAAGTCGGTCGTCGGCTCACCCGCCACCGGGAAGCGGGTTGTTCCAAGGCCGTGTCCCGCGAGGATCTCGACCATCCGCGAGGCCCGAGCGGCCGATTGGCCGGTGACCACCAAGGCCCGCGAGCCCAGTCCGCGCGCTAGCGGCCCAACTTCCTTGAGCGTACCTGGTCCGAACAGGATCCGGTTCGGCGTGGCCAACTCGAAACGCATACCTTACCTGCGCGGCGACGCAGCCGGCCTACCAGCCCGCGTCATCCGGAAAGACATTCTCGAACTTGACGCTCGATCGCGGCTCGGCCATCAGCGACGCTACGGCATCGCGCCACTTGGCGTAGTGGGCTGTCGCCTTATGTTGGGCTGGCGCCTCCGCCGTGCGGTAGACCTCGACCAGCACAAACCGCGTCGGGTCATCGCTCTGTTCGAGGACATCGAAGCGGGCAATCCCCGGCTCGCGCACGCTTTGGCGCGCATTCTCGAGCGTTGCCTGCTTAAAGGCCTCGATCCCCTCGGGTTTCACGCGGACATGGACGTGGACGACTAACATGGAGCGAGTATTTGGCGTCGGGTAACTCCTGGCAACGGGATTTCGACTGACCCGAGGCACGGCGGGTCGAGTCGAGTCCCGATGCCGATGGCGGACACCACTCGGTTTAGCGTGGCTTGCGGCTACATGCGATGTGCAAGCTGACAGTATTTTAGTAGTTGACAGCCTCCTCCGTGCGAGCTCTGTCAGCTTGGACCGGCCGCAGAGACCAAGGCTTGCGAGATTCATTCTCACAACATGATAGTAGTTGACAGCTCCTCAGGCCCAGCTTCTGTCCGCTAGGCCCGGCTGCGAAGACCGAGACTCGGGGGAGGGCGGCCGGCTACTGCGGCAGGACCAAGGAACAGCGGCGAACGCCAGTTCGCCGCTACACCGTACCGTGGGATCGCCGGGGGGCTCTGAGCGCTGACGGACGACGTCACGTTGTGCTCGGCGAGCCGGCCGGTTACACCTCCCCACCCCTCCCCTCCCCTCCCGGGCCCTCCGAGGCCTCGATCCCTCGGCCTTTGGCCTTTGGCCTTCCAGAATTGTGGCGTCCACCCCTTTATGTGCCAGTGTTGTAGTAGTTGACAAACATCACGGTCGGCGCGCACGCCCGCCACAGAGCGCAGGGGACTGCGCGCCGGACGTTCGAGCTGTAACTGGCTTTGATAAGTTTCTCGGCCCCGGCGCGCCCGAGAGGTCGGCTAGACGGCGATGGGGGCCTTGATGGCCGGGTGGGGGTCGTAGCCGGAGAGTGTAAAGTCTTCGTACTTGAAGTCGTGGAGGCTGGTGACGGCGGGGTTGAGGCGCATCTGAGGGAGGGGCCGCGGCGTGCGGGTGAGCTGCAGACGCGCTTGTTCAAGATGATTGGCGTAGAGGTGCAGGTCGCCGAAGGTGTGGACGAAGGTGCCGGGTTTGAGGTGGCACACCTGGGCCACCATGAGCGTGAGCAAGGCGTACGAGGCGATGTTGAACGGGACGCCCAGGAAGAGGTCGGCGCTGCGCTGGTAGAGTTGGCAGGAGAGGGTGCCGTCGAGGACGAAAAACTGAAAGAGCGTGTGGCAGGGCGGCAGGGCCATCCGGTCCAGGTCCGCCACGTTCCAGGCGCTCACAATCAACCGGCGGCTGTCGGGGTGGGTGCGGATGCGCTCGATGACTTGGTCAATCTGGTTGATGGACCGGCCGTCGGCGGTGCGCCAATCCCGCCATTGCGCGCCGTAGATGCGACCAAGGTCGCCGTGCGGATCGGCCCATTCGTCCCAGATGGTCACGCCGCGGTCCTGGAGCCATTTGACGTTGGTCTCGCCCCGGAGGAACCAGAGGAGCTCGTAAATGACCGACTTGAGATGCACGCGCTTGGTCGTCAACAACGGAAAGCCCGCCGTGAGGTCAAAGCGCGTCTGCGCGCCGAACAGGGCGTAGGTGCCGGTGCCGGTGCGATCGGCCTTGAACTGGCCGCGTTCCAGGACGAGCCGGAGCAGGTCGAGATACTGTACCATGCGGGTCAGTGTTTCGGTGTCGGGTCTGGGCGCCGCCCCGCTGGTTTAGGGCAACGGCGGGGCGAAGCAAGCGATTAATTGGCAATCCGCCGTTGACGATCGCCCCCGGCCTGCTAGGGTGCGCGGCATGCATTTGGGCAGCCCTAGCGCTGAGTTCGAGTTGGGCGGCGGCTATTACTTTAGCCGCCCGACCTGCGCGTAGGACTGCGAGCGATTGTTCCTGAACCTCGAGCCAAACCGCAGGTCTGCGCCTGCGGTTTTCTGTTTGACCCGGGCGCCCTGCGAAGAAAGACCGCCATGATCATCGTCCTGAAACCGAACATCACGTCGCGCCAGGAGACGGCTGTGCTGAAAGAGATTCGCAAGCTGGGCTACCGGCCGCACGTCATTCGAGGCGTCGAGCGCGTGGTGATCGGCGCCATTGGCGACGAACGCACTCACCACACCCTCGAGACGCTCACGACCTGGCCTCAGGTCGAGAACGTCATGCCGGTGCAGAAGCGCTACAAACTCGTGAGTCGCGAGGCGCACCCGAGCGATTCGACGGTTCGGGTGGGGTTGCGGGTAGCGATTGGCGGCCGGCAGCTCCACATCATGGCGGGTCCCTGTTCGGTCGAGAGCGAGAAGCAGTTGCTGACCACAGCACACGCGGTGCAGCGGGCTGGGGCGACCCTGTTGCGGGGGGGCGCGTTCAAGCCGCGGACGTCGCCGTACGAGTTCCAGGGTTTGGGTGAGAAAGGGCTGAAGTTGTTAGCCAAAGCGCGGGCGGAGACGGGGCTGCCGGTCATCACGGAGTTGCTTTCGGAGACCCAGGCGGAGTTGGTGGCGGAGTACGCGGACATTTTGCAGATCGGCACGCGGAACGCCCAAAACTTTCAACTCCTGATCGCCGCGGCGAAGACCGGGCGGCCGGTCCTGCTCAAGCGCGGCCTGTCGATGCGCATCGAGGAGTGGTTGCTGGCCGGGGAGTACATCTTGGCGAACGAAAACCCGAATCTGCTCTTCTGCGAACGCGGCATTCGCACCTTCGAAACCTACACGCGCAACACCCTCGACCTTGCGGCTGTCCCGATCGTGAAGCGGGAATCGCACTGTCCGGTCGTTGTGGATCCCAGCCAGGGAGCGGGCCGGTCGGACTTAGTGACGGCGCTGTGCAAGGGCGCGGTGGCGATGGGTGCGGATGCGTTGTTGATCGAGGTGCATCCCAACCCGGCCGAGGCTTGGAGCGACGGCGCGCAGCAGGTGACGCTGGCGGGCTTCGCGCGGCTGATGGAGGAGTTGCGACCCCTGGCGGCGGCAGTGGGGAAGGAGTTACCCGGCAGTTAACCCACGCTGACGGCATCGATGTCCCGCGGCTTCCTTCATCGCTTTGTCCGGTTGGGCCTGCTCGCCGTCACCCTCCTCGTCGCTGGCGCGGAGCATCGGGAGGCCAGCCCGCGCGCGGGCGAAGGGGTGTATGGACTGTTGCGCCGGCACGGTTTCAAACCGACGCCGGACGATCTCTCGCGGTTCCAGCAGCTCAACGAAGGGCGACTCGGGCCGGACCGTTCGCTTGTGCTCGGCCGCAGGTACCGCCTTCCGCCGAGCCCAGAGGCCACGCCTCCGCCTGAAGGCGCCGGTCGCACGCGGTTGTATTATCCGATCTTCGGTCCCAAGCGCGAGTGGGTGGACCGCCGGGACAACCAACTGGCGGGCGCGGTCTTCTACCTGGTGAGCGGGCATGGCGGTCCGGATCCGGGCGCGCTAGGCCAGCGCGACGGGCACACGCTGGCCGAAGACGAGTACGCCTACGACATCACCTTACGGCTGGCGCGGGTGCTGCTCGAGCACGGCGCCCAGGTCTTCATGATCATCAAGGATCCCGACGACGGCATTCGGGACGGCCAATGGTTGCCGCTGGACCGCGACGAGGTGACGCACCCCGAACAGCCTATCCCCGCCCAGCAAGTGCCCCGCTTGCGGCAGCGCGCTGCGGCTGTCAACGCCCTCTACGACCGCCGGGAGGAAGGGACGGCGTACCATCGCGTGATCATCCTTCATCTGGACAGCCGCAGCCTCGAGGATCGGGTGGATGTGTTCTTTTATCACCACCAGTCGAGCGCGTTGGGGCGGCGGCTGGCGGTTAACTTGCGGGATGCCTTCGCGGCCAATTACCGCAAGCACCAACCCAGCCGCGGCTACCGCGGCACGGTGGATTCGCGCAGCCTGTACATGCTCAATGTCACCACGCCCCCCGCGGTCTTCATCGAGCTAGGCAACATTCGCAACCGCAGCAACCAGTACCGCTTCATTCAGGCCAGCAACCGCCAAGCCCTGGCTGAGTGGATCCGCGACGGCATCGTCCAGGATTTCCACGCTGCGGGAGGTGGATAGCCCAGGCGAGCGGGGATGCTCGGGAATCACGGGGCTGGGTTGGGGGGAACGCCCGCCGGTTGACGCAGCAGGAACTGGCGCAGGGCGTCGAGTTTGTCGGTGTTGATGAAATCGACGCCGGCGAGGAACTGCTCTTGCCAAATCGGTTCCTGGTCGGGCGCGCCCCAGAACCGTACCTGGCGACCCTGAGCGTGGGCCTGGGCGACCAAGTCGCGCAGGCGGGTCCGCTCGGCGACGGGCATTTCACCGGCGCCGCGCCACTGGAAGTGCCTGGGCCAGTTATCACTGATCCAGGGGACCAGATGGGGACTAGGGTTGCGTGGGAGATCGTTGAGGCGGCCGTCGATGCCGGCCAAGCGGGTGGGTTCCTGGGCCAGTTGTTCGCGGGGCGAGTTACCGCTCAGCACGACGGTGACCGCTTTCGGCTCCGTCCGGTCGGCGCGGTAGGTGGTGAGCATCTCGGCGTACTGGGCAAGGACGGGCCGCAGCGCTTGCCAAGTGGCTGGGCCGTTCGACTTGAAGTCGATCAGGAGGAAGAAGGCTGGGCCTTGGGCGTAAACCCGGCCGCGGTTGGCCTGGACCCGTTCGCGCAAGGGGTCCAGGTAAAGCCGCTCGAGGGTGCGGTCGGGCCGGACCTGGGCGAGGTCATGGGCGACCAGCAGTTGGCCGGCGACGAGGTGGATGTCGGCTTCGACGCTACAGAAGCCGCGCGCCAACGCGTCGAGGAGCGGGCGCGGGTGTTCATAATCGTTGTGGGCATGGGCCTGCGCCAACGGGCTCACCACCGGCTCAGCCGCGTCAACTGCACGGGCGGCGGTGCCAGCCCAGAGGGCCATCGCCACCACGGCGGACACGCTGCCGATCGAGAATCGGCGATACAGCAGGTTCCAACCCTGCGCTACGGGCTGGCGCCCCTCGGGTTCACCGCGAAGTTGGCGAGACATTCGGGTTAGAAGGTTCGAAGGACGCGCGTTGGGGCACAGCATGAACGGCGCGCCGCAGCCCGGGCGGTGTCGCCGACCGTTCGATGGGCAGCCTGCCTACTTGATCGAGGCGGCCGGCACGATTTTGATGCTCTCGACTCCGGCGCGTTGAACGGGTTTGCTGCGTTCGCCTGACCGGCTGGGTCCGACGGTCGTATCGCCGAGCTTGAGCAAGACCTCCTCGCCCTTGATCAGTTTGCCGAAACCGGTGTATTGGTTGTCCAGAGACGGGGCGGCATCTAGGCAGATGAAGAACTGGCAGCCGGCGGAATCTGGGTCGCGACTACGGGCCATCGAGATGACGCCTCGGGTGTGTTTGCGGGCGTTGAACTCGGCTTTGATCTTGTAGCCCGGGTCGCCGGTGCCCCAACGGTCCTCGGCGTTGGCGTCTTTGGTGAGCGGGTCGCCGCCTTGGATCATGAAGCCCTTGATGATGCGGTGAAAAGCGGTGCCGTTGTAGAAGCCGTCTTTGGCCAGCTTGATGAAATTGGCGACGGTCTTGGGGGCCACGTCGGGCCAAAACTCGATCACCATCTCGCCGTGGGCAGTCTTGATGACGGCCACTTCCTTTGCGTCCGCTGGGTTTGTAGCATCGGCCGCATTGACCCAGCCCGCCAGTGCGAGCACTCCGAGCATAGTTATGCGATGACGTTTCATGTTGCCGACAGCTTGGTCGAGCGAGCCGGGTCTTGTCACGCGCCGAATCACGCCTTCTTGTCGGTGGCGGCGGCAGCGGGTTCGGCGGCCGGGGCGGTCTTGGCGGCCTTGGCTTTGGCCTCGGCGGTGGCTTTGGCTTCCTTGGCTTCTTTGGCGTCTTGGCGCCCGCGGTAGTGGCTCGAGTAGTAGCGGTTTTGGTAGTAGTAGTAGGAGTAGTAGTAGGAGTCGCGACCCTCGAAGTCGATGTCGTTGAGGATGACGCCGCAGAGGTGGATGCCGGCGTCCTGGATGCGTTGGACGGTCTTGCGGGCGTGTTCGCGGCGGATCTTATTGAACTTGGTGACAAAGACCACGCCGTCAGCCATGGCCGAGAGGATCAACGGGTCGCTGACGGCCGAGACGGGCGGGCAGTCCATGACGACGCGATCGTAGCGTTTGCTGACTTCCTGGAGGAAATGGATCATGCGTTTGGACCCGATCAACTCGGAAGGCTGGGACGGGGTCGCTCCCACGCAGACGACGTCGAGGTTGGGCACTTCGGTGGTGTGGACCAACTCGTCGACCACATTGGCTTTCTCGGTGAGGAAGGCGGCTAGGCCGACGGGGCTGTGCAATTGGAAGGCCTTGTGGACCGAGGGCCGGCGGAGGTCGGCGTCGATGAGCAACGTGCGCAAGCCGGTCTGCGCCATGACGATCGAGAGGTTCGAGGCGACCAAGGACTTGCCTTCGCCCGGGATGGTGCTGGTGACGGTCATGACCCGGACTTTGTTGGCCTTGCTGCCGAGGGCGATGGCGGCGCGGATGGTGCGGAAGCTCTCGGCGGCGTTGGACTGTGGGTGGAGATGGGCCTGGAGGTCGCGCTCGACGACGCTGTTGGACTTGATATTTGGGATGTAGCCCAGGAAGGGCAGGCGCAGGTAGGTCTCGACATCGTCCTGGCTCTTGATCGAGTCATCCAGGTAATTGACGAAGAAGGCGAGCCCGATGGCGATGGCCAGACCGCCGAAGACACCGAGCATCAGGGTCAGCACGATGCGGGGCTTGACGGGCTTGAGCGGGGCGGTGGCTTGATCGATCACGCGGATGTTGTTGGCTTTGTCTTTTTGGACCAGCTCGACTTCCTTCATTTTGCCGAGCACGAGGTTGAAGAGGGCCTTGCTGCTCTCGGCTTTTCGAGCGAGCACGTCGTAATCCATCTTGGCTTTGTTCCATTCGGTTTGGCGCTCGATCCAGTCGGTGACGAGTTGGGCATGGATGTCTTCGTTGGACTTGGCCAGGACCGCCTCTGAACGCAGGGTGGCGACGACTTTCTGGGCGGCCTCAGCGAGGGCCTTCTTGGTATCGTCGAGCTTGGCCTGCATCTGGATCATGGTCGGGTGGCGGCGCAGGTAGCGTTGTCGGAGGGCGGCCATGTCGCTTTCGAGGGTGCCCAGTTGGTTCTGTAGGTTCTTGAGTTGGCCATCGACGGCGATGGGCGGGAAGATCTCGACCGGTTTGCCGCCTTGGACATGGCGATCGAGCTGATCGACGGTGGACTGGGCGACTTGGGCGCGGCTCTTGGCCTCGGCATAGCGCGCCTGCGCCTGGCTGAGGGCTTCGGCGATGACGTTCTGGTCGCGTTCGAGCGAGGCAAACTTCGAGCGGACGCGGTAGCTTTGGAGGGCTTCCTCGGCCTTTTGGACGTCGCGTTCGAGGCCGCTGGCCTGGTTCTGCAGGAAGAAGAGCATGTCGAGGGTCTTCTTCTGTTTCTGGAGGGCGTTTTGCTCGATGAACTCGTTGGCGAGGGTGTTGGCGATGTCCTTGGCCTTCTGCGGGCTCGTGTGCTGGACCTTGACGTCTACAAGGCGACTCATGCGGATCGGGTTCACGCTGATGTCGCCCGCCACCTCGGCCGCGATGTCCACAGACTTAGCGTACCGGCCGTCTTCGGCCAGTTTTTCCTTCTTGATCACTGACTCGATCAGGGTGCGGCTGAGGAGGTTTTTGTATTGGGTCTGGAGGTAGTCTTGGTCCATCGAGCCGACGTTCACGAGGACGTCGCGGAGGTTGAGCGCGGTGTCGGCCTCGCGATCGATCTGGATGCGCGTGTTGGCCTCGAAGACGCGCGGCGCCTTATAGAGGTAGACGAGGCAAAGCACGAACACAGACACGAACGCGGCGATGACGAGCCAGCGGCGTTCGAGGATGACGTGCCAGTAATGGCGCAGGTTGACGTTGCCGGCGGCCATGGCGGGAGCCGGCGACTCGCTGTACGCGTACGCGGTTTGAGGATAATACTGCATGGCCATTAAAAGACGCTTTGTTTGACTTCGATGAGGTCGCCTGGCTGCACCCAGACCTTGCGGGCCGGGTCTGTCTCTCGTTTCAAATCGGTCAGGCTATAGGTCTGCATGCGGCCGCCGCGGGTGAACTCGACGGTGTTACGCGCGCTGGGGGTGGTGCCGCCTGCCATCGCCAACACGTCCAGGATGTCCATCCTCTGGTCGGGCATGATCGAGAGCTGTCCCGGTTTGTAGACCGCTCCGAGGACCCGGACGTATTCGGTGCGGTACTGTTTCACCGACACGATCACCTCCGGGTTCACGAAGTACTCTTCTTTAATCAGCAAGTCGCGGAGCCGGGCCCGGAGTTCGGCGGTGGACAAGTCCCGCACGTTCACCACATCCAGGAACGGGAACTGGATTTCGCCGGAGGAACTGACCAGGAACTCGGTCTGGAGGTCGCGTTCGCCGGTGATGGTGATCATCAGCAAGTCGTTCGGGCGGATTTTGCGGTCGGGGTTCGACGCGGCATCCACACCTTCCTGGGCGTGGGCAGTCAGCCCCACGCACGCAAGGGCGAGGGCCCAGGCGATTGGGGTTAGGATTCGTTTCATAGGCGTACGGGAAAGTCGGTCAGTCGATCGTCGTCGGGATCAGTAACCAATGTTCAGGCCGAGACTGACGCGGTTGACGTCATACTCGATCGAGCCGACCTGGCTACTGGTGGATTTCTGGAACTCGTAGTTGAACATGGCCCCCAGCCATTGGCGGAACTGGTAGCTCAAGCTGGCCGAGACGCTGAAGTAATCCGAAGAAGCGCCGCTGGCGATTCCGGTACCGGTGTATTCGTTGCGGCCGTACGTGCCGCGCAGCCCGGCGGTCCAGCGGCCGGTGGCCCCGAGCCGCTGTTGGACACCCAGGTTGATGGAGTCGGAGGTGTAGACCTGCTGCGAATACTGGACCGAGAGGGTGCTGCGGCGAGAGTAGCCCAGCGTGGCCGAGGTGCGCTCGGTGAACCGGGCGGTCAGATCGGCTTCGACCACCGGCGAACTGGCGCCGGCCGACCCGTCGGCATAATCGCTGACGTCATAGCCTACTTTGACTGAGCCGCTCAGCTTGGTGGTGAGTTCGCCTTTGGCACCGAGGAAGCCGCCGAACGACTCCAGGTGCGGTCCTTTACGGAAGAAGGGGTTACCGGTGATATTCGGGGTCGAGGCGGCCTGGCCGTAGTAGAACTCCCCGAACAACCCGATCTTGGTAAAGGCCTGGTAGCCAAAACCTAAGGTGCCTCGCAGGTTGTTGAGGTCGTAGTACGCGCTGCCGTCCTCGAAGTCGGTGCCGCCGGCGGTTCCGGACAGGTACGTGCTGGTCTTTTGGCCCACTTGGTAAGTGACACGCTGGTTCAGACTGTAACTGAGGCGGTCAATGGACGCGCCGGCGACGCCCTCTGCAGCCTGCTCGAAGCTGAGGAGGCCGCCGTAGATGCTCGAAGCCCAGATGGCCTGGTTGTTCGAGTCAAAAGCGATGCGTGACCGGCGCAAGGCCACCCCCAGCGCCAAGGTGTGATCGAGCGAGTTCTGGTCTGAGTTATCGGCGTAGAGGAGGCTGTCGAGCGTGTAGGTGAGGTTGACCTGGTTAGGGCTGTCGGGCCGGCCCAGGGCGGCGGTGAAGCTGGGCCGGATGACCGTGATGAAGTCGCTGCGGCGCACCCCGGAGGCGTAGAACAGGTTGTCGTTGTATTGCTCGCCAAGGTAGAGGTGGGGGCGGAGGATGACCGGGCCGGCCTTGTAGGCTAGCAGGTCTTTCGCCTCGAAGGCTTGGGCGCACACGCCCGCCGCCACGCAGGAGGCGGCGGTAGCCAGAGTGCCGTGACGGGGATGAGTGCTCATTCGAGTTCGAGGCGTTGCCAGTTCAAATACAGCGCGCCCCCGCCGGTTGGGGCGGGTGCGCTCGGCTTGTTTCATTGTTGTCCAATAGCGGAGATCGGCAACTCGAGGCTGAGGCTTGACCTGATCGCGACATTGCACACCCAGCCCGGACCGCATCTTGGCCCATTTCTAGGACGGGAGGGTCGGGCATACGGCGCGCTTCATGCAAGCAGAATCTGGCCGCCCCACGGCGCACGGGGGTATGGACACGCCCCAGCGCCGGTCGTTCAAGGGCGGGGCGGGTCGGAATTGGGCTCGCAACCCCACGAAGCCCCAGGCGATCAGCGGCTCCGGAGATAGAAGTAGACCACGCCCCAGACGATCAGGATGAAGCAGGCGAGCAGGGCCAAGAACCGGTTGCGGGCGATGCGCTTTTCGTAGCGCAAGGGTCTGAGGCCGTGGATCGCGCCGGCTGCCAGATAGCTGATCAACTTCGGGTTCGAGGCCGGGGTGCCGCGCAACTGCTCGAGCCAGCGCCGCAAGCTGGCGAGCGGATCGTACTTGCGCACCCCCAACTCGTTGAAGTGTGCGGGCGTATCTCCGCGCTCGAGGGCGCCCGAAGATCGTGGGCTACCGAGATCCTCGAAACCCGGCTCGGCCGCCCGCGGCTGACCGTGGGCGGCGTGCGGCCAAGCGGTCGAGCGCACCCGCGGTTGTCCGCGTTCGAGCGTGACGCGGTCGTCGAGCTCGCGGATCTGGTCCTCCAAGGCTGCAATCTCCGAACTCAGGGCGCGCTCGCGCTCGGAAATCGGGTCCTGCCTTCGTCGAAACAGTCCCATGGGATGGCCGGCCTAGCGGAGGAGGTGCAAGGATAAGACGGCGAGCAGGACCGCCACCGCCACGGGCCAGGTCAGCGCCAGCCCCACCTTGCAGAGGGTGCCGAACTTCTGCGCCCCGAAGTCGCGCCGCTCGGATGGCGCATCGCCGCGGGCGGCGTGGTCAGCCGGCGAGTGCTCGGTGCCGTTCAACACCGGCCACTTCAGCCGGCCCGCATTCCACTCCATGCGGGCGTTCTCGACGGCCGTCAAGGCGCGGGTGAGCTCGGCATTCCAGTTCTCCTGGGTCCAGGCCTCCTCCCGGACGCTCTGGACTTGAGCGAGCGTCTCGCGAAAACCCGTCAGCGTCTTGGTCAGTTGTTCCGCCGTGCGCCGCGCGTCTCCCTCGGCCTTCTCCAACAAGCCGATGCCGCGGGTGAGGTGCTCGACCATCTCGGCTCGACCTCGCGCGAACTCGGCGCGGCGTCGCCGCGCGTCTTCGAGAGCCACGCGCTCGCGTTCGAGTTGGTCCTGGGCCCGCTTGAGTTCCGCAATGCGGCTTTGTGCCTCGCTGACTTTGGTCTCGAGTTCCTCGCGGGTGGGCGGCCGCGGCGACGTGGTGGCGCCACCGCCGGCGCTGGTGGTGGCGGCGAGCAGCGTGCCGGCGCGGGTGGCTTGGCTGGCCTGCAACTCGCGGTCGATGAAGTCCGTCTTGTCGAAGGGCGCGGTCACAGCGGCGACTGTAACACGGGCGGAGGCGGTGTAAAGAGTGCAGCCGCCCGCCCCCCCGCTCCTGGCTCGGGCGCGGTCGGTTCAGTGCTCGAAGTGTGCGACGCGGCGCAAGCCGGCCCGCAGCGGGAGTCCGCCGAGCGATCCGGAGAGCAGGAGGAACAGCACCCAGGCGAGGGCCACGACGTGCGCGGGTTGGTCGCCGTGGCGAGTCCAGGGCGAGCCCAAGGCCAGCAAGACCACGGCGACGACGATGTAGAGGAAGCTGAGCACCAGGCAGAAGGTTCCGCCGAAACCGCTGACGATCTTGGTGGGATTATCTTCCTTGAGGTTCGGGTAGAGGGCGCCGAGGCCGACGGCGAGGGCGTTGAGGGTGAAGGTCATCACGGCGATCGCAGCCCCGAGGTACAACGTTCGCGGCCACGTCAATTGGAGCATGCGGCTGGAGAGGATCATCAGGCCGAGGGTGATGACCAAGGAGCAACCGCTGGCCAAAGCGAACTTGGCGGCTAACACCCGATGCAGGCCCAACGGGGCCAACCCCACGATCCAGAGCCGCTTGCCTTCGAGCGAGAACTGCGGGTACACAAACCGGGTGGTGAGCGTGGCTAGGTTGAGCGCGCACGCCCCGAGGTTCAGGTACGAGACCAGGTAAACCCAAAACGGGTTCGTCAGTTGCTGGCTGAAGTGGCGCAGGTTCACAATGTAGACCCCCAACAGACCGAAGAGCACCAGGCTCTGCCCCCACTGGGTCGTGTCCCGCCAGAACAGGCGCAGGTCTTTGAGCACCAGCGCCCGCACGTCTCGAGGCAACCCGGGCAGCCAAGCCAAGACCGCCTCGAGCCCCCCCATGCCACGGCGCCAGGCGCGACGCCGCGCTTGCCACCGGCGGAACCAGCGCCAACGCGCCAGCACACTTCCCCGGCTCTGGACGGTCGCGGCGGCGAGGTAAAACGCCCGGCCCATGCGAGTACACATGAGACTACCGAAGAACAGCGCGTGGCTGAGCAACAACAAGGCGAAGAAGCCAGCGCCACGAAGCGCCCCTTCCGCCCAGTGCTGGACTCCGGCCGAAAGCCAGTAGCTGGGCAGGAGCGGGAACTGGGCGAATTGGGTGCGCTGCAACAAACGGTCGAGGACGGCCAAGACGCGGGTCTCGAGTTGCTCGTCGGTGACGGTTTCCGGCTGCAGCCACAAGGCGGTGCCAGCGAGCAGACCGACCGCGGCCAGCAACGCCGCGATTTGGAAGGCGCGCCGGTCGAGGTAGCGCGCGAGGTTCACCGCCAAGTAGGCGCCCGCCGCGGCGGGCAGCACGATAAAGAGGCCGATCAAGGCCACGGTCAGCGGGTAGAAATGCCATGCAACCCGCTGCGTCAACCCGTAGGCCACCAGCAGGGGCGCAATCAGAAATAAGAACGCCCAGGAGGCCAACAGCGTCGATTCGATGAACTTCCACTGGAAGATCGTCTGGGGCGGGATGGGCAGCGGGAGCAGGAACGTGGTTTCGCCGTTACGAAACAGGTTGGTGTAGCTGATGACCAGGTTGCTCAGGAGCAACAGCCCGAACAAACACGCAAACAACAAAAACAAGAGCCGCTCCGTCAACACCTCGCCCAGACCCGGGAAGGAGCCGGCAAACCGCAGCCCTTTGTGGAAGAGCATGAAAGAAAGCGCAGCGTAGCCAGCCAGAAACAGCCCGATCAGCGCCGTCAAGAGCCGGGACTGCTGGCGCAGGCCCAGCAGTCCACGCCAACTCTGGCGCGCGTTCACCCCCAGTAACAAGCGCAGGGCGCTCGGGCAGCGGGTCGAGGCATCGGCGCGGGCACTCATGCAACCGAGTCGAGGCGCGTCACGGTGCCGTGGCGACAAGCCCGGGCGCGGGGGGGCGTTCGGCGGCGGTGAGGGCGAGGAAGGCCTCTTCGAGGGCGCCGGCGGTGCCGCTGAGCCGGCGCAGTTCCTCGCCGGTGCCGATGGCGATGAGCCGGCCTTGATGCATGATGCCGATGCGATCGGCCATTTCTTCCGCGATACTGAGTTGGTGGGTCGAGATGAAGACGGTCATGCCGGCGCGGGAGCGCTCCTTAAGGATGTCTTTGAGCACCCGCGCGTGGTGCGGGTCCAGTCCCACCATGGGCTCGTCGAGGACGATCACCTCGGGGGCGTGGAGGAGGGCGGAGACGATGGCCACGCGCTGTCGTGTCCCGTGGGAGAGGCCCTCGATCGGCTGACCGAGATAGGGTTCGAGGTTGAACCGCGCGACCAATGCGCTCGTCTCCCGCTCGATGCGGGTCTCGGCCATGCGGAAAAGCTGTCCGGTGAACCGGAGGAACTCCCATGGGGTGAGCTTGTCGTAGAGGAAGGGGAAGTCCGGGACATAGGCCAGCCGACGCCGCGCTTCGAGCGGCTGGGCTTGGACGTCGAACCCGGCGACGTGCGCAGTGCCGGCGGTGGGTTTGATCAGTCCGACGAGGACCTTGATGGTGGTGGTTTTGCCGGCGGCGTTCGGCCCGAGCAAGGCGAAGAACTCCCCGGGCGGGATGCGGAGCGAGAGGTCTTGGACGGCGACCAACTCGCCGAAGCGTTTGACCAGGTGGCTCAGCTCGATCATGGGGTGAGGCGGGGTGGCAAGCGGCGCGGCGGGCGAGCGACTCGGCGAGCGGCTTCAGAGCGTGAGCAGGGCCTCGTTCACCAACACCAGTTGGTCGGGCAACTCGACCCGCAAGATCTCGCCGACCCGGCTCACCGTCACCACCAGCTCGTGCCGGTCGAAGAGCCGAGCGCGCAACCGGTACACCCGCAAACGCGAATGCGCGACGGTGAGCCAGTCGCTGCGCGCCTCCCACTCGAGACCGAGCCCGAGCGGTGCCGGCACCGCCCCCAGCCCGGCGCCCCGCGCCCACCCACTCAGCCACGCCGCGGCGCCCGGCCCTGCGAATAGGCCCAGCAACGTCTCGGGTCGCTGGAGCTCGGCAAAGGTGAACGCGCGTTCCCACCCCGTTGCACGGTCCCCGGCGCGCACGCGGAGGGTTTCGGTGGCCGCCTCGGCCTGGAACTCCCAGGCCTGGGGCTTGAGGTTGAGCCGCAAGGTCATGGCGCGCCAGGTCCCGTCGGGGTGGAACTCGGCATGCCAGAAGAAGCGCAGGCGTTGGCCGGTCTCGCCCAGCAGGACATTCCCATCCAGATCCAGCGTGTACCCGGCGAGTTGTTGCACGCGGCCCTCGAGTTCCTGGCCGTCGAGGGTGGTCTTCCCGGTCGCCACGGCCTCGTCGATATTCGGCACCCAACGGCAAAAACCCAGACGCCGCCCCCGGTGGATGAGTTGGAGGGAGGAATCGTCCGGCGCGGTCAGCATGCGGTCCCAAACGGCGGTGGCGGGGATGGGGCTGCCGGCGTCCTTGCGCGCGCTCATTTCCGAGCGCCACAAGAGCACATTCATGATCACCCAGAACAGGGTGATCAGCGGGAAGTAGAGCCGCTTCAGCATGCGCGCCGGCCTAGCGGGCCGGGATCCGCACCACCTGGCCGACGCTGAGGCGGTGAGGATTGATGTCGGCGTTGGCGTTGACCAGGTCCCGCAACGGCAAACCGTAGCGGCGGCCCAGCGAGGCCAGCGTCTCACCCCGCGCCACCACATGCGACCGGAACTGCCCTGGCGCTGCCGGCCCAGGCTCGGCTTCCGCAGCCCCCGAGAGTTGGCCGCCGCCCGCGGCGCGCGCGTCCGGCAGCGGACCGGCCCGATCCGGCGGCGACAGCGGAGCGGGGGCTGTGTCGGAGGCCGGGGGGCGGGTTGAGGCGCTGGGCGATGCCCGGACGAGCTCGCGCAACTGCATATAATGGTTGTAGAGCTGGGTGTAATTGGTCTGGTAGTTAACCAACTGACCTTTGAGTTGGTCGTTTTCGGCGGTCAACTCGTGCAGGCGGGCGGTCAGCTTATCGATGGCGGCGGTGTGCGGTCCCAGCGGGACGGTCTTGGCCAGCTCGAGCTTGCACACTTGGATGAACTGCCGGGCCATGTCCGCCTGGTTCCAGTCGGGCCTGAGCTTGAGCAGTTTCTCGAAGTGGTAGATGGCCGCGGCGTAGTCGTTCACGTTCTGGTAATGCAGCAGGCCCAACTCCCAGTGGGCCAGCGCGAGCCGTGGGTTGCTCTCGATCGCCTGCTCGAGGGAGGCCACCGCCCCCGCGTAATCGTACCCAGACTTGCGCGCCCGCGCATCGGCGATGAGCGGATTCTTCTCCTCCGAACCTCGGTTCAGGAAACCATCGCAGCCGGTCAGCCACACCAAGCTCACCCACGCCAGTAAGGCTTGCCGGGCCATTGTCGCCCCGTTCATGCGGCCACCCTACGGCAAGGCTCGCGGCCGCGCAACGGCTGTTGTCGGTTCAGCGCGGCGCCGGGGCGGCGGTCGGGCTCGGGGGCGCGGGCGCGCGGGCGCGTTCCGCGTCCACTTGGGCGGAGAGCTCGGGGATCTGAGCGCGCAGGGCGCCGGCCATTTCCGGGCTCAGGCCGGTCTCGGGATCCAAAAGGCGAGACACGACCGTCTTGCGCATCTCTTCGAGGGGCGGCAACGGGACGCGTTTCTCGGACGGGCCACCGACGATCTTGCTCATGTAGCGCGACCACACGTTGCGGGCCAAGGCGGCGTAGCCCGTGGCCTGGTCGGTGTCGCCCAGGGCGAGGTTGTAATAGGAACGCGACAGGAAGGCGCGGACGTTCGAGATGGTCTTGTTCATGTCCGTCTCGCCCACGTCTTCGCCAACGCGTTTGAGGGCATACTCATCCAAGGTCAGTTCGGGCGGGTAATCCTTCGGGTACTTCTGCTTGACGACTTCCAACCATTCCGCGGCGGCGCGCATGCGGTTGTGGGTGTAGAGGAAGTAGACGGCGTCGAGCAGGAAATTCTTATGGCCGCGGCCGATGTGCTCGCGCATTTGGGCGTCCTCGGCCATCATCTCCTCGTAGGCGGCGTGGGCTTTGGGGATGATGTCCAAGTTGGGTCCCAGATCGATCGTTTGATCGAATGGGTTCTCGATGATTCGGCCGCGGTGAAACGCCAGTTGCATCGATTGGTAGATGACGCGGCGCAGGGTGATCAGCTCGTCCGGGTTCTTGGCCTCTTCACGGCCCACTGACGCCCAGTAGATCGCGTGGGTCTCGGGCAAGCGCCACTCGAGCGGGCCGTACCGATCGTCGACGGCCTTCATCTTGGCCGGGTCAAGCTTGTAGCGCTCGCGCAGCAACCGGACCCGCGCCTTGGCGTCTTCGGTGCTGGGCTGGAGCAGTTCGTCGAAGTTGGGGCGTCCACTGCCGAGCACGGCTTGCATCTCTTGGGCCCAGGCCGCCTTGAAGAACAGGTGCGCATCGTCGAGGTAATGCCCCATCTTGTGTTGGAAATGCCATGCCAACTCGCGGTAGAGGAGGGCCTGATGCGGGTTGTACCTAAGCGCCTCGTCGCGCAACAGCTCGATACCCCGCTGCACCCACATCCAGCGGTCCTGCGGGTCGCTGAACTTAATCGAGATGTTGTAGGACATGTTCCAGGCTTGGACGATCCAAACCGTCACCATGTGCGGCTGCAGCTTGGTAATCCAATCGGCAAGCTGGACCATCTCGAAGAACTTGTCCTCGTCCTGCAGTTCGATGGCGCGCACCCAAAGCACGTTGGCAATCAAGCCGCGGAAGCCCCCCAAGACCACCGTGGTGAAGGCAAGCACAGGCGGGGCGTTCTGGAGCGGCGCGACCCGCGTCAGGCCCAACTCGCCGCGCAACCGGTTCAGCCCCCGTTGCGCGCGCCCGGCCGCCAGGAGCAGGAGCACCGCCAGGACAACCAGCAGCGGCTTGTAGAATCGAGAGCCTGAAAACGTCATGCGCGCACTGGTTTCTCAGGTCTAGGTCTTGCCTTGGGCGGTGGCCAACTCGCGCCGAGTGAGAATCACCATGCCCAACGCGGCAAACAGACCGCCGATCAGCACGACGATTTGGGCCCCGGCCCGGGCCAGTGTGCCCCAGGTGATGCTGCGGCCGGTGCTCAGGGCGTCGATGGGGGAGAAGCCGCGCACCAGGTGAATCGCCTCGCGCAACCCCTTGAACAGGCTCACCGCGGCGTGATCGAACCAGATCGGGTTCTCGACCTGCCCCGTGTCGTGGTTGATGGCGCCGATGGTGCCCTGCTCGATGATGGTGTTGATGGTCCCGGTCGAGAAGGCCACCAGCAACAAAGCCAGCGAGAAAAAGGCCGCGACAGGGAACGACAAGAAACTGGCCGCCGCCAACCCCATGGCCGCCAGCAGCGCCAGCCAGAAGAACAGAATCGCCACGCCCCGAGCATAGTTAAGCCCGAACCCGCCTTCCCGATAGAGCACCTCGAGCCCGTCCTCGATCGGGAACAGCAGGGCGGTCTCGTTTTGGTTGAGGAACTGGACGGTCAACCAGCCCTGCGCATCCAGGAGGTTCGGTAGGACGGGGAACTCGTGGAAGGTCTCCGCCGCCTGGCTGCGAATGTCCCGCGTCGCCATCGGCGATTCGGGCGGCCCCACATCCCAGATCCCCGCGTAGGTTCCCGAGGCCGACTTCTCCGCGGCGAAGAACTTCACGCGCAGGAACAGGTAACGGTCGCGCACGCGGTCCTTCACCGAACTCATATCGATGCGCCAGGTGCGCGTCCAACCGGGCGGCACCACTTGGATCTGGGCCTTGAGTTGCTCGCGAACGATCCGGCGCACTTCGTTGCGGTCCATGGCGGCCACCGTCTCCTTCTTGAGCCGCTCTTGCAGGAGGCGTTCGACGGCCGGTTCAAGGTCCGGAGGCGCTTCCCGAAACGATCCGCGCGCCACCAGGACCTCGTTGCGGAGGATCTCCTGTTGCAAGGGCGGGAGGCTGCGGGCGCGCACCAACAATTGCGCGTAGACGATGCTCGCCGATAGCCCCAGCAGCAGGGCGTTCAGCAGCAGGATCCCGAGCCACTTGCCCGCCCAGATCTGCCAGCGCGCCACCGGTTTAACGGCCACGACCTGCAACTGGCATTCCTCGATGTCGCGGGCGAGGGTGCCGCAGGCCAGCCACAGCGTCGTAAGTCCGAGCACGGCGGTGGTGAGTCCCAGGGCGTAGGTCAGGGTGATTTGCGTCAGGCCCTTCGCCGTTCCGTCGTGCTGAATCACCCGCGGCAAGACCATCACGGTCCCGATCAACAGAACCGCCAAGACCGGCACCAACCGGAAGCGCCAGGCGGCCTTGAACGTCAAGCGGGCAATGGCCAACAGCGCTTGCATCACGACGCGCCGGCGAACCCTTGCCAACTCCCACTTACCCCGGCCCAACTGCTGCCCCTCATCGTTTCCCTCCCAACAGATCCGTGAGTTTCTCCTCCGCCCGATCGAGTGGGTCGCGACTAGCCACGTCGACCTGAGGCGCAGGCGCCGGCTCGGGCGGGTGTTGCGCGAGCGCCGCGAGCTTGGATTCGTCCACTTGCTGCGCCGGGGGGGCGGCCACCGGGACCGGCTCAGGCTCGGCAGGTTTCTGGGTTAACCGGTCCAAAATCCGGTCCGGCGCAGGCGCCGTCTCCGCGTCGCCGCGCAGATAAGCCGCCACGCGCGCGCCGGAGGTGGCGCCGGAGGTGGCCTCGGTTCGCTTGGCGCGCTCGACCACGCCCAAAAAATAGCGCTCGAGGTTTTGGGTGGGGGTATCGATCTGCACTTGGTCGTGGCTGACTTCCTGGCGGATGATGGCCAGGGCGCGCTCGAGAGTCTCCCGCGGAAGCAACGGTACGGTGATTTGGAGCTGGTCGGGCGTGGCCAACAACTCTCCCAGCGGCCCCATCGCTTGCACGCGGCCGCCATAGTAGACCACCACCCGATCGCACACGTCCTCGACATCCGCGAGCAGGTGACTGCTCAGGATGACCGTCTTGCCCCGCTGCGCCAGCGCCAGAATGAGGTCCTTCACCTCCCGGCAGCCGATCGGGTCCAGGCCCGAGGTCGGTTCGTCCAAGATCACCAGGTCCGGATCGTTGATCAGCGCTTGCGCCAGGCCAATCCGCCGCTGCATCCCTTTCGAGAATTCTCCCACCGTCCGCGACCGCACCTGGTTGAGCCCCACCATCTCGAGCAACTGCTCGGTCCGACTCCGGCGCTCGCGCGGCGAGAGATGAAACAGGTTACCGAAGAAATGCAGGGTCTCGGCTGAATCCAGGTAGCGATACAGATAAGATTCCTCCGGCAGATAACCAATGCGCGCCTTGGTAGCCACGTGGCGCGGCGAATGGCCGAAGACCTCGATGTGGCCCTTGGTGGGGTGCAACAGGCCCAGCAGAAGCTTGACGGTCGTGGACTTGCCGGACCCGTTCGGGCCGAGCAGACCGAACACCTCGCCCCGCCGGATCTCGAAGCTCACGTTGTCCACCGCGCGCGCCTTGGGTCGGCCCCAGAAATCCTTGAAGATCTTGGTCAGACCCCGCACCGCCGCCACCACCTCGCCGTTGCCAGCAGGCCGGGTGTGCCCTGCGTCCGCTGATGCCATCGTCGCCATACTCATGAGTCGCTGCGATGGACTACCAGTCGGCCGTAGGGCGCGCCGTCCGCTGCGCGCCGCGGCTTCCTGTGCCCACAGCGGTCTGCGGCGCGCAGCAGACGGCGCGCCCTAACGGCACGTTGTCGTATATCCCGAGATCTCATCGGCAATGAATCGCTTGCTCACGGGCGCAGGCGGTTCGATGCCGCGCTGAACCGCCCGATTTTGAGCGGCGCAGAAACTAGCAAAGGCACCGGCCGCCGACAACTGAGCGTTTTGGGGCACAGACGGGTCGGGTCCCGCCGTTGCACCCAGCGATCGCGAGGAACATAGCGTCTCCGCGAGGACCCGGGGGCCGCTTCAGGCTTCCCCCCGCGTCTGGACCAAGGCAGAATCTCCAATGACGGCAGTGACCGCTGAACGACGAACCATGAGTCTGCCAACCATCTTTGAAACCTGTGTGCCGCGCGAGGATGTCCTCGAGGGTACCATCGCGGAGGCTGATTTCGCGGCCGACTTGGCCAAGGTCATTCGCGGCAACGCATCGGACGACTATCAGAAGCCCGACCGATTCTTCGCCAACACCTACCCCACCCACGGCCTCAAGAATCTGCTTCGCAACGTCCTCGCGCGACTCACGGGCGACCCTAGCGCCGCTGCCGCCATCTTCCGCCTCGACACCAGCTACGGCGGCGGCAAGACCCACGGCCTGATTGCGCTCAGCCACGCGGCCAACGGCATGAAGGCCGTCGCCAACGTCGCCGAGTTCCTTGACGCCAAGTTTGTCCCCAAGACCAGAATACGCATCGCGGCGTTCGACGGTGAGAACGCCGATCCCGCCAACGGCCGCAGCATGGGCGAGGGCATCCTCGCTCACACCCCTTGGGGCGAACTTGCCTACTCGCTCGCGGGCAAAGCCGGCTACGACCGCGTTCGCAAGAGCGATGAGAGCCACACCGCCCCCGGCGCGGAAACGCTGGCCGAGCTTTTCGGCGGTGAGCCCTCGCTCATCCTCCTGGACGAGCTTTCGGTTTATCTACGCAAGGCCCGCCAGCTTCACGGCAGCGCTGCCGGGGAGCAAATGAGTGCCTTTCTCACGTCCCTCTTCAAAGCGGTCGAGAGCAATCCTCGCGTGTCACTGGTGTACACTCTGGCCATCGGCAAAGAAGGCAAGGCGACCGACGCCTACAGCGCGGAGAACCAGTTCATCGCCGACAAGATGGCCGAGGCGGAAAGCATCTCGGCACGGAAGGCCACGTTGCTGAATCCCACCGAGGACCACGAAACCGTTCAAGTCCTCTTGCGCCGCCTCTTCGGCAAGATCGACACCGCCAAGGCCAAGCCGGTCATTGACGCCTATCGATCGCTCTGGCTTGCCAGCAGAGACGTGTTGCCGGCGGACGCCAACCATCCGGAGACGAGCGAGGCTTTCCGCGCCAGTTACCCGTTTCATCCCGAAGTCCTGGACACGCTCACCACCAAGACCGCCACGCTCGCGAATTTCCAGCGCGTGCGCGGCATGTTGCGCCTGCTGGCCCGCACCATCGCGCAACTCTGGCAAACCCGCCCGGCGGGTGCCACCGCGATTCATCTGCACCACGTTGACTTGGGCTTCGAACCCATCCGCCAGGAAATCTTCACCAAGCTGGGGCGAACCGAATTCATCCCGGCGGTGAATCACGACATTGCCGGCGGAGCCAAGAAACCGCTCGCCGTGGAACTCGATGAAAAGCACCACGCGGGCCTCGCCCCCTACACGACTTACACGGCGCGCACCGTCTTCATTCACAGCCTGGCGTTCAACGATCAGTTGAAGGGCCTGTCCGCCGAGCGCCTCCGCTTCTCCACGCTTGGCCCGGCCTATGACCTCAGCTTCATTGACGCGGCCTGGAAGCGCTTCCGCGACGAGTCATCCTACCTCGATGACCGGCCCGGCGTGCCGCTGCGGTTCCTCGCCGAAGCGAACCTGACCCAAGTCATCCGCCGCGAGGAAACCAACGTGGACTCCGCTCAAGCCCGCGCCGAGTTGAACGACCGAATCAGAACCATCTTCGGCGGCACCACCGGGTCCGTCTTCGAGATGGTCCCGTTCCCCGCCGCCCCCGGCGAAGTGGACGACGACCTCGGCAATGGCCGCCCGCGCCTTGCCGTCATGGCGTATGACGGACTTTCCGTCGGCGCGACGGTGGACGCCATCCCCGAACTCATCGCCCGCGTCTTCGAGCGCAAGGGCACCGACGGCGGCAGCCTGCGCAGCCTGCGCAATCATCTGGTTTTCGTCGTGGCCGACGAGACGCGCACCGACGAGATGCGCAAGAAGACCGTCCGCCGTCTGGCCCTCGCCGAACTCATCAAACCCGGACGCATTGACGAACTGGCCGACCATCAACAGCGCAAGGTGCGCGAGTTGGAATCCAAATCCGAGGCGGAAGTCGCTATCGCCATCCAGCAATGCTACCGGCACGTTTTCTACCCTTCGCGCCACCGTCTGCCTGGCAGCCCGGTGGACTTGGCGCACGCGGCAGTGGACATCCACACGGCTTCCGAGAAGCCTGGCAGCGGCCAGCAACAAATCGTCCGAACGCTCCGCGAGAGCGCGAACCAGAAGCTTCGCCTCTCCGAAGACCCGCCGGAATCCCCCGGCTACATCCGCGACCGCACGCCCTTGAAAAAGGGCCAGATTTCCACCGCCACCTTGCGCGACGAATTCCGCAAGGACCCGGCGCTCTCCATCCACTCCAGCGACTCCGTTCTCATCCGCGCCATCACCCAGGGCATTCAGCAGGGCGATTACGTCTATCGGCGCGGCGAACTCCTTTGCGGCCCCGGCGACCCGATGGCCAGCATCGTCATTGACGAACAATCGTTCGTCTTCACGATGCAATTCGCCAAGGAGAAGGGCATTTGGCCCCGACCCGCACCCACTCCAGCCACGCCGAGCACCGGCGGCGAAACCGGCGGCACCGGCTATCCGCCCAGCACGGACGGTGGCCTGACGGGGCATGAAGACGGGCCGCCAGCCCCGACTCCGCCTCCCCCGCCGCCGCCGGGCGCGCTCACGGCGGAAGGCGTGTTGAAGGCCGCGCTCACTGAGCTTTGGGAGAAGACCCGCAAAGCCAAGTTCGAGCAGGTCCAGGTGCTTTCGGTTCGCCTTTTCGACGCGACCGACGCGTTTCGCATGTTGGGCAGCGTCCACGCCGAGAAGGGATGCACCAAGCAGGTCACACTCAGCGGCGGCTACGTCACCACCGAAGGCGGCGAAATGCAGCTTGAGTTCAAAGGCGCGCCCAATGACGCCCTGCCGGTGAAAGACTTTCTGGTCCCGCAACTGAACGCCGCCCGCGATCGCGACGTGCAGGCCACGTTCATCCTCACTTTTAACCCCGGACTCCCGCTGGCCGGCGACGCCCCCGAGAAGCTCACTGAGCGCCTCGCCAGGTTCGCCAGCGGCGCGGCCTACGTGTCCGCCACAGCGGAGGCGACCGCGTGAAGACAACCCCCAAAAACCGCCGCATGATTCTCGACGCCGCCATCACCAGCGCGGGCCGCTTGCGCCCCGCCGCGCGCCGCGCGCCCGCCGATCCCAGCCTGGCGCTGCCGCGCTACGAACTCCGGGCGCACTACTTCGGCCCGGCAGACACGGAGTTGGAAGTCTGGCAACTCCCATCCCCCGCCACGCCCACGCTCAAGGCCCCCGTCCGCGTCGCTGGCTTGCGCGGGCGCAATCTTGAGTTGGTGGACCACCGCGTCACGCGCCGTTTGAAACAAGCCGGCATCCCGTTCGAGGCCCCGGCGCTCCGCCTGCCGCGCGCCTGGCCCTTGCCGGAGGACATCGCCCTCACGCTCGGCTTGCTCTTCCGCGCCCTCGCACCCATGCGCAGCCGGGACAATCTCCGCAACGTGGTTGAAGGCATCGAGGCAATGGGCAAGGAAGAAGCCGCCTATTGGCTCGGCATGGCCATGCACCGCAAGAATCCGCGCCGCGTCCTGTCCGCGCTCCGCATCCTGCTCACAACTCCTCGTTCAGTATCCCCGCGCCAAGTCACAACCCCGGCCCGCTGATGCTCACAGAATCCGAACTCCTTGCGTTGATGTCCGACCTGGAATCGTTCCGGGTCGAACGCACGATTTCTACGACCGATACGGACAAATCTCGCGAGGCCATCTGTTCGTTTGCCAACGACATGCCCGGCAGCGGGCTCCCCGGCTACCTGCTCATCGGTGTGGACGACAAGACCGGGAAGGCCTGTGGCTCGAAGGCCACCGACCAGTTGCTGCAACAACTGGTCTCCTATTCTACGGACGGCACCATCCTGCCGCCGCCTGCCTTGGTGGCCTACAAGCATGCGCTGTCCACCGGCGAGGGCGAGGTCGCGATTGCGGAAGTCCAACCACACCACTTGCCCCCCGTTCGCTACAAAGGGCGAATCTGCATTCGCGTGGGGCCGCGCAAGGGCGTCGCCAACGAGGCTCAAGAACGCATTCTCATCGAACGTCGCATCGCAGCCTCTAAGACTTTCGATGCCCTGCCCTGCCTGGGCAGCACCCTCGACGATCTCGCACCCGATCTCTTTCTGAATACCTACAGGCCGCAAGCCATCGCGGCTGAAGTCATTGCGGAGAATCGTCGCGACATCCGCGAGCAAATGGCTTCGCTCCGTTTGTTCGATCTGGAAAAGAACTGCCCGACTCATGCCGCGATCCTCTTGTTCGCCAAAGACCCATTGCAGTGGCTCCCCCATGCCTACGTGCAGTTCGTTGCTTTTCCGGGCACCGACATGGCGGGAGATCCCACCGCAAAGCGATTCGCTGGCGATCTGCTTACCCTCTCCCGGGAATTAGACGCCTTCTCCCGGACCCTGCCCACTTCGCGCCCGGTTCCCGTCTCGGCGCTTCGCGAGGAAAACGTATGGGATTTTCCGCCCGCCGCCGTGCGTGAGTTGGTGATGAACGCCATTGCCCACCGGTCTTATGAAGCGGCTTCTCCCGTCCGCTTCTATCGCTTTGCCGACCGTTTGGAAATCCTCAATCCCGGTCCGCTTTACGGCGAGGCCACCCCGATGAATTTCCCGCGACAGACCAGCTACCGGAACCCCGTCGTTGCCGAAGCCCTGGCCGTGCTTGGCTTCGTCAACCAATATGGGCGCGGCGTGATTCGCGCCCAGGAGGCGCTGAAAAAGAACGGCAGCCCGGAAGCCCGCTTTGAATTCGGCGACACCTTCTTCGGCGTCACCATCCCGATTCGCCCGTGAAGACCATCGCCTTTTTCAATAACAAGGGCGGCGTCGGCAAGACCTCGCTCGTTTACCATCTCGCCTGGATGTTCGCCGAACGCGGCCTGCCCGTCCTCGCGGTGGACCTCGATCCCCAGGCCAACCTCACGGCCATGTTCCTCGAAGAGGATCGCTTGGAGGAACTCTGGCCGGACGCGGACGAGCACCCTGACACCATCTACGGCGCTGTCCGGCCCATTCTGCGCGGCCTCGGGGACATCGCCCCGCCTGAAATCGAGCGCATCCTCCCCAATCTCGGGTTGCTGCCCGGCGACCTCGGCCTCTCCCGCTTCGAGGACAAACTCTCCGACGCCTGGCCCCGCTGCCACAACTCGGACGAAGCGGCCTTCCGCACCATGACGGCCTTCCACCGGCTCATGGAGGCCGTCGCTTCCGGCTGGGCGGAACTCATCCTGATTGATGTCGGCCCGAACTTGGGTGCGATCAACCGTTCCGCTCTCATCGCCTCCGATTCCGTCTGCCTGCCCCTGGCTCCCGATCTCTACTCGCTCCAGGGCCTCAAGAACCTGGGGCCGACGCTCCTCCAATGGCGAAACACCTGGGCCGGGCTCGCGCCCAAAGCGCCCCCGGGACTCTCTTTGCCCTCCGCCTCCCTGACTCCGCTCGGCTACGTTGTCATGGGGCACGGCATTCGCGAGGGCCGGCCCGTCAAGGCCTACCAGCGTTGGATGAACAAAATCCCCCCCGTGTATCGAATGGCCGTGCTGGGCGAATCCCCGACCGCGCAGATTCCCAACGTCGCCGCCGATCCCTACTGCCTGTCTCAGCTCAAGCACTATCGCAGCCTGATGCCGCTCGCCATGGAGGCCCACAAACCCATGTTCCATCTCAAGCCGGCGGATGGCGCCATTGGCGCCCATGTCGAAGCCGTGGCCGACTGCGCCGCCGATTTCCTCCAACTCGCCCGCCGCCTTGCTTCCGCAACCGGGCTGACGATGCCCTCCACCGCCACCGCATGATGCTCACCTCGGCGAAACCACACGCTACACTCGCCAAGTGACGAATGACCGAATGACGAATGACGAAAAGAGCGGCGCTCGGCTAGCCCATGGCCATTCGCCATTCGCCATTCGCCATTCGTCCTTCTCCCTGGCCGAACTCCAACGCTGCATGGCCGACCGCGAAGCCGAGGGCATCGAGTTCAAAACCTCGCTGCTCAGTCGCAAAGAAATCGCGGAATATGCGGTTGGCATCGGCAACGCGGGCGGCGGCCATCTCCTCATGGGGGTGACGAACAAGCCGCCGCGCCAGGTTCAACCCGTTTCCCCGCTCTCCGCCGGCGACATCCAGCAAATCCGCCGCAGCGTTTACGACTCCGCCCAAATCTACATCCAGGTCGAGAATCTCGCCACGCCTTCGGGCAACGTCGTCATCGCCGCCATCCCGGCTCGTCCACGCGGACACGTCTTTCACACCCGCGACGGCAAATACCTCATCCGCGTCGGCGAGGACTTGCGCGGACTGACGCTGGCCGAACTCGACGCCATTCGTCACGAAACTGCCTTTGAACTGACGGCCCAACCGGTCCCCGGCGACTGGCAAGGCCTCATCCGCGCCGCTGGCCTGGAGGACCTTCGCGCGCTCATGACCGAAGCGCGGGCGGAAGCCGACCTCCTGAAACTGCGCGATGAGGATTTGCTGCGCGCCTTGGGCGTGCTGATGCCGGACGGCCAACTGCTCACCGCCGGCCTGCTCCTGGTGGGCCGGTCAGAGGAACTTCAACGCCGCGTCCCCAACGCCCAGTGGAGTTTCTTCCGCATGGTGTCCGACACGGACTACGACCAGGTCGAGCGCGGCCAGGAGTGAGTCGCCATCGCCCTCCGGCGCTTGCGGGAAATGGTCAACGCCAACAACCCCATCGTCACCATCAAGGGCGACCTCGTTCACCCCGAGTTTCCGCGTTACCCGCATCTTGCCATGCGGGAATTGCTCGTCAATGCCCTCGCCCATCGGGACTACGCCGCTCCGGGCGGAGTGGTCGTCAAGCTCTACCCGGATCGGCTGGAGATTTCCAATCCCGGCCCGTTTCTCGGAGGTATCACGCCTCAGAACATCCTCCACCACGCCTCCGTGCCGCGTTACCCGGCGCTCTTCGGAGCGCTGGCTCGGATGCGCGTCGCCAACGCCGCCAATCTCGGCGTGTCTCGCGTCTTTCGCGACTTCCTCATCGAAGGCAAGGAACCGCCTTACTACTGGTCGCCCGGTGCCACCGTTATCGTCACGGTGAAGGGCCAGGACACCCAACCCGCCTTTGCCAACCTGACCCTCCGGCACCCCGACCTCACCGTGGATGAGCTGCTGGTGCTCCAACATCTCACCCGCCACCGGGAAATCAGCGCCCGCCAGGCCGCCGAACTCTGCCAGCGCCCGCTCGAAGCCGCCCGCGAAGCCCTCGCCCGCCTCGCCACGCCCGAGCGGCTGGTGGAACTCGGCGGCCCCGCCGGCAAAGGCCGGTATTATCGCCTCAGCATGCCTGCCTATGAGCAACTCGGCGAATCGCTCGCCTATCATGTGGACAGCCGCTTGGCGCAGGAAAACCTCAAAGGGCGAGTCTTGACCGCGTTGAAGCGAGGCCCTCTGAGCAACGCTGACATCCGGGAGATCACCCAACTGGGGCGCTATCAAGTGGTCCGCCTGATGAAGCAGTTGCAGGCTGAGGGATTGGTGACCTTGGCCGGACGACAACGGGCGACCCGATGGATGCGCCACCATTCGGCAGGAGGCCCAGCGTGATGCCCGCATGGTCTTTATTGGTCGCTTGGCAAAGTTATGTGCGCCGCACATGGTTTATGTGCGCCGCACATAACTTCCGCCCCCCGTTGAGCGCGAGAAATCGCTCAGTTGGACCGCCAGGCGGGCATGCTCCTGTTGGGTGCATCCCGACAAGCGGGACGCACCAGCCATTGGCGCCTTGCTGCTGCTCATTCGCGATGACTTCCGTCACCAACAGAGAATGGTTCACTGGACCATTTCCATCACGGCCCCGCTGCCAGCCCGGCAGACAATTGCACGGCGTGCAATTAATTGCCTCCCGTGCAATGGTTCGACGGCCCAGCCACCAATCTCCGACGCATGCGGCGAATTCTGGCGAAGCCCACGCCACCCGGAAACGCGGACTCCGCATTTCAATGCGGAGTCAGCGGCCATCTGAAGCCGCACCCCATTCATTTCCAGCAGTTTGGCCTGCGTTTCAAGAAATGCCGACTCATGCCACTAGCGTCCCCCTCTTCCCCACCCGTTGAACCCGTGCCCCCCAATCCCCAATCCGCAATCCGCAATCCGCAATCCCCGGACACCCGCCTCATTGAACGCTGGCTGCCGATCGCCGAAATCGGCGAAGAAAGCGTGCGCGAACGCCGCTCCATGACGGCGCTCCCACCGACCTACTACCTGCATGTCTGGTGGGCGCGGCGTCCGCTCGTGGCCTCACGAGCCGCCATCCTCGCTTCGCTGCTCCCGGCGGACGCGGACCACGAAAAGTTCAAGCATGTCCTCGGCATCCACGGGGATCCGGTGAAAGGCCGGCAACACATTGAACGGGCGAGGCGAACGGGAGTCAGGGTGGAAGACCCTTACGGCTACGCGCGTGCGTTTGGCTACGTGCCGGATGATGCGGACCGCAAATGGCTGGCGAGCTTTGGCGACCGCATGAAAGCCAGCGTGCTCGACCCCACCGCTGGCGGCGGCAGCGTGCCCTTCGAGGCCGTTCGACTGGGCTTGCCCACCTTCGCAAACGACCTTAATCCGGTCGCGACCCTCATCGAACACGCCACGGTCAAATGGCCAGCCGAGCTTGGCATGGCGGTGAAGGCCAAATTCCTGGAAGTCGCCACTGAGTGGCGCAAGCGCATCCAAAGCCGCCTCTCGGAGTTCTTCCCCCAACACCGCGCACCCGACGAAATTGACCTGACCTACCTCTGGACGCGCACCATTCGCTGCCCGTATTGCGAAGGGTTGGTGCCGCTCTCGCCGAACTGGCGACTGGCCCCGGACGGGACCGGCGTGAGGCTCAAATCAATGACGAATGACGGAATGACGAATGACGAAACCCGCGGCGAGCGGCTGTCCGAAGGCCATTCGTCATTAGGCATTCGTCATTCGTCATTACCCCCGCGTCGTTGCGCGTTCGAGATCGTCCGCAAGCTGGCGGACCATTCCGCCGGCACCGTCGCCGGTGGCGATGCCACATGCCCGTTCCCGGATTGTGGCCGGGTGATTGGCGGCGACGAGGTCAAGCGCCAGGCCCAAGCCGGCCAGATGGGGGAGCAGCTTTACACCGTCGTCTTCAAGCGCCGCGTGCAAAAGAAGACCAAGACCGGCCGCACCCGCGAGGCCTGGGAACGCGGCTACCGCGCCCCCCGCCCGGAAGACGACAACTCCGCCGCCATCGCCGCCTGCCTCGCTGAGAAGATGCCGGAGTGGGAGGCCATGGACATTGTGCCAAACGAACCCATTCCGGTCGGCAATAAGACGACCGAGCTACTACGTTACGGAATGTCCCGTTGGTGGCACATCTTCTCGCCTCGCCAATTGCTGGGCCACGGCATCTCAGTGGAGGTGTTTCAGGAACTGCTGGCCGAGGCACGCCAGCGTGGAGAATTGAGCGAGAGGCTCCAAGCCGCCTTCGGCTACCTCGCGCTGAGCTTGGACAAGCTGTTGAACTACAACTCGCGGATGTCGGTTTGGATGCCGACGCGGGAGGTGGTTGCCAACACCTTCAACCGTCACGACTTCGCGTTCTGCTGGTCCCATGCCGAAATGGCGCTGCTCATCGAGGGCTTGGGCTACGACTGGGCCATCGAGCAAACCGCCAAGTGCATCGGGGAACTGGTGGAACTGGTGCGCCCGCCCCACGTCCGCGCCGCCGACGCGGGCGAACTGGCGCTGCACAGCACTCCTTCGGATGATTCGTCATTCGACATTCGTCATTCGCCCTTCCCCCCGCCCATGACGCTCACCTGCAAGTCGGGTGATTCCCTGGATCACATCGCGGACGGCACCGTTGACGCCGTGGTGATGGACCCGCCCTATTACGACAACGTGATGTATGCGGAGCTGTCGGACTTCTTCTACGTCTGGCTCAAACGCACCGCCGGGCAGGTGCTGCCAGAGCTGTTCCGCCGCCCGCTCACCGACAAGGAGAACGAGGCGGTGGCCAATCCGGCGAAGTTTAAAATGACGAATGACGGAATGACGAATGACAAAAAGAGCGGCGCGCGGTTGGCCGAAGGGGATTCGTCATTAGGCATTCCTCATTCGTCATTGTCCGCACGCGAACTCGCCAAGAAGGACTACCAAGAGCGCATGGCCGCCATCTTCGCCGAGTGCCGCCGCGTGTTGAAGCCGGACGGCATCATGACGCTCATGTTCACGCACAAGGCCACCGGCGCCTGGGATGCGTTGACGAAAGGGTTGATGGAAGCCGGCTTCACCATCACCGCCAGTTGGCCCATCAACACCGAGGCCGAGGGCAGCCTCCACATCAAAGACAAGGCCGCAGCCAATAGCACCATCTTCCTCGCCTGCCGACCGAGGAGCATGACGAATGACGGAATGACGAATGACGAAAAAGACGGTGTGCGACTGGCCGAAGGCCATTCGACATTAGACATTCGTCATTCGTCATTGCCGCCGGAGCCAGTTTATTGGGAGGACGTTGAACCCAGAGTAGCCGCCGCCGTGCGCAACCGCGTCGCAGAGTTCCAGGCGGCTGGCATTCGCGGCGTGGACCTCTACCTCGCCTCTTTCGGTCCGGCCCTGGAGGAGTTTTCCAAACACTGGCCCCTCAAACGCGGCACGCCCAATCCGCTCCCTCCGTCCCTCAAGCGCGCCCAGAAGGATTTGTTCCCCGAAGAATGGGACCCTTACGCTGTCTCGCCCGAAGACGCGCTCGACGCCGCCCGCCGCGAGGTCAAACGCTGGCGCTTGGAGCAACTCACCCACAAGCGCGCCCGCACGGAACTGGACGCCCGCACGTCCTGGTTCGTCCTCGCGTGGGACGCCTTCCAAGCCCCGGTCTTCCCCTACGACGAAGCCCTGCGCCTCGCCCGCGCCGTGGGCGTGGACCTCGACAAAGACATCGTGGGCAGCCTGTGCGAAAAGAAAGGCTCGGACCTGACGATGTGGGACAGCGCTCAGCGCGCTACCAAGAGCGCCCTTGGCGGTGCGGACGGTTCCAGCGGCATGGTGGACGCCCTCCATCACGCCGCGCACCAGGCCCGCACCAAGACCGTGGAAGCGGGCCGCGAACTCTTGGAGCGCGCCGAGGTGCTGAACGACCCCAACCTCGCCACGGCCATGCAAGCCGTCTTGGAAGTCCTGCCCGTCGGCACCGCCTTCAGCAACGTCGAGTTGCCCGGCGACGTGGCCGGCGCGGGCAACGATTTCGACGCCCTGGAAAAACTGCGCCGCCTCGCCTTCACCGACCGCGTGGAAGCGCCGGAGCAGTTGGAGTTGTGGCGGGAGACATGACCCACAGAGGGCGACGTTGTACAGGATGGACATCAGTGCTTGAATAGCGACGTTCATGTCGAGCCTGCGAGACATAGCGACTGGCGAGGACTATCCGGCGGCGGCAAGGAAGCACTGCACGGACGCGCGCGTGCTCTTGAATGCGAATCGTGCGGATGGCGCAGCCTATCTTTCGGGCTACGGCATTGAATGCGTGCTCAAGAGTCTGGTGCAGGTTGAGACGAGGGCGACCGGTCGGGTGGCCGGCAGGCACAACCTTCAGGGTCTCGGCTGGCGGGCACTTGATCTGGCCACACTACCGACGGGCCGGACGTG
>Ga0194125_10000536_pt1 | contig 63062 bp, 66 predicted proteins | sample TA2KigC250mmetaG_FD_148626 | JGI IMG/M metagenome (GOLD analysis project Ga0194125, IMG submission 148626) | Freshwater microbial communities from Lake Tanganyika, Tanzania - TA2015034 Kigoma Deep Cast 250m | ecosystem: Environmental > Aquatic > Freshwater > Lake | place: Tanzania: Lake...
TGACTTCTTGCGGTTCGGTTCCATCAGTATCGGTATCAGGCTCAGTGCTAAGTTTACAGCTATTTATGAATGAAACAGAAATGAAAACGACGCAAAGTCCAAGTGTTAATAAATTTTGTTTTGTACGAAATCGTGTTGCCATCTTTTTTACTCACTGAGAATTTAATAATTTTGTTCAATGTTATTTGTATGAACATTAAATGTCAAGTAATTTTTCAAATATTATCGACATTTATTTCTGTAATTTCACGTTCACAGTTGGCGCAGCAGTTAATTCAAATGTAGCTGAAGCTAATTGAATTTTTCCTTACGAACTTTCTGCTGCTTCCAAAATTTTTTCAAAAAATAAATCTTTCGTTGTTCGTCTTCATTGTAATCAATTACGTATCTTATTGTATAATTAATCCAATTATCATGAGCAACTAATGTCACCATTGGCTCGACAGAAGCATCTTCAATTAGATATTTTTCTACCATTTCACCCCAAGCGATGTTAGCTTTCTCTGCATAATCGCCGACTAAATCCACTGCAATTTTCTTGAAAATCTCTTTGGAATATTTGAAGTCGGATCCGTAACGAACCGAATTTTTATTTCATCCCAAAGAAATGGAAAGTCGCCTGAGTAATTAAAAACAGGCTCTTTAAAAACAAAACTATTAGCAACTCTTACTACGCGTCCATTGTATAAATCACCCTCAACCCATTGACCGACTTCCATAATTGTTGTGCGCAGAATACCGATATCGATCGCGTCTCCTTTTATTCCTCCAAGCTGAACGCGGTCACCAGTATTGTAAAAATTTCCAACTGATATCGCAATCCAGCCAGCTGCACTTGCGATAACTTCTTGAAGTGCAAAAGCGATTCCAGCACCTGCAACGCCTAATGCCACAGTCAGTCCGCCTAACTTATCAGAGTAGACTACCGTTATCAGAACTATGACTAAGAGGTAACTGATGAACGTGAACAATTTTCTAATTTTATATTTCGACTCAGATGATTTGGTGTATCGGCTTACACCTCTTCCAAGGAATCTAGCAATTACAATTATCCCAATTGCAACAGTGATTAGTTTGCCAATTATAGGATCAAATAAGATTTGATTTAGAAAATTTTCCACTTCGCACCTAGAATGCAAGTTGCGAATTGATCAGTACCTGATGTTTCTTCACACCCGATTGCTCAGTATCAACGATATAGTTGATTTGGAACTCAGTGGCTTTTGTAGGCCAAATGTTGCAGCCAAGAATAACATAATTAGATTTCGTGAACAAACTTTTCTCAGGTATCAGCGAATCCCATCTTCCGAGTAATTGGATTTTGTCCGAAACCATATAACCTGCTGTGATATGATAACCTCTATGGTTTATAGACGGGTAATTTGTTTGTTTCATCTGTTGGTAAATATATTCACCGCTCACCATTAAGTTATGTAGAGTAAGCCGAAAATCACCACCAGCGAAATGACGTTTTTGCGAGAATATCGGAGCCGGGACTAAATCATTTGAGGTGGCAGCGTTTACTGCGATTTTCAAGCTTGAATGTCCGCATTCGGAGAGTTGGTTCTTGAATTCCAATCTTCCAACATACATGAAGTCCCGATTATCGTTTCCATTAGCTGCAGTTCCATTTCCATTAAAAATACCTGCTTTATAAGTCAGTTTATCACAAATCAGATCACCGCGAACTTGAAGACCAATTTGTCTTCCGGGTACTAAAGAGACATTCTGGGCTCTATTAACGAAGTCGATAGCTGATTCACTTATCAAGTATTCAGTGCCAAAAGGTACTTTAAATTGTCCTATATCAAAAATCAAATAGGGTGCTACTTTGTAGAAAAATCTTGCATCTAAAAGTATTCTGCTGGCAACAAAATTTGTTTGAACATAGTAGCCGTAACCTCTATCTAAATCTCCAGAAAAAATCAATCTGACATTTGCTAGAGAAAAGCCATTATTTCCTGGAAAGGTTCTTTCAAATTGATGATCAAAAACTCCTTGGAAAAGAAATCCAACATTAAAATATTTTGTCTGAAAATTCTTCTGTAATTTTTCAAACAGAGGTTCCTCTTGTGCGGTTAAAAGAGAGGTTGAAAATATAAGCATAGTGAGGGGAAGTAAAATCCGTTTAATCATAAAACTACTCCAATATTTGTTCGCTTTTGACCAAAAATAAAATTTATGTCAGTTTATTCAAAATTATTTTCAAGGATAAATCTAAAATGAACCGGATTGGTTACTATCGAATTAGAAAGAAATTAAAACCATTTTTTCCTAATAAAAAAAGCTCAGAATCAAACTGGGCTTATTTATTATTTGCGGGGCCGACGAGACTCGAACTCGCGGCCTCCTGCGTGACAGGCAGGCGTTCTAACCAAACTGAACTACGACCCCAGATTTAAAGAACTAAAATACATTTTAAATTGTCTCAAAATGCGATGCAAGTTTAAGGAAATTTCTCTTAGTTTTCAAATCAAAATTTTGTGATAAGTTAAAAAATATTTTGTAAGTTAATCCACACTTGAAAAACATAATAGGATATAGAAACCATATGAAAATTACTATCTCTTCGACTCTACTTTCACTTTTTTTTATAATTGGATTTGTAGGGTGCAATTCACCAGTCGAAAAAGGATCACCCGAATATTTAGCTGAAGCCAACCAATGGCACAACAAACGTATTGAAAGTCTCAAGAAAGATTCTGGTTGGTTAAATCTTGTTGGACTGTTTATTCTCAAGGAAGGGGAAAATACTTTCGGAAGCGGCAATGCTAATGACTTTAATCTTGATTTAGATATACCGAATAAACTTGGCACATTTACTCTTAAAGACAGCATTGTAACATTTGAGAGTGATACTGGCGTTAAAATTTCAAGTGATGGAAAAGAGATCAGAACAGCAATACTTCAAAATGACATGACTGGAAAACTCACTATTCTTGAATATGAATCATTACGATTTTTTATTCTTAAGCGAGGTAAAAAATATGCACTGAGAGTCCGGGATTTAAATGCACCTTTGGTAAAGGAGTTTAAAGGAATTGATAGATTTCCCGTGAATGAAGACTGGAAAATTTCTGCGAAGTTTGTCCCTTATAGTACACCAAAACTTCTTAAAATTTCCAATATTATTGGAAGTATTGATATTGAAGAATCACCAGGTATGGTCAGCTTCAACTACGATGATAAAACTCATACAATAGATGCAATTGATGCTGGAGATAAACTCTTTCTGCTTTTCGCAGATGAGACGAATGGAACAGAAACTTATGGTGCGGGAAGATTTCTTTACTGCAGTAAACCAGATTCAAATGGAAATGTAATTATTGACTTTAACAAAGCTTACAATCCGCCTTGTGTTTTTACTCCGTATGCAACTTGTCCTTTACCTCCTCCGCAGAATCATTTGAAGCTTGAGGTCACCGCCGGAGAAAAAACATATGGGGAACATTAAGAAATTTCTTAAACCCTCAAATGAACTTTTCTTTTGGTAAAAGGTTTGCTATGATTGTAATGTCGATTTAAATGAAATTAATTACATTTAACAAAATGATTAATTAGTGAAAAAGACAGTTTCAATATTTTGTATATTTCTTTTAATCCTGCAATCATTTGGATTCATTTATCTCCAAGTGCAATTGAAGTTTTTTTATAAAATAGAAATGCACAGGCAGATTGAAATTGGATTGCATTCTGAATTGATTGAACAAATTGAAGTATATTCAGGTGATATTGAAAATGGGAAAATTAATTTCATTCAGATTGACGAAAAAGAGTTCAAGCTAAATGGTAAATTGTATGACATTGTCAAAATTCAAGTTTTCGAAGATAGAATTATTTATCATTGTATAAATGATACTAAGGAAGAAGAACTTGAACATCAATTAGTGAAATTTATCTTCAATAACTTTAATGGTAACGAAATTCCGATCCCAATTAAAAATTCAATCCAAATATTGAACTTAGATGCGATTTCTGAACAATCTTTTATTTTGAATCATAACTTGATAGAGTGTGAATATTATTTAAACCTCACATATAGTTTAAATGAAGTTTTCATTGACATTCCTTCGCCTCCTCCTAAATCACTACATTCATAACAATTAAAATTCAAATCAAATGGTTTCCAATAAAAACTGGGAGCTGAGGATATTTTTTAATATTGTAAAGACCTAAGAGGTTATTATGTCAAAAATCTTTTTTTGGCTTACACTCTTTTTCATTTATATCAGCTTGCCTCAAAGCTTACTGATGGCGCAGGAAGATAAAATTGAAAATAGGTACTACGTCATCCCTCGTTCAGATTCGTTAACTTTTGAAATGGACGAAGTGGTTGTGACAGGTACAAGAACAAGTAAGCGAATTATTGATATTCCTTATTCGGTCAGCCGATTAAGTAATGTGAATTATAAATACGATAAAAAAATTTCGATTAGCGATGTGCTTGGCAGTGTTCCTGGATTATTCATGCAGTCACGATACGGCAATCATGATGTTAGGATTTCAATTCGTGGATTCGGAAGCAGATCAAACTCCGGAATTCGAGGTGTACGAATCTTGCTGGATGATATTCCGGAATCAGAACCTGACGGTCAGACACGGATCGAAGCGATAGATTTTAATTCTATTGGGCATATTGAAATTGTTAAGGGAAATTCTTCTTCACTTTACACAAATGCGCCAGGCGGAGTTGTAAATTTTATTAATGATGTCAACTTCACTCGATCATTCGTGACAAGTTTTAATGAATTTGGTTCATTTGGTTTAAAGAGAAATGGATTAAAACTTGGTATTCGCACTCCTGAGTACGGCTATCTGCTGACATATTCTTATCACAATTACCAAGGATATCGATCACACAGTTCAGATTATTGGAATATACTGAATACAGTTCTTGAGACTTATCCGAATGATCTATCTCGACTTCAAATTCTTGGTTACTTTGTTTCAGGTCTGATTCGTTTGCCTGGCTCGCTTACATTGCATGAATTTAAGTTCAATCCGATGATGGCTGATTCCATCGAAATAGCAAGAGATACAAGACGGATATCAAAGAAGGGAAGAGTCGGGATTCGATTTTCATCCTTCTTCGATGAATCAAGAAATGATCAAATAGAATTAACAGCCTATGGAACTATAAAATATTTTGAGCGAACGGCGAAAGATTATAGAATCATTAATAGATATGGAATAGGCAGCAGCTTCAAATTCATGAATAAATCAAAATTCTTTGAACACAGTAACGAATTTTCTATTGGCGGAGATTTGCTCTATCAAGCCGGACCGATTGAATCATTCAAAAACATTTTTGGTCAGCGAGGTGATGGAGTTGATAAACTCACCGATGAAGTAATCGGCAATGCAGGATTTTTTATCTCAAATTCCTTCGATGTGATCGAGAAAAAACTCTCCTTACTTCTCACCGGAAGATATGATAACGTTGTTTTTGAAGCCGTTGATAAAGCTCTTAATTCAAGAAGTTCCAAGAGAAGTTTCAATGCGTTCACTCCGAAATTGGCATTGAACTATAAGCTGCATCCGACTGTCGCTTTGTACAGTTCGTATGGATTAAGTTTCGATTCGCCTGCTGGAAATGAACTTGATAATTATCCATTTAGTTCTCAGCCAGCAATTCTGATTAATCCGGATCTCAGACCTCAGAAATCCAAGAATTTCGAAATTGGAGTAAAAGGAAATCTCATAGATCATAAAAAATCTTTCTTAAGAAATGTATTATTTGAAGCGACATTTTTCAGCAGTAGCATAAATGATGAAATCGTTCCGTTCGAAGTTAACAAAGTGGTTTATTACCGCAACAGTGCCAAAACAAGTCGAAACGGTTTTGAGTTTGGTTTAACAACTGAAATATTGAGCAGATTAAATTTGAAATGTGCTTACGCATTTTCTAATTTTAAGTATAAAGAATATCTTGCCAAATCAACAAATATTACAGGAGATGTGATTAAACTTGAAGACTTCTCGAATAATACTGTTCCAAGTGTGCCAAAGCATAATGTGAATTTGTCTTTATCATATGAGTATAAAATTTTACAAATTCTTACTTTGTTTTTGAAAGAAAATTTAATCTATGTCAGCGGCATGCAAGTAGATGACCGTAATTCTGAATCGACAGATTCATATTCGGTTTGGAACACGCTGTTCGGATCAGATTTAACCCTTGGGAGATTCAATATTTTAGTTTCTATGGGCGTAAACAACATGTTTAATAAAACGTATGTTGGATTCGTCAATATTAATTCAACCTCGGGAAGATATTATGAAGCTGGAGAACCCAGGAGTTACTTCGGAGCGATAAACTTAGGATATACTTTTTAATAAATAACTGAGGTACGCAGAATGGACTATTTGTCATGTTGAGTCCCGAGGAATCGGGACGAAACATCTAAAAAAATCTGAAAATTGCATCGTTAGATTCTTCATCCGTCAGTTGACGGATTCAGAATGGCTGTTTTGCGTAACTTGAGTATATAATTAACACTGAAACGGATCATAACGGAGTTGATCCGCTTCTAAATATTAAATGAACGAAGTATGAAAAATCATCATCAGAAAAAATTTCTAGGTACGGTAGTTATTGGTTTACAATCTTTATTTTGTCTGGTAACTGCTGGTAATCTATCGGCACAAGCAATTTCAAATAATTTCCGGATTTTCCCCAGCAGTACAACCCAAACAGAAGTATTTATTACTGTTCATCCTTCAAATCCAGATATTTTATTTTCAACTGCCAATACCATAAGTTTTACTCCAAGCTTTTTTTTGAGTGAAGGAATTTACGTTACAACGAATTTCGGATTTAGCTGGTATGGAAGCGATACTTGCAAGGGTGCTAACGTTTTTTTTCACGGCGGCGATCCTGGAATTACGATTGACAAAAACGGTGCATTCATCATTACTCGTTTAGGGCGTACTCCGTTTTATGGACTTTACTCTCATTTCTCGACTGATATGGGTTTAACTTGGTCGAATCAAAAAAATATTTCAACCGATGATTTGGAGCGAGCCGCAACAATCAGCGATGTTAATACTGCAAGTCTATTTTACGGACGAACATACACAACATGGGTGAAATTTATCCCTCCTTATCCTATTATGACTTCTTTTACTACAAATGGCGGATCAACGTGGTCTGCACCAAAGCAGGTAAACAATCCTCCGCAAAGATGCGCAGGAGGAGATATTTCAACTAATAAACAAGGACACGTATTTATTTGCTGGGCTGGAGTGACGAGTGTTTCTCCATTTAGTGAAGTGCACGTTGGAGTTGCATCTTCATCAAACGGCGGGATAGATTGGAATGTAAAAGAAAAAGCGTTTGATGTAAGCGGAATACAAGGAGTGCTTTCCTCGAAACAGAATATTAGAGTAAATGGTTTGCCGAGAATTGCTGTTGATAATTCAGAAGGGATTCGGAGCGGTTGGATTTACATCGTTACTTCTGAAAAGAATTTATCACCAGCCGGTAATGATCCGGACATAATTTTGAGACGATCTATGGATAGCGGTAATACTTGGTCGGCAGGCATTCGAGTCAATAAAGATCCAGTAAACACTGGCAAGACTCAATTCTTTCCTGCAATTCATGTTGATGATAACGGCGGTGTAAATATTATCTATTATGACGATAGAAATACAACTAACGATTCGTCAGGTGTATTTCTTTCCCGATCAACAGATGGCGGGGATACTTGGATTGATTATGAAATAAGTGATCATAATTTCAAGCCTGCTCCAATTGGCGGACTTGGCCAAGGTTACCAAGGTGATAATATTGGATTAACATCTTCAAGAAAAATTTTGTGGCCGGTTTGGATGGATAATTCGACGGGAATTTACCAAGTTTGGTCAACGAAAATTGATCTAACTCGCTTATCTATTAATGATGAAATCCAGATTGAAGATTTCATGCTCTTTCAAAATTATCCTAATCCGTTCAATTCGTCTACTAGAATAGAATATTCAGTATCAAGAAGTGAGAAAGTAAAACTAAAAGTCTACGATCTATTAGGAAGAGAAATTATAACTCTCGTGGATGAAGTAAAACCAAGTGGGAAATATGAAATTGAATTTAATGCATCTAATTTACCTTCGGGAGTTTATTTGTATTCGTTGACTGCAGGAAAGTTCAGTTCGACAAAAAAACTTGTTGTCATCAAATGAAATTCAATTCAAAAGGACCATTTTTTTCGTGGTTACAAAATCTCCGGATTTCAGTTGATAAAAATATACACCGCTAGCTAATTGAAAACCTGTCTGCTGACGGGCAAGATTGAAAATGGAGAATGGATAATTATGAACTCCTCCATCAAGTTCTTCATCGACTAAGGTGACAATTTCTCTCCCAAGTATATCAAACACTTTTAATGAAATTCTACTGATAGCTGACAAGCGAAAGCTGATGATTGTATGTGGATTACCAGAATGGATGGCTTCGCCAAATGGATTTGGATAATTTTGAAATAATTGAAATGAATTCAGTCTATAATTTGATTCTTCAACCTTGGTTGAAATGGAATCAATTACTTTAAAAGTTTTCCAACTGTCAGTAGTTTTTAGAGTTTTTGTCTCAGAAATTCCCCAGGCAGAATTTTCATCAAGAAAGTGAAAGCGATAGACGCTAACATTAATTGTATCCCATGTGTTTCCAGAATTTAAAGTTGAATAGATAAGGCCATTAGAGGTTACCAATCCTCTTAATTGCGAAGCGAAATGCTGGTCAGTAATCCCAAATTTAAAATATTGTCCATTCCCATATGGACTCCAAGAAGTACCGCCATTAGTCGATTTTAATAAAAATCCTTCAGCGACAATATATATATGATATCCGCTCAATAATAAAAAATCGGATGATAGATAGGATGATCGATAAAAGCTACTATACGATGAATGTAGATCTATCGGAAGTTTCAACCAAATATAGCCGCCATCTGTGGTTTTAAATAACGTTGAGCCAGAAGTCGCAATTCCTTCAACATCATTTAAAAAACTGAAATTGGTTATTGATACGTTATATGGCGAATCAATATATGCATTAGTCCAAGAATTGCCATTATCGCTGGTGCGTAGAATTTTATTATAACTTCCAACAAAGCCAGCGCTATCGTTCAGGAAATGAACTGTGAAAAATGGTGTTGAATTATCAATCGTACTTTTAGACCATGATCTGCATGTATCACTTGTAAAATAGAGATTCGACATCGAGGCTGCCCAGCCTTTTCCAGATTTAGTAAAAGCAAAACATATTATTTGAGAGTCAAATTGTCTTATAATCCAACTTTCTCCACCGTCGTAAGTTACTTTTATAGAGCTGTCAGTCCGAACTACCATTCCAATATTTTCGTTAAGGAAATAAAGTACAGAATTTGATGCCGAAAACTTCGATTGGGAGAATACGAATTCACTTCGAAGGATAAATAAAATTACAAATAACCAGGTTAATCTCATTTTATTTTTTTTAATCTTGTCATTTTAGTATAATCATCTTCCTTGTTTCAAGATAAGAGCCTGCACGAAGTTGATAGAAATAAATCCCATTGGATAATGGAAAATGATCCGTCAGCTGACGGATGGAAAATGGAAAATGATAGAAGCCGGCATCTTTTATTTCATCTACTAGTGTCGCCACTTCTCTTCCTAGAATATCATAGACTTTTAGTGAAACATGACCATTAACCATTAACTGATAACGAATAACTGTCTCGGGATTGAAAGGATTAGGAAAATTTTGAAATAATTTATGACCGATCGGAGTAGTTAAAACGGCATCATCAATAGAATTAACAATTGGTGGTTTATATTTATACTTGAGTACAGTACCGCGTTCACCGACTGCAAAACCAGTAAGCGAATCGACAAATTGAAGTTCATATATCGCAGTACTGTCAATTGTTGGTATTACTTCCCAAGTTTTTGCCGAGTCTCTTGTTAGTAAAAATTTTTTTTCAATTCCAATCGTAGACCAGCCCTCTGTTGGTTTTCTGAAAGAAACAGAATGTGCAAATCCAAATATTTCGAGAGACCTATAATCCCAAGAAATTCCAGCGTCAGATGAAATTACAACACCGGCTCCAAACTCGTAATCACCTCCTACGCCCACAATATAGTTCGAGTCAATGGCATCGATTTGCAAGATAGGTTCAGGTCCAACGGGTTCAGAATCCCATTCGAGTCCAAAATTTCCAGTTCGCCAAATCACTCCTCCTACATCACGAATTCCTCCATTAGCAAAGGCGAATTGTTTAGTAATAAACTTAAAATCCAAAATTGGAAAATTAGAATAAGGACCAGTAGTGATTTTAGTTTTTTCCCAATTAATTCCACCATCTATTGTTCGTAGAATAGTTCCATTCCCAGTTCCCAAAAATCCGATTGAAGAATCTACAAAATGAATACAATTCAAAAAAACATTCTCTTCGGGAAAATCAGAAATGCGCCAGAAACTCCCTCCGTTTGTTGTTGATAGAATAACTGAACCGATTGGAGTTTCTTCAGAATAACTCCATGCAATTCCCCACCCAAGTCTATTATTGAGAAAAAAAATATCTCTTATCTCTGATTCGATTCCACTTGATTGAACTTGCCAGTTATTTCCACCGTTGTTTGTGTGGATAATAATTCCAGAGTCCCCGCCAACCCAGCCGGAAAGTGAATCAACGAAAAAAACTTTTCTCAAGTGTGTTGAAATGGGAGTGGATAATTTTTTCCAATTAGAAGTTGTATCTGAATAGGAGATGCTGCAACTAAATATGATAATCAGTAAACAAAAGTTTATTGTGAATTTGGAATTCATTTCGTTAGTAAATTACGAATAAAAAATGTTTTCATCACTGATATAAACTACACATATCAGATGTTTTACTAAGAAAAATCCTAAAGACTTGCATACGTGCAAAAAAATATTAGCTTATTAAGTAGATGAAAGGAACAAAATACTTGAGGATAAAATGGGATTAAAAGTTGAAGGTATTATTTTTATGGCAGTAGCTTGGACAACGGTTTTTTCACTTCTAATATATTGTTTCTCGAAAGTCTTAAGTTCACGCAACAGAAAGCTACACGATGAGGCGGATTAATCAAAAATAAAATCAAATTCTGCCGATTGGATCCCAACTCTGAACAATGGATGCTGAACTAATTTGAGTCATCTGGCTGTCATTCGATTCTGAGCCATTTTTCCTGTCAACAAATTCGTAAGAACCATCTGGTAAAAGAAATCTAGCGTTGAAGTTATCTTGGAGTTGGACTTGAAGAACACTCTCGAGAATGAAATTCTTTATGTTATCACCTGAAACCGGGAAAAGAACTTCGACACGCCGATTTAGATTTCGCTCCATGAGATCTGCACTTCCCAAATAGATTTTAGAATCGCCGTTATTGCGGAAATAAAAAATTCTTGCATGTTCTAAAAATCTGCCAACAATACTCACAACGTTAATATTTTCACTAACGTCTTTAAGTTGAGGGCGAAGCATGCAAATTCCTCTGATGAGTAAATCAACTTTCACTCCTGCACAGGAAGCTTTGTATAAGGCCTGGATCATTTTTGGATCTGTCAGTGAATTCATTTTGAAAATCAGTCTGCCATTACCAAATTTTTTATGCGATTGAATTTCGTCATCAACGAATTCTAAAAGTCGTTCACGCATATTTATTGGTGCTACAAGTAGTTCTCTGTAAGTATCCTGCTCTGAGTATCCTGTGAGATAGTTGAAAAGTTCAGATGCATCGGCAGCGATTTTTTCATTGCAAGTAAATAAACCGAAGTCGGTATAAATTTTTGCAGTTTGAGCATTGTAGTTCCCAGTTCCGAGATGAACATACCTTTTCAGTCCATCTTTTTCATTGCGTACTACTAGTGCAACCTTGCAGTGAGTTTTTAATCCAATCAGGCCGTATACAACGTGGACTCCAACTTTTTCGAGGCTTCTCGCCCAATGAATATTATTTTCCTCATCGAATCTTGCTTTGAGTTCAACAAGAACGGCAACTTGTTTACCGTTCTCCGCGGCTTCAATAAGACTTGCAACAATAGGAGAATTCGGTCCAACACGGTATAATGTTTGTTTGATTGCTAAAACATTTGGATCGTTTGAAGCTTTTTTAATAAAATCAATTACCGGTAAGAATGCATGATAGGGATGATGTAGTAAAATATCATTTTTCTTGATTGCTGCAAAAACATTTTCTTCTTCTTCAAAAATCTTCGGAGTTGCCGGATAGAATGGCTGCAATTTTAAATGCTGATGTGGAAGATCAAAAAGTTTAATGAGTTCACCAAGCCCTAGTGGTCCATTTAAAACATGAACCGAGTTTTCATCGATCTCTAAATTTTTCATCAAGAGATTTTTAATAATAGGCGAAAGGTCCGATTCAATTTCGAGTCTTACTACAGCTCCAAATCTTCTTTGCTTAATATTTTCTTCAATGATTTTAAGAAGATCGTCTGCTTCATCTTCTTGGATTTCGATATCAGTATCGCGAGTCACTCTAAAAATAAATGATTCGATCACTTTCATTTTTGGGAATAAAGAATCAAGATTTGCTTGAATAATTTGATCCAGCAATGTGAATCGAGCTTTTCCATTTGAATAGGATTCAGGTCGATATTTCTTTTGAATAAAATCAATATTAACGAACCTTGGGAGCGTTCTTGGTATTTTTACCCGTGCAAAATGTCTGTCGCCATCAGGTTTTTCAATTGAAACGGCTAAACTCAAAGATAAATTAGAGATATGTGGAAACGGTCTGCCCGGATCGAATGCCAATGGCGTAAGCACAGGAAATATCTCTTTTTCGAAATAAGATTTCAAGCACTCACGCTCCGAATTCGTAAGTTGTGAATATTCAAGAATTTCAATGCCTTCTTCTTTTAATTGGGGGAGAATGTCGTTTTTATAACATTCCATAAAGGTTTTCAGCATTGGTCGAATTTTACTCTCAATCTTTTTCAATGTATCAATTGGAGAAAGACCATCAATCCCAACATTCAACAAATTTAGGGAGACTTGTTCTTTTAATCCCGATACTCGAATCATAAAAAATTCATCAAGATTTGTACAGAAAATCGATAAGAATTTTACCCTTTCGAGCAGTGGGAGAGTACGATCTAATGCCTCATCAAGCACCTTCCGGTTGAACTCAATCCAGCTAAGATCACGATTGAAATAATATTTTGAATCTTTTAAATTCATTTTAGGACACCAATTTACGAACTAGGAAATCAAGATTAAATGAAAATCATATAGATTATCATGAAAATATTTTCCTTTATATGATTATCGACCTGAAATAGGCTATTTTTTAACATGTTCTGATAGTACAGTGTAAATATCCAAATTAGGAAAAGCATACCTTTCTCCATATATTTATTGTTTAATGGACGATAAAAAAGGTATAATAATAGCCATTGACGGACCAGCTGGTTCTGGAAAGAGTACAACTGCTAAGCATCTTGCCGAAAAACTTGACTACATTTATGTTGATACAGGAGCAATGTACAGAGCTGTTACGCATTTTGCACTCCAACGGAAAATTAATCCTGAATTTTCAGAGAAACTTATCAATTTGGTGGATAGAATGGATTTTCAATTCGTCCAAAATGGGGAAGAGCTTTTGGTGAATGGAGAAAATGTCAGCGAAGCAATTCGTTCGCCAGAAGTCTCAAAGAATGTAAGTGTTTACAGTAAAATTAGCGAAGTCCGAAAGTTATTAGTTAAAAAACAAAGGGAATTTGGTAAGCGTGGAAGAATTGTAATGGAAGGAAGAGATATTACTACTACCGTATTCCCAAATGCTGACCTTAAAATATTTCTAACTGCCGAGATCGATATACGTGCTTACAGGCGAATGCTTGAATTAAAAGCAAAAGGTGTCGAACTCGAACTAGATGATGTAAAACTTAATATTGAAAGCCGTGACAAGATCGATTCGAGCCGCGACACGAGCCCATTAATGATTACAGAGGATTCAATTATTATTGATACAACAAGAATGAGCATTAGTGAACAAGTTAACGCTATTTATGAGAAAGCTACAGCTATCATTGAGAAATTAAAAAAATAATATTAGCGCCATCCTAATCAACTAAAGTTAAATAAAGGGTAGGTGAATGTTTGATGGCAGCATTTTTTCTATCCAACACGACGGAGGATTAATGTCCGAAGAAACAAAAAATACAAACATTGCAGAACCGACAACCCAAGTTGAAATTGATAAGTCGCTTCTTGCACAAAAAAACAATTTCGATCTTGAGAACAAATATTCGATCGAAGAATTTCAAACTCTTGCAAATTTGTACTCAAAAACTTTAACCGAATTCAAAGAGGGGGAAATTATAAAAGGAAAAGTAATTAGAGTCCAAGGTGATAATGTTATTGTTGATATTGGATTTAAATCAGAGGGCTCGATTCATAAAGAAGAATTTCCCGATTTAGACCAGTTAATACCCGGAACCGAAATAGATATTTTATTGGAAAAAGTTGAAGGTACAGAAGGCGAATTGGTTCTTTCAAAGAAATTAGCAGACTTTGCTAAGCTTTGGGAAAAAATTATGAATGCACATGAACAGCAAACCGTTATTCAAGGGAAAATTCTGAAACGAATTAAAGGCGGATTGGTTGCTGAAGTTTTTGGTCTTGAATCATTTTTACCGGGTTCACAAATTGATATTAAACCTATAAGAGACTTCGATGCTTTTATTGGCAAAACTTTAGATCTGAAAATTGTAAAAGTTAATCATACTCAAAAGAATGTTGTGGTAAGTCATAAAGTTCTTATTGAAGAAGAAATCAAAGACCAACGAAAAGCAATCCTTGACAGTCTCGAGAAAGGTCAAATCTTACAGGGAACAGTTAAGGCAATCACCGACTTTGGTGTATTCATTGATCTAGGCGGAGTAGATGGTTTGATTCACATTACCGATTTAAGCTGGGGGAGAGTAAATCATCCATCTGAAATTGTCAAACTTGATGAAGTAATCAATTGTGTTGTTCTTGATTATGATACAGAGAAGAGAAGAATTTCACTCGGTATTAAGCAATTGCAAGAGCATCCATGGAAAACAATAGATCAAAAATATGCACTCAATCAAAGAGTTAGTGGAAGAATCGTCTCACTTACAGATTATGGTGCATTCGTTGAAATTGAAAAAGGTATCGAAGGATTAATTCATATTTCAGAAATGAGCTGGACTCAGCACATCAAACATCCATCACAAGTTGTTTCGATGGGTCAAATCGTTGAAGCTGTAATTCTAAGCATCGACAAAGAGGAAAAGAAAATTTCTCTTGGACTGAAACAGCTCGAACCAGATCCATGGGGAGAACTGTTAAAGAAATATCCTATCGATTCACAACATTCTGGTATAGTACGTAATCTCACAAACTTTGGTGTGTTTGTTGAATTAGAACCTGGGGTTGATGGATTAATTCATATTTCTGACCTCAGTTGGACGAAGAAAATTCGTCATCCAGCCGAAATTGTGAAAAAAGGAGATACCATCGATGTAATGGTGCTTGGAATTGATATCGAACAGCGAAAGATCTCTCTTGGTCATAAACAATTGGAAGAAAATCCATGGGATATTTTTGAAAGAGAGTACAGCGTTGGTAAAGAGGTCGATGCAACTGTACTAAGACACATCGAAAAAGGAATTCTTGTTGAATTACCTATGAAAGTTGATGGCTTTGTACCTGCAAATCACTTGTCAACCTCACCGATTAAAAACTTGAAAGCAAATTTTCCTGAGGGGGAATCACTTTCACTTAAGATAATCGAATTTGATAAAGAAAATAAAAAAATTGTGCTGAGTGCAATTGAAGCTTTGAGAGATAAAGAGAATGCAGCTGTTGAAGAATACATTGCCAAGCATAAGATCGAAAAAATGACTATTGGAGATCTCTTTAAAGAAAAGGATCACAAAAAAGGAAAATCCTCCAAAGCTGATAAAAAAGCTGAAGAAAAATCTAAACCAAAACAAGAAGTGAAGGAAGTGGAAACTGTAAGTGCTGAAGAAACTAATGTTCAGCAGACTCTTGAGGAGGAAACTACATCACAGCAGGATGAATTGCCTTCTTCTCCTGTAGATGATTCATCGAGTGAACCTTTGAAAGAAGAGAACTCTTAATTTAGAAATAAAAAATCATTGATATTGTCATTGTGTTCCTTCATTTTAGGAATGCAATGACAATTTTTATTTATATGGAATTCTTGATACTTTGAAAAAAGTTGCCTTACATACACTTGGCTGCAAATTAAACTATACTGAAACCTCTACAATTGGTAGTGATTTTAAAAGCAGAGGATTTAGTATCTCAGATTTTGATTCAAAAGCAGATGTTTACGTAATTAATACTTGCACTGTGACGGATAATGCAGAGCGGGAATGCAGGCAAGTTGTTCGTCGTGCACTTCGAAGTAATCCAAAAGGATTTGTAATTGTAACCGGTTGTTATGCACAATTGCGTCCAGCCGATTTACAAAAAATCGAGGGAGTTGACTTAATTCTCGGTTCGAATGAAAAATTTGAAATATTTAATTTTATAGATAATCTTGAGAAGAAAAATTTAGCATGTATTCACACTACTCCAACAGAGTCATTTCAAGATTTTGACCCAGCCTTTTCAAACAAAGATGATGATCGTACACGTGCATTCTTAAAAATCCAAGATGGATGTAATTATTCTTGTACTTTCTGTACGATTCCGCAAGCAAGAGGTGAAAGCAGAAGTTTACCTATTGACGGATCGGCAAAGCAGTTTCAAAATTTAATTTTTCAAGGTTTTAGGGAAATTGTTCTTACAGGAGTGAATGTTGGCGACTATGGAAGTAAATTAAATACTGATCTCACACAGCTAGTTAGAAGGTTATTGAAAACTGAAGGCGATTACAGAATTCGATTTAGCTCGATTGAACCAAACCTGCTAACTGATGAAATAATTCGTTTAGTTCGCAATGAAGAAAAGCTTTGCTCACACTTTCATATTCCTCTACAAAGTGGGAGTGATTTAATCTTAAAACAGATGAGAAGACGCTATCTTTCGGAACTTTATCAGAATCGAATCGAACAAGTGAAAAGTTTGATCCCCGATTGCGGAATTGGAGTTGATGTGATAGTTGGATTTCCTGGTGAGACGGAGCATGATTTTGAACTAACATACAAATTATTAAATGAGATGCCGATTTCGTATTTGCACGTTTTCACATATTCCGAAAGACCTGGCACTCCCGCAGCTGAGATGATAAATCAAATTCCAAAAAATATCCGAAAAGAAAGAACAAACCGATTAAGAATTTTAAGTGCAAAGAAAAAACATTTATTTTACTCAGATATGATAGGAAAGAAAGAAAGAGTTTTATTCGAACATCCTGATGAAGATAATGCATTCAAGGGATTCAGCTCAAATTATGTTCGAGTGATTCATAAACCTGATGTCGATTTAACTAATAAACTAACTGAATTCATGATAACTGGAATTCAAAACGAATATTGTATAGGGGAATTACCTCTTAATTTAAATTGAGGAAAAAATGAGATCCATAATTGTTTCTTTATTAATTGTTTTCTGCGGTCAAGTTTCCAATGCTCAAACTTTAATTTCTTTAAAATCTAAAATTAATCTCAAGCATAACTCAATTTCTGAAGCGAGTTTAACGGCAAATTTAAAGGAAGAAAAAAGCGGAGCACTCGCATTTCTTTATTCGTTTTTAATTCCTGGGATGGGTGAATTATACGCTGAGCGTTATGATGTTGGAGTATATTTCACAGCTGCTGAAGGAGTTTTGTGGTTAGGATTAAGCGGACTAAACTATTATGGAAATTGGCAGAGAGATAATTACAAAGATTATGCAGCTGTGCATGCAGGGATAGATTTAACCAACAAGAGTGAAAATTACTTTGCTACGATCAGCAGTTATTTAAACATCAACGATTACAATAATGAGAAATATTTAAATCGTGAATTTCATAAAGTTCTCGATCTCAACACTCACTATTGGAATTGGCCTTCGAATGATGCGCGGAAAAAATACCGCTCCATGTGGGTATCGAGCGAAAGTGCGTTCAATAATGTAAGATTTGCTGCTGCGATGATTGTAGTGAACCATTTGGTAAGTGCAATCAATGCAGTTATTGTTACAAATAAATACAATCGCGGTCTTGAGTCAAGTGGATTAAGCTTTAGGACAGGTTTTGAAAAAAATATTTTTGGCGGTATCGATTATAAACTTAATCTAACAACAAGATTTTGACATGCACAACGTCAAAGGTATAGTTGAGTATGATGGGACCAATTATTCCGGATGGCAGCGGCAAACAAATTCTAATTCCATTCAACAAACAATAGAAGACGCACTTTCGACAGTATTTAGAGAAAATACAAGAATAATTGGTTCAGGTAGAACTGATGCTGGTGTTCATGCATTAAATCAAGTTTTCAATTTTCGAGTTGGTAGCGAATTTGATATTTCGAGTGTACAAAAGTCAATCAATGCAATTTTACCAGATGAAATCTCAGTAAAATCATTAGAATTCGTAGACGATGAATTCCATTCAAGATATTCTGCGACGAGCAGAGAATATCTTTACATAATATCATTGAGAAAAAACATATTTTACAAAAATTATTCTTGGACAATCTTTGGGAAGCATGATTTCAACTCGCTCAAGAGGACTCAAGAACTTTTTATCGGCAGAAAGAATTTTGATGCTTTCTCGAAAAACACAGATGAGATTGACAATGCCGAATGTGAAGTAAGCTATTCACGATGGTTCTTCAAAAAAGATTTTTTGTTTTATATTATCAAGGCCGATAGATTTATTCATGGCATGGTCCGTGGAATTGTTGGTTGTATGCTTGAAACAAGTCGTGGCAGAATAACATTGGATGAGGTTGAAAATTTGTTTTTTTCTGAAAAAAAAACAAAAAGTCCATTATGGGCACCGGCTTCAGGATTATTTCTATATAAAGTCAATTATTAGGAAAAGGAGTTTATGATAAACTTAAAAGGGAAAACTGTACTTATCACAGGCGGGTCTCGCGGAATTGGAAAAGCCTGCGTAGAATATTTTATTCGTGCAGGTGCGAATGTTGCTTTAACATATAGAGTTCGAGATGACCGTGCAAATGAATTGATCACAAATTTATCATCTCAAACAAAAAAAATTAAAGCTTACAAATGTTCACTCGAAAGTGAATCCGACATCATATCGACCGTGGACAAAGTTTTCGTTGATTTTTCTTCAATTGATATACTTGTAAGCAATGCTGGTATTTGGGAATACGGGGATGCAGAAAAAATGACACTCGAAAACTGGAATCGAACTCTTGCGATCAATTTAACCGGATCGATGTTATTCACAAGAGAAGTAATCCCATTTATGAAAAAAATCGGAGGAGGAAAAATTATTATCATTACTTCCACTGCTGGACAAAGGGGGGAAGCATTTCACTCACATTACGCCGCTAGTAAAGGGGCGTTAATTTCTTATGTGAAGTCACTATCGACCGAATTAGCCCAATATAACATCCTTGTGAATTCGGTTGCACCAGGGTGGGTTGATACAGAAATGTGTGACCCAGTATTTTGTAATGAAGATTACGAAGAAGAAGTAAGACTAAATATTCCTTTGAAGAAAATTGCTGCGCCTGAGGATATTGCAGGTCCGGTATTGTTCCTGGCGAGTGATCTCGCAAATCATATCACAGGGGAAATTTTAAATGTAAATGGCGGAAGCGTACTATGCGGATAATCTTTCTATTAAAAGGTATATGATTGAGGATTAATTCCAATGCATCACATTACAAAATCTCTATCACTAAAAACTGACGTTGAAAAGATATTCGCGTTTCATTTGAATCCGAAAAATTTAAGATTAATATTGCCGCGCTATCCTTTAATTAAAATTATTTCTATTTCACATTCGCCTCTTCAAAAAGAATCTGAGATAAAAATAAAATTGAACGTTTTACCTTTCGTTGGTGTTAACTGGGTAATCGTGATCGAAAGTATAATTGAAAATAAATTAATCGTCGATATCCAGAAAAAAGGTCCTTTTAAATATTGGAAGCACAAACACAAGTTCGAGAATTTATTCGATGGAACCACTATTATGACTGATGAGATCGCATTTGAGATTGGATTCGGGATAATTGGAAAAATTCTATCACCAATTATCAAGTCCCAAATCGAAAAGATGTTTGAATCTCGTCACAATAAAATGGAATTACTATTCGGAGGTTAAATGGAATTTCTGTCAGCACTTCATCCAAAAGTTGTCCACTTCCCAATAGCACTACTGCTAGTGTATGTCTTATTCGAAATTTTATTCTTCTTTTTCAAGAAGGAACTGTTTTCTATAGCCGCAAATTATTTGTTAGTGTTTGGTGTTCTTGGCTCCATCGCTGCAGTTCTCACAGGCAATGCTGCCTCTCAATCTGCTGAATTGCTGTTTGAAAATGAAGGGATTCGTATTCCGCTTGGCTTGATTTCCGATCATCAATCTTATGCTTCAATCACTCAATGGCTCTTTACAGTAATTTTGTTTGTCCGTTTATTTACAACATTGAAAAATAAATTCAAGGGATGGATTCAAATTATTATTCTAGTAGCTTCTCTCGTTGGTTCATATTTTATTTATCAGACAGGTGAGCATGGCGGTGAATTGGTTTATAAATATGGTGTTGGAACAGAAATTATAAAAACCAAGTAGAGATGACTTCCCAACATACAGAAAGATTCCATCCCGACAAGTCGGGATGGAATCTTTTAAGTCTCTTTCAAGATGGAATCATTTATGTTCCTGAGGTGACACATGTACTATGAAAATTTGATGTAATATTGTAATTTATACAGCAATTATTAGTGATTTTACAGAGTGTTCGCAAATAAAATTTTTATCGCAACTTCATTTATTATCTGCACAAACTTAATTATCATTTGCTCGCTGCATTTTAATTTCATTCCACAAGTTTATTTCCTTGGATTCCGATTTAATTTATTTTTACTGCTTAATCTGATTCTAATATTACTCTATAACCGTAGATTGAGTGACGATCTCTTTGTTGCATTTAATAAATTTGGTAGATTTAAGCACTGGGTATCGGCACTCTTAACGCCAATTGTATTTTCGGCAGCTGTTGTTGGAACGGCATACACTTTTGGCAAAGTTCGAATTCCGAAGAACAAATACTTCTATGAATTTGGGATTTCCTCGCTGCTTGATTTTCCAATGTATTTTATTTGGACACTCCCTTTTCTAGTTAGCTTTCTTTATTTGTGGTTTATTATTATACATGATGGAAAAATTATTAGTGCGATCAGAGATTCATTTTTGATTTCTATTTCGGCAGCAGCTTTTTATTTGTTCAACTATTATGAAGTCGATTTAATTAATCACACTGTGAATTTCTCCCTTGTATTCGCTGCTTCATTGTATACTTATTCATTCTTCATGTGGTCTAATTCACTCTGGGCATCGGCACTTTCAGTTTTCACTCTTGTATATTCGGTTGTTCTTGTTTTTGGGACTACGAATCAGTTCATGATCAAGACTTTTTTCGCAAGAAATTACGATGAATGGGAAGGCTTCTTCAATCTTTTACTGATCAATAATGTGCCAACTGAATCAGTACTTATACTATTAATGATTTTTTTTAGTGTAATATTTTTTAACTTGGGAAAAGAAAATCGCTCCAATAAATGACAAAAAAATTATTTATTACATCATTCTTTTTACTGCTATTCATCCCACGAAATTCGTATTCACAAGAAATTTGGGGATTATTCGTAGCGCCTCAGATTGGTGTTCGATATCCGTCGGGTGAGTCTTATGATAAGTACAAAGTTGGATTCAGTTTGGGGGGATCTCTCCAGTATGCCACTAGTGCATTCCCATTTTTTCTAAAGACAGAATTCCTTTATGCTTATTTCCCGCAAAATAAAGTAGTCGATAATGCTTATCATCAAAAATCGATATATGGTCTCTCACTTGGAGCAGAATATTTATTTTATCCTGTCTTTGCATCGGAAGCGATTTTTGTACCGTTCATTTCATTCGATATCAGATATAATTTCATCGAACGAATAAAAACCGAATACAGTTCACAACTACGAACTTCATCATCATTCGACCAAAAATTTGGATTCAGCATTGGTGCTGGAGTCTCAGTTTTTCTTGTGGACGTCATTGCAAAATATTACTACTTAACCTACGAACCTTACGTTGGATTTGATTTCAGATTAAGGTTGCCAGTTTATATTTCACTTTAATTGTCTGCAGGGCAGACGAAGGAGGATTTATGTATTCAACATTACTTTTTGAAAATATTGAAAACACTAAAATTGCGAGGGTCACTATTAACCGCCCGGATAAATTAAATGCACTGAACTCTACAGTCATGTCAGAGTTGAAAGAACTATTTATAAAATTTAAAGATGATGAGAATGTAGATTTAGTAATCCTAACTGGTTCGGGAGAGAAAGCTTTTGTTGCGGGTGCCGATATTAAGGAATTAAATTCTCTTAATACAGGTACCGGTAAAGATTTTTCGTTGAAGGGACAGGAAGTTTTTAATGCAATTGAAAATTTGGGTAAACCAGTGATTGCCGCAGTCAATGGATTTGCTTTAGGAGGAGGATGCGAAATTGCACTCGCTTGTCACATACGATTAGCATCTGAAAATGCAAAGTTCGGGCAGCCTGAAGTAAACCTTGGAATTATTCCTGGTTACGGCGGAACTCAACGGCTTGCTCGGTTAATTGGCAAAGGTCGTGCGATGGAAATGATTTTAACTGGCGATATGATTGATGCAAAAACTGCATGTGATATTGGATTGGTTAATAAAGTTGTACCGCTAACTGAATTAATGAAAATTTCTGAAGAGCTTGCGAATAAAATTCTTTCCAAAGGACAGCTCGCTGTCAGAATGGCCGTGAAAACTATAAATGCTACTCACGAAATGGGACAAGCCGAAGGTCAAAAATATGAAGCCGAACTTTTTAGTTACTGCTGTGGAACGAAAGATTTCAAAGAAGGAACTTCTGCATTTTTAGAAAAACGAAAACCAGAATTTAAAAGAGAATAGTAATTGTTTTAAGTAGTTATTATTGAAATTCTGATGGTCTGTCTAGCAGATTCTTAATTATCTTAAATTCTTGGTTTGAACGAAAGATATCAACTATTATCAACTTGTCGGCATTGCACTTTCATCTGCATAAAAATTTCCCAAAGATGTCCATCAATGTCTTGAAAGCTGCGCCCATACATCCAACCATGATCTTGAGGTTCGGTCGGCTCGATTCCTCCTGCGCTTATCACATTGTTCAGCATTTCTTCAACCTTTTCTTTTGAATCAGTTGATAATGCAAAAATTGCTTCATTGCTGTTTGATGAATCGCAAATTTTTTTCTATGTAAAAGAATTAAAAAAGTTATCGACTAAAAGCATCGCATAAATGTTTTCGCCGAGAATCAAACATGCTGCATTTTCATCCGTGAATTGAGGATTGAAATTGAAACCAAGTTTTGAAAAAAACTCCTTTGACATGTTTAGTTGTTTTACAGGAAGATTAATGAAAATTTGTTTTATCATTGGATCCCTTTTATTGTTTTAAAATACTATAAGTTTAAGAAGTCTATTCCCATTTGAATTTCCACTATTCTAAATTACAAATTATCTTCTGTAAGCTTGACCCCTCGTCTCCTCAAGTTATTGTTCGTATGCTTTCTGCAGGATATTTATATCGAGCTTTTTCATTTGAAGCATGGCATCCATTACTCGTTTTGATTTTTGGTGGTCTTTATCTTGTAGAAATTCTAATAATTTTTTTGGTACTACTTCCCATGTCAAACCAAATTTATCGTTCAGCCAGCCGCACATTTGTTCTTCTCCTCCTTCAGAAAGTTTTTCCCAGTAATAATCAACCTCTTCTTGTGCTATGCAATGGACGAACAATGAGATAGCAGGAGAGAACTTAAAATGTGGACCGCCATTTATTGCCATGAATTTTTGTCCCTCAATTTCAAATGATGCAGTACTATCGGCCCGAATGGTCCGTCAGAGGTTGATTTTTTTTACTTCCCCCATTTTTGAATTATTAAAAATAGTTGAATAAAAATTCAATGCTTCCTCAAGATTATTATCAAACCATAAAAATGGTGTTATAGCTGGCATATGTATTTTTCCATGAAATTGTTTTTTATTTTTTATCCAATTTTATACCGTCCAATGATCCATTCCCGAATAGTTTTCCTTTAACCTAAGGGCTTAAAAAAAATAAATGAGTTCTTGATAGTAAAGTGATTGAAACTCACTTATCCACTATTACGAAATCAGTTAAAAATTTATTTCACTAAAACCATTTTTTTCGTTTCAACGAAATTACCTGCTCTGAGCTGGTAGAAATAGATTCCACTCGGTAATTGATAATCGAAAATTGAAAATTGATGATTATAACTGCCAGGCTTCTTTGTTTCATTAACTAATGTTGCGACTTCTTTTCCAATAACATCAAATATTTTCAATGTTACAAAACTAGGACTTGAAATTTGGTAGTTGATATTTGTTGCTGGATTAAATGGATTCGGATAATTTTGTTTTAATTGAAAACTTAGATTATCAAGTTCATCAAAATTTTCGATTCCTGTTGTTGGATCGAACCAGCTTAGAATGTTTTGCATTAATCTATCACGTTTTATCGTAGATTCATCGTTATTGATACTTTCAAATCCAAATCCAAGGAAAAATAATTTTCCGCCGTTAGGGAATGTATTCCATCCTCCGGTTACATCTTGACCATCTGTTTTAAATGCGACGGATTTATTAAAACTTCCACGGCTCTCAATAATATCCATCGAAGTTTCGTTGGCTGCTCCCTCTGTTCCGTTAATTCGTAATGTCGAGATGTTCTTTCCAAACAAATCTGAAGTAATGCCGTAAACTTTATTTGCGAACAGACTCGCGTTTTTTAAATAATTTATTCCCAATGTATTTTGAAGAAATGATGGAGCATTCGCATTCAAGAATTCCGCAATATTTTGTCCGCTCAAAAATAGTTTTCCTCCGCGATTTAGAAATAAATCTAATGAATCAAGCTCGGCATTTGAGAAAAGATTTTCCTTATTTTTTCCTGTAAGATACAAGATAATATCGCGGCCGTAATAGAAGGTCCCCGGTTCACTATCAATAAATTCAAATGTCTTAGATGCATTTGAAAGCGATGATTGATAATAGTCGGCTAGACTTGGTTTATCTCCTTTCGATATGAGCATGATTTTTGGAATTCCAATTACAACTTTAAAGCTGTCAGAAAATTTACTTCCCCCCCCATCAACTTCTGCTTTAATGTAAACTGCACGGCTCACAAAATTCGGTTTTACTTTGATTGCACTATGCATCGAGTAGGGTTTTTCCGTCTTGCCTGTTACGTCTGTATTTACCTCATTGAATAAAAATTCGAGGTTCGGATCGTCAGTCCAAACTTTAAATTTAGTATTAGTTGAATTTATACTCTCAACATTCCGCAACGTAAAATTAACATTACCGATTTCATTTTGCTCAAGGCGCCCATTCTTAACTGTTGTATTTTCAGTGAGTGAAAAATCTTTGATCATAACGTACGGCATTGAACCAATATCAAAATCGACTATCATATCCTTTCCACTGTGACGAATGTCTCTTACTGAAACTAAGGTTGTCGAATCTGAATAATCATTACTGTTTGGATTTGTACTCAGATCAAACCTTGTATTTTTTGTCGAGCCTGGGAACGGATCTCCATCGTCACCGCGATTCCTATTAAAATTTAAATCTCTTCTTCCATCGGCTTGCATTAAGCCGACTTTATAGTGATTTTCGTCTCTATTTGTACCGATTGCATCATCTACATGGAAAACTAATACTCCTCCTGTGTATAGGAATCTATCAAAACCGATCTTCTGCCGATTCTCGACAAGAAAATATTCGTTTGAAATTGTACCAGTACGCCAAATTCTGTAAAGTTCTGCATGCTCCTCTGCATTTTTTATGATTTTACTTTTTTGGAACGAAGATATATCAATTGCAGAAACCCAACCCATTTTTTGTTTGCACCATGCGCTCATGTGAACAGGTGTGTGCGGGCTTCCGCCATTCCCACCCCACGAACCACCAGCCATTAGGCACCAGTTCCCTAATCCTTCAGATGTATTGTCTGTGTCATATAAATCGGGCAGACCGAAAATGTGTCCAAATTCATGTGTAAAAACACCGATTTCTATCAACTCACCGATTGAATTATCTCTTCCCGCTAACTCCGGCTGAATAGCATAGTCACCATCGATCAATACTCTCCTACCGGATTTGGGATCTACATCATTTGTTTCATAGGGCTGTCCGCCAGTCAGCATTCGGAAGTTCCATCGATGAGACCATATATTTGTTGCACCAGCTTCAGCACCCGCACCTGTATGAACTGCAGCTACGAAACTGATTCGCGGATTTCCATTATTATCGTAGTATGTTATGTATTTCGAAAAATCGAAAGTCGGATCCGCTGCTTTGATAAGATCCAAAACGAATTTTGGTCCGCCAGAAGACGAGAGTCCATTATTTGATCCTACATACGACATCATCGTTCCAGGAGCTTGATACCAATTCGTACAGAATCCCGAAAAGTGCATTTGATCATAAGAGACTTCTTTATAATACTGAGTTACAGTTCCAGTTGGATTTGGTCCGTCAAAAAGCTGCTGTTGAAATTGTTCTCTGCTGTAACGTGGTGAGCTGTCTGAGTATCTTCCTAATAATGTCAGAGCATTTACTGTATCTCTAACCAAAGCGGATTTAGGTAAAATATCTTTGTGTACTTGATTCCTAATTTCTTCACGTTCACGAATTCGTTTTGCCCAGTATCCCTCCAAATATTCTTTTTTAACCATAGAATGAAATTCATTAACATGTTTGGGGATTTTGATGCCATCTTTACCTGGAGAAATTGGATAACTCTCAGATACAAAAAAAATGATAAGTAAAACGATTGTAACTCTTTTCATTACTTCCCTCTTATTTATTTTGATATAACTTTTATCTTTAGCTAAATTTGAAATATGATAATCGCATTAGCTTCAATTAATCCGACAGTCGGAAAGATTAATTATAACTTCAAGAAAATTAAGGAGAATGTCAACAAAGCAATTCATCGCCGAGCAGATTTAATTATTTTCCCTGAACTTTCAATATGCGGCTATCCTCCATTGGATCTTTTAGATAAAAAGACATTCATTGATGAGTGTATTGAGGTATTAAATGATGTTGCGAAGTTATCAGAAAAAATTTCGATTGTGGTCGGAGGTATAACTCGCGACACGGATATGATTGGAACAAATAATTTTAATTCCGCTATATTTTGCGAGAAGGGGAAGATTAAATCAATTCACAATAAAACCCTTTTGCCGAACTACGATGTTTTTGATGAGGTTAGATATTTCGAACCGTCGAAAAATATTTTTCTTTCTCAGATTGGGGGAAAAAAAATTGGAATCTCAATTTGTGAAGATGCTTGGAATGATAAAGATTTTTGGATGCATAGAAAGTATGAGAATGATCCGGCTGAATTTATTGTCAAACAAAAACCAGATTTTTTAATCAATATATCGGCGAGCCCTTTCAGTATAGGGAAGGAAAAAATACGAACTGAGATGTTTTCCCAAATCGCGAAAAAAAATAATCTTCCAATAATATTTGTTAATCAAGTTGGAGCAAATACCGATTTAATTTTTGACGGTGGATGTAAGGTATATGACAGCAACGGAAATCTGATTATTGCATCTAATCGATTCGATGAGCAATTAGTGTTTTTTGATACTGAAAAAAAATATGACATTTTAGATTATAATCCAGCTGATGACATCGAAGATATATTCAACGCTCTTGTTCTTGGAATTCGAGACTACTGCTCGAAATCTCGGTTTGATAAAATAGTGCTTGGATTAAGCGGAGGAATTGATTCAGCATTGGTTGCAGCTCTTGCAGCGTCTGCTATTAAACCTAAAAATGTACTTTGCGTCCTGATGCCATCGCAATATTCAAGTGAGGGAAGTGTTAAAGATTCTCAGAAGTTGATAAATAATCTGGGTGTTAATGGAACATCTATTCCAATCAACATGTTATTCAATGAATATAAAACAAGTTTAAAAAATGAGTTTGCTGGAACAAATGAAGATATCGCTGAGGAGAATCTGCAATCAAGAATTAGAGGAAATCTTTTGATGGCACTTTCTAATAAGTTTGGATATTTACTGCTTGCCACTGGGAATAAATCAGAATTCGCCACCGGTTATGCAACTTTATACGGTGATATGTGTGGCGGTTTAGCTCCGATTTCAGATCTATATAAAACTACTGTATACAAACTTGCTAGATTTATGAACAAAGAATCCGAAATCATTCCCGAAGAGATAATTCAAAAAATTCCTTCTGCAGAATTAAAACCAAATCAAACAGATCAAGATACTCTACCACCTTATGAGATTTTAGACAAGATTTTATATCAATACATAGAAGAATCGAAGGAGGAGGAGGAAATTATTAAATCAGGATTTGAACGTGAGTTAGTTAGAAAAACATTGAAAATGGTTGATAGAGCTGAATATAAGCGGAAACAGGCTGCACCAGGACTAAAAGTAACAAACAAAGCATTTGGAACGGGAAGAAGATTCCCAATTGTACAAGGATGGAGATAATAATGATAAAGCGAATTTTATTTATTCTTTTTGTGCTTACAAATTTATCATTCAGTCGAGATGTTTTGACCATCGACGGAAAATCAAATTTTGAAAAACTTCATGCGGGTTCGGAGTTAAAAGTTGCGCTGAATTTAAAGATAAATCCCGAATGGCATATTAATTCGCATAAACCGAATGACGAATTTTTAATACCAACTAAGATCAGTATCAAATCAGAAATCGGTTTAACTTTTTCAAATGTAACCTATCCCAAACCGCATGATATTGAACTTGGTTTTTCAGATGAACCTGTTTCAGTGTTTGAAGGGGAGAATAATATCATTGGTATAATTCAAATTCCTAATGATTTGGTAATTGGAAATTATGAATTTGAAGTGATCTTTGAATATCAAGCGTGCAATGACCAGACCTGCCTCCCTCCAAAAAGGATAAAGATACCGTTCAAATTTGAGCTTGTGAGTGTTAGTACACCTATTATACAAGTGAATTCCGAATTGTTTCAAGGTACTGAATTGAAATCAGAAGTAGACGAAAAAAAAAATACTGAAGACTCGCTGATCAACGAAGAAAATTTACTTCTTTCGTTCATTTTAATTTTTCTTGGAGGACTTGCACTTAATTTAACACCCTGCGTTTATCCTTTAATTCCGATAACAATTGGATTTTTTGGAGGGCAAAGTGAACAAAAAACTGGAAAGTTATTTTTGCTTTCCGGGCTTTATGTTTTAGGAATGGCTATCACATATTCTGCGATTGGAGTGGTTACAGCTTTGAGCGGAAGTTTGTTCGGAGCCGCACTTCAGAATCCATTTGTATTAATTTTTATTGCACTTGTTTTGATTGGCTTGTCCTTAAGTATGTTCGGTTTGTATGAGTTTCAGCTTCCAAGTTCTTGGGTGGCAAAATTTGGAGGGGCGAAGGGAGGAACTTTTGGTGCGTTATTCATGGGATTAACTATGGGTATTGTTGCTGCGCCATGTATTGGTCCGTTTGTAATTGGACTCCTAACATTTGTCGGAGCAAAAGCAGATGTAGTGCTGGGATTCTTTATGTTTTTTGTTCTTGCTCTAGGACTCGGCATGCCTTATTTATTTCTTGGTGTATTCTCTGGAAAAATTAAAAATCTGCCTCGCTCAGGTGAGTGGATGGTTGCTGTAAAGAAAATATTCGGATTTATTCTTGTAGGTATGGCACTCTATTTTATTCTTCCATTACTTCCTAAAAATATTTCTGGTTATATATTACCTGTGTTTATGACCCTTGCGTCACTTTATCTTTTATTTTTTGATAGAATGGGAGAAGGGATTCGTACGTTTAATATATTTAAAAAAGTTTTTTTGACGATTGTAGTTTTTGTTGGCGCCTGGTTTTTGATTCCATCTTCTGCAAATTCAGTTGTGTGGGAAGAAGTATCTGAAATCAAGTTTGGCGGACAGCCCACAATTGTTGACTTCTATGCTGATTGGTGTATTCCATGCAAAGAACTTGATGCGATTACATTCACTGATCAGAGTGTAATAGATGAATCAAAACGCTTTCGCACTTTGAAGGTTGATCTAACAAACACCGGTGATGAACAAATTCAAAAAATGATGAAACGTTTTGAAATTGTTGGGGTACCGACTGTGATCTTTTTTAATGATGATGGGAAAGAAATTGAACGTATAACTCAGTTTGTAAGACCTGCTGAATTTTTGAAATTGATGAAAAGTGTAAAATAAATTTCGATTGTACCGGGTTAAGTGATTTATGTTTAGTTTCGTTTTCTTTTTGGTGAGATAAAATTTTGAGCTTTAAGTTCTAACGATTTTGTATTCTTTATATCCGTTATAAATTTCTGTAGCAGCAACTCTAACAACATTTGCAACGGGGACGGCTAGTAACATTCCAACAATTCCAATCAATTGTCCACCAGTCAAAATTAAGAATATTATCACTACGGGATGCATGTTCACACTTTTTGCAAAGACATATGGTTGAACTAAGCCATTATCAATTGTATAAATCAAAGTGAATAGTAATAAAATCGGAATGAACATCGAGAAATCGCCAAACTGGTAGAATGAAACAAGCAATGCCGGTATACCACCAATTATTGGACCGAAGTAAGGTATCAAATGACCGATTCCTGCGATTAGACCAATCATAGCAAAATTGTCTATGCCTAAGAAATAAAGCCCTATGGTTGAAGCCACTCCAACAAAACACGCATCGAGTATCCAGCCGCGAACAAATCTGCCAATTTCCTTATCGACTTTATTTATGACTCTGTATGCCATTTCATAGTATCGATTCGGCAGCAAATTAATGAATCCAAGTTTCAATTCTCTTCCATCTTTCAAAATGAAAAATGTGATGAATGGTACAATGACCAAAAACGCAGCAAATAATAGAACCTCCCCAACGAATCCGGAAATGTCCGTAAAGAAACTTTCAACCGACGTTTGAATAAGTCTGGATAATCTATCTGATAATTCTCCCGGCTTTACAAGTGGGAAAATTTCTGTTATAGACTTGTCTAATTTATTAAGGAGTTCCTGAATTTTTAAGTCGCGAAGTGATACAAGTAAATTTTCAAATTGATTAGAAAATATCGGGATGAAGTAATAGACTAAAAACCCAATCAGAAATAATGCACTTCCTAGAACAACCATCACAGAATAAGTTTTTTGGATCTTAAAAAACTCGACATATTTAACTAACGGTTTCAGTATGAATGAAATGAGTATCGCAACTGCAAGAATCACTATCAAATTAAAAATCTGAATGGAAAAATATACTACTCCGATAATGGATAATAATATCAGAAGATACTTGATAATTTTTTTTGTCAAATTATCTTGAGTCAAAGCTATATCCTGCCAGTTGCAAAATGGATTTTATCCAGTTATCGCTTCGACGCGTTTTACTTCCGGAACTTCTCTCATCAATGCACGCTCAACGCCGGCACGAAGTGTCATCTGTGACATAGGGCAGGTACCGCAGGCACCAACGAGTTTTACTTCAACGATTCCATCTTCAGTAACATTTACAACCTCAACATCACCGCCATCGGCATGAAGATATGGTCTTACGGAATCGATTGCTTTTTCTATTCTTTTACGGAGGTCTTCCATCTTTAATCCTGAATTGTATAATAAAATTTCTTTACAAACTTAATGAAATTATCAAAAAGATATTTGGAAATCGAAAAGTTCCAATCAAATCAAATGTTAAGTTTTAATTATTTGTCAGTATCTCTATCTTGGGAATGATTGGAGATGAAACATTTCTAATGCTCACTTGTGCCGCCATGCTCCTTGCTATTTCTTGAATTTTCTTAGCTTCTTCGCATTCTGGATTTTGAATGACAATAGGTTTTCCTGCATCTCCCCCGACTCGAATTTGTGGATTGATTGGGATCTCTCCCAAGAAAGGGACATTTAATTCTTGAGCAGCTTTTTGCCCTCCGCCGTATCCAAAGATCTCATAACGCTTGCCGGTGTCCGGAGCAAGAAAGTAGCTCATGTTTTCGATAATACCGAGAATTGTTACGTTGACCCGATCAAACATTTTCAATCCTTTGCGTGCATCAATTAAAGCGACATCTTGCGGGGTTGTTACAATAACAGCTCCTGTTAAAGGAATGAGTTGAACGAGTGTTAGTTGAATATCACCTGTACCGGGGGGCAGGTCAAATATGAGATAATCGAGGTCGCTCCACTCAACATCAGACATGAACTGTTTTACCGCTCCGCTCGCCATCGGACCTCGCCAAATGACAGGGGTATTATCGTCTACCAGAAAACCGATAGACATTAACTTTACACCATAATTTTCAAGCGGAATAATTTTGTAATTATCTTCTCTGCCGATCATTTTAGGTTTACCGTTTACGCCAAGCATCAAAGGAATACTTGGACCGTAAACATCTGCATCAATTAAGCCAACTTTCGCACCATCTTTTGCTAAGGCAACTGCAAGATTAACTGCAACTGTAGATTTACCAACTCCTCCTTTACCACTTGCAACTGCGATAGTATTTTTTACTCCCGGAAGAAGCTGGGCTTTAATTTCATTAACATGACTGCGGACGGAGGCTCCCATTTCAATTTCGATATTTTTAACTTGAGGTACTTCCTTTCGAATTGCATCAATGCAATCTTGCTTTATTTTATCTTTTAATGGACATGCAGGTGTAGTTAATTCAACTTTTACTTTTATATTGTCACCTGAAATTTGAATGTCTTTGATCATTTTAAGACTGACTAAATCTTTATTAAGATCAGGATCATTAACTTGTTCTAATGCACTTAAAATTAATTTATCAGTAATCTTAGTCATCTTTCTCCTAAGTTTTTAGTTCATTAAATTAAAATCTGACTTACAATTCCGCCAATCAAAAACGCGAAGATCCATGCAAAGCTCCATATTATCATACCTTGTTTGATCCCTCTTTCCTTAAGCATGATAACGAAAGAAGCGATACAAGGAACAAACAAAGTAATTGTAATTAATGCAACAACAATTTGATCAATAGATAAATTCATATCGAATAGACCTGCTGCGCCGAAATCTCTCCTGATCATTCCCATGACAAATGCTGTTGATGCTTCTTTCGGAAGTTGTAGAAAATTGACTGTAAGCGGACTCAATGCTGAGTGCCAAAACTGAAGTAAATTTGTAAGCTGTAAAATTCCGATGCCTGCAGCACCAACAAAGAACCATGGTGCAGCTTCTTTCATAAAACCAAATGTTCTGTAAAAAGTTTTTTTGGAAACATTACTGATCCTTGGCCATCGCATTGGCGGGAGATCGAGCAAAAGGGGTGGACTTTCGCCTGGTACTAATTTATTAAGAATTGCGCTTGAAGCGATCATCACCGATAAAATGACGGTTGAATAAATAACCAATGCTTTAAATCCAGCAGTGCTTAGAAGGACTGCAATAACTGCCAATTGTGCCGAGCATGGAATTACAAATTGTAATAGTGCAGTCACTATGCTTTTCTCTCGTTCAGTACTTAGCATTCGAGTTGTAATTGTTGCCATGGTTACGCATCCGAAACCGAGAATTATTGGAATGATAGCCCTTCCATTTAATCCAACCTTTGTGAAGGTTTTATCAACAAGTGCTGCTAAGCGAGGCAAATAACCGCTGTCTTCCAAAAATGCAAGCGATAAATAAAATGCAAGAACAAGCGGAAGCAATAAAAATAATAGATAACTAATTGTCATCGTTATAACACCGAACTCACCAAACAGAAAAGTAGGGAATGGATGTGTGAAATGAAAATCTACCTGGTTTTCTTTTTCATGAATATAATTTCTTAAATCTTTCCAAAGATTGGGATTCGAATTAGTGCCTTCGGGGAAATTGAATACTCTCTGATTTAATATGGATTCGTCTTCTCCTAAGATTTTTACATCTATCAAAGTATCGGTAAATTTTGCTACAAATGATTTTGTATAAAATTCGAAGTAATTTTTCCCGATTGTATTTTCTGTGAAACCAACCACACGTTGTGCTACAAAATCCCCAACAAAAAAATACATTATAGTTAATACAAAGAATAGTATTGGAATTCCGGTTATTGGATTGAGGCATAATCTACCAAGCTTGGAGAAGAAAATTCCTTGTTTTGTTCCTTCCGTTTCGACTGAGTCTAGAATTTCTTTGACTTTATTTCTTCTGTTTATGTAGATCTCTTCTCGGTAATCTGGACCTTTGTAATTGAATTTATCTGAAAAATATTTATCACCCTCTAATAGCAAAAGTGAACTTGCTTGTGAATTACAAATGTTTTTTAATTCCTCGAGTTTGGAATTAAGAGTTTTATCACTTTTACCCTGGCGAGCCGAACGAATTGCATTATCAAGATTTTCGAAACCGATTTTCCTGATTGCACTTGTTTCAAAAACTTCTACACCAAGAAGTTCAGATAATTTTTTTGAGTCAATGAGTATGTTCTTTTTTTTGACTTCATCGATCATATTCAACATGACGGAGACTTTTTTACCCATTTCGATTAATTGAAGAGTCAAGAAAAGATCGCGCTCAAGATTTACAGCGTTTACTACGTTTACGATCACATCAGCATTTAGAATTACATCACGAGCGACTCTCTCCTCATCATTAAAAGAGGAAACACCGTAAATTCCGGGTGTATCAATGATCTGAGCGTTTTTGTATTTGCCAGTAAGTAATGAAACAGTTGTTCCAGGAAAGTTTGAAACTTCGGCATATAAACCACTAAGATGATTAAAAATTAAAGATTTGCCGACGTTTGGATTGCCGGTAATGACAATCGTTTTAGGAAAATTTTCTGAATCTAGATTTTGCTGGGAAAGGTTATCTTCTTCGTTCTGATCGTTGCTGGAGTTTTCAATTCTCATTTGTTACCGTTATCGATTTAGCCAAATCATATCCTAAAGCAATTTCTAATCTATTCTTTTGCAAAATAACTGTACCGCCAAAAATTCTATCCATGCAGCGAACTCGTTCGCCTTCACATATCCCAAATCTTATTAACTGGGATTTGATTACTCCATTTGGTAAAAAACTAATTACGAGATTCTGGCCTGGTGCAGCTTTATCTAAAGTGAATGACATTTAATTTTTCTCGATTGATGTTCCAGATTTACATTTTTTTAAGTCCTTGCAGTAACCATAAATATTGAAACTGTGATTGACTGCAACGAAGTTGTATTCATCACAAATAGATTCCTGAACTTTTTGAATAGCGGAAGACTTGAACTCAGTGATTCTGCCGCAATTCACACAAATAATATGATTGTGATCAAGTACACCGATAATTTTTTCGAATCGAGCTTCTTTACCCAGAAAATTTTGTTTCGAAAGCAATCCACAAGTGACAAGTAATTCTAAAGTATTATAAACTGTTGCCCGTGAAATATTCGAACCATCATTTTTCATGCTTAGATATAATTCATCGGCGCTGAAGTGTTCATTCCTTGCATAAGCATTCTCAAGTACTTCGAAACGTTCGGGTGTAACACGATATGGACCTTTCCGAAGAAAGTTCGTGAATATCTCCACCGCATGTGTAATGTTCGCAATCATTAATCAATTACTATTTAGACTAAGTCTAAATTAGAAGATTTTTATTAAGAAAGCAAGTGGATTTTTTAAAATAACTTTTGACGAATTATGCATGGAATTAAAAATTAACTGTCTTTGTTAGTAATAAAGATTTAGCTTTTAAAAAGCACTAACTGTAATTGATTGAAAAAAACAAAATCTTTAATTTGAAATAAAATAAAAAAACAATAAGGTTAATCATGGCAAATTCATTTGAAATAATTGTCCGCGTTGGTATTTCTACAAAAAGTTTTTCCGATGCGGTTGAACAAGCCGTAAAAGAGGCAGCAAAAGAAGGAACAGTAAATTGGTTTAAAGTAGAAGAGCACCGTGGACGAGTTTTACCTGATGGGAACTTAGAGTTTCAAGCTACAGTAAATATCGGAAGAAAATTAAATTGAAGGAAAATCTATGGCTATAAAAAAAGGTGATACCTATAAAAATTTCAATCTGAAAAATCACAAATTTGAAAATGTAAATTTGAACGAATATATTTCAAAGCAAAACGTAATTCTGCTTTTTTTTCCATTCGTTAACACTGGAGTATGTGAGAAAGAACTTTGCTCAACTAGGGACAATATGGATATGTATGCAAATCTAAATGCGAAAGTATTTGCGATTAGTGTCGACAGCCCATTTGCACTAAAACTTTGGAATGATAAGTTTAATTTTGGTTTCGATTTATTGAGTGACTTCAATAAAGAAGTATCAGAGCTTTACGGAGTATTGGAAGAAAATTGGGTGCCAGCAAAATGGGGACTTAAAGGAGTTGCAAAACGCTCTGCATTTGTGATTGATAAGAATGGAATTGTGCAATACACGGAAGTGTTGGATGATCCAGGTAAAGAACCAAATTATGAATCGATTAAATCAGTTCTTGAATCTCTAAAATAAAACTTGCACTAGTTAATCAATGCAGTTTCAATCCAAAATAATTTGATACTTCATTATAATGGAATTTGAGTTTCTTAATCGGGTTTCTTTTTTTCTCCAGATCTTATCACTTGTGATTTGGGTTGGCGGGTCGATTTTGATTTCTGTGATTATCACTCCATACAGCTTCAAAGCATTTTCTAAGAAAGAAGACGCAGGTAATTTTGTCGGGCAAATTTTAGAACGGTTTGACTATTTTATTATTATTTCGATTTTTATTTTTTTGTTAGCAATTTTAATAGAATTAGTCAATTCTGCTCGAAATCCAATTTTAAAATCACAATTTCAAATCCATTTAATTCTATTCTCAATAATGACTTTGCTCGCGGCTGTTTCGAGGTTGGTGATTCGTCCGCTAATGAAAAACGCCAAGAAAAAAATAACATTAGTGAAAATTCAAGAAGAAAAGAATCCGTTTAAAAGAAGATTTTCTGTTTTTCATGGAATTTCATACTCAATTTTTATAATTAATATCGTACTTGGATTAATATTAATTTTTTTAAATCAATTTTAGGAGATTGAATGTTAAAAGCTGGAAGCAAAGCGCCGAACTTTTATTTGGTGAACCAGAACGGAGAAAAAATATCATTGAAAAATTTTCTTGGAAAGAAAGTTATACTTTATTTTTATCCAAAAGATATGACTTCCGGTTGTACGAAACAGGCATGCGACTTTCGCGACAACATTAAAAAATACGAGAAAAAAAATGCAGTTGTAATAGGTGTCAGCGCTGATTCGGTTCAGTCTCATAAGAAATTTGAGGAGAAATATGATCTTCCCTTTACAATATTGAGCGATGAAAAGAAAACGGTCCTGCAAAAGTATGGTGTGTGGAAAGAAAAAAGCATGTACGGAAGAAAATACTTCGGTATTGAACGGACTACATTTATAATAGACGAAAAAGGAAAAATCGACAAAATTTATTACAAGGTTAAAATTCAAAATCACATTTCAACGGTTTTGCAAGATTTGAAATAACAACATGAACAATTTATCGAAAAAAAATAATGAATCTTCACAGAAACTCCGGAACTCAAAAACTTTTCAAAACTTGAAAGACGGATTTGCGCTTGAGAGCCAAGCGAACAGAAGATATTTATTTTTCGCACAGCGAGCCAAAGAAGAAGGATTTGAACAAATAGCTGAAATATTTAATGAGACAGCTGAAGGAGAAGGGGGGCATGCGTTCGGGCACTTTGAATTTATGGAGCCGATTGCAGATCCATTAACTGGAAAAAATCTCGGCGATACTGAAACGAATTTAAAAACTGCAATCGATGGTGAAACATACGAATACACGGAACTCTATCCAGGATTTGCCCGCATAGCGAGAGATGAGGGATTTTGGGAAATTGCCGAATGGTTTGAAACTCTTGCTCGTGCAGAAAAATCACACGCCGGAAGATTACAACGGGCATTGGATTCAATTAAAGAGAAAACAGAATAATGATCAGTATTCAGGTTAAATTTCTTGATTCATATCATTTTATTGAATTAAATAGGAATAGCTTTTGAAGAAAATCTCATTTTCAGAGCTAAAGAATATTTATGATTATGAAAAAGTTCGAATTGAATTTCGCAATCAAATTATTAAGATCAAGAAAAATAGACGAATTCAAATTGGGAATAATATTACTCTAGTTTTCGAAAATCGGGAGACTGTAATTTTTCAAGTCCAAGAAATGATGCGGCTTGAAAAATTAGTTGATAGAAAATTAATTCAACAGGAAATTGACATCTACAATCAATTGATTCCGGAGAAGAATCAACTTTGTGCAACAATGTTGATCGAAATTCAGGAACGCCAATATATTAAACCAATACTTGATTCACTGAGCGGTCTTAATGACAAATGCGTTTTTTTAGAATTTGATAATGAAAAAGTTGAACCGATTTTTGACCAAGGGCAGCTGACTGATGGCAGAGTGAGCGCAGTGCAATATCTTACTTTTAGCTTGAGTAAAAATCAGAAAGAGAAATTTATTAGATTGGGTTCAGATCCAAAGATCCTGATTGATCACAAAAATTATACTGCTGAATCACCATTTACCGAAGAAATGAAAAAAGTTTTAATAGAAGATTTACTGAGCGAAGAATGAAAGTTTATTTGACACGTAAAACACATTTTGCTGCAGCACATCGTTTGTTCAATCCAAATTATTCCGATGAACAGAATAAAGAAACCTTTGGACTTTGCAGCAATCCAAATTATCATGGACATAATTACAATCTTGAAGTTACAGTTGAAGGTGAGCCTGATCCAGAAACTGGTTACGTTATAGACTTAAAGTACTTAAAGAAAATTCTCAACGAAAATATTATAGATCATGTTGATCACAAAAATTTAAATGTTGAAGTTGATTTTTTAGAAGGGATAAATCCAACAGTTGAAAATTTGTGCATTGCATTCTGGAAACAATTGGAGAACAAAATTCCCAATGGAAAATTGCATGCTATCAAACTTTATGAAAGTGAAAGAAATTTAGTCGAGTATAGGGGAGAATAAAATGGATAAGATAAAAACTGCCGGACTTATTAATGAATTATTAATTCAAATCGGGGAAGACCCAAAACGAGAAGGACTCGAAAAAACTCCAGAACGGTTCGCCAAAGCTTATGAGTATTTAACAAGTGGTTACAGCAAGGATATTGACAATATCATGACCAAGGCAATATTCACTGTGAAGTACGACGAAATGGTGATTGTAAAAAATATTGATTTCTTCAGCTTATGCGAGCATCACTTACTTCCATTTTATGGAAAATGTCATGTCGCATACATTCCAAATGGAAAAATAATCGGTTTGAGCAAAATTCCACGCATTGTTGAAGTGTTCGCTCGCCGACTTCAAGTGCAGGAGCGGCTAACGCAGCAAATTGCCGATACAATAAACAAATATCTTGAACCGGATGGAGTTGCAGTTGTAGCTGAAGCAAGTCACTTATGTATGATGATGCGCGGAGTCGAAAAACAAAATTCAGTTGCGACGACAAGTGCGATGCATGGTTCGTTCAAAGAAGACGAAAGAACACGTGCTGAATTTTTAAATCTTATAAATGCAGGATTACATTAATGAAGTCTGAATCTAAAGTCATTTGGGTAACTGGTGGATCAAGCGGAATTGGTCAGGCGATCGCAAAGAATTTCGCTAAGATCAACTGCAAAGTTTATATATCTTCACGGCGAAATACCGAACTTGAACGAACTGCAAAACAATTTTCGAAAGAAAAGTTGAAAGTTCATCCTCTCCCTTGCAATGTTGCATCTGAAACAAACGTTAGTGCCGTGGCGAAACAAATTTTTCGCGAGTCTGATAAAATTGATTGTCTTGTAAATTGTGCCGGGATCACTTCGTTTAAAGATGCAATTGACTCTTCAAATAGAGAGATAAAAGATATTGTAAACACAAATCTATTAGGTTCGATATTTTGTATGAAAGCTGTTCTTCCGGATATGATGAAAAAGAAATCCGGATTAGTTATAAACATCAGTTCAATTGCAGCTGAAAAAATCTATACCGGAAGTGCTGCTTATTCCGCCTCAAAGGCAGGAATTGTTGTATTCTCAAAAGTTGTTCGGGAAGAGATCAGAGAGTCCGGTGTTAAAATAGTGAATGTACTACCCGGTCCAACCGAAACACAAATGTGGAGTCAGCAGCAGAGAAAAGAATCATCCCACTTAATGATGAAACCGGATGATTTGGCACACATCATTGTCTCGATTTTTCTCCAGCCTGATGATGTAGTTACAGAAGAAATTTTAATCAGACCGATTACGGGGGATATTAAGATTTAGCACATTAATTGCTGTCACCGACCGGTCGGTGACAGCAGCAAGGATTTAGTTTAGCAGAGAATTGGAAATCGCTTTAAAGATTCAATATCTGACAGATCAAAAAAGATTCCAACCCGACTTGTCGGGATGGAATCTTTTCACTCTCTACTTTTTTTCAAATTTTTTTCAACTTTTTCTCCAAATGGCAGCAGTGGTTAGTTATAGCTTTTGCGGAGAGGGAGATTGGTTTTTCAGGAAAAAATTTATTTACCAACGATAAAAATTTGAATTTTATTGCTTGGTTTTTTATACACTATAACATTTTGACTGAATAGGTTCGGTCAAGAATGTTAAAACGCATTTCAGGAATTCCCCCCAGAATTTAATGGACTATATATGTTGTGGAGATCATTCTATCCACAATAACTCAACCAAATAGTCGTATTTTTTTACTGAAAATAATGAGGAAAAATACAAAAGAGTGAATATCTCCAAAGAAATTGAGCTCTCTGTAATTATTTGTGTCAATCCAGTCTGGACCAATGTATTTGTCCAAAAATTTAATAACTTAATATCGAGGTAAACTAAAATGAAAAGAATTCAATTAATTTCCTCTTAATAATGTTGTTTATATTAAGGCTTTTTCCCAGAGTGTATCTTTTACTAATTTTGCTGAATATCTTACAGATTCAGCTCCGACGGGAATTGCCACCGCAGATTTCAATAACGATAATATTGCAGATATTGCAATAAGCAATCACTGGATTGGAGAAATTGCTATCTACAATGGTAATGGCGACGGCACTTTTACTGTGAGTGGAAATTATAGTGCTGGCTCCTGGCCTGGAAATATATACACTGCTGATTTAATAGTGATGGATTTGTTGATATCGTATTGGGTCACGCTTATGCTTTTATCGGAGTACTATTGAATAATGGCAGCGGAGAATTTCCAACTTATACTCAATATGATGTTGGTTCAATTTGGTATGCAGACCCCTACACAATAGCGGTTGGTCGTTTTGATAATGATGCAATCATTGATTTGATAGTAGCAAATTACAGGACTAATGAACTGAGTTTTTTCAAAGGAAATGGTAATGGAACTTTTCAATCTCAAGTTATTACTTATGGAATAAGTTCACCGCTTGCACAGATTGCAAAAGATTTTAACGGGGATAATAAATTGGATCTTTTACTCACAATCCAACCAGAGCATAAGGTAAGAGTTTTATTGGGCAATGGGGATGGGACATTTTCATTTGGACAAGAATATAATGTCGGAACTTTCCCAACGTTTTCTGCTGCAGGTGATTTTAATAAGGATTCTAAATGGGATTTTGTAGTCGGAAATGTTGGCAGTCATAACCTTAGTGTGATGTTCGGTAATGGAGATGGAACATTTTCTAATCATTTGGTTTTACCTGTTGGGCTTAATCCTCAAGGTGTGGTAGTTGGAGATTTCGATCTTGATAATAATGATGATATCGCGGTTACTAATGTTTCTTCGAATTCAGTAAGTGTAATACTCAGTAATGGGAATGGAACTTTTCAAAGCAAGGTTGATTTTCCAGTGGGCACAACACCAGTGCTCATGGTCAGTGGATATTTTAATGGAGATAATAAATTAGATTTTGGTGTAATACATGGCAGCCAAAAATTATTTATACTTATTAATAACACAATTATCGAAAAAACAAGTTACGAGTTAATTCACGAAACGAAGATTTTGCTAAGCCCTTATCTCACCAATTCAGACAAAAAAATTCGAGAAGCCATAGCTGAGGTGATAAAACATATTGATAAAAGTTTAGGAACTGAACTGTGGGAAGATGGCAATCATCTCACATTCAAAGGGAATCAAGTATTTAATTCGATTAAGGTCGCAATAAAAGAGCTATCCGTAAAGATAATTAAAAAATATTCCGGAGCTGTAGCCGTTGATGCTGCTTCAGCAATTAGTTCAATGGTTACGGCTGCTGAAAAGTTGGCGCAGAATTCTATAAATGAAGTGGTTTGCAATGGAGATCAACAATGCATTCTCAATTTGCAAAAAGCGTTAGATGAAATGTCTCTCGCACTTGCTGAGCTTGGATTTCTTAATTATGAAAAATCCATTGACCACTTCAGTAAAGCGTGGGTGTTTTCGCAGATAGCTATGAAAAAAGCTGTTCAAAAATCTCCTGATGAAAATAATTACTCAAGTACTTATGTTCCTGAAGAATTTAATCTGCTTCAAAACTATCCCAATCCATTCAATCCATCTACAAGGATAAGTTTTGATTTACCTGAAGCTTCAGTTGTAACTCTTAAAATATATAACATGCTGGGACAAGAAGTAGCTTCCCTCATTTCCGATGAATTATATCGTGCCGGTAGTCATGAAAAGGTTTTTGATGCGAGTGGTTATCCAAGCGGAGTTTATATTTATAGAATAAGTGCAAATAACTATTCAGTCCAGAGGAAAATGATATTGGCAAAGTAGAAATTCTGGCGCTCACTAATTACAGAATCAAAGATTCCATCCCGACAAGTCGGGATGGAATCTTTCTTAAAGAAAAAGCTTCCATCTTTCAATTTAGTAGTTCGACTTAATTAAGATGGAAGCTTCTTGTGTTTAGGAGGTCGCTCTAATCTTTTGGGGGTGGGGGAGGAAGTGGTCTTCCCATTCTCTCACGGAAATTGTCTTTTCTTTGTTGAAATCTTTGCCTGACACCTTCAGAAAACCTATGTCTCATTTGTTTAAAGGTTTCTTTTTGTTGGTCATCTAAGAGATTATAGATGTCGAACCAATGTGCAAGCCGCACTTTTTGCATTTGTGATTTGACTTGTGAAATTTTATCCATTGCGGATTCAATATTTTTCTTCTCTACTTTTTCTGCTTTCCATTGATTCTTCATGTCAACGGATAGTTTCTTAATCTCTGCCTGATAATCGATCATTGCTTTTTGATGACTATAGCGAAGTTTTTCTATTTGAGCTTGTTGATCCTTTGTCAGATCGAGTTCTTTCGCAATCATCCCGCACATTCTCCCCATCCCTTTTCTTTGACCACGTTGGGCAAATGCGTCGCTTGAAAAAATTAGTATTAATGAAAACATCACTAATACTACAAATACAAATGTTTTTTTCATTTCACAGCTCCTGATATTTAATTGTTGTTGTCATTTTGGTATTTTGACAATATATATCGTTAAAAGTTTAATCAGCCAACACGTTCCGTGTCGAGGGACGAGTTCGAAATATTAAACCTTATTTGACCCATATTGTCTAATTTAAGCAGCCAGATTATGCAGAATAGAGATGATTTCATACTAATAGATGAATTTATTGAAGGAGATGCCAAAGCTTTTGGCGTACTGGTTGAAAGATACAAAAGAAAAATATATATGACAGCTTACAGAATTCTTGGCAACCACGAAGATGCCGACGATATAACTCAGGAAGTGATATTAAAAATGTATAGCAGCTTGAGCACATTTAGAAAAGAATCATCAATCTTTACTTGGCTTTATAAGATTACAACAAATCTATCGCTAAATGAATTAAAGAGAAAAAAGATAAAAAATTTTTTCAGCTTAGATGCGGTTACAGATTATTTTGCGGATGAAAAGACTTCATCGCCAGAAAGCAAGTTGGGTGAAAAGGAACTTTCTTCAAAAATTCAGGATGCAATAAATAAATTGCCGGAAAAGCAGCGGGTTGTTTTCACACTTCGGTTTTATGAAGAACTTCCGTATGAAGAAATCTCAAAAATTGTCGGCACCTCTGTTGGAGCATTGAAAGCAAATTATTTTCATGCATTTAATAAAATGGTTAAGGAGTTGAAAAATGTCGTGTGAAAAGATTAAACCATTATTGTTTGATTACTTCGAAAAAAATATCTCTGAAGGGAGAGTAAGAAATTTAAAATCGCATTTAGAAACTTGCAGATTTTGTGCTGAAGAGCTTACGGAGTTTGAAAATTTATCTCAACTGCTCAAAAAAGAGACCTCGGAACTAATCAACAAACACTTTTTCTATTTTGAAAACTTAAGATTGAACAATTCCAATAAACTTTTCGAAGTCCGGAAACAAATGGCTCCCATCTTTCGTTTTGCTGCTGGTCTGGCGTTAGTATTTTATCTCGCGGCTCTCTTTCTGTTCACTAATTTCACAGGATGGAATATTCCTTCAAATGAATTTCAAACATCTCAATTAATTTATCCGAACTCTGGAAGTGAATTGATAAATGATAATTCTTACGAGAATATCGGTAAATTATATGATCAGATATCGGATGAAACTATAATGCAGTCAGATTATCTCAATGGTGAATATGAAATGCTTATGCAAATGAATTCGAAATTAATACCGAGTGTTGAAAATTATCTTGGAAGGGACTACAATTTAATTGGATTGAGTGAAAGCGATTTTGATCAAATTTTGAAATCACTTAATTATAAAGAGATTATTTAGGAGTACAAATGAAATATTTAATCATACTGCTTATCGCTATCTCTGCATCAACATCTTTTAGTCAGCAGAGAATGCAAATGCGAGAACATCAACGGGATAAGATTGACCAGTTGAAAAAAATTAAGCTGATCGAGGCGCTAAATTTGAACGAAGAAGCATCGTTAAGATTTGTTTCGCGTTATAATGAGTTTCACAAACAAATTCGTGACTTTCAGCGAAATAAAGAAACAGTCATAGATGAGCTTCAAAAAATTGTGAAAGATGGGGAAAAGGGATTCTCAGACCAGAAGTTTGAAGAATTGATCAAAAAATTTTCGCAAATTGAAACAGAATCCGATAAGCTCAAATATCATTTCTTTAAGTCACTTGAAGAAATTCTACCTAAATATAAAATTGCGAAACTTATAGTATTCGAACGTGAATTTGCTCGTGAGTTGAATAACCTCGTTCAAGATCGCCGCAGGATGTTGAGGGAAAGAAAATAATGCCACTGGAGTAACGATGGAATTCCAAATCCATTCTTATTAAGTGAGACTTGGGAATGAGTTTTAGGTGTAGACTAAGACCAGTGTTGAAAGTAATTATTTTTTTGTTGTAAAAATTGGAGCAAATTCAATAGCTGAATTTTTTCCCGAATTTTACATTTTCATTTTGCATTTTTGAATTAATTTTTCCCGCCCTTGTATTTCTAATCATAAAGTAATATTTTTGAACCGTTTTTTGCGGAAGTGGTGGAACTGGCAGACACACCATCTTGAGGGGGTGGCGCCGAGAGGCGTGCGGGTTCAAGTCCCGCCTTCCGCACTAAAGGAGGACTGCTCCATATTGGGTAGAACATTTTTACCCTCTCTAACGTTATGTAAAAAATAAAAAGGAGATTCGATGCAATACAAAAAAATAATTATACTTGTTCTTTTTGTCGCAGCTTCTGTAATTGCTCAAGATATGAAACCTGATGCGGCAAAATTATATAACGACGGGAATCAAAAAATGAAAGTTGGTAATTTTTCCGGTGCGATTCAAAGTTACGATCAAGCTTTGCAGATTGAAAAAGACTATCGTATTTATTATCAAAAAGGAATTGCACATAAGAAAAGTAATCAACTCGATGAATCTTATAATTCACTAATAAAATGTGCCGAAATGAAATCGGATTTTGATTTGGTGTACAACGCACTTGGTTCGGCAGAGTTTTCTCGCGGTAATTATGAAGAAGCTTCAGACTACTTTGTAAAATTATTATCAATTACAAAAAACGCTCAATTAAAAAAATTAGCGAATGATAATTTATCACTAAGCTATACAAAACTAGGTGATCTGGCCATTAGAGGAGGCGAACAAGAGAAAGCGATCAGTTTTTTGGATAAAGCTGTAAAGCACGATGACTCGAATGGAGCTGCACATCTTGCACTTGCAAAAGCATTCGTTGAATCAGGTAAATATAATGATGCTTTATCTGCAGCCGATGCCGCATTAAAAAGTAAAGCGAAAATATCCAAAGGAGGAGTTAACTATTATAAAGGACTTGCTCTAAAAAATCTCGGTAAGTTAAGCGAAGCAAAATCTTCATTTGAAGAAGGGAAAAAAGATCCAACTTACCGAACTGTCTGCGATTACGAAATTAAAAACCTACCCAAAAATTAAATTTTCTAATATGGCTGAGTGGAAATTTTCACTCAGCCAATACACTAAAATATCCTCCAATCTAAATTGCTTCACTCTAAATTTGTAAATATCTTTGGCAAAATATTTATTAATTATGAGTGAAATCCTAAAGCTATTACTAATCTTAATCTTCATCTCCCTTTTAATTGTAAGTTTAGAAACGTTAGCACATCGAAAAGTTCTCTCTGCAGAATTCGCAAGAAAATCTCTTCATATATTAGCTGGTGTGTTGATATCACTCTCGCCATTTATTTTTGATAATTTTTATTATCCGTTTATTACTGCTATAGCTGCATCATTATTCAGTATCGCTGCAGTGAAATTTAATTTTTTGCCGAGAATTGATCCGCCCAGCCGAGGAACACTTGGTACATTCTTCTTCTCTTTTTCATTTGCAATACTCCTAGTTTTTTACTGGGATAACTATAAATGGCTAATCTCTCTGAGCTATTTACTTTTTGTGATTGGTGATGCTTTTGCTGCAATCGTTGGAGAGAATTCAAAAAGAAGAATTACATTGGCAATTAATTCTGAACCTAAAACGCTGCAAGGAGCACTTACGATTTTTGCTACGACTTTTCTTTTGTTTGCAGCTTTCTGGAGCATCTTCAAACATCAATTATCTTTCCTTGATTTGTCTTTAGATAAGTTTGTAATTTTTAACATAATCGTTTCAACTGTGGCTATGGTAGTAGAAATTCTTTCACGAAAAGGAAGTGACAATATTTTTTTGCCGATAGTGATTTCATTCACGATTTTCATATGTGTGATACAGCCGCAATATTTAGACTCATTCGCATTAGGATTTGTCTTAAGTATTCTTATAGTATTTATTTCACTGCGATTTAAATTTCTTAGCATTGAAGGAGCTCTATCGACTTTTCTTTTAGCACTTTTTATCTATGGACTCGGTGAATGGAAATGGACTCTCCCAATTTTTGTCTTTTTTCTCTTTTCTTCGATTCTATCGAAATTAAGTGGCAGTTCTAAAAAATCTTCTGTGACTATGGGACGAACAAAGGGAAGTGAACGAGATATGATGCAAGTTTTTGCGAATGGAGGAATTGCATTTATTACAATTACTTTGAACTTTTTATTTCCAAATGATTCATGGTATTTGGTTTATTTAGTTTCACTATCCGTTTCCATGACTGACACTTGGTCTACAGAGATCGGAACATGGCTCGGAGAAAAAACTTTCCTAATTACAAATTTGAAAACTGTTAATAGGGGTGAGTCGGGAGGTGTATCATTAGTGGGAACAATTGGAGGAGTTTTTGGTTCTATTGTTGTTATTTCTTCAGGATTAATTTTTGTAAATTTATCTGTGGAACTATTTATAATGTTAGTAATATTTGGCACGGTGGGAAGTGTTATCGATAGTATTTTAGGAGCTTCAATCCAAGCGAAATATTACTGTACAAACTGTCATTCAATAGTTGAACTTAAAACTCATTGTAACAGAGCGGCAGAATTTAAAAGTGGATTTGGAATGATGAATAATGATTTGGTGAATTTTTCTTCTGTTTTGATCATATCAATAATCTTTTTTACAATCTTATGAAAACAAAAATCGTAATTTTCTTTGTATTTGTTTTTTCGGCAAGCTGCTTTTCGAGTGATTTTGATTTTAAATTTCGTAAAGCAATTGAACTTTTTGATAGTAAGAATTATGAAGAATCTTATCTATTATTCTCCCAACTAAAAGATTATCAGACACTGAATGTGGAAAAAATTCCTCTAGTCTATTTTTATTTAGGAGAAAACAAATTTCGGCTCGAACAGTTTTTTGAATCATCCCTCGAATTTGAATACTATGTTTGGAAATATCCGTTCGACCGGAACTACGATTTAGGATTATTGCGTCTTGGCCAGATATTTTTCAAGTTAGGCGAATACCCAAAGGCAAGGCAGTATTTAACAAAATTATTGGAAGAGTCTCCAGAACATGAGTTTTATGGTTTGGCAGAATATTGGATTGCGGAATGTTATTTCCAGGAAGGCGATCTTATAAGTTCAGAGCACTTTTATCTTGAGTCAATAAAAAATCGAGCAACAAACAAGCATGTTGATCACTCATTTTTTGCACTCGCTTACTTATATGAAACTCGCGGAGAATTTGAAAAATCAGAACTCTATTTCGACAGATTGCTTTTTGAATTGCCTGAATCAAGATTAACTCCTTTGGCTTTGGTTCGAGTTGCAAATTCATATTATCAACTTGGAAAATATCAACGCGCAATTTCTAAACTCAACGATCCCCAAGTGAAGTCTCTTCCGCAAACCAACCTTGCCGAAGCTTCTTACATTCTCGCAAATTGTTATTATCGAGCAAATCAATTTGCTGATGCAAGTAGAGAATTTGAATCTACTATTCAAAGATATCCAAATTCTAATATGACTCGCCCTGCAATTTATGGACTCGCCTGGAGTTTATATCAGGAGAATAAACTTCAAGCTGCTCATCATACTTTAAAAAAACTCACGGATGGTATTGATTCTTTAGCGGAGCGGGCAACTTATTGGTTAGGATTTTTCAGCAGGAATATGAATGAGAATGATCAAGCCATTGAGGAATTCAAAGAATATTTGCGCAAGTATCCCATCTTTCGTTTAGCTGATAAAGCAAAATTCGAAATCGGAATGATCTACTATCTGCAAAAAAGATTTAAAGATGCTGAAACATATTTGTTTAGTGTCTCGGAAGTGACACGAGACATGTCTGTCCGCGCAAAAGCGAGTTTAGTTCTTGGCAATATGGCTCTCGATCGTAGAAATTTTCCAAATGCCAAAATGTATTTTGAATCTGCAGTCAGTTCACTCGATGAAAGTTCGGCTGATTTCAATGTCGCATCAACTGGTCTTGGAATTTCTAACTTCTATTTAAATAATTTCGAAACAGCAGGGCATATTTTTAGAAATCTTCTGACAAGAAAAAATTTGACTGAGGTGGATAAAGTACGCCTCTATCTTGCTGAAAGTAACTTTGCAATGAAGAATTTTAGCGATGCAGCAGTTAATTATGAAGCGGTCTTACGTCAGAGTAAATCGAAGGATTTGATCCCCGTTGCACATTATGGTTTAGTCTATTCCAACTTCAATCTGAAAAATTATTCTTATGTGGTGAATCTAGGCGTAGATTTCCTAAAAAAATATCCAGCTTCGAAACACTCTCCTGAGATTAAACTGCGTTTGGCTGATTCATATTATGCAACTAAAGAATATTCTAAGGCAAGCGAAGCATACAGAGATTATTTTAATTCTTCTACTCTTGGACGCGGATCTGATTATGCTACCTATCAATATGCACAAGCTCTATACAAAGCCGGAAATATTAACGGTGCAATCGACGAATTCGTTTCTTTTCAAAATCGTTTTCCAGCATCAAAATATGCGGATGAAGCACAATATGTTATCGGCTGGATAAGATTTCAACAGGGACTTTATGATAATAGTATTTTTGAGTATGAAAAAGTATTGGAGAAGTATCCAACTTCTGCATTGATCCCGATTGTGTATTACTCAGTAGGTGATGCCTACTTCAATAAAGGTTTGTATGATCTGGCGATTTCTAGTTATCAACGTGTGCTTGATAATTATATGTCCTCGGATATTGTAATCGATGCAATGAATGGAATTCAATATAGCTATGTTGCACAGGGGAAGGTTGATGAAGCTGCATCGGCAATTTCAAATTTTGTTTCACTGAATCCTTCGCTTCGAAATCTCGATAGGCTTTTAATAAAGAAAGGAGATTTATTCCTTTCTCAAAGAAGATATCAAGATGCGATTTCGAGCTATCGCGAGTTCATTTCAATATTCCCAAGCAGCGGATTAGTTCCGAGTGCTTATTACTCAATTGCGAAAGCGTTTATACAATCTAAATCTTACACTGATGCGATTCAAAACTTAACGCTAATTTTTAGAAACTTCTCATCAAGCGAATTGGCAGACGATGCAGTGCTTGAATGCGGAAACGTATATCGCTCTGTTGAAGATTACGATAAAGCAATTCAGATGTATGATTATTTGATATCTAATTTTTCGAAATCAGCATTGGTTCCGGAAGCCGTTTATTGGAAGGGAGTCAGCTTCGTCGATAGAAAACAATTTGATCTCGCTGTGACTCACTTTCAGCATATAATAACTAATTATTCTTCAAATGCATACTATTCACGTACTCTTTATGAACTTGGGAAAATTTCGATGAACCAAGGCAATATTGAGCAGGCTCGCAATTACTTTAAACAAGTTGTCGATCTACGCAATGATGAATTCGGAGCGGAAAGTCAATATTATATCGGAGAGTTTTTATACAGTCAAAAACTTTATGATGAAGCAATCACAGAATTCCTGAGGCTGAAATTTGCCTTTGCCGGGCATGTTGAATGGCTTGCAAAAGGATTATTTAAAGTTTCAGAGAGTTACGAGATTTTAAAAGATAAAAGTAAAGCGAAAGACTTCTATCGTGAAGTACAAAAGCTCCAGCCAACGAGTGAGATTGGCATTGAAGCAAAAAAAAGAGCGGATAAAATCAGATGAAAAAATTACTAAGTTTACTTTATATTTTAATTCCAATTTTTGCTTTTGCTCAAACTGATACACTTGTGTCAAAAACACCGGAGATTGAATTACCCGATTTTGTCATAACAGGAACGACAAAAATCGATATGCCAACTCAAATGAAAGAAACTCCTGATGTGATCTCTGCTTTATCAGAACAGTTTATTTTGCCAAAAATTGGCGTCGAGAGTCTGGAGCTTGAAGGATTAACTGATCCAACCAAGCTGCAGGCAAAGATAAAGGATTCGCTCGAGTTCAATAATTTCAGATTTACTCTTGGTGCGGGCCTTAATCAGCTTCCATTCGCAAACGCATTCTACTCGCAGAGAGTTAATCGATTTAAAATAAATGCTTATGGCTCATTAAGTAAGGTTAGGAATTATATGCCAAATTCCGGTTACCATGATTTGTTATTGGGAGGAAGCACAACTTACATCATACGGAAAGAAAGTGAACCGCCTGCAAGGATTAATATTGCCGGATCATTTAATCAACACTACTTTTCGCCATTTGTATCTCCAACTGACAACAAATTCCGCAGCTCAAATTTAATTAATATCAATGGTTCATTTGAAAATCTTTTCTGGAAAGAGTTCAATGTGGATTTGGGTGGTTTCTCTGACATACATTATTTATCAGATTATAATTCATCACATTTCAATTTTAGTCCATTCATCTCTGCAAAATCAAGTTTCGAACATTTCATCCTTTCTGCTCGATTTAATCCGTCACTTCTAAAATCTTCGACTTCCACAAGTGAAAGTAATTTGATTCTTGCACTCTCATCCGAAATGCAGCTGAGAAAGATTTTTAACCGAATGAACATCATTGTTAACGTCGATTATCAATCGAGAAGCGAAACCGGTTCGCAATTTCTTGCTCCCTCAGCATCTATCGGAGTTGGAATTCTAAATAATCTTTCAATTGGTGTCTTGTACCAAAATCGACTAGTTCAACTAACACCGCCGACCTTATGGAAAAAAAATCCTTACACCGACACCTTGCATTACAGGCACAACTACGAACGCATAAAAAACAAAATTGGATTTGTATTGCGATTTTATACTTCACGTTTGATGAACGTTGAATTTAATATTTCGCAGTATAGTCATTTGGGCAAGATTATGTTTGTCCCATCAATAACAAATACAGGTTATTTTGATATAGTTCGATTAGATGCGAAAGTAATGGAGGCAATTTTAATGGCAAATCTTTCTTTCGGAGGATTTGGAGACCTCTTTGGTTCAGTTAGATATTTAGACTCCAAATTAAATCTCAATTCAAAGTCGGAACCCTTTTCACCGCGCATTCAGGCAAATATTGAATATGTCTATAAATTTGCTTTTTCGCTTTTATTGAGATTAAGATTTTTGTATAATTCAGTAAGTTATTCTGATATTGGAAATAACTCTAGGATTAGTGATTTAGCTGATCTTGGATTCTGTGTTGAATATGAAATTACAAAATATTTGCGTGCTGGACTTGAAACTTCAAATATTTTTAATAGAAGAAATTATCGATGGATAAACTATCAGTTGAAATCAATTGATTTGCTTTTATATTTATCAACAAATCTATAAAATATTATGAATAAACATGATTTAGTTGCGGTAATTTCAAGTAGGACAGGCCTTACACAAAAAAGAGTCAAGGAAGTCTTGGAAGCAATTCTTTCTGGCTTGATAGCTGAAGTCCGAAAAAATAAATCATTCACTTTTCACAATTTTGGGAAATTTGAGTTGAAAAACCGAAAGCAAAGGAAGGGAGTAAATCCAAAAACCGGAGATACAATATTAATTCCTCCAAAAGAAGTATTGGTGTTTAAACCTTCCAAAAACTTAATAAAGTGAGAGGTTTATCATGGATAAAAAACACTTTGTAGAATTTATCGGGAATAATTTAGGGAGCGATCCATCAGAAGTCGAACAGGTACTCGATAACTTTCTTGAATTAACATCCAAATCCTTAAATGATGAAGAGAAAGTTTCTATTTCTGATTTTGGCAAATTTTCAACAAAGAAAACTAAACCAAGAACAACTTTTAATGCACTTCTGAACAAAGAGATAGAGATACCAGCGAAGACTAAAGTTTCATTTTCTCCCGCAAAAAGTCTTGCTGAAGATATAAATAAAAAATACGCAAATCTTGAAACTAAAGTGATTGAAGAAAATATTGAGAGAAAAATAGAGAAAAAAATTCCACTTTTAGTTGATGAACCTGAAATAAGTGAACCATCCGAAATGGCAGCAAAATTTCTTGAAGAACTTGACAAAAAAGCTGCGATTGAGACTACTCCGCCAATTTCTCCCGCGAAATTTGAATTTGGGGCAGAAAAAAAATCTGACTTGAGTTTAGCGGATGAAATGTTTGAATCGTTGATTTCCGAAGAAGAAAAAAAACAAGCAGCTAAAAAAGCAATTGAGACAAATATCAAAGAAGAAACAATATCAAAGGGAGCAGAAATGCCTAATATGAATCTAAACGAGGGGGAACCAAAATTCGTTCTTGGTGATGAGATTGGTCCTCCACCATCATCTACTTATAAAAGAAGCACTTCAACTCCACCTCCGAGTGGAGCACCATCTGGTTATGTTCCAAGAGAAAATTCATCTCCTTTTTTATGGATAACGTTGGTTTTAATTCTAATCGCAATTGTGGGAGTTGGAATATATTGGGCTTTGAGTACCGATGTAACGGATTCAGGAAAGAGCTCTGTAAGTATCGTAGAAAGGGGAAAGAGGAGTACATCTCCACCGGTTTTAGTTCAAGATCAGAAAACCAAAGCTATTGATACAGCCCGCAGAAGCACTAAAAAAGAAATCATCTTAATGCCTGAAGAATATCAGACAATCCAAAAACCGGAAGAATCTGGAAAGGACAAAGCCGGCATCTTAATAGAAGAGAAAAAAGAAACCACACCAATCGTAACAAAAAAAGATATCCCAATAGTTACGGAAGTTACTCCGACGAAGCCTGAAGTTGTCGAAGTAAAACCGCCTGCAACTAAACCTATTGTGACACCAAGGAAACCAGTTTATAAGCGGACTGTTAAAAGAACTACACTTAAAGTTGAGAAGCCGGTTGTAACCGAGTCATTCCCAACGGAAGCTTATTCCGATGGAAATTATTTCATTCAAGTACGTTCATATACAAATCAAGCTTATGCAAACTCTGAAGCAAGAAATTTGAGGAACAAAGGTTATCGAACATTCGTTGAAACAGCTGATATTACCGGAAAAGGTACCATGTATAGAGTTTTGGTTGGAAAGTACAAAGATGAAGATGCGGCAGCAAAGGATTATCATAGCTTAAGAGTTTTATTAAAGAGCGATAACATTTTTGTCGATAGGAGATAACTTATAGAATATGGATTTACTTCAAGGATTTTTAAAAGGTGGGCTGCTAATGTGGCCCATTTTTTTGTGCTCAATTGTTGCACTCGCAGTTATTATTGAAAGATATTTTGTTTTAAGACAAGCATCTGTCAATGTCCCTCGTTTCATGATTCAAGTCCGTGAACATGTTAAACGCGGTGACGTTGTTGAAGCAATTAATTATTGTTCAGAGTACAATTCTCCAATCTCGAATATTGTAAGAAAAGGTCTTACAAAATATCATTTCGGAACAGAACGAGTGAAAGAATCTATCGAAAGTGCTGGCAGACAAGAAGTCTACAAACTTGAAAAAGGATTATCTATTCTTGCTACAATCTCTGGAGTGGCGCCACTATTGGGATTTTTGGGAACGGTTACCGGAATGATCTCAGCATTTATCAAAGTCGAAACTCTCGGTGGAAATGCCAGTCCAAGTGATCTCGCAGGAGGAATTTGGGAAGCTCTTGTAACAACTGCATTTGGATTAGTTGTCGGAATTTTTGCTTATCTCTTCTACAATTTCTTCATTACGCGTGTAACGAAATTAGTTTCTGAAATGGAGATCACTTCCACTGATTTCATTGATCTTCTGCATGAGAAAGATTCCGGGAAGAATTAGTAAATGAAATTCGAAACTGATAATAAATTATTGACAGCGTTCAATTTTTCATCGCTTACGGATATTGTGATGCTTTTGTTGATATTCTTTCTGCTCACATCTCAATTCGTCGTAACTACTGGAGTTCAGGTTAAACTACCGAAATCAGAAACTGCAGAATCTTTGACCGAAACTCAGTTCAATGTCACGATAACAAAAACGAACGACATTTATTTTGGAAGTGAAAAGATAAGTCTCGGCATACTCGGCGAGAAAATTATGAGAGCAAAATCTGCCGAGAAAGAAAACAATCTGATCATCCGAACCGATAAAGAAGTGCCGATTGATGTAATTATCAAAGTGATTGATATTTCAAAAGGAGTCGGTGTTACAAAGTTTACGATTGCGACCGAAAAAGAAATGCTATGAAAAAAGTTTTTTCTGACAGGAGATATACCTACGCAATCTCCTCTGTCTTTCATATCGTACTACTTCTTCTTTTCACATTTATCTCATTGGGGACACTCGATGAGCCGCTTGAGTATGTTGAGATAGATTTTGGGAGTCCCGGCAGCGGAATGAGGGGAGCTTCGATGCAAACAGAACAAGCAAACAAGGCAATTGAAGAAATTCCGGAAGAAACTACTCCAGAGAAGATAAAAGAAGAAGTAAAACCTCCAGTAACGAAACAAGAATTTGACGAATCTGTAGTAAAAAAAGAAAAAAAAGAGGAGAAGAAAAAACCTAAGGAAGAAATCCGCAGAGAAGAAAAATCTGAAACTACTGATCCTTCAAGTTCTAAAAACTTAACCGGCGATGCCGGTTTAGGTTCTTCTGGATTTAGTTTTGATTGGGGTGGACGCGGGACTCGAAAAATTCTTCGCTGGGAGAAACCGACCTTCCCTCAAGGAGTCCAAAAAGAAATCGATATCAAAGTGCGTTTTATAATTTTGCCTGATGGTTCTGTAGTTTCTCCAATTCCATTAATAAAAGCAGATACACAGCTTGAAGATGCTGCAATTGCAGCACTTAAGACGTGGAAATTCGAACCATTGAGACCAAATCAAGTTCAATTTGAACAGAATGTCGTAATTACAATTCCTTACCGACTGGAATAAATCTCTTATTTTACTCTGTGTAAAAACTCGATAATTAAGGGAACCTCTAAAAACTCCAAATAACAAAAAATAAATCTCAAATAAGCTACAACAACCAAAATTCAATCCGCTGTGGCGGACAAAACAAAGCAAACAAAGTATTCGTTTGAAATTTGGTTCATAGAATTTGTCATTTGGAGCTTGTGTTTTGAGATTTCGAGATGTCCTTATGCTAATGTAAACTAAGAGTTGGTAGATTTTTCACTGCTGGGCAGCAGCTTAATTCTTCCTTTGAAATAAAAACTGTAAAAGAAGAATTCGAGAATTGTTAAAAGTGTAAGTGAGATTGTGTCCCGGTTGTAGAACTTACCGAACCCTTGCGGCTCGAAAACTAATGAAACCAGAAAATAAGATAACGTCCATCCAACTGAAAAAATTATTCCAATGAAGATTAGAACGAGAAATGCGGCACCGAGACTTTCCTCCTGCCATCTTTTTGTGAAGACGTAGAGTGCAAATATTATATGTACATAAAAGAAAAAAGCTGTTATCATATTTTCAAAATCAATTTACGAAGAAAGAAAGTAAATCACATATTTTAGTTTACATTAAATCTACGCTTGATCATCGAGATTCCTATCAATCCGCCAATTGCAGCAAAAATTGTGTTCACAATAAAATTTGTAAAGAAGATCGAAATGGTCAGCACCAAACTGAATCTTTTTTCTTCGATTTCCTTTGCCATATCCAGAATGATGTTCGGAATATCTGTTATTTGAACATATTCCTTAATTATGAAAATAGCATCGTCAACTGGATTTGTTTTTGAAACAGCGATAATGATGGATTGAAAAACAGCATCAAAGACTCCCGAAATTAATCCGATTAAAAGTCCCATGATCATCGCTTCTGAAGTTTGAAGTCTGAAACCTTCATCACCATGCGATTGCTTGAAAACCAGATAAACTCCAAGTCCGCCGGCAAGAGGAGTGAACACGCAGCAATTCATCGCTTGGATTATTGGGATAATGCTTATTACTGCGACTCCAAAGCCGCATACGAGAGCAGGTAATAGTCTTTTACTTTGCATAATTAGTCTTGTAGTAAATTTCTTTTGATAAATTTGTTAAGCTTGATTTAATGAAAAAAGAAAATGGAATGGTGAGAAAAAATCCAGTCACAAATCGAATTGCATTCCCCGAATTATACATTGCTGACTTGCTTAGGATGATATCGAAACAAAATGGTGCAGCGAACAAAATGAGGATTATAAGCTGGCTACTGAACATTAATCCATCGAATCTACTTCTGATTTTTGAAAATGAGAAAAGCACTATTCCAGCGATCAATCCTATATAAATTCCAAAACATCTTGAACAGATCAACATACTAATTCCATCGAATCCAAAGCATCTTTCTGAAATTTGGTGACAAGTCAAACCGTACAAATATTTTGATGACAACAGTGAGATAATATCGTATGGCAAAATAATTGGAGCGAATGAGAATATGATCCACAATCCTAACAGCAGGAAGAAGAATAAATTTAGATAAAAATTAATTTTTTCCTCGATCATCTGATTCAATATTAGATTATTAGTTCTATAAAATCAATGAAATGAATCAAAAAAAATATGGGATAGTACGTTGATGACGCTGATTAGACAGAAACTTCGACAAGCTCTTTCCTAGTTTCGCTGAGATTATGGACACATTTCAGCTCTCAAACTCACAACAAATAATTATGATTTCCGTGGTTTGTTTGGATAAATGTTATGATTTACTTAAATTTGCACCTCAAAAAAGGAAAAGAATATGGCAAGAATATGCGAAATATGTGGAAAAGGACCGGTAACCGGGAATAACGTGTCACATGCGCACAATCGTACGAGAAGAAGATGGTTACCGAATTTGCAAAAGGTTAAAGCAAAGGTTGGAAAATCCGTCAAGACAATGAACGTTTGTACATCTTGTATTAAATCCGGTCGAGTATTAAAAGCCGCATAATTAAACGGCGGCTTTTATTTTCCCCTTCTCAAAACTTTTATTTCATCACCCAACAATAAATAGATCGAATCAGATTTGATTTTCATTTCTTTTATCGGTGATTCAAATTTTTCTGTCATCAAAATTTGTTGAATTCCATCCGTCGTTAATTGAAATAATTTTTCTTGACTGACTAAAAAAATAATTTCATTCTGGAATCCAAAATCGATTATTCGAATTTTACCTAATTGAATTTCTCTTATTGGATTTCCAAATTGATCGAAGATTTTTATTTTGGACTCATCGAGCACATAAACTTGTTGATTGACATCGACCCTTATCTTAATAGGCTTATTGAGAAAAATATCTCCCGACTCAAATCCGCCGAAAATTCTTTCTACCTTACTGAATCCATTTAATTTTATAACTCGCTTATTCTTGCTGTCGAGAATATACAAATCACCAGTTGTCGAAAGATCGATTGATATTGGATACTCCAGCTTGAATGAAGTTAAATCTCGTCCGGAAATTGAAAACTGCCCAATGAAATTTAAATCTTTATCAAACTTTTGGATTCGGTGGTTCCCATAATCTGCAACGAAAACTTCAAGCTGAGTAGCACAAACAGCTTTCGCATCATCGAACAAGCCATCGGTCCAGCCGTATCCACCGATAGTTTTCAGAATTTTTCCCTCACTATTCAATTTTATTACTTCGTTATCTTCACTATTTACGATGTAAAATTGCTGTAAATCATTTATGCTAAAAGATGAAGCGGAAGCTGGAAGTGAGATCGTCTTCTCGACATAATAAATGTTCTGTTGAAAGACTGCCGAAAAAAAGTATGTACCAATTATAGCTAAAAATAAATGCATATATTAGATGGTTCTATACGTGCTTCGAAAAATTCACTAATTAATTTGTTTAAAGTTGCAAAATTTAAAGGTATTGAACAAATTAAAATAAATCGAACCACTTGATTCAGTGAAAAACCATAAAAAAATTTTAATACTCACGGAATGAAATTTTCTTCACTCAATAAAAATTTTTTGAAAGCAGGAATTATCGATTGGCTTTTGGACGCCGATATTTCTCTTCACTTCCAAACTCGAAAATATCTGCTGGAACAAGACGCGGAGGGATTAGTTTCTCTCCAAAATAGAATTCAATTAGAAGGATGGGGGAAAAAAATATTAACTAAACGAAGAAGTGATGGGCATTGGGGCAGAGGTTATTATCAGCCCAAGTGGACTTCTACTCACTATACCCTGCTCGATCTACGCAATCTTGAATTCCCCAAAGAGAACCCACTTGTAAAAGAGAGTGTCGATTTGGTCCTGCGAGCACCAGTCGGCACCAGAGGTGGAATAAATTTAGCAAAAACAATTCACGAAAGCGATGTATGCATCAATGGAATGATTCTAAATTATTCATCCTATTTTTTACCTGATGATGTGCGGTTAAAACTAATTGTAGATTATCTACTCGAAGTTAAGATGGGTGATGGCGGGTGGAACTGTGCTTATCTCAAGGGTGCATCACATAGTTCTTTGCATACAACCTTAAGTGTTTTAGAAGGATTGAACGAGTTCAAATCGTGTCGTGTGAATTATCGACTGAACGAAATTATTCTCGCTGAAAAATTGGGAATAGAATTTCTTCTCGTTCATCATCTTTATAAATCGCATCGAACGGGAAAAATAATTGATCCCAAAATGTTGAGACTTTCTTATCCTTCTCGATGGCGGTACGACATTCTTAGAGCGTTAGATTATTTTCAGAAAGCGAAAATTAAATTTGATCATCGAATGAGTGATGCTCTCAATGTTATCAAGAAAAAACAATATATAAATGGAACTTGGCTGCTGCAGGCTCCTCACGAAGGTGAAGTGCATTTCGAAATGGAAAAGGTTGGAAAACCAAGCAGATGGAACACTCTGCGAGCACTTCGAGTGCTTCAGTTCTATGAACAATTTGTTTGATTTGCTTTCATTTATTTTTTTAAAGATATTAGAACAGAGTAATTCTTCGATTTGAATAGTGTCTTGGAAGTTTACTAATTCATTTTGCAATTTACATTTTACATTTTGAATTGTCTTGCCCTGTGGTGTAATTGGCAACACGTCTGACTCTGGATCAGAAAAGTCTAGGTTCGAGCCCTAGCAGGGCAGCTATTGATATTGATTGGAGGGAAAATGAGTACTATCTTAAATCATCTGAATTATTACCGCCTGCCTTGGAACCTCGCTGATAACTCAATCTCCTGGCTTGAGCCTACTTTCAATTGTAATCTTGCTTGCGATGGCTGTTACCGTAGAAATGAAAACAACAGTCACAAACCTTTGGAAGTCGTGAAAGAAGAACTTGAAGTTTTTACACGGCTTCGAAAATGCGACGGAATTTCAATTGCTGGCGGCGATCCACTGGCACATCCTGAAATGTTGAAATCGTAAAAATCATTAAAGAGATGAACATCAAACCGATCATCAATACAAACGGCGGACTGCTCACAAAAGAATTATTGCTCGAATTAAAAAAAGCAGGTGTATTTGGATTCACATTTCATATTGATAGCAAGCAGGGAAGACCCGGATGGAAAAATAAAAATGAAATCGAACTGAATGAACTCCGCTATCATTTTGCACGAATGCTTGCTGAAGCAAGAAACATATCCTGCGCCTTCAATGCTACGATATATGAAGACACTGTGCAGTATGTTCCTGAATTAACCAAATGGGCACAAAGAAATATCGATATTGTTCAAGTGATGGTTTACATCATTTACCGTGCAGTAAACAATGATAAGGTCGATTTTTATCTAGGTCCCAAAAAAATCGATATGAGCCAGCTTGTGTATAACGAAGAAATTGAAGAACGTGTCGATATCAAAGCTCAGGAAATTGTAGATGAAATCAGAAAGACTTATCCCGAATTTGAACCCTGTGCTTATTTAAATGGTTCGGAACAAGCGGATTCATTCAAGTGGCTGCTGACAGGACGAATCGGCACACCGAATAAAATTTTTGGTTATATGGGAAAGAAGGGAATGGAAATCGTGCAAACGTTTTATCATTTGTGGAATGATAAGTACCTCGCATACGCTCACCCAAAAATGACAAGAACTGGAAGATCGATGCTTCTTTTAGGATTGATGGATAAAGGCTTGAGAAAAGTCGCCGCCAATTACCTCAAAAATCCTTTTAACATTTTTAAGAAATTGCATTATCAAACTGTGCTGATAATACAACCGGTTGATTTTCTTGAAGATGGAAGGCAAAACATGTGCGACGGCTGTCCCGATATAACAGTTTGGAATGGAAAGCTTGTTTGGTCGTGTAGAATGGAAGAGCAAATGACATTTGGTCACAATGTTAGGACATATCCGAAAGATTTTCTAAATTAAAACCGAAATTTTACATTATTAATTCTACATTATACATTATAAATTATTTAGGCGCCTTCGTCTAGCGGTTTAGGACGCCGCCCTCTCAAGGCGGAGATCACGGGTTCGAATCCCGTAGGCGCTACAGAAATTTTTTGGTTGAGATCACGGGTTCTCCCGAAGGGACTCTCCAAAGGAGCACTTCGTGCCTTCGGAGGAATCAGGTAGGCGCTACAAGTTAAAAGCTTAAATAAAGTATATATGAAATGTTCGTTTTTCATACTGAAATTGGATGTAATAACGCCTGTCCGCCGCATCCCGCTTTGCGGGACGGAAGGTGGACAATATTGCGTTGTTACAGGAGTTAAGTGAAATTGCCTCTTTATCGAACACCAAACAAAGGAGATTAAAATGACCACCGACGAAACAAACGAAAGAACATTGAGTCTCAAATGGATTTACTTGGCTTGGGTTGGGATTATTTTTTGTTCCCTTGTCATTGGCACTGTTTCCGCTGTGCTGCAGGGTCCTCCAGAACCGATAAGTGCCAAGGTGGGTCTTAGTAATTTCGGATTTTTTGCCATTACTCTCTACTCTCTCGGCACAGTGCTTTCCGTTGTGATACTGTACTTTCTTCTTCGTTCAAGGGGGATGAGCCTACGATCAGTTGGCCTGACCGGAGGAATATCTAAGAAAGGAATACTGTACGCTTTGCTTGGACTAGCCGTTGGTATTCTCCTGTATAGTGGCATTGAAGCGATTGTTGAATCACTTGGTATGCACATGTTCTGGAGGGGGGCCGGTTCATCAACACCCAGGTGGATCACCGCCTTCGATCTAACATTCATGGTATCTTTTGCAGTCATTATCGGACCGATCGTAGAGGAAATCATTTTCAGGGGTTACGTGGTTTCTGCTCTCAGGCAAACCAAGTTGACGATACTTGCAGTATATGTCCTTTCGGCGGTGATCTTCGCCAGCGTTCATATCTTCATAGGGCTTGGAGCAATGATATTCATATTTTTCTGGTCATTCATTCCCACGTTCTTGTTCTTGAAATTCAACAGTCTATACCCAGGAATATTGTTCCATGTTCTCAATAATGTCTTTGCATATGTCGCAGCTCCAATGTGGCTCTCTTGATACTCAAGCACAGTCCCTCGGGGCAACTTCACTTAACACGGCAAACAACGACGCTCCATTTATTATGAATACAAATTATGGTTGTCGCTCAATGCTTTTACTCACGGAATATTTGTCGTTTAAGAGTTCGCAAAAGCAATGCGTTGTTTGCCGAGACGTTAGCTGCCATTTGGCTCGCTTTTTTTGTACATTAGAGCAAGCAATACTAATCGAAAGGACACTATGAAAACAATCGATCAAATCCAGCTGACACCGAGCCAGCAGAAC
>Ga0194125_10000538_pt1 | contig 62933 bp, 48 predicted proteins | sample TA2KigC250mmetaG_FD_148626 | JGI IMG/M metagenome (GOLD analysis project Ga0194125, IMG submission 148626) | Freshwater microbial communities from Lake Tanganyika, Tanzania - TA2015034 Kigoma Deep Cast 250m | ecosystem: Environmental > Aquatic > Freshwater > Lake | place: Tanzania: Lake...
ACTGGGTGTAGGCAATCTGATGGCGTCGGCATACCTCGCTTATCGTGGCCCCCGACCCCCTCCCCTCCTCCACTACCCTCAGCTTCTCTTCAGCACTCATGTGCCTACCTTGACTTCTCTCCACAGTATTACTCCCTCCTATCGATCATTATACTTCCCCAGGAGGGCCTAACATTTTTCCTCAAAGCTGATTGTCCGACTTCCATTGAAGCACAACAAGATGTTCCCCATCATGCTTCTTAGCGCGACGGCTCCCGCTTTTGTTTCGTGCAGAGGGCAAGGTGATAACAGTGTTAGTCTGGAACCACCAGCCACGAAGTTAGACCAAAGTCCAGGATGCCCAGGGCAGTAGGGACGTCCGCCTCAAGATTCCGGGGAGTGAAGTCCCTGTATCAACCCCAATCGAGCATAGCGACGGTTCACTCGAATTAGCTGCTAACCTTGAGTGCGGCTAAAGGTGACGCGGCAGCGAGATGGTGTTTCTCTTTGCCTAGCGCCTTTGGGAGAACACCAACTTCGTCCAGACACGATTCCAGCAGAGTGTTGCCCCATGTGGCGTACCAACCACAACAGATCACCTATCCCCTTGACGGCCAGGGGAATATCGTATATCATGGGCGCAAACAAGAAAGGGGCAATATAATAAGTTCAGCCAGCGACCGGGCAGAGCATTCCTTCATCAGTAACATCTGAAGTGGAGATTCTGGTTCAGGAGCCTGTTTCAGTAGTGCCGGTGTCGTGCCCGAGTCAGACTGTTCTCCAGCCTCCGGTAGCTTCGGGCGAACGTTAGACGCACACTCTTTGAGTCTTTGTTCGTGTTGCACCAGGTGCATAGGTATCGTTAGTGGAACCAGAAATGTGATAGTTACTATAGTCATAGTGGTGAACAGGGATAAGTATAGGTTATTCTTGAAAGGAGACGTGACATGAATTCTGAGAAGCGGGTGCAAATAATCGCCAGTGATTCTGGTGGCACCATGACCGACATGATGGTAGTGGACACAGAGGGAAATTTCGCTATTGGCAAGGCGGCGACCACACCTCAAGATCAATCCCTGGGTTTCTGGGAATCTGTAGCCGATGCGCTGGAACACTGGGAAATAGATTTCAACAAAGAGGCTAAGAATATCCTGCCGGGCGTGGAGGCCGCCGTCTACAGTGGCACTACTATGATGAATGCCGTTCTCACCGCGACAGGCCGGAAGGTTGGAGTGATCTACCAGCGTGGTGATGAAGATGTCTTCCTTCATGAGCGCAGCGCCGGTAAGTGGAAGGGGTACTCATACCAGGACACTCTCCACCACGTTACTCATCATGGTAATAGTCCCCTGGTTCCGCGTCGCTTGGTGAAGGGGGTCGAAGGCCGCATAGACATGTTCGGGGCCGAGGCCATTCCTTTGTATGCAGATATGGCCCGAAAAGCTGTGGAAGAGTTGCTGGGCGAGAACGTAGACGCTATCGTTGTCTGCCTCTTGCAGTCTTTCATCAACCCGGCACACGAGCTAAGAGTCGCTGAAATAGCCGAGGAGGTGATGACCAAACGTGGCCAGAAGGTGCCGCTATATTTGTCTCATCGATTGTGCCCGATCATGAGAGAAGTGGGCCGCCTGAATACAGTGGTGCTTCATGCCTATGTGGCCGAGCCTGGACGCGAACAGCTTTTCAAAATAGAGAAAAGGCTACAGGGTGCTGGCTACAAGCACCCCCTGCAGATAGTGCTGGCGCATGGCGGTCTGAGTAACATTCGTTACCCACGCCTGTATGAAGGGGTCTTCTCTGGGCCTATTGGCGGCCTGATGGGTGCCCGTTATCTGTCCAAGGCCATAGGTATTGACAACTGGGTCTGCTCCGACATGGGGGGGACCAGCTTTGATGTGGGCCTTATCAGGGGAGGGCAGCCGCTCATCGATCGCGAGGTGGTCGTCAACCGCAGGATCTATAACATTCCGACTTTGCAGATGGATAGCATAGGGGCGGGGACCGGCATGTACGTTACCATAGACCCGATTACGAAAAGGATAAATATTGGTCCGGAAAGTGCTGGGGCCGACCCTGGTCCTGTCTGCTATGAGATGGGCAACGAAATCCCCACGGTCATGGATTGTGTGCTGATAATGGGAATTCTCAACCCTGATTACTATCTGGGAGGCAAGAAGAAGCTTAACAAACAGAAGGCTCTCAAAGCGGTTAAGGAGAAATGCGCCGATCCACTGGGTGTTGATGTCTATTATCTTGCTGATGGGGTGTGCAAGCTGATTAACAGCAGAATGAAGGAGCATATCAGATCCGTGCTCTACGCTCGAGGTTTCTCGCCGGCGGGCTTCAATCTATTGTGCTATGGTGGGGCGGGCCCCATGCACCTAGCTGGATACACTGAGGACCTGCCGTTCCACGGGGTGGCCACTATGCCCTGGGCTGCGGGATTCTCTTCCTTTGGCTGTGCCGTCGAGGACATCAGCCACCGTTATCAGAAGTCAACCCACGTCCTCATCCCGTATGAAGCTGACGATGCCTACAAGCTAATGATGGGGCAGATGATGCTGAATACTGGCTGGGAAGAACTGGAGAAGCAGGCGGCTGCGGATTTCACAGCCGAGGGTTTGCCATGGAAGCAAGCAAGCACCCAGCAGATCGCCTACGTGCGCTATGGCGGGCAGTTGGAAGACCTCGAGGTGATCTCGCCTGTGTCGCGTATTAACAGTTCCGAAGATATGGATAAACTTCTGGCGGCCTTCGAGGCTCTGTATGAGAGGGTATATGCTGGCGTGGCCAAGCATGAGCGGGCGGGTTTTCAAATCCTGGAGTTGGGACTCACGGCCAGTGTCCCAAAAGTCAAACCCAAGCTGGTGAAGCGACCGCTGGAGGGTAGGAAACCGCCTCGTGAGGCGATAAAGGGAGAGAGGGAGGTCTACTACAATGGGGTGTGGGAAAGGGCCGCCATATATGAGATGGACAAGCTGAGGCCAGGAAACGAAGTCAGCGGATTGGCTGTGGTCGAGGCTCCTGCTACCACCCTCTTCCTGCCTCCCGGAAGACGAATTAGGATGGACGAATGGACATTGATGTGGCTTACGTAACGCTTCTCACGACAGAAATGATTTCTATAAGGAGGTCAAGGTGGCTAAACGTACCAAACGTAAGGGAATAGGAGATGGCGGGAGAACCCTTAAGCAGATGCTTGAGGATAACAGAAGGCTTCTAAGGGAGACAGGCTGTTATGCTGGCATAACTGAGCCTCATGTGTTAAGAGATGACCCGGTCAAGGCTGAGCTTTTTCAGTGGCGCCTGCTATCGTCGCTCATATCCGGCCGCCAGACTGCCAGAATGATCTCTGGGTCGCCGTATGTTCGCGAGATGGCCGAGCTCTGCATGGGCCTCTACACGCCGGAAGGCGACAATGTGCTCCAATCTACCGGAATCCAGGTGCATGTCCGCCTGATGGGGGACAACGTAACCTGGATGATAGGAAACAACTATGAGGAAGATGTAGGGATAAACGAGGGCGACTTATTTGTGGCCAATGACCCAGTGATAGCTGGTGTACATTCGGTGGACGTCTATGACATTATGCCTATCTTTTGGGAGGATGGGCTTGTTGCCTGGGTGATTACTGTGATCCACGAAATGGACTGTGGGGGAGTCAGCCCGGGCTGTATGCCTGTCACTGCTGTGGAGCGGGGTGCAGATGGCCTGAAGTTCTGCTGCGAAAAGATGGGAACCGATGACAAGATCAGGCGTGATTTTGAGATCAAGATAGAGATATCGCTTGACCTTGCTGCTCACTTCCTCTTGGATCGCAAAAGCGCTGTTGCCTCCAATATCCGTGTCCGGGAAGAAGTTAAGAACATCATACGGGAATATGGCGTGGACTACTTCAAGAAAGCTACAAGGGAGCTTATCGAGGAAGAGCGGCGTAACCAGATCGCCCGCATAAAGCAGCGCACTGTTCCGGGGCGCTACCGTGATGTGGTGCCATTGGAACTCTACATGGCCCGGGTGCCAGTATCCTGGCTGCCAGCCAAGAAGGATGTCCTGCGGTTAATCCCTATGCAGATGGATATCCTACCCGAAGGCCGCCTGGTACTTGATTTCGATGGAGCAGGTGAGTGGGGCTGGCACTCCATGAATGTAACGCCAAAAGGCCTCTGGGGCGGGCTGTCCATATGTATTGTGCAGGCATTGTCTTATGACGGCCGTGGTAACCTAGGGTCCCTCCTGCCTTGTGAGATAAAGACGCCGACCGTTGACTCCATTCTTAATCCCAGCCAGATTAAGAAGTTGGCTACAAATTATCCGTGGGCACCGAAGTTAGATATCTTTAGCTTGTGGTGTGGCACGCTGGGTACTGCCTTTTACATGCGCGGCTTCAGAGAAGAAGTGTTCAACTGCGTGTCCAGCTCCGGGTGGCAACTGGCTGGGTACGACCAGTTTGGAAACAAGCGGCCCATGCAGGCTGGCGGAATTGGCAACTTTGGAGGCGGTGCCACCGGAGTAGGCGACGGGGTGGATACTGGGGCTTGGATGGCTACCCCTGAGACGGATTTGGGCAACTGGGAGGTGTGGGAGCTGTTTGTGCCTCAGCTATTCATGTCCAGGATACTTGAACCATATTCGGTGGGTTACGGCAGGTACCGCTCTGGCGTAGCTATACCGAGCATGGATATGCTTCACAGGTTTAGCGAGGGGATAGGCAGTGCTGCTATCGGTTGTGGTCATGATCGTATCCTGCCTAACATCGGCTTGTTCGGTGGATACCCTGGAGGAAAGCGGAACACCTTCCTCGTCCGCTACCACAACTTCGAGGATATGATTGCCAAGAGGCTGCCATTGATCCACGAGATAGGTAATCCACGGGAGTTCAAGAACCAGAAGTACGCTGACGTGATCTACTTTGACTACACGGTAGGCGCAGTCGAGGTTCGTGACAAAGACTTGACTGTCGCGGATAACGGATCGGCAGGTGGTCTTGGCGATCCCATTGAAAGGGATCCGGCACTTCAGAAGGCAGACCTGGACACTGGTCTCACCAACGCGGAGATCAGCAGGAATGTGTACTGCATTGAGGCTCGCTATGACGAGAAAGCGAAAGAATGGAAAATCGACGAGGGAGCCACCAAGAAACTGCGTGAAGCGAAGCGCAAGGAACGCTTGTCCAGAGGAGTGCCAGTGGAGGTGTGGTGGCAGACGTCCCGACAACGTGTGCTAAAGAAGAACATGGACCCGCTTCTTATTGAAATGTACCACAGCAGTATGAAGCTAAGTCAGAAGTTCACACAGGAGTTCAAGGACTTCTGGAGTTTGCCTGACGATTTCGCTCTATGAGGTGAAGAGATGGAATATAGCAAACAGGATTTGAAAGACCTATACGACGGCAAGCTTCCTTGGGAGAAGGTCAAGGAGATCATGAGTCGGCCCAAGGACGACGACCGGTTTGACAAGTATGTCGAGATACTCCAAGAGCGCGTGAAATGGCCCGAGAGAATTCTGCTGCCGATCGGAGAGCACCTCTACATCGTTGAAAAGGGTGGAGAGCGGATTGTGAAATGCGATTGCGGACACGAGTTCGGTGACTACAGACGGAACTGGAAGCTGAGCGCTCTCATCTTTGCAAGAGACACCCGTGAGAAGCTGGAAGAGATATATCCAGGTGTAAGGTGCCCTGACCCAAACTTTTGTGAAGTACGAGAGTATTGTTGTCCTGGCTGCGCTAGCCTACTCAAGGTGGAGAGCGTACCGGTGGGCTACCCGATCATTTTTGATTTTCTTCCGGACATAGACGCTTTCTATCGCGACTGGCTTGGAAGACCTCTTTCGAACGAGAAGGAGTTCAAAGATGTGAGCTACGGGGTCACCAGGGAATGGGGCCGGCAGCATGATCGGACCTGCCGCTGAGGAATCTCGACAGAAAAGTGATAGGTCTTAAGCAGGTATAGCCTGCAAACCGATTGTGCGTCAACAGGCGGTTGATTAAGAGGTCGCCAGGGCTTAGCCTCGGATGTGATTCGGGTAAGAGAGCAGAAGATGAAACTGCTTCTATGGAGCGGAAGAGGCTGTTTACAAAATGGTCGTTATTTTGAGGACTTTTGGGACCTGCGTGAAGCTAAGAGACTTCAGAAACCCCGAAGAAGTTGCAGATGAAGAAGCTTAGAGGTGCTCAAAATCAAAGCTAAATTGAGAACTAAACAGCCCATAGAAGGGAGGGAGGAGAGACGTGAGCCGTATTGCGAAAACCGTAACGGTGTTGCTGCTGGTCCCGGTGCTTCTGGCGGGTCTTTTCGTAGGCTGTGCTAATGGTAAAGAAGCCGAAGGTGTGACCATCACCATAGGAGAACTGACTGATCTTACAGGGCCAGCCTCGACCGCCTTGAGGCCAATACACTATGTAATTGAGGATGTAATCAGGCACTACAATGATGAAGCAGTCATCCCTGGGGTGAAAATAAAGCTGGCTACTTATAATACCCATTATGACCCTGCCAGGACACTGCCTGGGTGGGACTGGCTGAAAGGCAAGGGAGCAAAGTTTGTGATCACAATAATGGCAGCGGATGCTTTGCTGCTGAAGTCTCGTGCTGAAGAAGAGAAGACGCCGATAAGTTGCATGGGTACAACTATAGAACTGTTGGAGCCTCCTGGATGGGTATTTTCCTTCTCCACTACGCCTGGATGGAATACCAAGACTATCCTGAAATGGATTGCAGAGCATGAATGGGATGGCCAACAGCCTGCCAAAATTGGCTATTGTGGTTGGGCGCAGCCCCACGACCAAGAAGTAGCGAAAGCGATGAGGGAGTATTGCCAGGAGTACCAGGGGCAGTTTGAGCTCGTCGGTACCTATCTGCCACCTGTGGGAACAATGTCCTTCGTAAGTGAGGCACAGAAGTTGAAGGGTTGTGATTACGTGTTCTCGGTGGCAGGAATGGCCGTTGGAAATGTCATGAGGGACTACTTCGCTGTGGGTGGCAAGGGAAAGCTTGTGGATCCGGTGGGTGTCCTGTCCGCTGACCAGGGTTATCTCAGTGACCTGCTCGGCTGGAGTGCCATCGACGGATGGCTGACCATTCTTACGGCTCTAACCTTTACGACTCGTACAAGCATAACCACCTTCCTGTATGACCTGCTTCGCAGATATCGCTCCCCGGCGCAGGTGGAGAGAATCATGCACGATGGCGGCTACGCTGCGCCGGGTCACCAGGTGATTCCGATGCTCGAAGTTCTGAAGAAGGCAGCGCAAGAGGTGGGGATCGAGAACCTTGACGGCCAAGCCTACTACAATGCAGCGCTGACATATAAGACAACGTGGGAGGACTACCCTGAATGGGGTTTCAGCAACACGAAGCGGTATTTGATGAATCAACTGGCGATACATAAATACAGCGCAGAGAAGAAGGACCTGGTCTGGGTTAGCGGATGGGAGCCCATTGTAAAATGATCTAATGGGATTAGCCCTGAAAAAATTCCGTTTTTCAGGAGGCGACAGATTCGCTGGTGAGGGTCCGGGCATGTCTTCCACTGAAGATGTGGTTGGACTTCTTCAGGGAGAACCACAGTAGTCTGCGGGATGAAGGTAGTTCAAGGCTAAATGCGGCCGCTCCTCATCATAATACCTCCCCACTCTCCCAAGAACTCCCGCCCTTGGTGGAACTTTCCCACCTCGCTATTGCCGAGGGCTTCCTCACCCACACTGCGGTGATAGCACTCCATCTTGCCATTGGACTCAGGATGCCTCACACAGATAGGCATTCCCCTGAGACCCAGAGCCTACCTCGAGATGTTATAAATGTTTCTGCGCATTGAGCGGAATGGGTATTGACATGATCCATATCAAGTGTTATAATATGAAAATGATAAGTCGGTGCGGGTAACTGCGCCGAAAGGACTCAAGGAAAGATGAGAGAGGTTTCTGGCGTTTACGTCATGAGGGTAGCTTCGATGCTGACGGGGATGCACCCGCAGACCTTGCGTAGATATGAGCGAGTGGGGCTGGTGAGACCGTCGCGCAGTAATATGCTGCGGCTGTACTCGGACGAGGACGTTGCCCGCCTCAAAATGATTAAGCACCTGGTGGATGAGGTGGGGTTGAACCTGGCTGGCGTAGAACTGGCGCTCACCATGTATGACAGTATCCTCGATATGAAGAGGGAACTGGCTGCGGCTGAGATTGATGGTGAGTTGGGACAGCGGCTGACGGATCTGCTCGATGAGATGCTGGAGACTCTGGGGGTAGAGCAATAAGCGGTACTCAACAAGACCGAGAACGAGTCGTAGCTGAATATACCCGATGACAAGGAGGCAAAGAGATGGGAAAGGCTGTCGGAATTGATCTAGGAACTACTTTCAGTGAAGTGGCAGTGGTGCAGGGTGGGGAACCGGTGGTTATTCCTTCTGCTGAAGGCGGTAACACCATTCCTTCGGTAGTGGCCATAAGCAAGACTGGGGAACGACTGGTAGGGCAAGTAGCCAGGCGTCAGGCGATCGTGAATCCAGAGAATACTGTTTACAGCATCAAGAGATTCATGGGTCGTAGGTGGGGAGAGCCAGCGGGGCGAGAGTTGCCGGTGGAGGAAGATGCCCGCCGTAAGACCTACAAGGTGACGAAGGCACCTAACAACGATGTGCGGGTGTTGATGGGAGGCAAAGAGTACAGTCCGCCGGAAATATCGGCCATGATTCTGCAGAAGTTGAAGACAGATGCGGAGGCTTACCTGGGTGAGCCGGTCACGGACGCAGTGATCACGGTGCCGGCTTACTTCAATGACTCCCAACGGCAGGCAACCAAAGACGCTGGCAAAATCGCTGGTCTCAACGTGCTGAGAATAATCAATGAGCCAACGGCGGCCGCTCTGGCCTACGGATTGGATAAGAAGGGAGAGGAGAGGATCGCTGTCTATGACCTGGGTGGTGGTACCTTTGATATCTCTATTCTGGAGATTGGCGAGGGCACCTTCCAGGTCAAGTCTACCAGCGGTGATACTCATCTGGGTGGTGATGACTTTGACCAGAGAGTCATGGACTGGCTATGCGACGAGTACAAGCGAGACCAGGGTGTAGACCTGAGGCAGGATAAGATGGCTCTACAGCGGCTTAAGGAAGCTGCCGAGAAGGCCAAAATTGAGCTCTCCACCGTCCAGCAGACGGAGATAAACCTTCCCTTTATTACGGCTGATGCCAGCGGCCCGAAGCATCTGAACATTACCCTGACTCGGGCGAAGCTGGAGCAGTTGGTAATGGACCTGGTGGATAAGACCCTGGGCCCCTGTCGCCAGGCCCTGACTGATGCTGGGAAGACCTCAGCCCAGATTGACGAGGTGATCCTCGTTGGCGGTCAGACGAGAATGCCCCTGGTGCAGAAAAAGGTGAAGGAATTTTTCGGTAAAGAACCGAACAAGGGCGTTAACCCGGATGAGGTAGTAGCCATCGGGGCTGCTATCCAAGCCGGGGTTCTCAAGGGAGAGGTCAGGGATGTACTGCTTCTGGATGTGACCCCTCTTACCCTGGGTATTGAAACCCTGGGTGGGGTGATGACACCGCTTATCACCCGCAATACCACCGTTCCCACCGCCAAGAGTGAGGTATTCACCACGGCAGCAGATAGCCAACCCAGCGTGGAGATACATGTACTCCAGGGTGAGCGACCCATGGCGAAGGAGAACAAAACCATCGGACGTTTCATGCTGGATGGCATTCTGCCGGCACCGAGAGGCATGCCGCAGATCGAGGTCACCTTCGATATAGATGCCAACGGCATTCTGAACGTGTCGGCCAGAGATAAAGGCACCGGACGCGAACAAAAGATCACTATCACGGCTTCCTCCGGTCTCTCCAAGGAAGAGGTGGAAAAGATGGTGCGGGAGGCGGAGTTACACGCTGATGAGGACCGCAGGAAGAGGGAAGAGGCGGAAACCAGGAACATGGCCGATAACATGGCCTACAACGCCGAGAAGACCATGCGGGAACAGGGCGACAAGATACCGGCCGACCTGCGCTCGGAAGTCGAGGGCAAGATCGCTGGAGTCCGCACGGCACTCCAGGGTACGGATGCCCAGCAGGTACGGCGCGCCGTGGATGAACTGCAAGCGTCGCTTCAGAAAGTGGGCGCCGCTGTCTACGGCCAGGCCGGTGCGGGTGCAGGCAGACCTCCTGGCGATGCACCTCCGGGGGAACCGCCGCCTGATGGCACGGTGGAAGGGGAGTTCAGAGAGGTATAAGGCCGGCTTCCCCGTGTGAAACTTCCATCACAGGCAGGTTTCTAGTTCCTGCGGTATAGTAGCCTCAGAAGTCCCTGTGTGGCGTTGCCAGGAGGAGGCTAGCTCAAGACTCGTTACTTACGCTGGTGCTGCTGCATCGTCTGCGGTGACTCATATGTGAGGATTCCATCTGCATGTGAGTCACCGTTCTCGCAACCGCTCCGGAATGGGAAAACCCCGAGTGACTGGTATTAGACTTGAATAGCAACGGCTCCCAGAAAGGCTTCCGTTTCACACCACGGCCAGTTCATAATCAGCCTCAATTCCCTCAGCCTTAAGTATAGCGTCAAGTTCATCCTGGAAGAAGAACTTCGCTTCTCCAAAGGCCGGCTTCAGATCCGTATACCAGGTAGCATTCTCATCATACTCGGCAAAGAAAGGACGGGCGACCCAGTCAGGGTTTCTGCCCTGAATCATTCTGAAGGTCAGAGCCTTTCTGCCCTGTATCTCAGCTACACCTAGAATCTGGACTTTCCCCGGAACGCAAGACATACTCGGTCCACGCACGGTCCTGCATATTCCACTAACTGATTGATAAGCCTGTCTGAAAATTCGCCAGGCTTCCACCAGCGGAACAGAGAAATAATGCTGTGCTCCAGTGTCTCTGGCGATGAACATATAGTATGGTATGCAATCCAGGGCAACTTGTCTTCGCAACATGTCCGCCCAGACCTCAGGTGAGTTATTGATATGTCGTAACACAGGAGACTGGGTTCTTATCACAGCACCTGTCTCAAGAATTCTACCAATTGCATCTTTGACGGCACTTCCCTCAAGCTCAACGGGATGATTGAAGTGGGCCATAAATGCCAGATGTTTTCCCGCTTGCTTGACTTCCCTAAAAAGGTTTAACAACTCCACGGCATCATCGTCTGTCAAGAATCTGTAGGGCCAATAAGCAAGGGCCTTGGTGCCTATCCTTATATTACGAAGATTCGATAGATTTGATTCAAGCAAGGGTCTAATGTAAGTAGAGAGTATCCTCGCTTTCATCACCAGCGGGTCTCCGCCTGTGAATAACACATCAGTAACCTCAGGATGCTCTGATATGTATTGCACGAGTGACTGCGACTCTCTAGATGCGAACTTCAATTCATCCATCCCTACAAATTGTGGCCAGCGAAAACAAAATGTGCAGTACGCGTGACAGGTTTGTCCCTGACTCGGAAAGAACAAAACGGTCTCCCGATATTTATGCTGGAGGCCACGCAGCTTTTCCCCGCCTAACACGGGTATGTTGTGCTCCCTTTGTCCGGCAGGATGCGGATTCAATTGATGTCTTATTTCGTTCGCCAATGTATTTATCTCTGATTTGTCCGCGCCTGATTCAAATAAAGACTCCATTCTTCTGTAATGATGGGGTAAGAGCATATCCTTTTGTGGAAATGTCATAATGAATATCGGGTCATCCGGTACCTTCGACCAATCAATTAGATGGTCGGTCACATAGTTGTTTGTTTTGAAAGGCAATACCGAGCCGACTATTTCAATGGCACGGATTTGTTCATCCGAAAGGTGCTTGATCTGAGGCATCGATCTCAAATTGCTCATCGTGTAGGATTTGTACTTCATTTAAGCCTCCTACTCATAGATTTTCTTTTGGGCAGCACACCATCAGTTGAAGGCGACGAGCTATCAACCGGTGATGTTATTGAACTGCAACTGGCAGCTGAGCCAATCACCAGTAATTGTGTTTGCCACGCTATCGTAAATGACCCCAGACGAGGAAACCCTGGCAAAGCCTTTGTCCGTGGCAAGCTTCAGGAAAGCTCAGCCGGAGCCGACAGATACCATCAATATCAACAAGGTACGGGACCCAGGGAGTTGAGGGGCTAGCCGGGCATCATCTCGGGTAACTCTTCCAGGGCGGACTCCACTTGCTCCTCCAGAAAAGGCTGGTCTGCCACTGCGCCAGCAAGGAAGTCCCTGAAGGTAACAAGATCAAGATTACTGTTGGTGCTTAAGACAAACAGGATGTTCTTGCGTTCGCCTTTTTCTCTGCAAGCTATGGCTTCATCCATAACCGCCTTGACTGTGTACGAGGACTCAGGAGAGCATACAAACCCCTCGGCCTGAGCAAAGGCCACCGCAGCCTCAAGAGCCTGACCTTGCGTGTAGGCTTTGGCTTCGATCTGTTTTTCTCTGTACAAGGCGCTGATCAGCGGCGATATGCCGTGGTAACGCATGCCGCCAGCGCGGATGCCCGGGGGCATGAAGCTGTGGCCGAGGGTGTACATCTTTAGCAAGACGGATAGACCCTCGGCGTCTGCGTAGTCATAGGCGTAACGCCCTTTGGAAAGGCTTGGAGCGGCCGATGCTTCCACTGCGATCATCCGTCTCCCCTCCCTCCGCTCGCGGTAGAAAGGCAAAATAAGACCTCCGAAAGCGCTACCCCCACCCACAGCGCCGCAAATAATGTCAGCATCAGCACCTGCCCGGCGTAGCTGGAGTCGGGCTTCAAGTCCGATAACAGTTTGATGCAGCAAAACATGATTCATTACTGTGCCCCAGGCAAATTTCACATCATCGCGGACGCTAGCCTCTTCAAAGGCCTCGCTCAAAGCAATACCCAAGCTGCCAGGGCTTTGGGGGTATTGCGAGCGTATTTTCTTTCCTGTGCGCGTGTCCTCGCTGGGGCTCGGAATCACCTCGGCTCCCAGTATCTCCATGATGGCTCGCCCGTAGAGCTTCTCCTCAAAGCTGGCCCTAACCATGTACACTTTGCAGCGGATGTTGAAGTAATTGCAGGCGATGGCCAGCGAGGCACCCCATTCTCCATTCGCCGTGGCTGTAACAATGCCTTTTGCACCCTCGCGGCTCGCGTAGTATGCTTGGGCCACGGCAGTATTGAACTCGTAGCTGCCTGACGGACTACCACCCTCGTACTTGTAGAAGATTCGAGCAGGCGTTCCCAGTCTCTTTTCGAACCTCTCAGCTCGGAAGAGAGGCGTCGGCCTCCATTCGGAATACACTTGGCGAACCTCATGGGGGATAAGCATGAATCGTTCCCCCGTGTCCAATTCCTGCTGAATGATGGCCAATGGGGCTAGTGATCTAAGGTCATGCGGGCTCAGGGGGTAGCCGCTGGGACTCATTGGTGGGGGCAGCTTGAACCCCAAGTCGGGGATGACGTTATACCACTTATCTGATAGCTCCTTGGCGTCGAGCGAGATTCTCATGCCAATGCCTCCTCTTCAAAGGGATGCTTGACAAATCGTGTATGTAAGTGTATGATCACTTACATGCTAGCACCTAATTGTTTGCCTGTCAATATCCAGTTCAAGGGGACGCAAAGATCTGGGCCGCTTGAGACTCAGACATTCGTCGGAGGTGCTAGTTCCGCGTAACAACCGAGATTCTTCTCCCGCCTCAGGCGGGCGGATCAGAATGACACCTGCGGACCTGTCACCCTGAACGTAGCGAAGGGTCTCATGTTACGAAGCACTAGTAGGGGATAAGCAGAATTGGTCAGGGGCCTGTATGAGTCAGATTAGAGAGACCAGCGAAATCCGGCAGCAGCAAATTGTGGAGGCTGCACGCAGCATTGTTACTGCTCGGGGTATAGAGGCCCTGACCATTCGCGAGATAGCCAAGGAAGTAGGCATTTCAGAGGCCGATATCTACCGGCACTTTGCCAGCAAGAAGGTAATCCTCCTATTTCTCATTGAGGATGTTGAGAAAACGCTGATGGAGATGGTGGAGCGAGCTGCTTCTGAGGAGCGAGAGCCGGTACAGAGCTTGGAAAATGTGCTCAAGGCTCACCTGTCCTACGTGGAGCAGCGGCGCGGTGTCTCCTTGTTAGTGGTTGCTGAGACCCTTCGTCTGGCCGACAAAGACCTGCGAAAGAGGATGTTTGAAGTTGTGAACCGCTACATAGGGCGCATCGCGGAGATCCTGGCCCAGGGCGTGAGATCGGGACACGTCAGAAAGGATATAGACCTGGATACTGCCGCCCTGACTTTTTTCGCCCTGGTTCACGCTACGGTTACTCTATGGGCCCTCAGCGACGCTAGTTTTTCGCTTACAGAGAGGCATGAGTCTCTATGGGAGTCGTATCTTGCAGGCATTGCCGAAAAGGCTTTTGAATCAGGGCCATAAGGGTGGTAGAATGCACCTATGGCAAAGCCCTGGTATTAGCGAAGCCTCCGGGTAAATCACAGGTATTGTCCAGTCATAACGCAAGACATCGATTTTTTGCGGATAACAACATTATGCTACTCTGGGAATTTGTGTGTTTGGTGACGAAGCCTAACTGTCGGCGACAAAGAGGTGCCTGATGCTAACACAAGATGTTGAAATGCGAGACGTACTTATTGCACTAGCTATTGCTCTGCCCACTTTCCTTGCTGCCGGACTCTTTTATTACAGCCTGCGGCATTTAGCGCGCCGGCTGGCAGCCAAGACGACGACAGTCCTGGACAACATGCTGGTAGAGGCTCTGCAATGGCCTGTTCTCGTAGGCATAGTCTTGGCGGGGATCTATTTTTCTGTCCTTTCCCTCCCCTGGAAGGAATCTGCAGACTTCGAAATCAGGAGAGGTTTCTATGTAGCATTCTATGTCCTGGCAGCTTACGGAGGCGCAACGCTGTTAGACGCCCTGTTTCGGTGGTTCAAGCTGGAGGTGGCCCCTAAAACCGCCACCGCCCTGGATGACTGGATTATTGGTTTCCTCAGATTACTTACGCCAGTCATCGCTGCCTTCTTAGCGCTGCTGGGCTGCTTGGGACTATTTGACATTGAAACAGAGGGGATTAAGGACTGGCTGGTGAAACATGGAACACGTATTGGCCTTGTCATCTTCATTTCAGTGGCTGTGCTTTTCTTCCTCGGCATCGCTCTGCCTCGTGGCATAAAAGCCTTTGTGCTCAGGGAGGCTACGGGACAACCTGAAGAGGAGATACAAAAGAGGACGCAGACTCTGACCCGTGTATTGGTAGCTACAGGGCAGGTCTTCATCATCCTGATAGCCATCTTCATCATCTTGTCTGAGGTGGGCATAAACATCGCTCCTGCCCTGGCGGGGGTTGGGGTAATCGGTATCGCCGTCGGCTTTGGTGCTCAGAGCCTGATCAAGGATATCATTGCTGGCCTTTTCATAGTACTGGAGAACCAATATCGCGTGGGCGATGTGGTCGGTATAGCTGACAAGCGAGGCCTGGTAGAGCAGATCAACCTGCGACGCACGGTACTCAGGGACATGGATGGCATCGTTCATTCGGTGCCCAATGGAGAGATAAGGGTAGCCAGCAATTTCACCAAGGAGTGGTCTCGGGTCAACCTGAACATCAGTGTTGCCTACGGAACAGACCTGGACCGCGCCATTGCGGTCATTAACCGGGTCTGCGGGGAGATGGCGGCAGACCCGCAGTGGGCGCCTCTGATTCTCAAGACCCCGGAGGTACTGCGAGTTGACAACCTTGGAGCCTCAGGCATTGAGCTCAAGGTCGTGGGTGACACCAAGCCGATCCAGCAGTGGGCGGTGATGGGGGAAATCCGCAAAAGGGTGAAGAAAGCCTTCGATGAGGAAGGCATCGAGATACCGTGGCCTCATACCAAGGTCTACTTCGGCAATACCCCTCTCCCCCCTACATGGCCGGAGGGAGAAGGATAGGGGGTGGGCAATGTGGACGAAGGAAAGTCTGCGAGAGTTGGTAAGGACTAAGCTCGGCGATTACCTTTTCATCGTCGTATCCAACAGGGAGCCCTATATCCATGTTTACGCCGGCTCTGAGATCAAGTGCGAGGTGCCGGCCAGTGGGCTCACGGTAGCCCTCGATCCGGTGATGCAGGCTTGCGGAGGAACCTGGATAGCTCATGGTAGCGGCGATGCTGACCGCGAGGTGGTTGACGAGCAAAATAAGGTCGCTGTCCCTCCGGAGGAGCCCCGATATTCCTTAAGGCGGGTGTGGCTCTCCAAGGAGCAAGAGGACGGCTACTACTTTGGCTTCTCCAATGAAGCTCTCTGGCCGCTGTGCCACATATCCTATACTCGCCCAATGTTCAACGAATCTGACTGGGAGACTTATAAAGAGGTGAACCAGCTTTTCGCCGATAACATCCTTGATGAAGTAGCGGACAGGAGAGCCTTTGTCTTTGTGCAGGACTATCATTTAACACTCTTACCTAGATTCATCAAGGAGAAGAACCCCAACGTCATAATTGCCCAGTTCTGGCATATTCCCTGGCCTAACCCGGAAGCCTTCCGCATCTGCCCCTGGCAAAAGGAAATCCTCGAGGGGCTGCTGGGAAATGACCTGCTGGGGTTCCACATCCGCTACCACTGCAACAATTTCTTGGATACTGTAGATCGGGCGCTGGAAACGCGGGTAGACCGGGAAAGGTACGAGGTCAATAGAGGCGGCAAGAAGACTACAGTTTGTCCTTTCCCTATTAGCGTTGACTTTGAGGACATCTCGAGGGAGGCCCAAGGAGAAGACATAACAACAGAGATTAGAAGGTTAAAGAGCAGGCTGGGTCTGCGAGATGAACTGGTGGGCCTTGGCCTGGATCGCATCGACTACACCAAAGGCATCCCGGACAGGCTGCGGGCCTTTGATCGTTTCTTGGAGAAGTATCCTGGTTACAAAGAACGAGTGGTCTTCATTCAGGCGGGCGTCCCTAGCCGCAGTCACATAGGCGCTTATAAGAGGCTGAACGAAGAGATAGATAACCTAATAGAGGAAGTGAACTGGAAGCATGCCTTCGGGCACTGGAGGCCGGTGATCTACCTTCGTGAGCACCTGTCGCCCACCACGCTGATGGCACTACGCCGCATTGCCAGTTTCTGCGTCGTCAGTTCGCTGCACGACGGGATGAATCTGGTAGCCAAAGAGTTTGCGGCCAGCCGCTTCGATGAGGACGGTGTGCTCATCCTCAGCCCCTTCACGGGGGCTGCCAGGGAACTGACCGATGCCCTGCTGGTGAATCCCTATGCCACTGACCATTTCGCTGAAGCTATCAATAAGGCACTGGAGATGCCCCAGTCAGAGAGACAGAGACGGATGCGGAAAATGCGGCAGGTGGTGCAAGAGAACAATATCTACAAATGGGCCGCGGCCATAATATCGGAGCTGGTGAAATTTGAATTTGGAGAATGACCATTGCAGCATCTCTTCTCTGTTTGGCCTGAGGTTGCCCAGCGCCTCAAAGCCGCACGGGGTGTGCTACTTTTCTCTGACTACGATGGCACCCTTACGCCTATCGTGGATAGGCCGGAGCTGGCAGACTTGCCAGCAGAAACGAGGCGACTTCTGCGAGCTTTGGCTCACCGGCACCGCTTCACAGTTGGCATCATCAGCGGTCGGGCGCTATCGGATCTCAAGCACAGGGTCGGCATCGAGAGCATTGTCTATGCTGGCAACCACGGGCTGGAAATCGAGGGGCCGGGCATTAGCTTTATCAACCCGCTGGCGGAGGAGATGAAGCCTGTGTTGCGCCTGATACACCAGGCATTGAGCAAGGCGCTGGCTACGGTGAGAGGTTCTCTAGTTGAGGACAAGGGTCTTAGCTTGAGCGTGCACTACCGCCGGGTGGAGGAAAAGGAAGTGGAGAAAGCCAAAACCATCTTCGAACGCATCCTGCACGTACCTCGCCTATCGGGGATGATCAAGGTTACTTCGGGGAAAAAGGTTCACGAGGTAAGGCCAGCGGTAGACTGGGATAAGGGCAAAGCCATAAAATTGCTTATGAGGAGATATGGCAAAGGGGGGAGGAGAAGCGGGCTGTTGCCTATCTATCTGGGTGATGACTTAACCGACGAGGATGGCTTTAGAGCTATTGAACGCTACGGAGATGGCCTCACCGTATTCGTGGGTGGAGAGAATGACAGCACCGTGGCGCGCTATTTCTTAAGGTCACCACATGACGTGGAGAGATTCTTGAGCATGCTGCTTGATCTGTAAAAAGGCAGAAAATGACGGAATTTACCTGGCACGATGCAGTTATCCCTGTGGCTGTCTTCCTGGCCACCCTTATTGCCACAGTCTGGTTGAGACAGGTTGGCTACAGCGCTCTCAAGCGGTGGATGGAGAAAATCCAGTGGCAGGGCGACGAGCTCCTGCTCCAGGCCCTCAGAGGGCCTTCGATTCTTTGGTGTCTGCTGATAAGCGCTGGGTTGGCAGTGGCAGTATCGGATTTATCCACGAGGTGGAAGGATGACGCAGCAGATGGCTTGTGGACCCTTTTGATCCTCTCCCTTGGCCTCACTGCTCTCAATCTGGCTGGCAAGTTCATCCCGTTTTACGGAGAGAGGTGGAAGCTTCCCCGGAACGTTATCTCTCTCAGCAACAACGTGGCCCGCGTTGTTATTCTAATTGTGGCAGGATTGATGCTGCTGGATGTCTGGGGAGCACCCACAAGCCCTGTGTTGCTGGTCATAGCCATAGCAGCCATAGCCGCGTTGCTAGCCTCCAGGGGAGCACTCCCTAACCTTTTCGCCTGGTTTCAGCTCAGCGCCACCGGACATATTAAGGTCGGCGACTACATTAAGCTGGAGACCGGTGAGGAAGGCTACGTTATGGAAATGGACTGGAGAAACACCAAAATCAAAGCCCTGGATGAAAGCACCGTTCTTATCCCAAACAGCAAACTGATGCATTCTACCGTAATAAACTATGGGCGGCCGCTGAAAAAGGCGAAGGAGCCGTTCCGTTTCTACTCCAGGGTTCACCTCAAGGAGCTGACCGGGCTAACGGCGAAAAACCTCCAGGAGCTAGCAACCATTCTGAAAACGGTACCTGACCCGATCATCTACTATCATACCCATCAGTTTCTGGAGGAGCATCACTACCTCACCCCTGAGCCTGCTAACGACTTTGCCCTCTGGGTAAGGGACGCCCTCGGCAATGAGGTTTTGGGAGAGAGACTCGCGGCTATTGATACCTTTGAATTCGCCGCCCTGGGAGCTCTGCGAGAGAGACTGGTCGCCATCATTGAGGAACACCTGACCCTGGAAGCCCAGTATGGCGATGGCCACCGAAACGCTCCGGAGGGGAGAGAGTTTCACTTCATTAAGTCAGTGAGCGCAATTCTGTCCACCCCTTATGTTGTCCGCGACCTGAGGGAGTTTGTGGAAGCGTTGCGAAAAATCAGCCTTGGCGCTCTTTACTTCCATGTTTTTGAGTCCAGACTGCGGTTAAGCAGAGGCTCAAACGATTTCTCCATCTGGATAGAAGAGAGCCTGGGTGACAAGGAGCTTGCGGGGGAGATCGCCCGGCTCGACCCCTATAACTATACGCTGGAGGGACTGAGATCGTCACTGATACGGATTATCGAAAAACGCATCAAGTAAGGATTTCCGACTACGAGGCCATTGTTGGCCGCAGCACTATTGAGGAGTTACGGCTGCTGGCCAGCAAGCTCTCAGGAAAGGTAATCCAGAACATAAACTCCACCTTCAGTGGTGGTGGCGTGGCTGAGATTTTGAGCCGTATGGTGCCCCTTCTGGGGCAATTAGGAGTGAATGCTCACTGGAATGTTATTAAGGGCAGCGAGGAGTTCTTCCAGGTAACCAAGAAATTTCACAATGCCCTCCATGGCAGGGCAGAACAGATTTCCCCCCAGGACTTCTCTGTCTTTCTGGAAATAAGCGAGAAGAACATTCAGGAGTTGAGCCTGCAAGGAGACGTCATCTTCGTCCATGATCCCCAGCCGGCGGCACTCGTCAAAAGGAAGAAGGAGATAGGGAAGCAATGGATATGGAGATGTCATATCGACGTTTCCAGGCCTAACGAGGAAGTGTGGAACTTCCTCCTTCCCTTTGTAGTCCAGTATGATGCGGCAGTCTTCTCCTCTCCATCCTTCTCCCGTGAGCTTCCCATACGTCAGTTTCTCGTCTCACCGTCCATAGACCCCTTGAGCGACAAGAACAAGGAACTTCCCCAGGACGCCATTGATGCTGTCCTGTCCAAGTATGGCATCCCAAAGGATAAGCCAATAGTCACCCAGGTCTCCCGCTTCGACTATCTCAAGGATCCCGTGGGCGTCATTCAGGCTTTTAAGATGGTTAAGAAAAGCGTAGGCTCAACACTCGTGTTGGCTGGTGGCACTGCCACCGATGATCCTGGGTCAGACAAGGTGCTGGCTGAGGTAAAGGACAGAGCGGAGGGTGATCCCGATATCCATGTGCTGTTAATTCCGCCTGGTAGTGACATAGAGATCAACGCACTGCAAAGGGGTAGCACTGTGGTGGTGCAAAAATCATTGAAAGAAGGCTTCGGCCTCACTGTGAGCGAAGCCCTGTGGAAATCAAAGCCTGTGGTGGCCTCTGCCGTAGGGGGGATACCGCTTCAGGTGAAGAATAGATTCACCGGTCTCCTTTCCCACGGCATTGAAGGGACAGCCTATGCCATCAGGCAACTTCTTACCAATCAGGAGTATGCCAGGTGGCTAGGGCAGAACGGCAGGGAACATGTCAGGCAGAATTTTCTTATCACCCGTCACTTGAGGGACTACCTGCTCCTGTTCCACTCCCTCGGCCATCCTGAGGACGTTATCTATCTCTGAGGAACCTGTAGGTTGAGCACCTCGCTTCTGGAGAGATTTGACTTCGTGGGCGGCTGTGCTGGCTCCGGAGCGGTAAGGTCAGTTTTCAGACGTTAGAGGTCCGCCTAGCGAGTGATGAAGTATGGAAAGTAACAATAAGCCGGCAAGATGGCATAACCTTGGTATCGAGGAGACCTTAAGAACCCTCGATTCGGATCCATCTGGTCTTTCGGAGACCGAAGCCCAGAAGCGACTGCATCAGTATGGGCCAAATGAGCTTACGGAAAAGGGCAAGACCTCGCCCTTCCTTGTTTTCTTGCGTCAATTCGCCAGCCCTCTCATCTATATCCTGCTTGTTGCCGCCGTAGTTGAACTGGCCGCCATGCACAAGCCTACCGACGCCGCCGTGATACTGGCTGTGGTCACCATCAATTCTATCATCGGTTTCGTGCAGGAGAGCCGCGCCGAACGGGCTATGGAAGCTCTCAAACGGCTGGCTGTGCCCCATGCCAAGGTGCTAAGGCAGGGTACCGTTACCAGGATTTCTGCCAGCCAGTTGGTCCCCGGTGACGTCATTCTACTTGAAGCCGGAGACAAGGTTCCCGTGGACGCCAGGCTTATTGAGGCGGCCAATTTATCAGTGGACGAGTCCATCCTTACCGGCGAATCCGTTCCGGTGGAGAAATTCATCGGCGCTATTGATGGTGAGGCAACGGTAGCTGACATGGGCAATATGGCACACATGGGCTGTGCCGTGGTCAATGGCCGTGGAGTGGCCGTGGTCACTGCTACCGGCATGAATACCGAAATTGGGAAGATTACCGCCCGGGTGCAGGAGACCAAGCCCCCACCCACTCCCCTCCAGCGAAATGTGGCGAGGCTGGGGCGCTATATCGGGATTCTGGTGCTCAGCATTATTGCAGTGCTTATCCTCATCGGGGTGGCTGAGGGGTATAGCCTTGAAGAGATGTTCACCCTGGCCGTAGCCGCCGCCGTTTCCGCCATTCCGGAAGGTCTCCCGGTCATGGTGACTGTAGTCCTGGCTTTGGGGATGAGACGAATGGCAAAAAGGCACGCCCTTATCCGGAAATTGACGGCGGTGGAGACAATGGGTGCCGTTACCGCCATATGCTCAGACAAGACGGGCACGCTAACCGAAAGCGAGATGACGCTTCGCCAGGTATACCTTTGTGGCAGGACGATAGAAATCACTGGGGCTGGATACCGCCCAGAGGGGGAGTTTCTGGAAAACGGTCAGAAAATTGACCCTCAAAAGGATGAAAGCCTTTCCCTGGCTCTTAGAATCAGCGCCTTGTGTAATGACTCGACGCTGAAATCAGATGGTGATAAGCACCAACTTCTTGGTGATCCCACCGAGGGAGCCTTACTGGTGGCTGCCCTTAAGGCGGGGTTGAGTCAGAAGGCATTGCAGGAGGAGCAGCCGCGACTGGCCGAACTGCCCTTCTCGAGCGAGAAGCGCTACATGGCAACTCTCCATCCCTGTCAGGATGGCCTGGCAGTGGTTTATGTGAAGGGGTCGGTAGACAAGGTGCTGGCGATGAGCCGGCGGATACTCGAAAACGGGGTTCCACATGAACTATCCGCCGAGAAGAAGGATGATATTGAGCAGAAAAACCTGCAGATGGCATCGAAAGCGCTGCGAGTGATGGCGCTGGCTTATGCCGACTGTTCTCCTGCCCCGGAGCAGCTCTCTCATGAACATCTTGATGGCTCTCTGACCCTGGTTGCCCTGGTGGGAATGATTGATCCTCCCCGACAGGAGGCTAAGAAGGCGGTTGCCGACTGTAAACGCGCTGGTATTAAGGTAATGATGATAACCGGTGACCAGAAGGCGACGGCGGTAGCCATTGCCGAAGAACTTAGCCTTCCTCCTGGCGAAGCGGTGACCGGCCTGGAACTGGGCCAGATGAGTGATGAAGAACTCAACAACAGGGTAGAGCGCATCTCCGTCTTCGCCCGCGTTGAGCCTATACACAAACTGAGAATAGTCAATGCCATGAAGTCGAGGGGATATACTGTGGCTGTGACCGGAGATGGAGTGAATGATGGCCCTGCACTGAGAGCAGCCGATATCGGGATAGCCATGGGCATTAAAGGCACCGATGTGGCGCGTGAAGCTTCGGATATGGTGCTCACCGACGATAACTTTGCCTCCATCGTTGCTGCGGTGGAGGAGGGAAGGGTTATTTTCGGCAATATCCGTCGTTCTGTTTTCTATCTTCTGAGCACGAGTGCGGGTGAGATATTTACCTGGCTCATCGCTATCTTGGCTGGTTTTCCCTTGCCCGTGGTCGCTGTCCAGATTCTGTGGATCAACCTGGTTACTGATGGTGTGTGCACCATACCGCTGGGTCTGGAACCCAAGCACAGTAACGTGCTGGAAGAACCGCCGCGGCGGCACAAGGCAGGAATCGTCTATAAGGGGATGCTGTGGAGAATCGCCTTTATTGCCCTGTTCATGTCCTTGGGGACCTTCCTCATCTTCCGGTGGGAGTTACCACGGGTGGGGCTGGAAGAAGCCCGGACAATTGCTTTCTGTATGCTGGTAGCTTTCCAGTGGTTCAACGCCCTCAACGCCCGTTCTGATCAGCAGTCTCTTTTCAAGCTGGGTCTATTCAGCAATCGCTTGCTTCTTGGTGGAATAGGGCTGGCTATCATACTGCAGGCAATGGTCATCTATGCCCCACCGTTCCAGAGGCTATTCCATACCGTGCCTTTAGGCTTCGGGGACTGGGGAGTCGTTGTTTTGATGGCGGGTGGCATCTTGGTCATTGAAGAGCTACGCAAGTTAGTAGCTCCTCGGCTTTTCGTCCGTGGGAAATAGAGAGGAGAAGAGGGAGTGGTGATTCACCGAGGGGCAATCCGTCAAGGATTGGCGGACTTCACCAAGAGAGAGCTTATGGTTCTGCTTCCCGTGGTATACGGAAGGCACAATCTGCCTGTATTGGCTGGCTTTCCTTTGGGGTTATCAAGCAACAGAATGGTAAAAATGTAGTAAGGAGGTCTTGTCTAGATTATAGAAGGTGGTAGAAATCTAACCGCTGGGTTGACCAGACAAAGCCTGACCAACCCGGCCCCAGGAGTAAGGTTATGGATATAAACAGATTTACGGAGAAGGCCCAGGAAGCTATTGCGGTTGCCCAGAAACTGGCAGCAGAAAGAAATCACACCCAGATTGAGGTGGTGCATTTGCTCTATGCTCTGGTTGACCAGGAGGGCGGTGTTGTTCCTCAAATCCTGGGCAAGCTGGGAGTGGATGCTGCTCAGGTTAAGCAACAGCTATCGGGCGAGCTACAGCGCTTACCGCGGGCCCATGAGCCAGCACGAGCCTTTCCGTCCCAAAATTTGGGCCAGGTCCTGGAAGGTGCTGAGAAAGAGGCGGCCACCTTCAAGGACGAGTACATCAGCACGGAACACTTGCTTCTGGCCATTGTGGAACTGGATGCTGGTGCTGCTGGCCGTCTGCTAAAGGGCTACGGGATAACCAGGGATCGCATTTACCAGGTGCTGGCCTCAATACGCGGCGGGCAGCGGGTGACAGATGCCAGCCCCGAAGGCAAATACCAGGCCCTGGAGAAATATGGCCGTGACCTGACCGAGATGGCCCGACGGGGCAAACTCGATCCGGTTATTGGACGGGATGATGAGATCAGGCGGGTGATCCAGGTGCTGTCCCGACGTACCAAGAATAACCCTGTGCTCATTGGCGAGCCAGGGGTGGGTAAGACGGCGATTGCTGAGGGCCTGGCCCAGCGGATTGTGCGAGGTGATGTTCCCGAAGGTTTGAAGAACAAGCGGATTGTGGCTCTGGACCTGGGGGCACTGGTCGCAGGCTCCAAGTACCGTGGCGAGTTCGAGGAGAGGCTCAAAGCGGTGCTGAAGGAGATCCAGCAATCCGAAGGTCAGGTGGTAATGTTCATTGACGAACTGCATACGGTAGTGGGCGCTGGAGCGGCCGAAGGCGCTATCGATGCCTCCAACATGCTCAAGCCCATGCTGGCCCGCGGTGAGCTGCACTGCATTGGCGCTACCACCCTGGATGAGTACCGCAAGCACATAGAAAAGGATGCCGCTCTGGAGAGGCGCTTCCAGCCGGTGCTGATTGGCGAGCCTTCTGTAGAGGGCACCATCTCCATACTGCGTGGCCTGAAGGAGCGCTACGAAGTCCACCACGGCGTGCGCATCAAGGACTCTGCTCTGGTGGCCGCCGCGGTGCTGTCTCACCGCTACATCAGTGATCGCTTTCTGCCCGACAAGGCCATAGACCTGGTAGACGAAGCCGCTTCCAAGCTGCGCATCGAGATAGACAGCCTGCCAGCGGAACTGGACGAGGTGAACCGCCGCGTGATGCAGTTAGAAATTGAGAGAGAGGCCCTCAAGAAAGAGAAGGACGATGCCTCCCGAGATAGGCTGGCCGAGCTAGAGAAAGAGCTGGCCAATCTGAAGGAGGAGAGCACCCGTCTCAACGCTCAGTGGCAGGCGGAGAAAGAGGATATCCAGGCGTTGCAACAGCTTAAAGAGAGGATAGAGCAGGTTCGCCATCAGATAGAGCTTGCGGAGCGATCCGCCAACTATGAGCAGGCAGCCCAGTTGAAATACGGTGCGCTGGCGGAGATGGAAAGACAGTTAAAAGAGAAAGACGAGCAATTTTCGGCCAAGAAAGGGCAGCGTTTGCTGAAAGAGGAGGTGGATGAGGAGGATGTGGCTGAGGTAGTGTCCCGCTGGACGGGTATACCGGTGAGCCGTCTGATGGAGGGTGAAATCCAGAAGCTGCTCCAGATGGAAGATCGGCTGCACCTCCGGGTAGTGGGCCAGGACGAAGCCCTGACGGCCGTGGCCAACGCCATCCGCCGCGCCCGGGCTGGCCTTCAGGACCCGAACCGGCCCCTGGGCAGCTTCATTTTCCTGGGGCCGACCGGCGTCGGCAAGACGGAGCTGGGGCGGGCGCTGGCGGAGTTCCTCTTTGATGACGAGCGGGCCATGGTGCGGCTGGATATGTCGGAGTACATGGAGAAACATACCGTCTCCCGCCTCATCGGTGCTCCTCCTGGATATGTGGGGTATGAGGAGGGGGGGCAACTGACCGAGGCGGTACGGCGCAAGCCTTACAGCGTCATACTGCTGGACGAGATAGAGAAAGCTCACCCAGATGTCTTCAATGTGCTGCTTCAGATACTGGATGACGGTCGGCTGACTGACGGGCATGGCCGCACGGTGGACTTTCACAATACGGTGCTTATCATGACCAGTAACCTGGGCAGCCAGTGGATTGTAGACCTTGGCCCCGGTCAGGATGCGGAGATAAAGCGGCGGGTGATGGAGGCCCTGAAAGCCCAGTTCCGCCCCGAGTTTCTCAACCGGGTGGACGAGGTGATAATCTTCCATCAGCTCACGCGGGAACACCTGATGAAGATTGTGGATATCCAGCTTGCCAGCCTGAAGAAACGGCTGGCCGACCGGCACATTGACATCGAGCTTACGCCGGCAGCCAAAGAATTCCTGGTGAAAGAGGGCTATGATCCAGTCTACGGGGCGCGGCCCCTGAAGCGCACTATCCAGCGTCTCGTTCTGGACCCTCTAGCGGTGGAAGTGCTGAGGGGCGGGTTCAAGGATGGTGACACGGTCGTCGTTGATGCCAAGCGGGGCAACGTTTCGTTTTCCAGAAAAAAGGAGGCGTCCGTCTCCGTGTGAGGCGTCCTGAGCAGATTGGACTGTCTGTATTAGACGACAGTAGGGGAGGGGCTTGCCCCTCCCTTTCGTTATCTTGGTCTTGGTCGGAATACTCTATCGACACCGGATTCTTCAGCGCTCAGCTTACGCCTTTGCGTGGCAAGAATCCCACGCCCATTTTCTGGAAAACGCGGTTATCTGCTATAGTAGTTGCTGCGGGGGATAAAACGTGTGGCCAAGAGCGTCAAGACGAGAGGCAGCGACGGCTCCAGCCTGGAAGGCGTCCTCGATCGGATAGTGTATTTCAATGAGGACAATAACTTCACTGTGGCCAAACTCCGCGTGGGCGACGGCCCGCAACTGGCCACCATAGTAGGAAATATTCTGTCTCCCACCCCTGGCGAGACGCTGCGGGTGAAGGGGGAGTGGACCGTCGATCCCAAGTTCGGGAGGCAGTTCCGGGTGGAAAGCTGCCTTACGGTGCTGCCGTCAACCATCACCGGCATTGAGAAATACCTTAGCTCAGGGCTGGTGCCGGGTATTGGCCCGGAACTGGCCAGAAGGCTGGTAGCCACCTTTGGAATAGAGACCCTGGAGGCTATCGAGGAAGGCGTGCAGAGGATTCAGGAGGTGGATGGCATCGGGCCGGTGAGGGCACAGCGGATCGTCAAGGCCTGGCAGGGCCAGAAGCAGGTCAGGGACATCATGGTATTTCTTCAGGGGCATGGAGTAGGGCCTGCCTACAGCGCCAAGATATACAGAGCCTACGGCGATAAGGCTATAGCGATAGTCAAGGAGAACCCCTACCGGCTGGCGCTGGACATCAGCGGTATCGGCTTCAAGACGGCGGACAGAATTGCCCGCGCTATGGGCATTGACCCTGCCTCCCAGACGAGGGCTGAGGCTGGCATCATCCACCTGCTCAATGAACTGGTCAGCGACGGGCACACCTATTGCCCTTACGAAGAGCTGATAGACCAGGCGGCTTCGATGCTGGAAGTGGAGAGAGAGGTTCTGGATAGGGCGCTGACATCGCTCTCCGTGCAGGGGCGGGTAGTAATTGAGGAGGGACAGGGGGACAGGGCTGTGTACCTGACGCCGCTTCATGTGGCTGAAATGAACGTGGCCAGGAGGCTGACGGCCTTACTGAAGTGGCCCAAACAGCTTCCGCATCTTGATCTGGAAAGGGCTATTGAATCTGCGCAGCGGACTAGCGGCATAAAGCTGGCTGACATGCAAAGAGAGGCCTTGAGAAAAGCCATCCAGAAAAAGGCACTGGTGCTCACTGGGGGGCCGGGGACGGGGAAGACAACGCTGGTGAAAAGCCTTATTCAGATACTGGGGATTGGCGGGCAGCGCGTTGTGCTGGCCTCGCCTACGGGAAGGGCGGCTAAGAGGCTGTCAGAGGTCACCTGCATGGAGGCGAAGACCATCCATCGCCTGCTGGAGTACAGCCGCTCCGAGGGCGGTTTCAGGCGGAACGAAGATAATCCTTTGAACGCTGACCTGGTTATAATCGATGAGGCGTCAATGCTGGACATCCTGCTCATGAATCACCTCTTGAAGGCCATACCGCCAGCAGCCAGCCTGCTACTGGTCGGGGACATTGACCAGCTTCCGTCGGTGGGGCCAGGCAACATATTGAAGGACATCATTGCTTCAGGATGCGTGGAGACGACCAGGCTCAATCACATTTTTCGACAGGCGCAGGAGAGTCTAATCGTGGTCAATGCACACCGGGTCAACAGCGGGAAGTTTCCTGAGATCAAGTCGGGCAAAGAGGAGGCCACCGATTTCTATTTCATTGAGAGGGAGGAGCCGGAAAAGGTGCTGGAGCTGGTGAAGGAACTTTGCGCTACCAGGCTGCCACGGGCTTTCAACCTGAACCCCGTGGACGATATCCAGGTGATGACGCCGATGCACAAAGGCGTGGTGGGTGTTGCCAATCTGAACGCCGAACTTCAGAACCTCCTCAACCCCTCCGGGCGGGAAGTTGCCCGTGGGGGGAGGGTCTTCCGGATTGGCGACAAAGTGATGCAGATCAGGAACAACTACGATAAAGACGTCTACAATGGGGATATTGGCCGCATAGAGACGATGAATTTGGAGGATCAAAGCCTCCAGGTCAGGTTTGAGGATAGGTCGGTGAGCTACGACTGGAACGAGCTGGATGAGCTGGTGCTGGCCTATGCCATCTCCATTCACAAGTCCCAGGGCAGTGAATATCCGGCGGTAATAGTGCCTATTCTGACCCAGCATTATGTTATGCTGCAGCGCAATCTGCTGTATACAGCTATAACCAGAGGTAAGAAACTGGTGGTGCTGGTGGGCAACAAGCGCGCCATCTATATGGCTATTAAGAACAGCAAGGTACAGCACCGATATACCAACCTGGCGGCCCGACTGGGGGCCTGCGTGGGAGAGAGTGGCTTCAAGGGTTGACGGTTCAGTGTAGCGAGAACACAGCTCGGCGACATTGAATGCCTTGCCTTATTTGTCCTGCGACACGTTAACTGCCTCTTGCGTCAGTCCTCCTTAAGCCCTATCTTACTTGCGCAGACGCATAGTAGAATCGCCTGCGATTGCGCCACGGGGTGAGAGACCAAAGGGGTGGCTGAGGTGAATCTGATCCAGCCACCCCATACCGCCGCCCATCATTCAGAAGTGCCAGGAGCGGCAAGAGCGTGATTTCAGCCAAAATCCCTTTCCCGCTGCTGGTCATTGACACTGTTTCTGTTGAGGCGCAACCACCAAGCCCAGCCCGTGTAACTGAGATTCATGGAGATGGCAAGAGGTAAGGCAGACGGGGTTTGACATACCTCGTATGACGATGTATAGTACGTATGAATAGGAGCAAGGAAACAAAGTTGCACAGAGTAATGATAGCGTGAACCACGTCAAGAAACAGCCTCATTGGCTAAAGAAGAAGATATGGCTGGCATAAGGGATAGGGCTGTAGCTTGCTTTCTGGTCTTAGTCCTACTGGTCACCTTTAGTTCTGGCTGCATCGGCAAAACTGAGGCAGGGCCGACTATCCGGATCGGGTACATTACGGATGTTACGGGACCAGGGGCACCGGTCCTCGTCCATTTCACCTTGTTGCTCGAAGATCTTGTCAGATATTACAATGATGAACACCTCATACCGGGGGCAAAGATAAAGGTCATCACCTGTGATACCAAGGCGGACGCCTCCAGGTATATACCTGCCTATGACCTGGTCAGGAAGCGAGGAGCACAAGTCATCGTCGTTTGTTTGCCGGACGCAGCGGAAATACTGGAACCCTTTGCCAAAAGAGACGGTGTACCATTAGCTGTCATGCCGAGCACTCAAACCTTGGTAGACCCACCGGGATGGGCCTTTTGCTTCTCATACCCTCCTGCCTATGCCATGAAGTCCCTACTGAAATGGATCAGTGAACAGCCTTGGGATTACTCGAAGGGGCCTCGCAAGATCGGCCTTGTAAGCTGGAATGAGCCTTACGCCGTAGATGGGGAGAAAGGAGTAAAAGACTATTGCCAGGCTCACACGGATCAGTTTCAGTACGTTGCTGGCTTGTTGTCTCCCATGGGAGCGATTACGTGGTCTGGCGAGGTTAGAAAGGTAGAAAGCTGCGATTATGTGGTTATTCCCAACGTCCCTATGGCAATGGGCACTTTCGTGATAGAGTTTCGAGCTAAGAACACAAAGGCAGTCCTCATTGGCACAGATGCAGTAGCTGCCGCCCAAGACTACCTGGTTAAGATGTGCGGCTGGAAAGCCGTTGACGGATCCTTGGTTATTAGTTTCACGCCGTTGTGGGGAGAGCGGTATTCGCTGGTCACAAAAGCCACGGAGATCCTGTACAGGTACCGCGCCGAAGCAGCCGATAAGATCATTAGTTCCGGCTTGGGGTACCTTGGCGGGTTCCACAGCATGTACACTTTCTTCGAGCTTTTGCGGGAGGCAGTTCGACGGGTGGGAATCCAGGACTTTGATGGTCAGGCTTTCTACAACAAAGCCGTAGACTTTGCCATAACCTGGGAGGGTTACCCGGAATGGGGCTTCACGCCGACAACGCGGTACGCGGTCAAACACACAGCGATATACAGATTCATGGCTATCCTGCAAAGTCCGGTAAGAGTTAGCGACTGGCTGCCAGTGATAGATGAGAGGGGTAGTGCTTCGTAACATGAGACCCTTCTCCTTCCCTTCAGGAAAGATCATGGTGACAGTGCCATAAGTGTCATTCTGATCCGCCCGCCTGAGGCGGGAGAAGAATCTCGGTTGTTACGTGGAAGTAGCTAACCAACTGAGGGAAGGCGACTGAACATCATCAGAGGGCGCAAAGTGCGTCACCACCCCCCTGAGTCCTCCAGACCCCGACATAGTGTCGTCGCAGCAGCCGCACAGTGTGTCATTCCTGCGTGCCTGGGTAGCTCTATTGCTAAGTCTCTCACTGCACTGGCTCACCCGATTCTCCAGTCCTTGTAGCCCTGACGGATGATAGCCAGGTACTCCTGGGAAGGCGCCGCTTCTTCTGACTGTTGAGGCTTAATATAGGTTACTGCCTCGATAAATTCATCGTCGGCAGTTATCACCTTCACATTCATTCGGTTATGTGTGCGGGGATAATCCTCATGTTTGTCCAGAAGTTCCAGGTCTTTGGCTGAGATTTCGTAGACTGCCCCTTTGACCTTGGCCCCCTGGGATATTCGCAAGGTGGCCACTGCACCGCGCCACTTCCTTGACCAGCCTGTGAATATTATCTTGTAGTTTGGCAGTATAGCCGTGAATTTTGGCTTGGCGGTAGGACAGCGCTCTGCCATGTACTTCAGACTGAGATATGGACCATAGGCAAAATAATACATTGCACAACCAGACATCACACTGACATGTTTGTGAAATCAGACACTGGTAGTGGCTTGCTACAGAGCAAGTCCAACGCCAAACCCTTCAGCGACGGCTTCTGCTATCCCCCGGGGCTCGACACAATCCCCGATGGGGTAAATAGGTATAGTGCTCTCAAGGTTCTCCAGAAGCGCTCTATTCGGCCTATCACCAGAGGCGAGTACCACATTGTCAGCGGCGATAGTCTTCTCCTTCTTCTCCTTAGTGATAATGACCAGGCCTCCCCCCGTCACCTCCCGGCATTGTATGCCCGTCAGAACCACTACTCCCTTGTCGGCCAGCCTGGCCAGCAACAGGTTCCTCAGGGCCAGGGGCATCCGGCCTGCCACCTCGTCCAGCATTTCCACAATCGTTACCTTCTTGCCCTGTTGCGCCAGGTACTCGGCTGTCTCACACCCCACCAGCCCACCCCCAACAATAGCTACCGTGTCCCCTACTTCAGCGCCGTTCAGCACGTCCTTGGCCGTAACGACGTTGGCGCTATCGATTCCTGAAATACGAGGCATAGCAGTGGTTACCCCTGTGGCCAAGACCACGGTGTCTGGCCTGGCCTCCGCTATCAGTCCAGCCGTAACTTCAAAGCCCAGCTTAATATTGACGCCTCTCTTGACCATTTGGGCCCTCATGTAGTCGATGAAACCCACAAGATTGTCTTTGTGCGGCGGGACGATGGCTTGAAGCAATTGTCCGCCCAGCTTCTCTTGCTTCTCGTAGAGCGTCACGTGATGACCCCTTAGTGCAGCTAGCCTGGCTGCCTCCATGCCGGCCGGGCCACCACCTACCACAAACACCCTCTTGCTTCTCTCGGCTGGCTTGATCTCATCAAAATGTCGTTCTTTGCCTGCCGCCGCATTAACGGAACAGATTATGCCCTGTCCTTTGACCGTCTGATTATCGATGCACCGTAGGCAGCCTATACACGGTCTGATCTCGTCCACTCGCCCTGATGCTGCTTTGTTGGGGAGATCAGGATCAGCGATCAGGCCCTTGCCTATAGCAATGAGGTCTGCCTGGCCCTCTTGCAGCACCTTCTCCGCCAACTGTGGAGTCATCCTGCTAGCCACGATGAGTGGGATTTTCACCACTTTCTTCAACTCCTCCACAATCGGGATGAGAGCCCCGGGCTGTTCGGCAGTCGACGGGGGCAGATGAGGGCTGATACCCCACCCCATACCACCTATCTCCAGAGCGTCGACCCCTGCTTCCTCGGCCATTTGAGCAAATTGCTGTCCCTCCTCGAAAGTGATCCCCGACCCAGGCCCGAATTCTATGACGCTGATCTTGCATAGCAGGGGATAGTCCCCTCCGACCACACCTCTGATTGCTCCGATGATTTCTAACAGAAACCTGGCTCGATTTCTCAAACTGCCTCCGTACTCATCCTGGCGGATATTAGCTGTGGAAGACAGGAACTGAGCTATCAGGTAGTAGCCTGTGCTGTGGATCTCTATGCCATCGAAGCCTGCCCTCTTGGCCCGCTGTGCTCCCTGGGCGAACTTGCGAACCAATTGTTTGATCTCCCCCGCCGTGAGTTCCCTGGGCATCTCGCCTTCATAAGCCACATAAGTTCCGTAGGGCATAGGAACCGGCGAAGGGGCGACTGGTTGAATGCCAGTAATCGATGACTTGGCCCCTCTCCCTGCATGCTGTAGCTGCAACACTGCTTTGGCCCCGTGCTGGTGGATAGTCTCTGCCAGCCGGCTCAAACCAGGGATGAACCTATCGTCATCTATGGCTAACTGGTAGGCGGTAGTCTTACCTACAGGCGAATCGACACAGGTTGTCTCTACAATCACCAGGCCGACACCACCTTTCGCTCGTTCCCTGTAGTGACACCTGACTTCCTCTGTAACGTGACCGTCAGAAGTGCCCATGTTCGTACCCATTGGCGGCATCACAATACGGTTCTTGAGTTCCATTCGCCTGATGTGTGTTGGCTCAAACAGCTTCTGGAAACGTGCCGCGCTGCTCAAATATGCACCTCCTCCTGTGATGATGACCACCCAGTGCTTCCGGCACCGGCAAGTCGATCAGTATCTTTTGGAACGCCTGAATAGCCAGCACTGTTGCCCGCGGATAGTGCTGTCTTAGCTATCCGCCGCCCATGTTACTGGTATCGGCCCCTACTATTCGGCTGTCTTTGACTCGTCCGATCCGATCTTGCTTTGCCTAATTCCCTGAATCAGGGAAACGATCCACGACAGTCCGTACAGCACCCCTCCCGCCACAATCGTCATCATCAAGCCAAAGAAGATGATTGATACTGTCTCTTTTGTAGTAGCAAAGGTACGATCGGCATAGTTGCTGGCTGCGAAGCTCGTGTATATCAACCCGCAGGCCCATGCCAGGACTGCCAGAATTCGAAGCAAAGACACGATTGTCAGGCCAATCTCTGGTTTTCGACTACCCATTTTCACCCCCTTCGTGGGTTTATGGTGGCAAAACTTCTGCGAGATTATAGCATACGCAGGCCGCCTTGGATAGGAATGAAAGTGAGGTTGCTACCACCCGGTGATAAACAGTTTGGGTGGGCCTCCGGTTTCGGAAAATGCCAAGCGAGCCAATGTGGGCGTCTTTTTGCATAAGACAAGGCCGTCTGAAGTATGCTCCTCAGACAGCCTCGAGCAGCTACCAGGGTAGTTGGCTACATAAGCCTTGATGGTCGGCTGCTGAATTCCCTCTTAATCTACGCCCGGCAGCCAGTCGCTGATCGTGACGTAATCCTTCACATCGCCGCCCACAAATTTGGTTATCAGAGAGCGATCCATTAGCTTGCGTCTGGTCTCGCTAAAGCGGAATTCGGGACATCCTGCCCAGATGGGGCTCGTAGTCTTGTAGTTTAGGGCGGCATCATAGTAGGCCTTTCCATTGAAATTCTCCGCTCCTACATTCTTCACTGCCTGCGCCAAAACCTCCAGTATGCCCGTCATCATGAAAGCCGGACCCACGTAACTGTTACCTGAAGCAAGGATGTCCTGAGCTTCCCCCGCTGAGTGGTATCTGTGAACCAGTGTTGTAGCCAGTTGCACAATAGGGTTCTCCGTGTCAGTCCAGTAGTAAGAGTTGGCAGTGGAATAGCATCCGTCAAGCAGGTCCCAGCCAACCATTTGCACGTACATCCTTTGGAAAGAACCCATGCTCCCACAGCAGTCCAGAATCGTGGCCTGGGAGCCAGTGGGTCGAAGGTCCCTCAAGAAAGGAGCCATGATATTGCCGGAGGGGATCGCTATGTAATCGCACTTCTTGTCTTTCAGTTTCTTCGCTTCACTTGTGAAGTTCAACGTGCCCACGGGGCTAACAACGCGGCCGACGTAGTCATACTCATTCGGATGGGCATCGAGGTATGCCTCTATCGCCTTGGTCACGTTTATGGATTGCGTGTCATCCCAGGCGAATATGCCAATCTTAGGAGTCCCCTGTCCTTTTTGGGGCCAGTCATTTTCAACAATCCAACGCAAGAGGATCTTCGCAGAATCTTCGTTAGTATTCGAAAAGCCGAATACCCATCCCGGGGGGGTAAACATCTCCGGGCTACCAGCCATGGCAGCCAGGACGATCTTGTCTCGCGCGGCAAAAGGTTTCAACATCAACGGTGTGTCCGCGATAATACCGATAATTATTTTATCCCCCTTCTCCTTGCACCAGTCATAGCCCAACGAGTACCTGGATGGATCGAACTTGGTATCGTAGGGATCGAGCTTTAGCTTCACTCCGGGGATAATTTTTTCATCATTATAGTACCTGATCATGTCCTCGGTTATGAAAGTAATCTGTCTCAGCGCTGGTGAGGCTGCCCCCGTAAAGTCCGTCAGTTGTCCTATGCGGATAGTCACCACGCCTTTCTCGCCATTACCACAGCTTAAGGAAAGCGGCACCAGCATAACCAGTACCAAAAGAAAAGCCACAACCATTCTGAACTTGCACTTCACTTGCGCCTCCTTTTCGTCATGCCTTCCTTGGGAGATTTCCTAATTCCCAATAAATAGTCCAGGAGGTATTGCAGATGCCAAACACCTTTCTGCGGGCTGAGCATAACATGCCCGTCCGCTGGGTGTCAACTAGTTTTTTCAACCCTCAAATCGGTGATGGAGACCAATACTGCCTTGGTTGCCTCCCTACTGGATTGCCTATCCTTCATCTTTACGAAGGATCGCCACAATAGAACAAAGATGCACTCATTCCCAGTAATGCTGTGTTCACGCAGTCCTTTTTGGTGTTCAGCCGAACAGGTCTGTGCCTTGGTAACCAAGTCGCCCCATTGCCCGCCATGGCCCAGACAGATTATGTGGGAGATAGAGGCACAACCCCGAGAATGGCCCCCAAAATTGACGGGCAGTTAGGGTCAGTCTATAATGGCCTGCCAGCGGGACTCTTGCAAACGACATACCAGATGCGAGACAAAATCGGAAATATCACGGAGGCAAGATAATGAAAGACGCCGCAATTTCAAGTAAGGCACGAAAGAAAGCCAAGCAAAGGATTCTCCGCACGAAACTGTGTGACATGCTGGAGATCGAGTACCCCATTATCCTTGCGGGCATGGGTGGCTATGCTGGGCCTACCCTCGCGGCCGCAGTATCCAACGCCGGCGGACTGGGTGTCCTCGGCTGCGGAGGGATGCCGATTGATATATTGGTGGGCATGATTAAGAAGACCAAAAGCCTGACCAATAAGCCTTTTGGTGTGGATGTGCTGATGCCCTTCGGAGCGCCCGCGCCCGGCACTGAGATCCCCACCATTGAATTACCTGAGAGGCAGGTTGCCTTCACAGAGCAGTTGAGGAAAGAATTCGGAATCCCCAAGCCAAAGCATTCCAGGCCAGCAGACTTCTTCGATGTGGACCTGATGCAAAAGACGGTCGAAGTATGCTTCGAGGAGCGTGTCCCCGTTTTTGTCGCCGGGCTTGGCAATCCAGGCTGGATGATACCGCGGGCTCATGCTCAAGGGATGAAGGTCCTCGCCTGTGTTGGCAACGTGAGAAGCGCTCGCCGCGTAGCGGAGGGCGGTGTGGATATCGTTGTCGCTGCGGGATACGAAGGCGGAGGACACACCGGCCGGATCGGCACTATGGCGCTCATCCCCCAGGTCATAGATGCTGTCTACCCTACGCCCGTGGTGGCTGCCGGGGGCATAGCCGACGGTAGAGGGGTGGCTGCCGCTTTAGCGCTGGGAGCCTGTGGGGTATGGGTGGGCACTGCCTTCATAACCTCGCATGAAGCCCATGTCGACGCTATTGAGTTGGGCCTTATGGCTCAGTGGGAGGTTGATTACTGGAAGCAGAGAATCCTCGAATGTACTGAAGAGGATACGGTGGTGACCCGATCCTATTCTGGCAAAACGATGCGCAACCTGAAGAACAAGTGGATCCAGGCGTGGGAAAGGCCAGATGCACCCCCCACGCTCCCTATGCCGCTACAGTTCATGCTCTGCTGGGATCTGATGGAAGGCGCCAGGGAAGCCAAAATCAAGGACATTCTGCTTTGGCCCACCGGGCAGATCGGAGGAATGATCAAGGAACTGAAGAGCGCCAAGCAGATCGTCGATGAGATGGTGGACGGGGCCACCAAGATTTTGCAGGAGACGCTTCCCGCTGAGGTGACCACAAAATAACAGTACGCGCCTAAGGCTCAACTCAAGGGGAACCGGCAGTTTCCGGATGGGGAGGACCCTGAGAAATACATGTAAGACAATTTGTGTTCAGCAAGCCATCTGCCTAACTCCTGTTCCTGGCTGTGCCTTGAAGATTTGCTGCGTTTCGCGGGAAGCCCGGATGGGATGTTTACTTGTCATTGCGAGGCACAAAGTGATATTGTTATGACAGTGGACTTGGTCAGTTTCATTACAAAAAGCTACGCGCCAGATAGGCTAGATTGGTGATTGAGATAAAAGTGTTCTTTGTTGCATCTCTATTATTACTGATTATTATCAAGGTCGTCTCAGGCCACTGGGGGCGATCACTGTACTTGAAGAACCTATGGTGGCACGCTGTATCGCCTTGCTATCGACCAGAAAATCCTTATAAAAACCTTATAATTGCCCCTTGCATTTTTACGCCACCTTTATGATTTTGGGGTTACAATAGGAGCGTTTGACCAGGTCGGGAGGCAGTGTGTTTCCTTGGCCAGGAGCCGAAAGCATGCCATTACACGTTAGGTACTACTCAAGCTGGCGCAAATAGTTATCACATGAGGAGAGGGTAAAGTGGATACAAGCCAATATGATGAGCCTAAGATCGGGGTTTACGTTTGTCATTGCGGCACCAATATCGCCGGCAGTGTTGATGTAGGACAGGTAACTGAATTTGCCCGAGGGCTGGAAGGGGTAGTAGTATCCCGAGATTATAGTTTTGTGTGCTCTGATCCAGGGCAGAAGCTGATCCGGGAGGACATCCTTCAGCTAGGAATCAATCGGGTTGTGGTGGTAGCCTGTTCCCCTCGTCTACACGAGCAGACATTCCGCGGTGTATTGAAGGAGAGCGGGCTTAACCCCTATATGCTGCAGCAAGCTAATATCAGAGAGCAGTGTTCTTGGCTTCATGAGCCAGGGGAGTCGGCCACTGAGAAGGCGAAGAGGTTGGTTAGAGCAGCAGTGAAGCGAGTTGCGCTGCATCACCCTTTGGAGCAGAGAGCAGTGCCAATTTTCCCCGCTACTCTGGTGGTCGGAGGCGGTATTGCTGGTATTCAGGCTGCTCTAGAGATCGCCAATTCCAACCACCTGGTGTATCTAGTGGAAAGGGAGTCCAGCATTGGAGGGCATATGGCGCAGTTCGACAAGACCTTCCCCACTCTGGACTGCGCCGCGTGTATCCTCACCCCTAAAATGACTGACGTTGCCCGTCATCCTTACATCAGGCTGTTAACCTACAGCGAGGTGGTTGACATCTCAGGGTATATAGGCAACTTCACCGTCAAGATCAAGCGTAAGGCGCGCTACGTGAATGAGGAAAAATGCACCGGCTGTGGTATTTGCCAGGAGAAGTGTCCGTGGACGACATTAAGTGAGTTCGAGGTCGGCTTGAGTTTGAGGAAGGTCATTTATACCACTTCACCTCAAGCAGTGCCCAACATACCTGTTATTGATCGTGAGCGTTGTGTTTACTTCTCCAAGGGAACCTGCCGCGCCTGTGAACGCTTCTGTGAACCAAAAGCTATCAATTTCAAGCAGGAAGATATGTTGATAGAGCTGCAAGTTGGCTCTGTTATAGTGGCTACCGGATACGATACCTTTGAGCCTACCCGCGTCACGCAGTACGGCTATGGTAACTACCCCAACCTTTTCACCAGCTTGGAGTTCGAGCGGATGTGCAGCCCGTCCGGGCCAACCGGCGGTAAATTGAAACTAGCAGACGGTCGGGAACCACAGAGCATGGCCATTATCCATTGTGTAGGCAGCCGAGATAAGAATTTCAATGCCTACTGTTCTCAGATATGCTGTATGCATGCCCTGAAGTATTCCCACCTGTTCAAGGAGAAGACCGGTGGCGATGTCTATCAAATGTATATTGATATGCGTTGCACGGGGAAAGGGTATGAAGAATTCTATGATCGGGTTCAGAAAGAGGGAGTCAACTTCGTCAGGGGCAAGGTAGCCAATGTCACTGACCGTGCCCTTGCACCTGAGGAGGAAGGAAAACTGATTGTTACCTGTGAGGATACCCTGTTGGGCAACATCGTCCGTGTCCCGGTAGATATGGTGGTATTGTGCATAGCTGTGGAGCCGCGCAGGAATGCTGAGCAGCTAGCCCAAATATTTCGTTTGGGACGGGGCCAGGACGGGTTCTTCCTAGAGCGACACCCGAAATTGGATCCGGTGGCTACCATGTTCGAGGGTGTATTTGTAGCGGGGTGTTGCCAGGGTCCTAAAGATATACCTCATACAGTGGCTCAAGCCTCAGCGGCCGCTGCTCGGGCTCTGGCTATGATTGCCCGAGGCAAAGTGGAAATTGAAGCAGTGACTGCTTCTGTTGATGAAAAGCGGTGCTCAGGATGCCGGTTGTGCAACGCACTCTGCCCATATGAAGCTGTCTCCTTTGATGAAGATGCCAAAGTGTCGCGGGTGTCTCAGGTTCTTTGTAAGGGGTGTGGTACATGTGCTGCGGCTTGCCCGAGCAACGCTATCTCCGTCCAGAACTTCACTCCAGCCCAGATCACAGCAGAAATTGAGGGACTGCTAGCCACGGTGAACGTCTAGCTGTGTCAGGAAGAAGGAGGAGGAAAAGTGGCTGAGTTTGAACCCAAGATAGTTGCCTTTTTATGCAACTGGTGCTCCTATGCCGGAGCAGATTTGGCAGGGACTTCGCGCATGAAGTGCCTGCCTAATGTGATTTCTATTCGACTTATGTGCAGCGGAGGACTGGACCCTACTTACGTTTTGAAGGCATTCAAGGAAGGGGCTGACGGGGTCCTGGTTTGCGGTTGCAACCCTGGTGATTGCCACTACCTTGAAGGGAACTACAAAGCATTGCGGCGTGTCTCCTTGCTGCAGAGAATGCTGCCACACTTCGGCGTCGAGCCGCGGCGTCTCCAATTGCACTGGGTGTGCGCTTCCTGTGGCGATGAATTTGTTACTGTCGTTAACGAAATGACTAATGAATTGAAGAGGTTGGGACCAATCAAGCGCGAGAGTTGGATGCCAGCAGCAGAGGAACATCATGCAATGGCACCGGGCTAAGGCATAGTTTTGGGACCTGATTGGCTGCTTCATGGATCGTTTCTCTAAGCTGGCTAAATTGTGATCGGCAGGTTATGGTAGAATTAATACAGAGGGAGTTGGGAAGCTCAGATTCGAAGCTCGAATCAAGCCCTTGAAAATGAGTAGTCTCAGTTGACCGAGGAGGTGAAGGAAAATGACAAAGTGGCAGTGTGTGCAATGTGGTTACTTCTTCGACGGAACGAGACCGCCGGAACCATGCCCTGGCTGTAAGTCAGCTTGCAGCTACACCGATGTCACCTGCTATCGCCCTGAATGTGGTGGCCCCGTGAATGCCGACCCTATGCTTCTGGGCATGATTACCAAGCGTACTGGATTAGCCGCCCCTCTACGTCCCTCACAGACGGCTGCCCCGCAGGAGGTAGTCTATGCAGAGAAAGTGAGCAAGGAAATCCTATTTCAGGGGCTGAGCGAAAAGGAGATACAGCAGGTATTGGCCACTGGTGAAATTAAGACCTATGAACCTGGCGATGTCGTGTTTAAGGAAGGCGCTGAGTCAGTGCATATCTACATTGTCGAGCAAGGGAAACTGGCCGTGCTGGCTCCAGAAGGGAAAACCGCCTATCTAGCTTCAGACGGAGATGTTCTTGGTTGGTCGAGTTTGATGCTGCCCTACAAGCGGACTGCTTCAGCCAACGCCCTGGAAAAAAGCCGTGTTGTTGTCATCGACCACACCAAACTGCAAGACTTTTGCGCCCAGAACCCATCTATAGGCTACAAGATCACGCAAAACGTCGGGCGGATTATGGCTGCCAGGATGAGGACTGCCAAAGCGATGTCAGTGGATTTGGTCTACGGCTAAGGCAGCAATGAGAATTCAGTTGTCGGCTTTTGGAAGAGGTGGAAAATTTTTAGCCTCTTTTCGAGTTGGCGCATCTCCAGTCGGCGCATTCAATGAATGACTTCATGACATGCTATGGCACTCCGGTGGGGTTTACAACTGCCCACGTTTTGTGGGTACTTTCTTTGAAGGGAGCGTAGGAGTATGAATGCAGTCGTGCCCTATAAGGAAGCGGTGGACGCTGTAACAGAGGCAGGCGGTGAAGCGCTGAAGCAATGCTATCAGTGCGGTCTGTGTACTGGCATCTGCCCCTGGAATCTGGTTAGAAGCTTCCCCACCCGCAAGCTAATCCATCAGGCACAGCTCGGCGTAGTCGACTTCGAAGGTGAGGACACCTGGATATGTGCCACCTGCCGGGCCTGCGTGGTCCGCTGCCCACGCGAGGTAGCCATCATCGATATTATGAAAGCCCTGCGTGGAGTGATAGTGGAGATGGGAGCTGGCTACTGTCCCGAGTCACTCCGGGTCACATTGAAAAACATCGCCGGTGCCGGTAACCCGCTGGGAGAAGCTCCCGAAGATAGAACGGCTTGGACAAGGGACCTGAAGGTGAAGACCTTTGCCAAGGGCACCAATGTACTGTATTTTTCCTGCTGTATCCCGGCCTATGATCCTAACATCAGAAGGGTAGCTCGTGCCACAGCCAACATCCTTAACAAAGCAGGTGTTGACTTCGGCATCCTGGGTTCCAAGGAAAGCTGCTGTGGCGAAAGCGTGCGCAAGGCGGGAAACGAAAGCCTTTTCCAGAAGCTGGCGCAGAGCAATATCAGTGCTTTTGTCGATAACGATGTCAATAGAATCGTGGTGAGCTCGCCTCACTGCTATCATTCTTTCAAAAACGAATATCCTGCGCTGGGGGGCAAGTTTGAAGTAATGCACTTCACTCAATATCTGGCACAGCTTATCCGTGATGGTAGACTCAAGCTAACCAAAGAAGTCAAAGCAAAGGTCACCTATCATGATCCATGTTATCTTGGGCGTCACAACGATGTGTACGACGAGCCGAGAGAGGTCTTAAGAAGCATCCCCGGACTGGAGCTGGTAGAGATGGCCGACCATCGTGAAAATAGCTTTTGTTGTGGTGGTGGTGGCGGAAGGATTTGGATGGAGACCAAGAAGGGAGAGAGGCTTTCCGACCTCAGGTTGGAGCAGGCTGAAGCGACGGGGGCGAGTATATTGGTGGCTGCCTGTCCCTACTGCATAGCTAATTTTGAGGATAGCGTATTAACAATGGACAAGGGCGCTGCTATTCAGGTTAAGGACATCTCGGAATTGGTTCAAGAGGCAGTGTAAGCTGTCTCTTGGGTCAGATCGATATTACCAGTTGCAGCTACCACGGGGAATGCGAGACAAACCTTAGCAAAGACCGCAAAACGGTTTAGCCTATTTGGCGGAATGCGTATTATGCATGTCTAAGAGAAAGATCGCTCTGATGGACTTCGACCAACTGATTGGAAGGTTGAGGTTCAACCTGGAGAGTGCCAGGAGCGCGATAGAACATGGGGACAGCCGAGAACCCGAGGATCGGGAAGGTCTCCGAGACTATGTTAACAAGATCGAAGAGAGTATCCAAAAGCTCGAGCTGGCAAAGCAGCTATCACAAAAAGGCAGGCTGAATGGAGAAGATGTAGGAAGGGCGATGAGTATTACCTGCTTCGGAAACATCGGCTACTGCTGCGGGCTGAAGAAAGCATGTGTTTGGAGAGATGCTTGCCGCCAAGCCTTGGGGATAGATGATGATACTTACACTGAAGTCAAAGAGGCAGTAATTCAGGACATTCTCGAGCGTGCTAATCGGATGGACAGCGGAACTTAGCACTTAGTCTGTTCAAGCCTTCGGATACGGCCGTAGTCATAGTTAGTCAATGGCTAAAGGGAGCCCGGGCCGTAAGCGTTTATGGATCATTTGCTAGACTATCTGATTGTGAGGCAAGAGATCAACAAACTCGACGTTGACACTCATGTTGAAGAGTGACTGGAGGTTAGAGAAGTGTGGATAACTGAAGATAAAGGGGTTGCCCGTGTTGAAGAGGCAGTAAAGCAATTTCTGCCACCTTGCCAGATCAAGTGTCCTATCAATGAAGATATCCAGCGCACAAATGTGCTCATCTCACTCCTTCCGGAGGATCTGGACTCGGCAAGGGAGGGGATTATCCAGATAAGCGATCACCTCTATGACAAGAACCCTTTCTTCAACATCTGCGGTTACATTTGCGGATTGTGTGAACTTGAGTGCAATTACAAGATCAAGGGAGGTGCAGTCAGAAGAAGACTCCTCAAGAGATTTTTGTCTGATGTCTACACCTATCATCTCCCTGAGAAAAATGAACTGAATATCGTTAAGGACAAGGAGAATGTGGCTGTCATAGGCGGTGGGCCGGGTGGCTTGATGTGCGCCTATATCTTGAGCAAGAAGGGGTATAGGGTAACCATCTTCGAGGCGTCCAACCGCCTGGGTGGAGCGCTGTGGCTGATACCGAGCTATCGTTTACCCGAAGCTGTTTTGCAGACAACGCTGAACAATCTGATCAGGATTGCCGCTCTGGATGTTAGGTTTGGTGCAAAGCTGGGTGAGGGCAGGCTGACGATAGATAGGCTTAGAAACGAAGGTTACAGGGCAATTTTTCTGGCAAAAGGGACACCTTACCCCAGAGTGCTGACGTTCGATGGAGAGACAGTACCAGGGCAGGATCTTTCTGGGGTAATGTATGGGCATACTCTTCTTTACGAGGTTAGCCACGGCAACATCGGGAGGGACTATTTTGAGGGGAAAAAACTGATAGTCATTGGCGGTGGGAACGTAGCCTTTGACGTTGCCAGAACGGCAAAGCGATTGGGAGGCGATGTGACTATCGTCTGTCTGGAATCTGAGGACAAGACCTCCAAGGACGGTATTCCTGCTGACGATGAAGAAATTACCGCGGCGTGGGAAGAGGGGTTAAGGATCGTTTATTCCCGTGGTGTACAGAAGATTATCGGGCAACATGGGAGATTCAAGGGCCTTGTCTGTCCGAGGTGTGTCGGTGTGTTTGATGAGACCGGATTCAACCCCAAGTTTGATTGCAGCGACTGCATTGATCTTGAAGGGGACACGCTCGTAATCACGGTAGGACAGATACCCGATAGGGCCTTTCTAAATAGAGAAGGCCTTCTGGATGAGAAAGGCCGACTTGTGGTAGACCCCATCACACTGCAGAGCTTGAGGAGAGGCTTCGTGTTCATAGGCGGGGATGTGAGGAGGATCGGCTTTATGGTCGAAGCCATGAAGGAAGGCATGGTGGCTGCCGACTCCATAGAGAGGTATTTGAGAGGCCTGGATATGAGGGAAGGCAGGAAGAGGGAATATGAAGGCTATGGGATTCCTTTGAGGAAATCGTACAAGCCTGAGGTGGAAGTGGCCTGGATACCACCAGAAAAGAGGATGCACTTCCAACTGTTTGAGAAGGGCCTTACGTTGAAAGAGGCGATTGAAGAGGCCAAGAGGTGCCTCACTTGCGGCCCCTGTGTCTCGTGTAAGGCCTGTATATCGATTGGTTTCGAGAAGTCACTGTATGCTGTTGAAGTAGACGAGCAAAGATGTAGTGGTTGCGGCATATGCGTATATGCATGCAATTATGATTCAGCCAGGCTAAGAATGGTTGAAGGGAAGACCCTCTCTACCACCGATATGTTCAGATGCAAGTCGTGTGGTATGTGTGTCGTGGCCTGCCCTTCACATGCCAGGAAGCTGGTTGACGACGATACTGAGCGAAGGATCGAAAGTGCGTTGGCAATTCTATGAATCAAGAGGGGGCAAATGGGGCATTATGAACCTAAGATAGTCTGTTTCTCGTGCAAGTTCGGCTGGGGATACCTGGGCGATGATGCTGCGCTCTCCCGCCAGATAAAGAACTGGATTCCTATAATTTGCTCCGGGAAGATTGATAGTACTCACATTCTGGACGCTTTCAAGCGGGGGGCTGACGGTGTTCTTGTACTCGGTTGTCCCGAAGGCAATTGCCATTACCAGGACGGCAATTTCGAGGCCAGGAAGAGGGTCTATCTTCTCCAAAAGATGCTTGAGCCCTATGGAATAGAAAAGGAGAGGCTCCGCATAGTACTGTCAACGGATCCTGGTGGTACGCAGATACCGCAGCTTATTAAGGAGATGAGTGACAGAATTGAAAAGCTTGGCCCACTGAAGAAGATAAAGGGCAAAGCTGCTCTAGTGGTCTAAGGGGGAAAGGAAACGAAGATGGCAGAGAAACCGAAGGTTGCTATTTGCTGGCTTGGGGGCTGTGGCGGCTGCGATGAAGCGGTGGTCGATATCAATGAGGTAATCCTGCGTGTTGTAGACGCCGTTGACCTGATACTCTGGCCAGTGGCGCTGGATTTCAAGTACCATCACATTGAGGCCATGAAAGATGGTGAGATCGCCTTGAGTGTGATCAATGGACATGTCAGGAATTCAGATCACAAAGAGATAGCGGAATTACTTCGCAGAAAGTCCCAGTTGGTACTCGCTTTTGGGGCTTGTGCCTGTTTTGGAGGAACACCTGGGCTAGCAAACTTGACCACCAAAGAGGACATCTTTAACTGGGTGTATCGTGATGCTCCAACCGTGGTTAACCCAAAAGGAAACCACCCTCAACCCAAAGTCAGTGTTGACGGGAAAGAATTAACGTTACCAGAATTCTACGAACACGTCTATGCTCTGAATCAGGTGATTGATGTCGACTACTACCTCCCGGGCTGCCCACCGCCTCCTGATCTAGTAGTCAATGCTATAACTGCTGTCCTGGAAGCCAAGCTGCCCCCCAAGGGTTCGACTTTGGCACCGCATAAGGCTTTGTGTGATACCTGCCCGCGAAACAAGACAAAACCGGCTAAGATTGCTATAAGTGACATCAAGAGGATTCATGAGGTTGAGGCTGACCCTAATTCCTGCTTTTTGGTGCAGGGGATACTCTGCCTGGGGCCCGCAACGCGCGCAGGCTGTGGGGAGGCTTGCATAGACATAAACATCCCCTGTCGTGGGTGTTTTGGCCCCGTGGAGGGAGTGGCTGATGCTGGGGCAAAGTTTGCTTCTGCCTTGGCGTCGATCATCGACGTAGAGGATGAAGAAGAGGTAAAGAAGAGTATCGACACGATTGACGATGTTATCGGCTACTTCTATCGTTTTTCCTTACCCTCTTCCATTTTGGGCAAGAAAGATCTCAAGAAGACTATTTGAGGAGCGCTGAAAATGACCAGAAAAGTGACCATAAACCCGATTACCAGGCTTGAGGGTCATGGTAAGATCGAAGTCTTCCTCGATGACAAGGGTGGGGTGAGAGATGCCTACTTTCAGGTGGTAGAGTTGAGGGGCTTTGAAAGGTTCTGCCTGGGAAGGCCAGCGGAGGAGATGCCGAGGATTGTTCCGAATATATGTGGCGTTTGCCCTACGCCGCATAACATGGCATCCACAAAGGCACTGGATGACCTGTACGGCGTTGAGCCCACGCCGACTGCCAAGCTAATCAGGCAACTCCATTACAATGCCTTCTACGTGGAAGACCATTACATCCACTTCTTCTTCCTGGCTGCACCCGATTTCGTGGTTGGACCGGACGCTGACCCTGCTGAGAGGAACATCGTCGGCGTAATCCAAAAGGTCGGGTTGGAGATCGGCGGCAAGGTGATCGATATCCGAAAAAGGTGCCGAGATATAATCAGGCTCATTGCCAGTAAGCCATGCCATCCCGAAGGTGGATTGCCCGGCGGAGTTTCGAGGGGAATCACTGCCGAGGAACGGGAATGGATACGCAAGACTGCTGACGATTCTGTGGAATTTGCCCAGTTTGCCCTGAAGCTGTTCAAGAATGTTGTCCTTGATAACAAGCACTACCTCGATCTGGTACTTAGTGATGCCTACAAGCTACAGACCTACTACATGAGTCTTGTCGATGAGAATAAGAAGGTGAATCTCTATGAGGGTAAGTTAAGAGTCGTGGATCCTCGCGGAAAGGAACACGCCCTTTTTGATCCGCATGACTACATTGATTACATAGGTGAATGGGTAGAGCCCTGGACGTATATAAGGTTGACTCATCTGAGAAAGGTAGGCTGGAGCGGTTTGATTGAGGGTGATAAGACATCGCTGTACCGTGTTGGCCCTCTTGCCCGACTCAATGTAGCTGAAGGTATGGCCACGCCCCTAGCCCAGAAGGAGTATGAGCAGATGCATAAGACGCTGGGAGGCAGACCGAGTCACCATACCTTGGCTTTCCACTGGGCCAGACTGATCGAGGCACTTCAGGCTGCTGAAGATATGCAGAAAATTGCTAATGACCCCATGCTGACTGGCAAGGACCTGCGTAATTTGAATTACAGGTTGAAGAAAGTTGGCGTCGGTTGCGTTGAGGCGGCTCGGGGAACATTGATCCATCATTATGAGACGGATGACAATGGAATAATAACCAGGGTGAACCTCATAGTGGCCACCCAGCACAATGCAGCCCCTATGTGTCTATCGGTGAAAAAGGCGGCTATGGAGTTCGTCAAGGACCACAAGGTGAAAGAGGGTATGCTGAACATGGTGGAAATGGCCTTCAGGCCTTACGACCCGTGTCTTGCCTGTGCGACGCATGCGCTTCCGGGTGAAATGCCCCTGAACATCAATATAAGGGACAAAGACGGCAGCATAGTCCAAACACTCAAGAGGCCGTAGCTCAGAGTATCTTCTGCCCTGACACCACATTCTAGCCCATCTTGGGTGGGATAGTAGGGAGCGCCCCATCCACCTGGGATAACGCTAGGCAGTTGGACGTTTTGCCTCACATTCCTCCATGGTAATTCTATTACCTTCAGGAAGTTTCTTATGAATCGTCTGAGTGCACAGCCTTGAACTGTTGTGCAATGCGTTATAATATTAGATTGTGGTAGGTGGGGGGTTGCATAGTATGGCTAAGAGAGGACGCCGATTAGACGAGAACAGAAATCAAGGAAGTTGGAGGGAGCTGTTTACAAGATATTTGGAACCCCCCCTTTGGCTATCGATGTTTTAGGCACAAATGAAATACACTGTCATAATCGAGAAAGGTAGTGAATCGGGCTACGTGGCTTATGCTCCTGCCCTGAAGGGCTGCATCTCCCAGGGTGCAACTAGGGAAGAAACCCTGAGGAACATAAAGGAAGCCATTGAAGCCTATGTCGAAGCTCTGCTTGAGGATGGGCTGCCTGTCCCTACAGAGGTAGGCAAACATACTGTGGAGCTTGAGGTTCCCACTAGGTGACCAAGCTACCTCGGGGATTGTCTGGCAAAGAAGTGATCAAGGTGCTAGAGAGGGCGGGGTTCTATATCAAAAGGCGCAAGGGAAGCCATGTTGTAATGCGCAGAGACAATCCTTTTACTCAGGTCGTAGTGCCAGACCATAATAATAAGAGCCTTGATACCGGAACGCTAGCGTGGATACTCGATGGGGCTAACCTATCAGTCCAAGAGTTTACAAAACTTATTAACTAGTCCTTGCAGTTGCGCAAGGTAGCATGGTTGGGGCCACTTCTTGCTTTGAGTGCTGTCCGGACGCCACAAAGGTCAGTCGTTTCCGTTTCTCGCTGCCACCATCTGTGATGCGCTCTTTGTTCATCAACCCAGTCGTCCATGTAAGACAAGCCCACAGGACTAGACGGGCGGCAATCGCCGCCATAGCTGCCTTCGGGGCTATTCTGGCTGGTGTGTTCCTGATGTCGGCTGTCCATGATGCGGCACTTAGTGCGGTACTTGGCACGGTGGCACTAGCTTGTCTTGGAGCTGTCATTGGCCCTTTTACGGGAGGCAATGAAGCAGAATGGATTAGGTATCTAGAGACGTTAGTGAGGACTGAGAGAGACAGGCTACTGGCAATACTGAACACTATGGGAGAGGGAGTGGCTATCATTGGGCCAGACTACAAGATACGCTTTATGAATCCAAGCATGTTAAGAGAATTCGGCGACGGTGTCGGTAGCTATTGTTATAAGCATCTCCATGGCTTCGATGAGCCATGCGATGAGATGTGCAGGTTACGGGAGGTCATAATTGGTTCAACTGAGAGGTCGGAATATCACTTTCCAGACGGGAGAATATATGAAGTAGTATCGTCGCCCTTTGCTGATTCCGACCAGGTGTCTTGTATGCTGGCCACTTTCAGAAACATCACCCATCAGAAGCTGGTCGAGCTTGAGCTTGTCAAACTTAACCAGCTTAAATCAGAACTTCTATCCAATGTCTCTCACGAACTCCGATCACCATTGACCTCGATAAAGGGGATCATCAGCAGCCTGTTGCAAGAAGACATAGGGTGGGATAACGAGTCACGGAAGATGCTTTTGATTGGAATGAGCGAGGAGACGGATAGGTTGGCGAGCCTGGTTACCAATTTGCTCAACATGAGCAAATTGGATGCCGGTGTTTGGGGGCCAGAGAGGGATCGCTGTAGTGTCCCGGAGATTGTCACTGAGACGCTGGAACGCCAGAAGTGGGTTAGCAAGGATCATATATTTGAAACCGAGTTCGCCCCGGACTTACCAGAAGTCTTCGCCGACTCTAACCAGATAAAGCAAGTTTTGATCAACTTGCTGGAGAACGCGGTGGCTTACTCCGAGGAAGGAACTAAGATAGTGGTCGAGGCAAAGAGGATCAATAACGAAGTGGAGGTGACCGTATCTGACCAGGGTGTTGGAATCCCGCCGGGGGAGCTGGAGAAGATATTTGACAAGTTCTATCGGGGTACACAGAAGCGTCGGCGTCCTGGGGGTACCGGGCTGGGCCTGGCTATTGGCAGAGCCATTGTTCTGACCCATGGCGGGCGCATATGGGCCGAAAGTGAAATCGGCCGCGGCTCCACCTTCCATTTCACTTTGCCGGCTATCTAGCAAAGTACGCTGGACAAGGGGGTTATCTGTGGCGGATGCGGCCATACTGGCAGCCGCAGCGGCAGCTCAGCCCGATTACTTCGTCACTGGTGACGCCGACTTCCTTGAAAACTCAGGCATTAGAAGAGAGACGGGCCTGCGAATCGTATGGCCAGCGCAGTTCCTGAACCTGTTGGAAGATGAGGTGAACCATGAGAGAAGGAGAGCTTGAGCTATTTCCCAAAAGGGGGCGTGTCAAATCGGGGGTTTCGGTTTTGGCTGTGGCAAGGTATAATAGTGTCATCATGAAGGTAATCTTTCTCAAAGATGTGGGTAGAGTAGCCAGGGCAGGTGACATAAAGGAAGTGGCCGATGGTTACGGCAGGAACTTCCTGCTCCCTAAGAAGCTGGCTATGCTGGCGACGCCTTCAGCCATCAAGGCAGCGGAGGTGCACATTCAGAAGGAGCGGGAGCAGGAACAGCACTTTGCCACTGAGGCGGAGAAACTGGCCCAGCAACTGGAGGGGGTTGCTGTCACTTTCAAGGCAAAAGTGGCGGAACAGGACCATCTTTACGGCTCTATCAGGGACAGCGATATCGCTGATGAGCTGAGCAAACTGACTGGCCTCGATATCGACAAGAAGAAGATACAGTTGGAAGAGCCTATCCGTCTTCTGGGAGAGCATGCGGTAGTAGTCAGGTTGAGCAAAGACCTGACCGCCACGATAAAAGTTATTATTGCCCCGGAGGAGTAGTGTGGCGGATAACGGAAGGTTGCCTCCGCACAATGTTGAGGCGGAAGAGGCGGTAATCGGCTCCCTTCTTGTTGACCCCGAGGCCATTGTTAAGGTAAGTGACTTCCTCAAGCCCGAGGCCTTCTACCGAGAGAAGAACCAGTGGCTGTACAGCGCTTGCCTGTCTCTCTATGACCGAAGTGAGGCCATAGACCAGATCAGTGTGGCCCAAGAGTTGGCCAGAAAAGGCAGGCTGGAGCAGGTTGGCGGCCCGGGTTATCTCAGCCACCTGGTCTCGGTGTTGCCTACCTCCGTTCACGTTGAACATTATGCGCAGATTGTGCACCGCCTGGCGCTAATGCGCCGGCTTATTGCTGCTGGCGGGCAAATTGCTGCCATAGGCTATGAAGCAGATCCCGATGTGGATGCAGCCCTGAGCAAGGCAGAGGACGTCCTGTACCGGCTGCGCCAAGGTGAAATCCACCGCGACTTTGTCCACATACGTCCCATTCTCGATCAGTACTTTGAGCAGACCGGTGTGTCTCCTCCACTGACCGCGGTCTCCGGACGTCCCTCACCGGTGCTTACCGGCTTCGGTGGCCTGGACGAGCTTCTGGGTGGCCTACAGCGCTCCGACATGATCGTGCTGGCAGCAAGGACAAGCCTGGGCAAGTCTAGCCTGGCCCTGAACATTGCCAGGAATGCCGCTGTGAATCAGGGGGCCCATGTGGCCATCTTCAGCTTGGAGATGTCCAAGGAGCAGATAGTGCAGCGTCTTCTGGCCAGTGAGGCAGAGGTGGACTTGCAGCGCATCAAGAGGGGATATTATAGCATTCCAGAAGAGAAAAGGGTGATGCAGGCTGCGGGTGTCCTTTCGCAAGCGCCAATCTATGTGGACGACTCGCCAATCCTGAGGGTAACAGCGATGCGCGGTAAGGCACGTCGCTTGGATCATCAGGAAGGTATTGACCTTATCGTTGTGGACTACTTGCAGTTGATCCGGGGGGATAGCAGAACTGAAAACAAGGTTCAGGAGATCAGCGAAATCTCCCGCTCCCTCAAGGCGCTGGCGCGGGAGCTAGACGCTCCTGTCATGGCACTATCCCAGCTAAGCAGAGCGGTGGAAACGCGCACGCCCCATATCCCACAGCTCTCCGATCTGAGAGAGAGTGGTAGCATTGAGCAGGACGCTGACATTGTCATGTTTATCTACAGGGAAGATGTCTATTACAAGAAGGAGGAGTGGGATAGGCAGTTCCCTGATAAGCAATATCCCGAGGGTCTGGCTACCATAAAGATAGCGAAGCATCGCCACGGGCCAACAGAGGATCGAGCATTGAGGTTTCGCCAGAATATCGTCAAGTTTGAGAGCTACCTGGAGGCAGCGGAGATTGAACAACCAACCCTTCCGCGGTTTTCCACCTAGGCTGAGTTTCACTCCAATCCCTAACCTTTTCTTTGCCAGGTTGCTTCCTGAGATGGACAGCCTGGCTGAGGTGAAGCTGGTCCTCCACATTTTCTGGCGGCTGTACCAGAAGCGGGGTGCCCTGAAGTTTGTCACCTACAAAGAGCTTGTGGCTGACAAGACCCTGAGGGTCGGCCGGGATGAGGCGGGCGATCTTGATGGGGCACTGCGCAGTGCCCTGGAGTCGGCGGTAGAGCGTGGTGTCCTCCTGCACCTGGTGCTGGAAAGAGACGGGGGGTGGGAAGAAGTCTACTTTGTTAATACCGAAGCCAACAGGCAGGCCGTTGCTAAGATACAAAACGGTGAGCTATCTCTGGGGGCGCTGCCTCAGCCCCAGCCCCACATAGAAGAAGAGAAACCCAACATCTTTGCTCTGTACGAGCAGAACATCGGCCTGCTTACCCCGATGATTGCCGAGGAGCTAAAAGAAGCGGAGAGGCTTTATCCTGCCTCCTGGATTGAGGAGGCCTTCAAGGAGGCCGTCAGTCTAAACAAACGCAGTTGGCGTTACATCGCTCGCATACTAGAACGCTGGGCCACGGAAGGCAAAGGTAGTGGAGAGTCTGGGAGAGATCCTAAAAAGAAGAGGGATCCCAGCCGGTACTTCCAGGGAAAGTACGGGCACCTGGTCAAACGCTGAATCGCCGGAGGAACCGCCGCCCTGCCCTCGCTGCAAGGGGGCTGGATTTGTTCATCCTAGGCTGGATTCCGGTGGCACTGACTACACCCGGGTGGTACCCTGCCAGTGCACCCAGGGGGGGCTGGAGAAAAACCGCCTGGCGCGCCTTCAGCGGTACAGCAACCTGGGCGCGCTGACCCGTCTTACCTTCGAAAGCCTGACGCTCCCGGGCAGAAGCGGTGATCCCACCAACCAGGAAAGGTTTCTTCATGCCTACCGGGCAGCCGTCGCCTTTGCCCAGAAGCCTAAAGGCTGGCTGGTGTTCATGGGGCCCAGTGGCTGTGGCAAGACCCATCTGGCGGCTGCCATTGCTAACCACCTGCTTTCTCAGGGCGAGCCGGCTTTCTTCATCGGTGTGTCCGATCTGCTCGATCACTTGCGATCGACCTTCAACCCAGGAAGCGATATCTCCTACGATGTCCTTTTTGAGCAGGTGCAGAATGCCCCCGTGCTGATCCTGGATGATCTGGGCACCCAGACCAGCACCCCTTGGGCGCAGGAGAAGCTGTTCCAGATTATTAACCACCGCTTTAGTGCCCAGTTGCCCACAGTGATAAACATAGCTGCTGGGACATCTCTGGAGGGACTGGAGGAGCGCTGGTACACCCGCCTGACTGACCCCACTCTTTCCCAGGTATACCTTGTGGAGGAAAAGGGATCCCCTCTGCTGGATTATTCAGGCATTCTGGCACTGGAGTTACTCAGCAGCATGACTTTTGAGAATTTCGATCCGAAGAGGATCAATCTTCCTTTGGAGCATCGGCAGAACCTGGAGCAAGCCTTTCGGCTGGCTCGGGGCTTTGCTGCATCTCCGGATGGATGGTTGATATTTGAGGGAGAGAACGGCTGTGGTAAGACTCATCTGGCTGCCGCTATCGCCAACTACCGGCTCAGGCAGGGCAACCCGATCTTTTTTGTCGTTGTCCCTGACTTTCTAGACCATCTCAGGTCTACCTTCAGCCCGGAAAGCAAGGTCACTTATGATGAAGTCTTTGAAAGGGTGAAGACGGCCCCTCTTCTCATTTTGGATGACTTTGGGGAGCACACCAGCACCCCGTGGGCTCAGGAGAAGCTTTACCAATTGATCAACTATCGGTATAACTCCCGCCTTCCGATGGTGGTCACCACATGCTGCACTCTGGAGGAAATTGAACCTCGCATTAGCTCACGTCTGGCAGACCCCCGCCTCAGCACGGTATTCACTATCATGGCCCCTGACTATAGAGCCGATCGATCTAGCACAAGGAAGGCTAAGGGCGAGCAGCGACACGGTCGAAAAGCGTAGCTCCCTGTGCGGGCAGCGCGCCAGGGAAACCGCGCCCAGGTTTCCGTCTAATAACCGGGCGTCAGCGACGACAGATGCTTGATCCTCTTCAGCATGTTGGGGTGGGTGCTCAGCATCTCCAGCATCTTGTCCCCGGTACTCAGACGGACGGTTTTAGATCGCAGCGCCGCCAGTTCGTTGGCGTCTATGGTGCCGCTCATGTTGGTGTCAACTTGAGAGAGTTCCCTGACCTCATTCCAGGCGCGGGAAGGGTCATTGATGAAGAAAGCCTTAACCCCCTCTATCTCCTTCATCTCCGCGCTGCCCTTCTGGCGGGCATTACTGTAGACCAGCTTGTAAAGAGCGGTAGCGAGGTGGTGAGGGCCATTCCCCAGTTTGACACTTCCTCTATCGGCGTAGTACTCGCGGATGCGAGAGCCATAGAGCACCAGCAGGTTGGTGATGAAGTAGACTACAAACGCGCCCAGGCCAATGAGCACGGCGTAGCCGGCACCGTTCCTTCTGCCGCCAAACATGCCGCGAAACATAAAGGTCAGGGCGATCCAATACATGATGAGCGGGATGACGGACAGCAGGGTGATGACTAACATATCCCGGTGTTTGATGTGGCAAATTTCATGCCCCATGACAGCCTTGAGTTCATCCTTGCTCAGCAGCCTCATGATTGCTGGGGTAACGCAGACGCGCCCGTCTGCATGTGTCCGCCCGAAAGCAAAGGCGTTGGGTGGTGCTTTTGAGAGCTGGGAGATGCCCACTTTGGGTTTGGGAATTCCAGCCCTCTCCGCCTCCTCGGCTACCATCCTATGTAGCTCCGGCTCTTCCTTTTCAGACACCCACTTCACCCTCATGGTCCAGCCTACTATGGACGGGCCGATCAAGTACTGTATGAAAAGAAGGATAAATCCTATAACGAGAAAGGCTATGGGGTTGAAGCCGCTAACAGCCACCCCGATACCGGTGATCACCCCGTAGAGAATGGCGAAAAGCAGCGCCACTAATAGATACATCCTCGTTCTCAGCCACATATTATGTTATCCCTCCCGACGAGTTTGGTCTTGAACTTCAGACCTTACTTACACTTACTATTATAACGTCCCGCCAAAACACTTGACCAGCGGCAATCCTCCCATTGACTTGGCACTCCCGGCCATCGGCATAATCAATTTTACCACATCTTGTAGAGCTGTGCTTTCAAAATTGAAGTCCGATAGCATCCGCTATAGAATAAGGAACCAGAATGAGCAAAATCTCCATAGAATCCCTGGGTTGCAAGCTGAACCAGGCGGAGACCGAGTCTTTTGCCTGGCGCCTTCTCGGCAAGGGGTACCAACTAGCTGAATCGGCCGAAGAGGCCGATATCTATGTGCTCAATACTTGCACTGTCACCCACGTTGCCGATCGTAAGGCGCGCCACTTGCTGAGGTCAGCGCAACGCGCTAACCCGCAAGCGTTGATCGTGGCCGTAGGCTGCTATGCTCAGCGAGCACCGGAGGAGTTGCGTCAACTGGGTGTAGTTGACCTCATTCTGGATAATCAAGAAAAGGAGCGCCTGGCAGAAGTTCTAACTGACAGGAGCGCCCCGATCGGCAAAGGACGACAAGGGCCAGTCATGGGCCATCAGGGCCGCAGCCGTTCGCTGATCAAGATTCAGGAGGGCTGCAACAGCTTTTGCTCTTTTTGTGTAGTGCCCTACACGCGGGGTAGGGAGCGCAGCCGGCCATGGCCGGAAGTGCTTCATGAGGTCAGGGAAAGAGAGGACGCAGGCTACAAGGAAGTGATCCTCACTGGGACCAAGATAGGAACCTACCGATGGAATGGGGAGAGCCACGGTGGGCTGGTGCGGTTGATCGGAAGCATTTTGGAGGAAACGAATGTAGAGCGGCTGCGTCTTTCCTCTCTTCAGCCTCAGGACTTGACCCCTGAGCTGATAGATTTGTGGGCTGATGATCGCCTTTGTCCGCATTTACACCTTCCCCTGCAAAGTGGCAGCCAGGCAATGCTAGAGCGTATGGGCCGGGGATATTCTCTTATTGAGTATGAGAGGGCAGTATGCCGCGCTTGTCAGGCGATCCCCAACTTGGCCATCACTACCGATGTCATGGTTGGCTTCCCTGGTGAAGGGGAGAAGGAATTCGAGGAGAGCTATCGTTTCTGTGAGAGGATGGGCTTTGCCAAGATTCACGTTTTCCCCTATTCGGCACGCTGCGGAACGGCGGCAGCCACACTCCCTGGTCAGGTCAACGGAAGGGTGAAGAGAGACCGCTCCCAACAGATGCTGGCCCTGGCTGAGCAAAGCGCGCGATGCTTCAGGGAAGGGTTCCTGGGCCAGACTATGACGGTCTTGTGGGAAAGCCAACTGGATGAGGGAATTTGGGGTGGGCTTACTGCCAATTACCTGCGGGTGTTTGCCCGAAGCGAGGAAGACCTGACTAATCGCCTTCTGAAAGCGAAGCTGGTGGCGGAGCAGGCTCAGGGGCTGATGGGAGAGCTTGCCCAGGAGGATAGAGATGGGTGACATATTGGATGAAGTCTCTTCAGTGATAGAGTGCAAAGAATGCCCGTGGTATAAAGCTTGTGTCATGCCCATGAGATTTGCGACTGAGGACCTGGTGCGCGAGATGCGGCTAATGGCCCCGGGGTCAGGCTTTGACCAGATGAGAGAACAGGAATTCCGCAATCTGATAATGAACATGGCCGCCGTAGCACAGAATGTGCTCCTGGAGGGCTGTCCCGTTTTTGTCAGAAGGCTGAAATCGAGTCCCCGGCTGGCGGAGCAGATGAAGAAGCTGATGCAGAGTTGGGGTAGTGAGGGGTAAAGAAGCTATTTCGATGTAGTGACCACCATGGATCCCTGTTCGGGCGGCCCGTGGATGGGTACGGTACTTTCTGGAGAGACACTTCACGCGAGGAAGGATCACAATGATGTTTGTAATCAATCTCGTGCACAACTGCGGGTCAAATCGCACGCTTGACGCCACCCTTTGAGATGATGATAGTATAATCAATAATCAAACCTAGTTAGGAGGGATGAAATGGAGAAATGGATTCTGAATGTGGAGACCAATTGTGCCGACTCCGCAAGAGAGAAGGAGTTCAACGAATGGTACGACAAAGTTCATCTGCCTGATATCTTGCACATACCGGAGGTGGTGCGAGCTTCCAGATATGAATGCGCCGATCCTTCCGAAGGGCAGGCGAAGTTTCTGGCCATATACGAAATAGAAACCAAAGACCTCGGTGAGACGATGGCAGCGTTGGGAGAGCGATTGGAGGCGATAACGAGAGAGGGTCGGATGTCTGATCTATGTATACTTGTCGGCACACGCATGTACAAGCAGATAACGGCTCCAGTTCAGAAAAGAAAGGCCAAGTAGGAAGAAGGCAATATCTCTGAGAGTAGTCCGAAGTTCTACGAGGCACCGGTGGGGTGGGGCGCTCGAGTCTGCTCATAATTGAGCGTCTTAAGGTCAGGGTTCAAGTCCTGCGTGTTTGAGCTTTTTCAAGAGAGCTGGCATAGGGATGACATCCCTATCCTGAAGCTTACACCCGGAGGTGCACCACAGTATACTATCACCCCTGCTTGAAAAGCCAAGAAGCCATAGCCGGGAATGCGGGGCCGTGGACGGCAGTAGCAAGCCTTGGTAATATCGATCTCGTGTTGCTATTGCCGTATCGCTGATGTTCTTTGGCGGATCACATGCGCGCATGGACAACAAGCGATGACCCGTGATATTGTCGGAGTTGATAAGCTATGCTTCTCCTGATGGAAGTGCTAACACCAGAGGTGGGCCGGAATCCTGACGAGCTGATCCGGCAGGTCAAGGCTTTCCAGCACGTGCGGGCCACGGGCGAAGTGACTCCTTCGGGTTGGCAACCGGGACAGATCACGCTCAAGCCAGGGCCAGCCCTTGTGGGCAGGGTCTGGGAGGTGTGGAAGCCATAGCCAACTTAATGCCTGTCTGATAACAGTTTCGTCCGGCATAGTAATTGGTACCGGGGTGAGAATCAGGACGGACCACGCGGAGTGGCGAACCTGGTCTTTACAGCCGTACTGGTGTCTCCTTGGGTTGTCCGATCTGTGGCCGTGGTCTACGTTTTTCTAATCTATGGGTTTTACTGGCTGGTAGGTCCAAGATTGGCTGATTCTTTCCGATTGGTGTCTAGGCAAGGAAGTTTAACAACTGTGATCCAACCCATAGTGATGGCACCAATATCAATGCAAGTTTGTGCACCCGGTCAGCATCAGATGTCTGCTTCCTGTCCACATAGTAGAGAGCAACCAGCGTGCTCACAAGCGATGCTGTTAGGGCAAAGTAATTCAGCAGCATGAAGCGGTCACCCAAGGTGAGGTAACCCAGTGGGGGCAGCGATGAAGTCATATTCAAATGGAAGAGGACAGCACCGGTGAATGCCCCCGTATTCAAAGTCAATCGTGGAATAATCTTGTCCGGCGACAAGACTAGAGACAGCAGGCCAACTATGGCAATAACCAGCGCCGGAAGAATGGTTTTCAAGATAGCAGCTAATGGCGAGCGGTGGATTTGAATGCTGAAGACATAGCGCGAAAAAGTGGTACCATAGGGTTCATAGTAGTGCTCGTCAAGGTCAGCTTTCCACCCGTCAATCGCCCATCCGGCAATCTTCACTGACGGGTCTAAGCCACTATCCTCGAGGCTTACCTGATATACTTGAGTGCGGGCCGTTTGCTCTTTATCCTCCAGTTCGATAATCAGGTTGTGGTGGTCAAAGGGGTAACGGCTGAGATTCAAATTGCTGGCAAGAGAAGCCTGAATCCGGTAGAATTTCTCTGTCGGCTCATCAACCGACTTGTCTATCGATGTGGCGCGACCATTGGAGAACTCGAAGTTCCCGGGGCTAGAGGGCTCATCAGAAGAAAAGGAGAGGTAGAAGTCAATGGTAAAAGCTCCTGTGGATGTATCCAGCTTGCCAACATTGAGAACATAAACCCCCACTTTCACAACCTTCGGTCCCTGTTCGGGCTGGTTGAGAGAGAGCTGTGTTCCATTGTCGGACGGAACCTACGCTTCCGTAGGCTCGAGACAACCTGCGAGACATATGAGGGAACTGAATATGCTAAAGAGAAACAGGAGCGCTAAGACCTGTGGGAGTCGTTTCGTTCTAATATTTGCTACCGAAGATGAAATATATACTGCTGGATGGGTGAGTGTCAAAATACAAATCGCCGGCTAGCTACACCAGCGGCTATCACTAATATATAATTGTGCTGTTGGTACAGTAGATTATTGCCTTGAAAACTGCTGAGGGAAGACCCTTTCAATGCTTGACCGGTAGTCCTGCGCACCAGATAGGATGAAAGGGACGACATAGATAAGGAGGTAGAAGATGGCCATGGCACTCGAAGGTATAAGAGTTCTGGACTGGACACAGTTCCAGCAGGGCCCGGTGTCAACCATGCTTCTGGGCGATTTGGGTGCTGATGTGATCAAGATAGAGGATCGCGTTACCGGCGACCGAGGGAGGGGTGTGATGAGGGTGGGTGGGAGCAGTGTAGCCGAAAGCTTGACGCAACGGGACCCTTATTTTGAGATCGGGAACCGGAACAAGAGAAGCATCACCCTCGACCTGAAGAAGGACAGAGGCAAGGAAATCGTCTACAAGCTCGTGGAGAAGTCGGACGTTTTCGTTCACAACTTTCGTTCTGATACGGTGGAAAGACTGGGGCTGGACTACAAGACTCTCTCTAAGCACAGCAGGCGGCTGATATATGCCCAGGCCTCGGGATGGGGATCGAAAGGCCCAGACAAGGACGCCCCAGGCTTCGACTCCGCTGGACTGGCCAGATCCGGCTTCTGGACGCTCCTCACTGAGCCGGGCCGTGATCCGCAGTATCCCCAGGGAGGGATAGCCGACCAAATGGGAGCCATGACGATGGCCTTCGGCGTACTGGCTGCACTGGTACACAGAGAGAGAACGGGAATGGGACAGAAGGTAGATGCCTCAATACTAGGAGGAATAAGTTTTCTGGTGGCCTATCCCTTGACTTTCTACACCATGTGTGGCATTCCTCCGCTGTTTGTTAACAGAGATACCCCCTGGAACCCGCTTTATAACCAATACAAGTGCAGTGACGGCAGATGGATTGCAGTGATTCTTGTGCCACCAGACCAGTATTGGCCTGCTTTCTGTAAGGCGATGGGGCTTCAGGAACTGGAGACAGACCCTCGCTTCGACAGCATAGATACCAGGCAGAATAATTCACAAGAGTTGATCAGAATTCTGGATGAAAGATTCGCCACCAGGCCAAGTCAGGAATGGGCAAAGATGCTGCGTCAGCACGACCTTGTGTTCTCAATCATCAACACCGTTGAGGAATTCGCTAATGACCCTCAGTCCCTGGCGAATGAATACGTCACTGAGTTCGATCATCCCGTTTGGGGTAGGATCAAGGTGGCAGGTTTTCCCGTCGATTACAGCAAGACCCCTTGCTCCATAAGGAGGGAGGCCCCCGAGTTTGGCCAGCATACCGAGGAAGTACTTAGGGATGTATTGGGCTATACTTGGGAGGGAATCAGCCAGTTGAAAGATGAGGAGGTCATTTAGGTCTGAAGGAGGTAACAGGTGGCTAAGATGAGTACGGGCAAGACGGACAAGGGGACGAGGATAGTCCCGACTGCGGCCTGTTATGACTGCGGCGGGCGATGTGTTATCAAGGTGCATGTTAAGGAGGGCGTTGCTTTAAGGGTAGAGACGGATGACGGTGAGGAGCCGCAGTTAAGGGCCTGTGCCCGTGGGCATGCCTTGCGCTGGCAAGAATATTCCCCTGAGCGCCTTCGCTTCCCTCAGAAGAGGGTGGGCCAGAGGGGCGAAGGCAAATTTGAGCGCATATCGTGGGATGAGGCGCTGGATAAAGTAGCCAGCGAGCTCGTACGTATCAAGCAGACCTACGGTCCCAAGGCTATCCTGGCCTTGACCCTTTCCGGTGGTGTGGGCACGCTCCACACCGGCAACATGACCCTGCGCCAGCTTCTCAGTAGCTTTGGCGGTTACACCTCTGCCTGGGGTGACGCTTCGGCAGAGGGTGCTGTCTTCGCTGCTAGAGCCACTTATGGCACGCTAACAAATGGCAATACCAGGGATGATCTGGTCAACTCACGGCTCATCATCCTCTGGGGGCTGAACCCGGCTACCTCTATCTACAGTACCAATACCAGCCTGTATCTGGTGCAAGCCAAAGAGGCTGGTGCCAGGATCGTCGTTGTTGACCCCAGATACAGCAATACGGCTGCACTCCTGGCCGACCAGTGGATCCCCATTAGGCCAGGAACAGACACTGCTGTGATGGCTGCCATGGCTTATGTTATGATCAACGAAAATCTCCACGACCAGCCCTTCCTCGATAAATACACCCTCGGCTTTGATAGGTTCAGAGACTATGTGATGGGGTTGGAGGATAGCGTTCCCAAGACGCCAGCATGGGCTGAAGCCAAAAGCGGTGTTCCCGCCAACACCATAGTAGCGCTGGCGCGTGAGTACGCCACCACCAAGCCATCGGCACTTATTCCTGGATTTGCTCCGGGCCGGAGTGCCTTTGGTGAGCAGTTTCATCGCATGTCTTCTACCCTGGCTGCCATGACTGGCAACGTTGGCATCCATGGTGGCTGTGCCGCCGGTTTCGAACGGCCCCTCATTGGGCCCATGGTCCCGCCTGGCTTCGCTAAGCATTTTGAGGGTGGCCCGTACGAGGAGCGCTTAAGACAACTGGATGTCTCCCGCCGTCTCCGCAGGCAACCCCATGCTTGCCACCTGTGGGATTTTGTACTTAAGGGAACGGCAGGGGGCTACGCCACAGACCTGACAATGGCTTACATTGCCTTCGCCAACCCTCTGAACCAGTTCCCAAATATCAACAAAGGGGTTGAGGCGCTGAAGAAACTGGAGTTTGTCGTCGTCCACGAGCAATTCATGACGCCTACGGCCAGGTTCGCCGATATCCTGCTGCCCGTGACTACGGTTTGGGAGAGAAACGATTTCGCCCGCCCCTGGCTTGGGGGATCCTATTTCCTCTATATGAACAAGGCGGTCGAGCCGCCGGAGGATGTCAAGTCCGATTTTGAAATATGCCGCGAGTTGGCAATAAGGCTGGGCGTCCAGAATACTTATTTTGAGATGTCGGAAGAGGAAGCCATAGGCCGACTAGTGGAAGCCATGGAAGATGTGATGCCGGAGATTGGCGACTACCAGAAATTCAAAGGGAGGGGAGTGCATAAGATGAAGCCGCCTGGTCCGGTGATCAGCTTCAAAAAGCAAATCGAGGACCCGGACAATAATCCCTTCCCCACGCTGTCCGGGAGGATAGAAATCTACTCCCAGCTTATTGCTGATCTGAATAATCCCAATACCCCACCCGTTCCCAAGCATATTGACACCTGGGAAGGCCCAGAAGACCCGCTGGCCAAGAAATACCCCTTGCAACTTATGACCGTCCATCAAAAGAACAGGGCACACTCATGCTTCGACAACAATCCCCTGTTGAGGGAGATAGAGCCGCAAAGCCTGCTGCTGAGCAGAAAGGATGCTGAATCTCGAGGCATCAAGGACGGAGAAGCCGTCAGGGTTTTCAATGACCGCGGGGAGACTGTCATTCGAGCCAGGGTGACTGAGTGCATCATGCCCGGCGTGGTATCCCTGGGCGAAGGTGCCTGGTATAAGCCTGATGGCCAAGGGAGGGATCGGGCGGGCAGCCCTAACATGCTAACCCGCGACAGCTATGCGCCTGGCGGTGCCTTTCCATTCAACACAGCCTTGGTAGAGGTGGAGAAGGTTTAACCCTTTGATTGATCCTGTGTCGCCTGATAAAGAAACAATCTTTGGCCAATATGGAGATTGCCCTCTATTCAGAGCACTGTCGCAACAACCATAAACCGGGACTACCCTTCAGTTTTGCAATGAAGTGAAAGATCTGATTCTGTATTGCATTCAAGATGACAGTTAATATATAATATTGCCATGGAGGTGATTCCATGGCAAGAAGAGCCCGGTTTTCGGATGAGGAAGTAACAAGAGCATGTGAACTCA